>Ga0307421_1001712_pt1 | contig 12930 bp, 15 predicted proteins | sample SalMarWE160270MG_FD_202163 | JGI IMG/M metagenome (GOLD analysis project Ga0307421, IMG submission 202163) | Salt marsh sediment microbial communities from the Plum Island Ecosystem LTER, Massachusetts, United States - WE1602-70 | ecosystem: Environmental > Aquatic > Marine > Intertidal zone >...
ATATTTCTTAAATATTCATAATTTTTCGTGTCTTGGTTTCTAAACCGGTGTGCTTCATCAATAATAACCACTTCAATATTCTTTGCCTTTTGAACAAATTCAGCAATATTTTCCAAATCTCCTCCCGAGTCTACTTCCCAATCATACAACCCGAATTCTTCAGCATATTTTTTCCAACCTGAGTTTTTGTTTTTATCACCAATTAATCCCGGAGGACAGATTACAATACCTCGTTTTTTAAGCTCTTTGGCTACCGCACAAGCAACCACTGTTTTTCCAAGACCCACAACATCAGCAATAATCACCCCATTATTTTTTTCAATAATTGCAAGAGCTTGCTTGACAGCATCCAATTGATAGCGATAAGGAATATACCCGTTATCTTCTAAAGTTTTAATAAGCGATTCCCCGATTTCTTTTTGTTCAAAAGAACCCAGGTATGCTTGAAGAACTAACACAAAAGCCTCAAATGGTGTTACTTCTTTTACAAGGGTTTCCTTTTCAACTATCTCTAATAACTTCTTTTTCGTAACATCATCTTCTGTAATTTTAATTGCTGGTTCTTCCCAAAGAGAGTCAAAATATGTTTCAGCATCTTTAAAGCCATAATCGCTAATCTCAACATTGAATTCTTCCTGTGTGGAAAGTCCTGAATTAGTTAAGTTACTACTTCCTGTAATGAATAAGTTTTTCCTTCCAACCTGTCCTTCTTGTAGTTTAAAAATATAAATTTTGGCATGGTTAGAGCTGCATGTTTTTCGAATTATTAGCTTATCTTTGCGAATAAGATCAATAAAATATTTTACCTGCTTGTAAAAATCTTTATTATCAAAATTTTCAGTATTTAGAGATTTTTTTATGGATTCAAAAAATTTATATATTCGTTCCTCATCAGATAATTGTTTTTTGGGATCACCATATTCCAAGAGACCATAATTTGATTTATCTACATTCAGCCCTACCAAAACCTTTATTGTTACATCTAGGTTGTTTTTAAGACCTTGATATAGTTCTCTAATTCCTGAAAAATAGAAAAATCCAACCAAGAATTTCAATTCTTCGCTTTTATTTATTAGTTCTAACAAGCGCTTTTTTAAATTATCTGCACCACTGTTTGTAATAAAATTGCTCATAATTTTATTTTACTAAATCGTTAAACTTTTTATTTAATACCATTATAAAGTATTTTATTTTTATTGCTTTCTTATTAATTGTTACCACCTGGGTATCCCGTTATTTTAAATATATTTTTTATAATACAAAAATAATATGAAATATAAAAGATTATTATATTAAGGATTAATTTTTAATTTCTAAGTAATTTGCATAGTTAAATTAAAAAAGAAGACTCAAATCGCCTTTAGCCACAGTTTTTTAAGCTCCAGGCTACTTGGTAATTTGGGACCCTCATCTAAAGAACTTTTATGAAAAATTCTCCATTAAAATAGCTCGCTTTCTACATTCTTTCGTTTGAAAACTTCAGTTGTTTTTAAAAGTTGCCTAGATTTGCTATATTACCTAAAACCCCCTGTGGAGTAACCAGTAAAAATCTCTTACAATATAGACCGTTACTTCATCTTCAAGCTCTATTCCATTTTCATAATGAGCCGTAAACTTAAATACACAATCCCTGTTGTGAAAGTTTATAAAAGATTCATCCCATATATAACCTTCCCACCTACTTCCTGAAGAATTGTTAAGATCGGTCTCAAATTCTGTGCCCAACAATTCTACATGTACTGAATCAGGTTCAAAATCCCCAGCAGCATAAGCATTTAAAATAAACTTTTCGCCATTAAAAAATACCTCATACCTTCTTGGATTGTCCTGGGTCCCGGTCTTTGAAAGATTATAACTTATCCTGTTTTTATCCCACTGAAGGGTGTGTATGACTCTGCCTTCAAGGTTTATATCAGCTTCAACCCAGTGTCCTTCTTCTACCCAGACGTCTTCATATATCCAGTAAGAAGTATCTACCCAGATATCCTCGGTATAATCTTCCCAGTAACCTCGAGTTACCTTATAACTGGTGTCTACCCAAACCCTTTCAGTGTAGTAATCCCAGTATCCCTGGTTAACCCAGTAAGAAGTATCAACCCACCTTCTACTGGTCCTCGTTTCATAATGACTGGTATCTATCCAGTCTTTAGCAGTAACAACAGTATAGTACCCACTACTTACCCATACATTATAAGATTCAGTTACAGTTTTAAGCTCCTGGTAACACTCATATCGAAAATAATCATAAGAAGGCGAAGCCAATGCAACATAATTATAAAAATACTTCCTATATTTATAACGAGTCCCATTAATCGTGCCTGTATAATTACCCAGATTGGATATAGTATACCCCCAAGAAAAGCCAGAGTTATGACTGGTTACAAATACTTTATTACAGGAAACCCACTTATCAACGGTACGATATCTCGTTTCATAATGACTGGTATCCACCCAAACCTGCTTGGGATAATAATACCAGTACCCACTATTTACCCATTCTTGATAAGTATAATTTTGCCAATAACCCTGCTCTACCTTATAACTGGTATCAACCCATCTTCTTTTTTGTACAGTATCCCAGTATCCCTGGTTAACCCAGTAAGAAGTATCTACCCATCTGGTACCGGATTCAGTCTGCCAATAACCCTGCTCTACATATTCAGTAGCTATACTTTCCCAGTGACTGGTATCCACCCAAAACTTATAAGTATCGGCATTTAAGTACGCGAAACCAAGGGGAGACAAAAAAGCTAGGAAAAAAATAAAAAGGGATAATATAATTATTATGGATTTTCTAGCCATACTCTTTCTAATTTAAATAAAACAAAAGTTCTTTATAGCTTTGAGAAGTATAATAATCAGAGAAAATAATATCCCCTACTATTACATTCTTGCCTACCAAAAACTCCAACTCCCAAATATCATGTATAAATATACTGGGTTCTAAAGGGTCTCCAGTCTGGACAGTGATAAAATCAGGCCAATAACGAGCCTTGGAATAAGGATCAGATTCTAAATCGTAAGTGTTAAGGTCAAAAACTACCTGGTAATCCTCTACATCCTTAAAAGAAGACAGGGTGCTGGAAGTTCCAACTTTATCTACAATAAAGTATATTTTATTATCTTTTAAATCTCTAATCTCCCCATTATAGAAAATCTGCTTTTCTATAATGGCGTCATTAATTTCTTCAGTAATTATAACTTCTTCACCAGTAGATATATCTATCGCATTAACATCAGAAAATTCAATTAAATACTCATTACCATATTTATCCACTGCATTTTCATATGATATATTCCCTCTGTTAGCTGCATCTAAGAATAAATTCTGAACTTTTTTGCAAACATCAAACTTTATAAAAGCAAGAGCAGTAATTACAATAATAACTATTAATATTACTAATATTTTATATGTCATATTCATAATAACCACTTCCGTTATTATTATTTCCACCCTATAGCTTTTAAAACATCTTTAGGTTTATTTGTAACCCACCTTCCTCTGGCACTATCCGGTGGGTCCTTATCGTATTCCTCGGAACTATAACTGCAAAAATAAAAAAAATTGGAAATTCTTTTCCAGGTATCTTTATCTAGTTGTTCCTTGAGGGCAAAATATCTAAGCCCGTTTTCCCTGCTGATACCAAGATAATAAAAATACTTATATTCCGGATGTTTTTTATAATATTCCTCCTTCCTTACCCTCTTTAAACCTTCAATAGTCTTTTCTAGATCAGGTAAACATATGTTACATAAATAAAACCTTTTCATATTACCCGCAAAATAATGAGTAACAACTAAATAATCCTTTTTTCTATATCTAATATCTACATGCTTACCACAAATCTCACATTTTATAAGTTCCATTTTTACCTTATAAGTACTGATTTTAAGCTAGGCATAAAAGTATACAATTTTATATACTGTATCATAATGTTGTCTAAACAACAATAAACTATTATTATTACCTATATACAGAATTTTAAGTATTATTTTAAAGCTCTATCTCTAGACCTTAAAAAATTTATTGGAGTTAGCCTATAAGCCGAGCACTATTTCTAATAGGATATAATTTCTTAATTTGTATTGCCGTATCCGGACTTAAAAGAAAAGATTATATGGCACACAGCTTCAGACTGGTATGAAACCCAAAAACTGGAGACCTGCCTATCTTAAGTCACAAAAAGATCACAGGATTTATTCTTAATAAATATATCCTCAAATTCCTCAGGCGGCAAGTAGCCAATTGAGGAATGAAGCCTCTTACTATTATAGACATCTTCTATAAAAAAAGGGATTCTCTCTATTACATCAGTATATGTCTCATATTCCCAGAGGTATACCTCTTCTGCTTTTAGAGTTTTAAAAAATGATTCAATAAATGCATTCTCATAAGGGCTACCCTTGGCAGACATTGATACCAAAATACCATTTGCATTTAAAAGATTGATATAATCATAACTGCAGTACTGGATACCCTGATCGGAATGATGGATAAGATTATCTGTATTTCTTTCTCCTGTGGCCATCTTTAGAGCTTCCAGGGCAAGTTCAGCTGCCAGAGTTCTTCCCAGAGCATACCCCACTATTTTCCGGCTGAATGCATCAATTATGGCTGCAAGGTATACAAAGCCGGTAAGTATTCTGATATAGGTAATATCAGCGCACCAGAGCTGGTCCGCCCGGTTCAATACTAGATTTTTGGCCAGGTTTGGATAAGTCCTAAAACCGTGTTTTGAGTCGGTGGTAGATACAAATCTTTTTTTCTTTCTGCACTGTATGCCAATTTTCTTCATTATTTTGGCTACTTTCTTATGGTTTACCACCATTCCCTTCCTTCTTAAGGCCGCTGTAATCCTTCTGTAGCCGTATGAAGGGAAATCACAGGCAATAGACTCAATTGTATCGGCAATATCAGCGTCACGCTTCTTTTTTGCCAGATTACCCTTTGGCTTGTAGTAATATGTGGATTCCGGTATTTCCATTATCCTTACTGCCTCCTGAACTGATCTAAATTTGCCCCCGTTATTATTAATGAAGACTCTTTTTTGGCTTTGGCTATGAATTCTTTCTCTTTTTTTAAAATGTAGTTTTCCATGATGAGCTTTCCCACCATCTGCTCAAGCTCGCATAATTTTATCTTTAGCTTTCTTAACTCTGTTTCACTTTTGCTTGTTCCGTGGAATTTTCCCTCAAGGTACTGCCTTTTCCATCTGGATATCATGTTGGGGGCAATGTCATATTCTTTTCCCAGGACAAGGGGGCTTTTACCTGATAATACAGCTTCTACTATCTCCATCTTGAGTTCTTTGGAGTGCTTCCTTCTATGAACTACCATGTCTATTATCCTTTCTCTCTCTTCTCCTGATCTCTCTATTGTAGCCTATCTTAAATATCTCTCCAAATGAAGGGGTTCACTCCCGACATAGTTTTGCCACTCACCTTATTGAAGCAGGGGTTGACATTTTTAAGGTACAGAAGCTAATGGGCCATGCAAGCCTTGATACCACAAAAATATATATTAATTTTAATAGCTCTCAGATGGCAAAGGCTATTGATAGATTGTAATTTATGCTTTAGTAACCTAATAGAATTTATATTTTAAAGCCTGACCATCATTATAAATTAGAAAAGTCTAAAGAAAAGATTCAGAAGTGGAAAAAATCCACCCTAATGATACTGACGTTAATAAGAATAAATAAAGTTGAAAAATTTAACAAAAAATATAAATTTGGTTTAACCAAACCAAAAAACATGGTGAAACATGTTTCACTTTTTATATATATTATAATAGCCCCGTGCCTAAAAAAGACCAATTTAAAATATTGAAGGATAATTTATCAGATAATTAATCTTTATCTTTCTGTTTTTTAACAATAAAACCTTATTATGATCTAATAATATATTCACTTTCAGGTCTAAACAAATAAAGGGCTAATTTATTCATTAAAAAATACCATCCTATTTGTGATAGCGATGCAATCCTATTTATTTTTCTATTCCTAAAGCTATTATTTAAGTATTCTGCGCTAAAAGATGACACTTCACTGAAATCAGCTATAAAGCCCTTATATTCTTTAAATTCTGGTAGATAAAATTTTTCGAATATATTATTTCTTCTTAAATCATTGAGAAAACCAGCATTATCTTTATAGATTGTTGCAACTTCTTTAAAACTATATACTGGTGCAATCAAAATATTATCATCATGCTCTATATCACAACTGTTTGAAATTATCATCCCATTTAAGTTCTTTTTTATTGCTTTTCCATTTTCAATAATATTTAAAAAAATAATTTCACTGATTATATCACCCTGAACTAATGAATCATTTTCTCCATAGCTGAAGAGTTCTTCTTTTTTTTCATCAAATTGACTAACCACATCTTTTAATTTTTTCTTTTTGTTTCTATCAAAAAGAAAATCGAATGTTTTTCTATAAAATTCTTCGAACATTTATCATATTTCGATTATTTCAAATTTTTTTAATTTATATTCTTTTTCTTTTTTAATTTCTTCCTTTGTCATGCTTCTACAATCTGGAAATAAATGTTTAGCATTATCTACAAGCCTTTTCAATATGTTTTCTTCTTCAAAATAAGACATATAATAAGAATCAAATATAGATGAAATATTTGATACTATTGTATCAACTTTATTACTTAGACTGTTGATTTCTTCAGAATAAGAAGCAATATAATCGTTAATAATAAAGTACAAATTTTGCATCTTTTCATTAATTTCTTCGATTTCATCTTTTTCTATAGGTATAGAATCTTCAGCCTGATATGAAACCCAAAAATCATCTGGTACTTTATTTAAAGATCCTGCTGTAGGATCAAATCCTATTGTAGTACTATTCTTAAGTGCTAAAGCTAATCCAGTCATTTTAATCACCAAAAAAGTTATTAATTATTTTGTTATATTCGTCTTTTAAAGTTACAAAATTATCAATAAAAAAGATCAGATTTTTAAAATCCTTTACATCCTTTATTTCAATATTATAGTTTATTCTATATTTATCTTTATCCTGTTTCATTATATTGATTCTTTTTGTCAAATTATTTCCTGCAGTTTGAATTGTTTCTATATCCCAATTTAAATATTCAAATCCTTTTTCATTTTTCCTAATCTTCGAATCATAAATATATTCTTTTACCCCTAAGACATCCAAGATATTTTCATTATTTTCTAACTTCTTAATCAGATTTTCGGAATTTTCAATATCAACTTTAGAAACAAAGTTAATTCCTACAATATTAATAGGCGTATATTGAAGGATTTTCAAATAATTATACATGATCTTTACTACATCATCTTTAAAATCATCTCCAATATTCTTTTGTGTAATTTGAAATCTGTTAAGATCCAAAAAGAATTCAATGTCATCATATTTTAAGTGTGTCATTACGGGTGTTATTGTTGGCTTGGAAACTTCTTCCTTTGGAATAAAAATCTTATTTTCTTTAAGAAAATTTAAATTTAATATAGCAGGGTTAAATTTTCCAATACCAACAGCATTATTAAAAACATTTTTTTTAATCATATTATCCCTAACTAATTCTTCTATAACTTTTTAAGTCTATTATATTATATCAAATTATATCTTTTTAATAATAACATTGTAAACTCCAATTATTTCTCAAAATTGTTTTTATATCATCTACAATATTAAAAAGAGAAAATCCATTTTTCTTCTTCTTCAGTATCTATATAATCAATAAAATCAAAAACCTTTACATTCTCCATTTTGCTACCTAGAGCTTTGTGTATTTTACCCTTTTCTAAAAATTCCATCATTAACCATATCTCTTAATTGACTATAAAGTTTTCACTTATCAAAAACTTCCTTATCAACATATATATATTGGTATCTTTGAATAAACAGATTCTTCATATTCAATCCAAGTAATTTATTTTCCACTTTTTTTATCAATGCCAACAATTAATAAATGATATCTTTAAGATTTTGTATGTTTCCTAGTTTGGAATAATGATTATACTATAACTTTTTTAAAAATTCTTTAATGTTTGATAAATTTACTTTCATAATTCTAATCTAATCTATTTCTGATATGAACCCCATCATCTAGACACAAAATAAACTAAGTCAGTGCCAACTGATGAGTCTTTATTTTATTGTTTTTAAATATATATTCAAACTCTTCCGGGGGTATATACCCCAGAGAAGAATGTAATCTTTTCTTATTGTAGACTTCTTCTATAAAATAGGTAATCCTGGCTGCAACATCTAAAAAATTCTCATATTCAAACATATACACTTCTTCAACTTTTAGTGTTTTAAAAAATGATTCTATCTTTGCATTATCATAAGGATTAGCTTTATCAGACATTGATATTTCTATGCCATTATCCTTTAGTATCTTTACATAATCCCTGCTGCAGTACTGGAGCCCCTGATCTGAATGATGGATAAGCTCAGATACATCTCTTTTTGATATTGCATCAAGAAGTGCTGTTTTTGTAAGTACAGGGGAAAGTGTCTTCCCCAGGCTGTAGCTTACAATTTTTCGGCTAAAGCCGTCTATTAGGGCCGCAAGGTATACAAAGCCTGCCTCTATCCTTATGTAAGTAATATCAGCATTCCAGACCTCGTCTGTTCTTGTAAGGATAAGATTCTTAACAAGGTTTGGGTATTTGGTCATGTCATGGTTTGAATTTGTTGTAGCCTTGTATGCTTTTCTCGGGCTTACCAAAAGATTTTCCTGCTTCATTATGCGTAAAATCCTTTTATGGTTTACATTAAAGCCGTCCCGCTTTAGCTGGGCCGTTATTCTTCTATAGCCATAAGATGGAAACTCTGTAGCTATATCATTTATCCTGTCAGCAAGATACAGGTTAAACTTTGGCTTATCTTTGGGTTTGTAATAGTATGCTGGTCTTGATATACCCATTATCCTGCACCATCCCTGAATTGTTTTGCGTTTGAACTTGTTATTATTAATGAATCGTCTTTTTTTTGGATAGTGTCAAGTTCCCTTGCTTTTTTTAGCATCTTGTTTTCAAGCAGCAGCTCCCCTACGAGGCGCTCAAGTTCTGCCATCCTGATCTTTATGCTTGCAATATCAATATTATTTGCATTTTCAAAGAACTTGCCGGATCCGTACTCTCTCTTCCACCGGCCAATCATTACTGGAGAGATGCCGTACTTTCTTGACAGCTCAGCCTGACTTGCAGCTCCAGCTGCTATTGTCTCTACAATCTTTGCTTTAAATTCATCATTAAATGTTCTTCTTACCCTCATTTGATGAGACCTCTCTTTCTTTAAAGTTATTAGTCTCATCAGCTATTTTATCTATTTATTTTTTAGTATACAATGTGTCTAAGGGAGTGGGTTCACTCCATTCAGTAATTATGGAACATTTATAAAACTAAATAAAATATCCCCACCAATTATTAAGCATAGCATTTAAACCAAGACCCTTCTTAAATTAATAACAGCGAGTTCTTTTATCATAATAAAGGGGGTTAATATTCCCAATAATCATCATCATTGTAATAATAATCTTTATCTATTTCTTCGTAATACGGTTTCCAGTCATCTCCTAACTCTTTCCCTGTTTTTTCATGAACAATCCTTTCCACATTACCAATTATGCCTAATTGATTTTTTTGATTATTTCCTTTCCAATTGTCCCATCTTGAATATGATACATAAATACATATAATTCCATTTGTATCATCATTTACATGTGAATCTTCTCCCTCTTCATATATATAATTATCAATATCTGGACCATAATAAACAATATCGGTTGCAGCAAGAATAGTTAGCGTTTTCCTATCATATTTATCATAGCAGTAGATTAACCAGTTTGCTGGTTTAACAAAATAATATCTCCATAGAAATATAATGATAATTGCCCCCAAGATAATTACAAAAAGTGATGCCGCTTTTTTCCCTTTAGACAAGTCATCCCATCTCATTTTATTTACCCTCTTTATATAAATAATAAGTTTTTAACTTAATAATTAATAAAAGTTTGGGTTTCGGTTATGTATTACTAAATAGTTATAGATTTTTATAATTAATTCTTTATCTTCCAACAATCTTTTCCCTTGGAATTTTTGTTATTATTTCTTCTCCACTTCTTGTTGAAACTAAAATTTCTATAGGTTTATTAGAAATTTTTGGCATTTCTTCAATTCTACCAGCACTCACAACATAATTTGAAACATAGAAATTTATACTTTCTACCTGTTTCGGTCCGATTCTTAATTTTTCATCTTGATTACCCTGTATATTCATTGTATTCTTATATTTATAAATAAAATGGTTGCCAATCCATTCCTCCCCACTATCTAGCTTGGCTTTAATGCTTATGGAAACATAGTCAGGTTTATTATTATCGAAATTATCTATTTCTAAATTTATAAGAAAGCTAGACCAAGTACCTCTTGCCAAAAGAAAATTAGCCCATCTAATTTCTTTACTTTCTATTTTTATCTTAATCCTATTGGATTCTGAATTCTTAATTGTTTTTGGTACCAAAGAAAACCTATTTTTACCTTCTTTAGATTCCAAGCACTCCTGAAGTAACCTATTAATGGCAATACTATTTGGAATGCTAACCATATCTAATAAATCTTCTTTCTTTGATATTTGCCTATGAAGAGCATCATCTGAAGCATCTTTCGATAAAGTTTCCATATATTTCTTATCAGTTCTTTGCCAAGGATAATTATTAACAACTTCTTCGAAACTACTACATCCGAGAATAGGCGGTATATGATCCAGTACCGCTCTAATTAGTGCTAAAGAAGAATAGACATGTTTCGATTCAAAGTTTGAATTTAATTCATTAAGTAAACAGATTAGCTTTTTATAGTTAAATATATCTTTTTTATTCTTAAAACCGTTTATAATTTCTTGTTTAATATATTTCATAGATTGCATTTTAGATTCAATTTTACTATTGTTTTCTACCATCTTAATTCTGATTAAATTTTCGCCTTCCTCTAATAATCCAATTAAAATTATGAGAAGTAAACGTTTATATCGAATTGTGCCCACAGTTATTGGACAAACTTCTCCTGTTGAAATTCTTTGAAAATCTTTATAATAATCTGGTTTAAATAAATTCTTTTCGAGGTATTCTTTTATGTCGTTCTCTAATATCCTGTATCTATTTCTACTAGTTTCCCTTCCATTTTCAAAATCTTCTATTCTCCTAATTAATTCAATTAATTCCGGTAAAATATTTTTATGTATATTCTCACTGAGTCTATTATTTGTTATAGAATCTGATATAAGTTTAAGTATCTCTATTACTTTTTCAGAACTTCTCTTATTTTGTTTTAGATTTAATCTGTCAGAAATGAGATAATGATATTCAGGATTATTTTTAAAATTTTTATTAACAAATATTTCTATAGAATCAATCAAGTCACTATATTCTCTTTCGTTAAAATTATCTACAAGAGACTTTAATGTCTGAATAAAAGAAGTTAAATCATTTATTATATCTTTTTTATTATTCATAACTTTAAATTAATAGAAGAACAATTTATTAATATCCTCCCTTTCTAATTAATTAGGATTTTATTCTTATGAGATTTTGCATCTATTATACTTTCTTATTAAATTAATTATAGTCTTATAAAACACACTGTTAAAATTGACTATTAATAATTATACAATATCTCTTAAAAATTAATGTACTAAATAGAAAAAATGAATTGAAATATTCCCTCTCCCCTATATAATTAATCCTGTACAATTTAAGCCCGTACAGCGTAAAAAACTGTAAGAATTCTAGAAGAAATGTATCCTGTTTTGACAGGCTTAAGGGGCAAAAATTAGCTGGAGTTAGCCTGTAAGCCAGGTTATATACTAATATTAGAATAATAATCCTAAATTATTCTATCTTTATTTAATAATTGCTACTCATCTACCTTCCCATTCATGAGAAGAGCTCCTTATAATATCCGGCAATGGATCCAGAAACTTTAACCTGAACCTTCCGGGTCCGGCATTAATGGTTACTACTACTGTAGGATCAGAAATTACGATATTGTATGGAGTCCAGTCATCCTTATGCAAATAGCCATAGGCAAAGGCTTCTTCCTTCTCCAGGTTACCATTGGTATAAACCTTACAGATACCTGAATCGTCATAGAAATAAACCTTATATTCTACATTTTTAGACCAGTATGAATTTTCTACAGGCGTCATACTGTTATCCACTGAAAGTAGATTAGTCATTTGATTTCTAATAGCTCCTATACCTTTCCCAGTATTAAATATGGTATACCCTTCCGAATACTCCTCAAGATCATAAAAAGAAGCCCCGGTAGCGGAAAGCTCTTCGCATACGTATTTTAACCTGTAGCTATTCCTCTGGGCCTGCCTGTAGTCCTGGGTAAATACAACAGTAAAAGAATAAAGTATAACTACAGCAATAGTTATTATAAAGATTTTCACTCCAGTGCCTCGCTTAAAACGTAGCCTTCCATAATATAATTAAACCTGTTGTCCTCGTCTTCTATCCCCAAAAACCTGCCCATATTAACTATCCTTTTAATCGGTACACCGATTCTGTAGTTTATTGCCTCTCTAGTGTCAAACTCAAACCTCTTATATTTCATGGAAGTTGTTACTTCAATTATTACCTCATCCGCACTTATATCCGGAAACGCTTCTAAGATATCGCTTTTTAACCGGGAGATATTGGATTCAGTAAACCGGCCGTCAGTTCTTGCTTTCTGACATGCGCTGTAGACTATCTCATCAAACCTTTCTATCTTATGGGAATTAACTATATCCTGGACATTCTGCATTGGAAATACCATAAGTAAAACTACAGCCGCAATGGTTACTATAAAGGTTTTCATAAGTACTTATCCTTAAAATAGTAGGTTCTTATGGAATTGTTTGAAGCTGCTCTATACCATGGTTTAGGAGCCTT
>Ga0307421_1001716_pt1 | contig 12913 bp, 12 predicted proteins | sample SalMarWE160270MG_FD_202163 | JGI IMG/M metagenome (GOLD analysis project Ga0307421, IMG submission 202163) | Salt marsh sediment microbial communities from the Plum Island Ecosystem LTER, Massachusetts, United States - WE1602-70 | ecosystem: Environmental > Aquatic > Marine > Intertidal zone >...
GATAGCCAGAATACCACACAGCTTGCTGTGGGGATGAATGGTCAACGGGGGTTTGGGGGTGGCAACCCCCATGTTCAATCATTCCGCTGGATAAAGCCCCGCAGCTTGCTGCGGGGTAGTTTACTCAATCAGCAGATGTTAATCATGGTTTAGTGAGACCGGGAGGGGATCACCCGGCCAGTCTTTAGCAATATTCTTCGCTAACGAATCGTAGGTCAAATTTCGATGAAGAATCTCGTTCTTATCTCGAGCAAGCTCTCCTCCAGGGATAATGAGAATCATCGGCACTATCTGCCTTAGAATGACATTGGCCAGGAACCTGTTATTGCGAGTCCTTCGACTGTGGTCAGGCCAAACTCCACGAAGCAATTTGACTCAATCTTACGCGGAGATAGCAAGTTGTCCTTGCGGGCTCTCTCTGACAAGGACGTGAATTCGGTTTTTCACGGCCTTTTTTTGTAGGGGGTCCGGGGGGAAGAAAAACCGAGCACGTCGCAGGTTGAGTTGAACCCAGGTCAGCATTAACTCAACCGAGAAACGATGAGCTCCGTGAAGCAAACTTCCCCAATCTTCAGTAGAGATTGAGCTCCTTCGTCTTCGCCCCCGAAAATACCGGGTATTTCGCTCCCCACTCCCTTAGGTCGGGGACTTCGCACGACAGCCGTCTCCCTGACGCGCTCCTCGCAATGACAGAAGCGGGCAGGGTTCTGCTCTAAGAGGGAGCATCTCGAAAGAGCTGCGCGGCGGCGACCTAAAAATCCCTACCGTGCTGTTTGTGATGAATCATTCGGTGAAGAACAGCCAAAGAGATCAATCAGGGAAAAGTTTATCCTCTACAGATGGCTTTGGTCCTGTGGAATCGTTGGGCTCGTCCAGGCCAATCGCTGCGTAGAAACGCTGATCGTAATCACGAGTGCGCACGACGACGGGCATAGGAACGGCGTGCCCCAGAATCAGCGCCTGCTGGCGGGTATCGAGACGGGCAAGTACCTCGCGCAGAGTGCTTGCTCCGCTTACACCCGAGAAGACAGCCCGAATGTCGGCTTCGTTGTCGAGCAGGCAGGTCACCCGGGTCCCGATCTGACTCATCACCTCATCTTCGATACCGCTTGGCCGTTGATCGACGATGAGCAAAGTCACGTTGTATTTACGCAGCTCCCGGGCGATGTTACCGAAGATCGTATGCCCGGCGACACTTGGGTCGAGGAATTTATGGGCCTCCTCGATTACGATCACGAGTGGGCGGGGCTCTTCGCCTTTCTTCCCGGCGGCCAGATTTTTCCGATGGACGTAGCTTGCGTGGATGCGTCGGGTGAGATAGTTGGCGACCAATACATAGGCGGCCAGAGTGTTTCCGTAGTTTCCGAATTCAAGGACAACGCTCGTTCCGATGTTGAGGCGTTGGAAGATATCATCGACCACCTTCGAACCTTCGCCGGGGACGAGGAATCCCATGCGCGGGATGAAGGATTCGAGCTTGCGCTGTATTGCGCCCAGCGTTCCTCCCACAATGCGACCGCTCTCGAGAATATTTTGAATCTCTTCCTCGTGCTGTTCGTCCAGTAATTTCGAGATCCATTTTTTGCCTAAGCGTCGGTAAAGGAAGTAAAGCGCGCCGGTTTGAATTTCACTCAACCCGAGTAAGGATGCCAGCAATTCTATGTCTTCGGGTTCGATCTCCTCGTAACCGATGGTAAGGATGCCGTCGAACTTGCTGCCGCGGGCACGCGAGGTAGACTCATCAAGTGTGATCACGCTAACGCGTCCATCTGGATAGAGCTGTCTCAGCCCTTTGTATTCTCGACCGCTCTCGTCCTTAACCGACCAACCGTAGTCGTTATGCATGTCGAAAACCAGCGTCGATGCCAGACCTGAGCGGATGATGCCTGCGAGAATCGTGCGTGTGACGAATGATTTTCCGGTGCCTGTCTTGCCAAACACCCCAGATGAACGTTCGACGAACCTGGCTAAATCGAGGTTGACCTGAACTGATTCCATATCCAGAGGCGTTCCGATGTAGAAGTGCTCATCGTCCTCCTCCCCAAATACGCGGGCGACATCCTGCGCCGTTGCCTCAAAGATGGCTGAGAAATGAGAGGGGATCGTTTTAATGGGGCGGGGCTGATCGTCCTCCTCATCAAGCATTAACATCGGACTGACGTGAAGCGTCGCGTAGGCCACCCCGCCGGAGTATACATCGAGAAGGAAAGTATCCGACGCATCGGGCGGATGATGCAGTAGATCAGGCGTTGTTGCTCCGAGAGCGATATCGGTGATAATCCCAAAAAAAGTGCTGCCGGTATTTCGGCTTTGGATGACGACATATCGGCCCACGGCGAGTTTCTCGATAGCATATCGCGGGTCTAATTTCACCTGCAGCCCTGTGGAGAGCGACCCGTCAAGGACAATCCCGAGAGGGCGTTCATCTCGTTTGGGACCGAAATAGGCGTCGAGTTCAGAAGAGTCTGGCATTTATCGTCCTCATAAGTTCACTGTCGCTGGTTGGGGGGGCGCGGTCATGGATAGTTCATTCCTTTGCATGCAGTCCGCGCAGGATGTTCTCGAGGCGAGTGAGGTCCTGTGCGAGCAAACGGGCGACTTCGCGACCGGCTTGAAGCAGAAATCGCTCGCGTTCTTCTTCAGGTCTCGCTTGCGCAGATAACCGCAAAGCGGTTGTTAGAAGTTCATCAACAGGGAGTTGAGGCGCGTTCAGAATCGTCTGCAGGAAATGAAACTGCGAGGTGAAATCAACCGCGTCTCCAGGCGCCATACTGTAAATCGAAGCCAGTGTAAGCGGTGGTTGTGGGGGCAGGGATTGATGAAATCCCTCATCATCGTTGAAGCCGACGGCCAAAGCGCTGAATTCAACGGGAACCTGGCGGTTGAGCTGTCCATCCGCTATTTGTTCTTGCGGAACTTCATCGAGCGCAGCCAGCTGCCGGGCAAACTGGTCATCCGTGATGCTGATGTCGTACACCAGCCCTACAACGTGACTGCGTCCGCCTTGCGCTTCCGACTGACAAAGAGAGCCGAACACAGGGAGCGCGTTCTCGGATATCTGCATGGCGCCCACGAAACCACGTGTACCGCAGCGTGTCACCCGTCCGATCATCATTGGCGATTCCGGCATCAATCCTCCTGTTATAACCTGTGTTGTTTCCGCTGTCCGGTGAGTTGTTTTGTAAGCGCTTTTTGAGATTGTGTAGGGCGCAGACCGTGCCCGAGGAGTGTCCTTTGCAGCATTTCCTCGAACGCAGCTCGCTCTTGGGGAGGGATAACCGCCAGTTCATGGGCTCGCACCAGCGTATATGGGAACCCTCCCGTCGTCTGGCAATCCTGCAAAATGCCAGCATGAACGCGATTGAGCAGTTCGGGGTCTTGCGCGACCCAGGTCGGGATTTCGACTCGCACAACCGTGTCATCGGCGTCAGTCTTCAGATAGAAGAAATGGACTTCATGACCGGCTGTGCGGAAGTCGCGATTTAAGGGTGATGCAGAAATGAAGAGTGCGCTGCGATGACCGGGCGGCAGCAACTTGGTGAAAATCGCGCGGTCCGTTAAGCCGCGGAAGGGAGTCAGGCGCACAGTATCCTGTGTAATTTGATCGTTTGGCAGCCCGGCAAGGTGGATCAAGGCAAGCACGCTTACACTCCGGGGGCGGTCGATGAAACCTGCCAGACCAGCCTCCGAGGAGTGCAGACGGTCGAGCAGTTTCAGATACTGCTGGAGGGTTCGATCCGTCTCCCGCGATGTTGATCCGCCGGTTTGCAGCGCCATCCACAGTAGAAGGCTGTTGTCTAGAATTGCGAGAGTCTGTTCACTAGCCAGGCTTTCAGCCCGTTCTGCGAGAGTTTTCATCTCGGCGACATCACGCCGCAGGTTTACATAAGCATTCTGGACAGGATGACCTGCTTCGTCATAAAGGTCTTCAAGTTTATAAAAGAGCTTGGATTCCTGTTGGATCGTGGGGGCTTCGCCGCTGCCGTGTGAAACGACGATGCTGCCTATATTAATAAGGTAATAAAAAGCGGCTGCGTGGCGATCCGGATAGATCTGTGAGCCATCAGCGCCGATGACGTGGAGACTCTGCGGGGTTGCAGGCGATGGGAATGTCAGATTGAGCGTTTCTCCGGTAGGGATTGCACCTGTCCAGCGGTTCCCCGCCTTCTTAATCTTGGATTGAAGGTCGGAGTGATCGAGTTCGGCCGTGAGGTGCAGCGCTTTAATGGCTTTTGGGATCGTCGCGGACAACTCCAGACTCCGCTCGTAGAGGGCTTGGCCGAACTCTTGCATCTGAGGAAGTAAGGAAGGCAGATGGATTCCCATAGTGTTTGTCTTTCGAACAACTGTTCGCAATTATAGCCTAAGACCAAGTGAAGGCAATCTCATTCGCTTGACCCGCACAATACCGCGGTCTACAATCGAGCGGTGTGGTTGCTCTCCCCTATCTGTGTAGTGGGGCATGGTTGTTTTCGGCGCGCGCTGAATATGCTATACTGCGCGGCGATGAATGGAAGGTTCAAGGTGCAGAGAAGACTTGCTCGAATTCTTCGTCAATCTGGGCTGGGCGGCTTAGTCGCAGCCTTTCTCGACGCTGGCGGGCCAATTTTGCCATTGGGCGCTCAAGCGGCGTATCTACTCAATCCCTTTATGGGCGGTTCTTCTGGAACATGGAATGAATTCGGCAAAATATTGGAAGATCCGGACGCCATCGCGGAACTGATCGTAATGCTCAGAAAGAAGGAAGATACCCGATGAGTGGCGTGGATCTCACCGGTCTCTCTATCCTGCTGCTGTTCGTCGGTCTTCTGATTATCTTTATGGCCGTCGATAGCCGGCGGCCTGCGACTTTCAGGCCCATCAGAGGCTACGAAGCACTTAAGGGAGCGATAGAGCGAGCGGTCGAGGCAGGGGAGCGAGTTCACTTGTCGCTCGGAACAGGCTCGGTCATCGGGACCGATTGCGCGCCTGCGCTGGCTGGGCTGGCGATCCTGACAAGCATCGCTGAGTCGACGACGATGAGTGATAAACCAGTTGTCGCTACAACCGGGGACGGGGCGATGGCAATATTAGCACAGGATACCTTGCGCAGGGTGTATTCCGAGGCTAGAGCTTTGCCCCGGTATAGTCCCACCTCCGGGCGAATGCTAGGGCCCACCCCATTTTCTTATGTTGCTAATATACCGATACTGCTGGCTAGTGAAGACATCTCCGTGCACGTACTGGCCGGCTCCTTCGGCGCAGAAGGAGCATTGGCAGCCGATTTTGGTGAGCGCCAGGGGGCTTTTGTCTTAGCGGGGACGGATGACGCACAGTCACAAGCCTTGCTTTATGCGACCGCTGAGCATCCGTTGATCGGAGAGGAAATCTTTGCCGGTGGAGCGTACCTGAATGTGGGGCGGGTTCACAGGGCAAGTTTGAGAGTGCAAGATGCTGTGCGGATGCTCATTATTGCAGGGATCATTATCGGCACAGTTCTTAGCCTTCTGGGAGTGATCCGTTGAAGATCGGAACCTATTTGTTATGGGCGGCTATGGCCGTCGGTACTGGGATCATCGTCCTGTTGGGTTACTTCGTTCAGATCGATCAAATTCCCGCGGATAGTCTCATTGGTAATATCTTCGAATTACGCCTGTTGATCATGGGTTGGGCGGTCTTACTGGCGGCAGTCGCCTTAGGCATCGGCCTTTTTAATTTGTTCTTGGTTCACTGGATGAAGGTCAGTGCCCAGAGACCTGGATGGAAGTATAGTGCGGTATTAATCGTTGCCTTTGTGCTCACGCTCCTTCTGGGTTTGATAATAGGACCCGATAGTCGAGTGGTCCTGTTCCTCTTCAATTCCATTCAGTTACCAGTTGAGGCAAGCTTGATGGCCTTGCTGGCAATCACATTATCGCTGGCTGGTTTTCGCTTGGTGGCGCAGAGACGAGATCTCATAAGCCTCGTCTTCGTTGGAACCGCGCTGCTAGTATTGATCGGTTCCGGCCCCGGCATATTATCTGCGGAGGGTCTGTTCTTCAGTTTCTTTGCTGGCCTGAGAAATTGGCTGGTGCAGGTAGCTGCCGCTGGAGGTGCGCGCGGCATCCTCCTCGGAGTAGCCCTGGGATCCATCGTGACGGGTCTCCGTGTTTTGCTGGCCGTTGACCGGCCATACGGGGAATAATGTATGGCTGAAAATCGCTGTCCCATGTGTAGCACCATGAATCAGGAAACTGCAGAGGTCTGCAGTAATTGCGGAGCGCGCCTGAAGCCGCTTGTCTTCGAAACGCCGCCTTCGGATCAACAGGAACCTGCTGCGGAGGGGATTTCACCTCCAGCCACAGAAGCGTCCGGTGATGGGGATGATTGGCTGGCGAACATCCGCTCCGATGCAATAATGGGTTCGGGTGTGGATGATCATGCAGCGGAAACGGACGCAGCGGATGATGCTGCGCCAGACTGGCTGGGAAGGTTGCGGGAAGCTGATTCGAGTCTCGAGGAAGGGCCTCCTTCAGAAGAAATACCCGACTGGATGGATGATTTCTTAGCCGCTGGCGAGGAAGTTACTGATGAGGAAGTTCCGGAGTGGCTTTCACGGGTTCGAGAGCGAAGGGAAGCTCAGACGGAAGGCCAGCCGGAGTCAGACGAGGGAGAAGATTGGATCACGCGTTTACGGGATGACACACCCGATGAGCGGCGAGCCGGCGTAGAAGGTCTCAAGCCTTCTGCAGATGAAGATGAATCAATCGAACAGCCAGCGCCACGAGCATTGGATCCCAGCCCGCCGCCAGATGTACCTGATCCGGTACCTCAAGACGAGATATTGCCGGAAGAAGCGACCCCTTCACACGAAGTCGGCGCCAGCGCACCAGCACTGGACAGGCTTGATGAAGATCCCCAACCCGCCGTGGGGGAGCCCATGCCTCCTGAGGGGGAGATGGAATGGTTCCCCGTCCCGGATGAGAGTGAATTGTTGGATGCGAAAGGGCTCCCGCATGTCCCCGCCTTACTCGACGAAGAGACCGGGGAGAAGCCCCTCAGCGACATCAGTGATTTAAACATGGATTCAATAGAACTCCCGGATTGGCTGGGAGAATCGAAATCAGAGACTCCATCAGTGGCAGGAGAGGAAGACGAGAAACCTGACCTGGCACCGGCAACGCTTCCATCCTGGCTTGAAGCTATGCGGCCGGTTGACACTTTCCGTTCAGAGATAGCGATTGAATCAGATGAAGTGCAGCCGGTTGAATCAGCGGGACCGCTTACTGGATTGCGCGGAGTATTAATGGCTGAGCCGGTAGTCGCCATGCCGCGAACGGCGAGCACTGCAGCTGCTCGATTAGAAGTTACCGAACGTCAATACGCCCAAGCCGAATTACTGCAGCGTCTTGTTGAAGAAGAGGAGAGGGAGATCCCGCCCGTAAGGGCAGAGAAACGCAGGCTGCCTCTCATGCGTTGGGCGATAGCTCTCATCCTGCTTCTCGCTGTGATTCTGCCATTCGGTTTCAAACAGCTTGGTGTTGAAGGTTACGCCCTCCCGAGTGTGGTATCAAGGGACCTCGCACCCTTGATCGATCTTATCGGCAATATACCTACGGACCGCCCAGCTCTGGTTGTATTCGATTACACACCTGGTTACAGTGGTGAACTCGATACGGTCGCCGGCGCGTTGCTTGAACATGCAGTAATGCGCTCCCTCCCAATCGTAACCGTTTCGACCCGCCCAACGGGACCACCACTGGCGGAGGGATTGCTAAATAAAATCGGAGCCAGTTACGGTGCGGTAAATGGCGAGAACTATTTGCACCTGGGCTATCTCTCCGGAGGACCGACTGCGGTTCAATTATTTGCGATTGCCCCCCGCAGCGTAGTTTTGTCTGGGTACCATCTTCCCGAATCACTTTCTGAAGGATCGGTTTGGGAATCACCTTTGCTCCAGGGAGTGCACAGGTTATCGGATTTCAATCTGGTCATCGTCATAACGGCAGGAACAGATACAGCACGTACATGGGTGGAACAGACCCAATCATGGATTGGGGATACTCCTCTGGTGATGGTGTTGAGCGCTGGAGCGGAACCGCTTGTGCGCCCTTACTTTGAAGCCTCCGAGCCGCAGGTGGATGGAATCCTTACCGGATTACCGGCGGCCGTATCGTATCGGCAGTACAGCGGGCTGCCGCTTGATACGGGTGCGCAATGGGATGCTTTTGGGATAGGGATGTTGGCCATTGAATTAATCTTGATCGCAGGTGGAGCCTATGGAATTGGTTTGTGGCTCATACGTTTGCGAGAGCGTTGAGGAGAGGCAATAAGTAAATGCCCGAGGTACCGCTCGATTTCATCCAAATGATCGTTGCTGCATTCATCACAGTGATGATCTTGAGCTACGTGATAGGCGACAACGTCCTTTTCCGAATTGCGACCTATTTATTCATCGGCATCGCTTCTGGGTTCGCCGGCGCCATCGCCTGGGAAAATATTGTCAAACCTACACTTGTTCAGCCGCTCATTAGTGATGGGCTAGCCAAACTGTTTTCGCCCGAGGGGGCACTCACGTTCCTGATTCCGTGGATGCTCGCGCTGTTCATGCTATTTAAGCTCTCTCCCCGGCTGTCACGATTTGGGGGTTTCCCGGTTGCGCTTCTTGTTGGCGTAGGGGCAGCGGTCGTAGTGGGCGGAAGTATTACGGGGACGTTGGTGCCGCAGAGCTTGGCCACAGCAGGCACGCTGTCACCGGCTAATGCCCTTCCTGCCGCAGGCGAGCCTCTGTCTGTATGGTTGGAACGGCTCATTAGCGCGTTGTTAATGATCGCGGCGACAATCAGTGTATTGATATATTTCCGCTTCAGCGCCAAGCGGGATTTAACAGGGGGAGCGCGGCGATCACGGATCGCCGAAGTATTTGCATATCTTGGTCAGGTCTTCATCGCTGTAACATTTGGCGTGATGTATGCTGGTGCGCTGATGGCGACGATCGTCGTATTGGCGCAGCGATTTCAATTCCTTCATGATGTGGTCACCCGAATAATGGGTGGGGCATGAGAAACCGATGAGCACGATACCAGACGCCGATACCATATTGGCTGTCGACGTGGGCAGCGTGAGCACCCGCGCCAGCCTCTTCGATGTCGTCGATGGCCACTTTCGCTTGATCGCTTCAGGTCGTGCGCCATCAACTGTCAAAGCGCCTTTGTCCGATATTAGCGAGGGCGTGCGAATGGCTCTCGACCAGGTGAAGGCCATTACGGGAAGGAAACTACTGGACGATACGGATTTGTTGATCATGCCCGTCACCAGCAGAGGATCGGGAGTAGATACTTTTGTGGCGACGGCTTCAGCGGGACCGAAGGTTCGAACGGTGCTTGTGGGGCTGATGCCCGGAGTCTCAACAGAGAGCGCATTGCGGCTCGCCGATTCGACATATTTGGATCTTGTAGGTGTCATTGACCTGCTCGACAGCCGACATGAATCGGAGAAAATTGATCTCATCCTATCTGCCCGTCCGGATTTAATCCTTGTTGTCGGCGGGACGGATGGCGGAGCGCAGGATTCCGTTCTGCAATTAATCGAACTCGTCGCTGTCGCCAGTGAGCTTATCTCCCCGAATCAAAGACCACGGATCGTATACGCGGGCAATCGCAATCTGGGTGCCGCGATCGCTGACCGCATGGGTGAGCGCCTCGATATCGCTCTTGCACCGAATGTAAGACCCAGTCTTCGAGTGGAGGACCTTGGGCATGCCCGGCTGGCACTCGGCGAAGCGATCGCCGAAGCGCGTAATAAACGTGTGCACGGTTTTGATGAATTGGAACAATGGTCCGGCGGTACCATGATGCTCACCGCCGACGCGTATGGACGTGTGATCCGTTATTTAAGCCGCATCTATGATCCAGCGAAGGGCGTTCTCGGTGTGGATGTAGGCGCAACAAATACGATGATCGCCGCAGCATTCGAGGGAGATCTGCGCTTGAGTGTTGAGACCAATCTGGGATTAGGGGAACCCTTGCCGACTTTGCTCCGGCATAGCAGTCTCAGCGACATTGCCCGTTGGCTGCCATACGAAATATCGGAACGGGCGATCTTGGATTACATCTATAACAAATCGATTAACCCGGCAACCGTTCCAACAGAAGAGGCGGATCTTCATCTTGAATTAGCGTTGGCGCGTGAGATCCTTCGGCTTTCATTAAAACGCGCTCGCAAACGCTGGCCCAAGGGCAGAGATATCAAATCAACCTGGTTGATGCCTCCCGTAGAACCGGTTATCGCCAGTGGAAGTGTCTTGGCAAGAGCTCCTCGACCAGGATATGCCGCACTAGCATTGCTGGATGCCTTACAGCCAACGGGGATCACAACGCTTGTGCTCGACCCGCATGGTCTCTCCCCCTCGCTTGGCGCCGCGTCAGGGTCGGTCCCAATGCTGACTGTCCATGTCTTAGAATCCGGGAGTTTCGTGAGTCTGGGGACGGTCGTGGCGCCGGTAGGGAGTGCACGGATGGGACGCAAGGTTCTCAGTCTGCACCTCGAACTTGAGCAAAGTAGCGAGGATGTTGTTGGCGAGATTCGAATGGGCCAGCTTGCAGTTGTCCCGATCCGGCAAGGGGAGCATGCTCACCTTACCCTCAGACCTGAACGAGGAATCGATGTCGGCTTCGGAGGACCTGGGAAAGCAGGTGCGCTGCGTATTGCCGGTGGGGCCGTTGGTTTGATCATCGACGCCCGCGGGCGTCCGCTTGTGCTTGCCAAAGAACCTGATCGCCGCCGCGAGTTGAATAAGAAGTGGTTGTATGATATCGGAGCCGTGGTATGAGGTATTGGCATCATTCTTGCACCATCAGGCTTGGTGGCTCATAACATGAGCGAATTATTCTTGTCTTCGATGACGCAAGTCATCCCTATTACAGTTATCCGCCGCGAGCGCGTTCTTCCGGTACCGGGGGCGGTTTTAGTGCGTGTAAACGAACGTCTTCAGGCTGCCGACATCGTCGCCGAAGCTGAAATTGACCCAAAACACTATTACCTGGATGTCGCCCGTGGATTGGGTGTCTCGGCGAAGGATGCAGGACGCCATATTACCTGCCAGAAGGGTGACCGGGTGGAGACGGGCGATGTGCTCGCGGGACCGACAGGAGTACCGCGCAGAACGGTGCGTGCTCCAGCAGCAGGCCGTATCGTGGGGATAAACAGAGGCCGAATTCTCCTGGAGTCCTTTGGTCAAGTGCTGCAAATAAAGGCTGGCTTCCCGGGAAAGGTTATCTCATCGGATGGGGTACAGGCTGTGACGATTGAAGCGATTGGTACCTTGATCCAAGGCGTCTGGGGCAATGGGCTGCAGAACTACGGCGTCATGCGTTTAGTGGGTGATGGCCCATCCTCGCGACTGCAGACAGATCAATTGGATGTCAATCTGCGCGGGGCAGTCCTGGTCGCGGGGATATGCGATCATCCGGCGCCGTTTCATCAGGCGACTGAACTCTCTGTTCGGGGGGTGATCCTGGGTGGGATGTCATCTGAATTGATCCCGGTTGCACGCAGGTTGCCTTATCCGGTTCTGCTCACCGAAGGATTCGGAGAGCATCCCATTAATGCCGCCGCGTTCAATCTTTTTGTAAGCAATGTGGGGCGCGAAGCCGCAGTTGATGCAGGCTCTGCATGGCCGCAACCTGGGCAACGTCCGGAGGCGATCATCCCGCAGCCAACCAGTCGTCAAGTGTCTCACCCTGATCGGGTGGTAACGTTGAAGCCGGGGGTGAGAGTGCGGGTTCTGAAGCCGCCTTATCATGGGGAAGTCGCCGTGGTTAAGGAAATACTTAAACGCGTAGAGACGTACCCTAGCGGAATTCGGGCTAAAAGTGTAACGATCGAAATTGATGGAGTTGGAACCAAAACAGTTCCACTCGCGAATATCGAGATACTGCAGTGATTCGAGCAGGTGGTGGCCGAACCGCAGAAATGACTGCGAGCAGGCCCATAAAAGCTGAGGAGTAGAGACCATGGCAGAAGAGTTTGATGTAGGAGGTCCATTGCCCGAGGAATCATCTAATCGGACATTTGTGATCGCAGCTGTCTCGCTGGGCGGCTTGCTGGTTCTAAGCATGATCTGCTTGTTGGTTTATGCTTTGGTACTGGCACCGCGGCAGCAAGAGGCTCGCGCCACAGACGTGGTGCTTGTCAACCAGCAGAACACCGAGGAAGCGTTGACGCAGACTGCTGTCGTCGTTGAACGGACGCCGTCCCGCACACCGATCGTGACTGAGATGCCGGACGCAACAGCGACGGTGACACCCACACTGGTGGTTGTCCTTCCAACGGACACACCGACCCCATTCTTGACTTTGCCTACCTTAGCGCCGGAAACAGCTACAGCTGCAGCTCAACTGACTCTGGCTGCAGGACAGGGAGGCGGTGGAGAAACGCCAACACCAACGGCTCTTCCTGCAACCGGATTCGCAGATGAAGTCGGAATTCCAGCATTGGCGCTAGCGGGTGGATTACTTCTGGCTTTAATATTCATCGTGCGCAGTCTGCGGACTCGTGTCACTACTTAATAGCTAGCTTTTAAGCACCTGCTCGACAACTGAATTGCTGGTGGCAGGGTCAGCCTGATGTTGACCCTGCCTTCTTATCTGGAGATTTGATGGCGAAGAAAGTCATTCCTTTTTCCTCCCTCACCGAAATTGCGCTAACGGAACTTGCTGCGGGCCACTGCGTCTCGATTACCGGTCTGAGCAACAGTGGAAAATCTAACTTGATGCGCTCGCTGGCGGATCAGAATGCAAAAAAGTTCTACCAGACACAAGCCGGCCGATCCGGTTTTCTTATTTATATCGACTGCAACCGGGCAGTAGCGATTTCAGGCCAGGCATTTTACGAGGTTGTGCTGCGGTCAACGTTAGAGCGCCTTTCTGATGAGGTTCCAAATTCCTTATCAACA
>Ga0307421_1001719_pt1 | contig 12880 bp, 22 predicted proteins | sample SalMarWE160270MG_FD_202163 | JGI IMG/M metagenome (GOLD analysis project Ga0307421, IMG submission 202163) | Salt marsh sediment microbial communities from the Plum Island Ecosystem LTER, Massachusetts, United States - WE1602-70 | ecosystem: Environmental > Aquatic > Marine > Intertidal zone >...
ACTCTGGGAACCTGGAGCTTATTATTCGAATTGAAACCTGTTTTTCGGTTTTTTCTATGTTGAATTCTGGGGCGTTCCAGGTGAAGGCTTCCAGGTCTCTTTTGAAGGCTTCGAAGGGATCCTCGATTTCGCTTGTGACGTATCGTTTTGCAAGCCAAACTCCAGCGTTGAACCAGCTTTTCAATGTTTTACTCTTCGCTTTCTTGTATGCAAGCTCTGTCATGTCGTACCATAGGCTTTCCTGGCATAGTATGAAGCCGTCTTCCTTGGCTGTCTTCAGAACTCCCTGTTCCTCAACAGCTTTTCTCAGGTTTACGCCAGAGTCCTCGGCTTTGACGGTTAACTCGAAAACCTCGTTTACCATGTCGTAGAGGCTGTAGCCTCTCCGCTTAGCCATCTCACTTATACGCTTCGTCAGGTCCTCCCTGGCAACAAAAGTTTTCCTTTTTGCGCCAAGTTCACTCATTTCGGCACCTTCACCTTAGTAATCGTGCATGTCACTAGTTCGTTTTCCTTAATATTTAACGCGGTCCTCACCTCCTTCGGAACCGTTATCCTCCCCTCCCTCCGAACGTATGTTGTGAACTCCATATCTTTTTTAATCAACAGATCAACCCCAAACATCGACACATTCCTCCAATTTTGCACAAAAAACATATAAGATTTGCCCCTCATTAACGATAGAAGGAGGGAAAAAAAATAGGAATTTTGCGTTACTTCGGTCTCGGAATATTTTTCGTTCTTTGGGTTGCCCTTTCTTTCGGCATATATGACTGTATAACAACGTGGGTTTCTGCAGATTGGTGGGTGTCCGTAATAACACTGTGTATTCTCTGGTTAGTTTTTGTCGCTATTGTCTATGTTGTGGATGACAACCAGCGCTATAGAGGATTAGAAACCTAACAACCCGTTTTGTGGAGTTTGGATTCATAAGTTTTATGAGGTAAATCTTCCTTAAATCCCGCTGTGATTAGAGATGGGAAGGTCTAGGCTTGAGGTTTACGTGGCTGTTCTTAAGGGTTTGGCTTGTGGTCCCTCCAAATTAACCCATATCATGTACCAGATCGGGGTCAACTATAAAACCGTGAAGCAATGCCTGAATTTCCTTCTCAAACAAAATCTGGTCAAGGCAACACCTGTGGGGAAAAGACGCTTCTATCAACTCACCACAAGGGGAATAGCCATCTTGGAAACCCTTAGCAAGCTAGAAAATGCTTTACAGGTTTCCTGCAGTTCATCAGGTGTAGCTGAGCAGACAATATATCAATGTTTGTAATATGCTTCAGAACGAAATGAAGGGTATATTAAGAGATAAGATATAATGTGTTTTTTTGAAGAAATTTTGCTAGAAGCAGTAGATGAAGGGCTCTCTATGCTCGGAGAATCGCCTAAACAGGCAATCTATTACCATTTAGAAAAAACCTTCAAAATCAACAGGATGGACATTCCCTATAAAATTGAAGACTTCACAGACGCCATCGAGAAAATCTTTGGAGCCGGAGCCAAAATAATTGAGATCCAAATAATGAAATGCCTCTTCAAGAAAGTTGGCTACAAATTCAAACACTATCCGAAACAAAAGAACCTAACATTCACAGAATATATAGCAGCGGCTAGGCTCTCACAAGGAAGCATTGAGGCATTCTTAGGCGCCTCTAACTAATATATGATGTATCTTTCTTTTGGTGTTCGGGCTTCCACAGTAGCAGCCAGTTATCTGGGTTGTCTGGGTCCCCTTTCACCATCAGAATCTCGGAGGATCCAGCTTCTTTGGCGTTAGTGTAGTTCTCCAGCAGGTTTTGTAGGAGCTGCTCGCTCCAGTTACATACGATGGCTGCTTCACGGTTGTTTTCGTTTGTCCCTAGGAGGCGGAGGAAACGATCTCCCACCTCCACTTGTTTGACGGGGCAGGACTCACCTGTCTTCTCTATTATCTGGATTGTGTGAACTGTGAAACGGCTTCCTCCATCCCTGATAGTTAAGTGTACGCCGTTTCCCACAAAGGCATCCATAAATTTTTTCATCAGATTATTTTTCAAGAAAGGCACCTTTGGAGCGAATTAACTCGTTTTGAGGATTTAAAGGATGTTCCGTGGAGAGAGTAGTTCACCAGAACACTATATCTGTAATCGTAAGACGCAATACTTATATTTCTCTTCAACAGTAATACATAATAGCAAATTAACGAACAGGAATGAAAAAAAGTTGAAGCAAAGATTCCCTAGTAACCAAGAAAAAATCCGGTCGTTCGCACAGTCCTCGAAACCCTCCATTATGGCGGTGGGCATCGGCGGAGCCGGCTGCAACATCATATCATGGATAAAGGAACGGGGCATAACTGGAGGAAAACTCGTTTCGATGAACACGGACGCAAACCATCTAACCATCAGCAAAGCTGACAGCATGATTCTGATAGGCGAAAAGACGTGCAAAGGAATCGGATGCGGGGGCTACCCGAAAATAGGCGAAAAAGCAGTGAACGAAAGCATGAATGAAATCTCTGAGGAAATCTCTGACGCAAACATTCTATTTCTCTTAGCTGGTTTAGGTGGAGGCACCGGAACTGGCGGCATCATGCGCCTAGCAGAGAACCTCCGCGGACAAGTCTCCGGCAACAAGTCTCCACACCTGATTATAGGCGTAGTCACCCTTCCCTTCGAAATCGAAACATCAAGAATGGACATAGCCAAAAAGGCGATTCAACGACTCAAAACAGCATGCGACACCGTTGTTGTAATCGACAACAACAGACTCATCAAACTCGCCGGAAACCTGCCCATGAGAGAAGCGTTGGGGGTCGCCAACACAACCGTAGGAAAATTTGTTAAAGGCATAACTGAAACAATCACATGCGCAAGCCTAATCAACCTAGACTACGCGGACATGCGCAGCATCATGGCGGAATCCGGAATCGCCTCGATAGGAATCGGAGAAGCAAAAGGGGAAGGCAGAGTCGAACAGGCTGCGGAGAGAGCTTTGAACGGACGTCTCTTGGACATAGAAGACGTAACCAAAGCCCGCGGAATGCTGATACATATTTCAGGCGGAGAAGACATGACACTAGCAGAGGTCCATCATGCAGGCGAATTAATCAAACGTTCGATCCCGCCCAAAGCAAAAGTAATCTGGGGAGCAAGAGTCACCAAAGAACAGCATGGAACCGCCACCGTCATGGCAGTCCTCACAGGCGTAGAAAGCGCATTCCTCCAAAAACAACAAAAACATTTAGGGAGATTCAGTCTCCCCTTCTAACCCCTTTTTTTCTTTGGTCAAGATAAGGTTTCAGCGTAAGCAAGCTGTTGAAAGACCATGTTTAAACCGCCATCACGTTTGCGATTCCTGTTCCACAGTTTGGGTCTCGGTTGCGTAAGCAGCGCCATCTTTCTCCAGGCACTAGTCTTCTATGACATATCACAAACAGGAATCTTCAGAGCCACTGAACAGAACCAAACAATACTATCATTCGAGATCTTCCTAACAATCTTTGCCCTAATCTATTTCGTTTACCTGTACCAAAACTTTGTCCGATCAATACGATAAGAAGGACTTCAAGGAGAGAGACATGTTTTTAAGCCTTTTCATTCTCCTTGGGATTTTCTCAGTTTTTTCTTCATTTCCTCTAAGACCGAAAGCTTCTCCAGTTTTTCGGACACAGCGGCGCGAATGAAGTCAGACCGGTTCATGGCAGCCTCCATCTTAATCGCTAAGTCCAGCGCCTCAAGCATCTCCTTACTCATTCGAACCCTAACGCTTAGTTCTTCCTTTGGCATGTGACATCACTAATATGTGTTTAATATACCACAACTTTTATTGGGATTTGTGGCACATTAGGACTACATTAAGCCTACAGGTAAGTGTTTGTTTTGTCTGTGGAGGTTGAGAATGTTTGTGTGGCCCTGACGAAGCCGTACTTGGATGCTATGGAGGGCTTGGTGCGGGATGGCGTTTATGTGAGCCGTAGAGAGCTCGTTAAGGATGCGTTGAGGCGTCTCTTCAGGCATTATGGGATAGAGCCGTTCGGTACAGAGGAACCCGAGGCTGAGGCGCCATGATTGCTCATTTGGGTTTCCAGATTTTTTCGCCGTGTTTTTCGAAGAAGTCTCTCAGGGCTTCGCGGACGATCTCGCTTTTGCTTCCGTACAAGCCCTTGTCAATCATGTTGTCCATACCGCTTAGGTATAGTTCGCTGAGTCTTATTGTCAGGGATTCCTGCATTTTTCCAGGGGCATGATTTTTCACGCTTTAGAGTATGTCTTCGAGAAAATTAGGTTATGCATGATGAAAGCAAGACATATTAATGCTGGGGCAATACAAAGAATATTGGTGCACGAGAAAATACGCAAAACTGGCTTCTCTATCTAGTGAGGGTAGTTGTGGATGCTAAATATGGATTTCAAATTCATAAATTTCGATAGTAGATGGTTAGACAAAACAGAAGCAGGTGTTAATCATGGAGTTTGAGGAGTTTCTGGACCTTTGCAGAGACGCTGACAGACTGCTTGATTCACTGAAACATAATCCTAGATTGCAGGGAAGGGCGCCTAGAAACTTGAAGCCCGCGGCAATTCACTACTTAGCCCAAAAGCGGGGACAAAACGTTACCATGCATCATCTATACACGATCTACGGCATTCGCCAACCCAGACTAATCGAAATCAAAAAATTGCTTAACAATTTAAGCAACAGCAAATAGACACTTCTTCTATAATAACGTTCCAGCAGTCTTTTTATAGGAGTCTAGCTACAAAAACGCTGAGGGAAAAAGGCATTGACGTTTTTTTGTGACGTTTGTGGAGACCAAACCGTTGCAGTAAGACCAGTCACGATCATTCTCTGGGACAGAACAGAAATTCACGCAAACCTTTGTTTGGATTGCTCAGAAAAGGTTGGAAAGTCAAGAAAAGTCAGGGTTTCGGCTCTCATGAAATGGCTGATTAGGAGTATGAAATAATGTCTTTTGAAGCTCTAGACTTTATCATAAACGTCTTGAAAGAACACGAGAAGGACCTAGATCGCCTCATAAATCAACTAGGCATCATAACAAAGAGTCTAGGAGATACCGGCGACACATCTGGCAAGATCGAAAAAATAGAAGATCATCTAGCAACTCTCCAAGGCCAGATAACTAAACTGATAAACAACAGGGTCTCCCCAGGAGAAGGCATGACAAAAGAAACTTGTACAGTTTTATCATACTTCGAAAACGGAGAATGGTACATCCTCGAAGAGCTTACACAACAGATCAAGTTAAACAAAATTAATGCAGCCTTCATCTTCGAGTTTCTCGCAGAACATGGCTTTATTGAGCTAGACAAAAAAGCAAAAAAAGGAAGACTATCGCCAAAGTACCAAACGTTTCTAAAGCAACTACGCGCGCTGTCAACCACCACCTGACAAACTAAATGGCTTGTAACTGTGCTTGACCTCAATCCACGCGGAACGACTTAGCAGTTCATCATGTGCAGCTGAGCAAATACATATCGATTTTTGTAATATGTAATCAAGTGAAATAGCGTATATTAGGTAACAAGACACGATGTTTTTCGGAGTAGAACAATGGAGCAATAACAAAATGAACCGCGTTTCCTATGATCTCATAGCCAAAGTCTGCGAAGTAGCTAGAGAGGCGGTTACTGTAACCGTTTTTGTTTATGAAGCAAGACTTGGCGGACTGCAATATCGAAGACTCGTCGACCAGGCGGCTTCAGCCGGATTGATTAAAAAGACTGATAACATGTACCGAACCACAAAAAAAGGAGAAATGTATCTTTCAACCTATCAAGAGCTTCAAAAACTACTAGGGGAGAAACAGAAATGAAGACCAAAATCATTCTTTTAATTACAATCATAGCCTTGAATATAGCCGATGTAGCTACAACTCTTTATGCACTTCCTTTAGGTGTGACAGAGCTTAATCCGTTTTTTTCTGTAAAACAGATTCCTGCCAAGATTGTAGCGTCTTTAGTTTATGCCGGATTTTTCCTTTTGACATATAATAGATGCATGAAAATAGGATTCTCTAAGGGGCTGCATATATTGAATTTTACTCTCTATGGATTGCTTGGTATCTACACGGTTGTTGTAACCAACAATCTAATTCAAATAATTTTGTGGGGGATATGAGAAATGACATATTTTTGTGATGTTTGTGGAGACCAAACCGTTGCAATAAGACCAGTCACGATCATTCTTTGGGACAGAACAGAAATTCATGGAAACCTTTGTTTGGATTGCTCAGAAAAGGTTGGAAAGTCAAGAAAAGTCAGGGTTTCGGCTCTCATGAAATGGCTGATTAGGAGTGGAAACTAATGTCTTTTGAATCTCTAGACTTTATTATAAACGTCTTGAAAGAACACGAGAAGGACCTAGATCGCCTCATAAATCAACTAGGCATCATAACAAAGAGTTTAGAACATACCGGCGACACATCTGGCAAGATCGAAAAAATAGAAGATCATCTAGCAGCTCTCCAAGGCCAGATAACTAAACTGATAAACAACAGGGTCTCCCCAGGAGAAGGCATGACAAAAGAAACCTGCACCGTTCTATCATGTTTCGAAAACGGAGAATGGTACATCCTCGAAGAGCTTACACGACAGGTTAAATTAAACAAAATTAATGCAGCCTTCATCTTCGAGTTTCTCGCAGAACACGGCTTTATTGAGCTAGACAAAAAAGGAAAAAAAGGAAGACTATCGCCAAAGTACCAAACGTTTCTAAAGCAACTACGTGCGCTGTCAACCACCAAACCAGTGAAATAGCCAAACATTATAAAGGAGAACAAAACAGATTGCCATTTTCAAGCCTAATGAATATGAAGCCGGCGGTAAAAGCTGGGTGGAGAGAACGCCGTAAAACATCTAAACCGAGCGATCTAGGTGTTTCTCAGCATTCCCCGTTCCACCCATCAAAAAGATGCTCGATTCACGATTTAAACTTTTTCCGAGGGTTCCAGCATGTTATGCAGAGATATTTCTCTTGGATTACAGGTAATTATATATACTACAAATATGGATTCATAGTCCTATCGAGCGATCTAGGTGCCTCAGCAATGAGTGAGGAAAAGAGGAAAAGAAGAAAATATTATGGAACAACATCTATTCCAATGGGAGTTCTTGAGGATATAGACAAGCTCACCAGGGAGCTCCGCTACTGGCCCAGCAGAGCCGCCTTCGTAAGGGAAGCCTGCATCGAAAAGATCAGACGCGAGCAGGAGAGACTGAAGCAGCTAAGGGAGACTACGAACGGGGCACCTTCGCCGAGAAGAGCGCAAACCGTGAGCGTTTTGGAGGAGAAATCAAAATGACCATAACACTGGATTCCATAATCCCTGTGGGTAGGCTGGTTAAGGTTAGATGGGAAGCTCAGAAGAAGAAAGCTTGGTTCAAGGTTTTATGTAAGCGGGAACGTGACATTATGAATCTCACCATAAACTGCGTAAAGGCTGTTAGAAGTCCGGTGTTGGCCAAAATAGTGAAGGCCATAATTACAAAGCTGAAGAAAGCGTTGGAGAGCCGCGTAGAAAGACTGGTGAGGACTATAGGACGTTCAACCGCTCTGGAACTGTGTAGGATAGCGGAAAGCTGGGGGAACAAACTTGCCCGCCAGTGGAACGGGGATGATGGGTTAGCCCGTTACTTGGCTGTGACATATCATAACCAGCAGAAACTGAATCGTGGGAGGAGCAGAATATGGTGAAGAAATTAGGTACAGTTTTAGTTTACGAAGAGTTATTGCTGTTATGAATCCGTTGTATTGGGTCTTAGTTCTAGTAATTTCGTTAGTTTACGTTTGGACATTATATAACATACCTATTGTTGTTGCTGGGGTCAGGAACCTTCGTTCAGGCAAGCGTAAAAAGAAGTTGTCGTTTAGTGGCAAAAAAAGGTTGCCTGCTATGTCAATTATTGTTCCTGTGAAGGGTGAGGAGAAGGTTGTTGGCAGGCTTCTTAAGGCGATACTGGATGCTGATTATCCTGCGGATAAGAAAGAGATTGTTATTGTTGAGGATGGAAGCGTTGATGGGACAGTTGATATTTGCAGGAAATTTGTGGAGGAGTATCCTGATCAAGTGAAGCTTGTGAGACGTTCTGTTTCTGATGGTAAGCCTTCGGCTCTTAAGGAAGCTTTTAAGCATGTTAGTGGGGAGATTGTTGGAGTCTTTGATGCGGATAATATTCCTGAGCCTGATTTTCTTTTGAATGCTGCAGGTTATTTTGAAGATTCTTCGGTTTCTGCTGTGCAAGGAAGACTTTGTGCTGTTAATGAGGATGAAAATATTTTGACAAAGTTTGTGGCTCAGGAGGAGGCTTTGAGGTGTGAGGCTTACCTGAGGGGTAAGGATGTTTTGGGGCTTTTTGTTCCTTTGACTGGTAATTGCTATTTTGTTAGGAAGGGGATTCTTGATGATGTTGGGGACTGGGATGGTACGGTTCTTTCTGAGGATATGGAGTTGGCTGCTCGGCTGACCCAAAATGGTCACAAAATCCGGTATGGTTCAGATGTGAAGTCTTGGCAGGAGTATCCGTCCACGGTTTCTGGTTTCTTTAAGCAGAGGACTAGATGGTTTAGGGGGACAATGGAGGTAAGCTTAAGGTATGGACATTTGCTTAGGAACCCGAATAAGAGATCATTAGATGCAGAGATTACTTTGGTTGGGCCATTTGTTCTGATTTCTTGTATGATTTGTTACTTAGCTACTTTTTCTTCGTTTCTCATTCCGATGAAGCCCGACGTTGCGTTCCTTTTGTTGGCTAACATAACTTCAGTATTTACATTCTCTCTTTTGGCTTTGGCTGGAGTAGCTATGATTTTTACTGAGAAGCAGCGTAAACTGTCAAATGTTCTTTGGTTGCCTTTCATTTACTGTTATTGGTTTATCCAAAACTTTATCGCATCCTATGCTCTTCTACAAATTTTGTTGAGAAGACCTAGAAGATGGGAGAAGACAACGAAGACCGGAAAAACTACAAACTTTGAGAATATAAATTGCTGAAAGCTAGACTTCAGAATCTAAGTTATACTCAAGGATTCTTGTTTGCTTTTGCGATAGGGTTTGTTGTTCGTTTGATACCTGAACTTCTGTCTTTTCCTAATCCTATTGGCTGGGATACCATCTACTATGCTGCAAGGATTAATGATGGCGTGGTGTGGACTCACTGGAGCAACATCTTCTCCACTTGGCTGATCTATGGGATTCTAGTGTCTTTTGGTAACTTAACTAGGCTAGAGCCTTTCCTGTTGCTGAAGATTGTTGCGCCTTTACTGTATGGTGGCACAGCAGCCGGAATATATTACGTTGCATGGAAGAAACTGAATTGGAGTGTTACGAAGAGTCTATTGGCTTCTGGACTTTTTGCCTTTCAGTTGGCTGCCTTGGGAATTAGTTGGCACTTCTACAGAAATATCTTCGGTTTGATGATTCTGTTATTTGTGATACCTTTGTTGAAACGTGATCTTGGCTGGAAAGAGGTTGGCATATTATCTGTGCTGTCTTTGTTGGTTGTTTGGGGTCACGAATTGGCTGCAGTTAGCCTGTTTGCTATGGCATTAGGATTATTGGTTATGAGAGTCTTCAAAAAAGAAAAATTGCCCTATAGACTCTTCGTAGCTATATCTCCAGCTTTAACGGTTTTCTTGATTAGTGTTCTTCGGATTTTTCCTTCACCAGTCATTGCAGAAACGAACATACTAATAATAGCTGATAGCGTTCGTCCTCATCCTGGCGGATTGTTCTTCTTAACCGATTACCTGAATGTGTTTACTCCTGTTGAGCATTATGCATCATATTTTGAGTTGTTCTCTCACGTATTCTCCCTATTCATTCTTCTCTACGTGGTGTTATTGCCACTAATTGCGGTTGGATACTTCAAGGATAGAATTCTTGGCTCTTGGACTCTTCTCCTCTTGATCGGTTCATTTAGTTGCTTAATCTTGCCTTTTTCTGCTTTATTCTTTTGGAATAGGTGGATGTTGATGCTTGTTTTTCCATTCACGTTCTTTGCAGTCGAGGGACTGTGGAAATTGGCAAAGTGTGGCGAAGCTTTTTCGGTTTCAAGATTTCTGGGCTGGTTCAAAATCACAAAAAAAGTGGGGATTGGTTTGACGCTGTTGTCGGTTGTGGTTGGCGGTCTCTTTATGTCTTGGCCTTTGATAGATGGTAAGTACGGAATAATCGGGGTGAAAGATACTTTCAGGTATGTTCCTTCAACAATGCAAGCTAGTTCGGTTCCGCTTAGAGACACCAAAGGTACCATCGAAGCTTTCGAATGGCTAAATGATAACATGTACAATGGCTCTTCGTTGCTTGTTCATGATGTATTCGAGTTCTGGACCTTACTATATCTTAACAAAGATAATGTTGCGATTGTTTTTGATCATGACCTGCAAGCAGCTGCAAACCTTGCTGTTGATGAGGGTTTCGATAAAGCATATTTTGTTTGGTGGAACGAGGATATTGACTGGTACAATCTGCGGTTTTCAGGCGCTTGGACTTCGGTCTTTGACAGTGGAAGAATCTCAGTATATCAAATTGTTTAATGTTTGGATTGGTTGATTAGTTGACTTCTTTGAAGCAAGTTAATGATCGATTGGGTCTGGCTAAGCATTTGATTGTTGCTGCCATTCCGGCTTTCAATGTGGAGAAGAGTATCGCGAAGGTTGTCTTGGAAGCACAAAAGTATGTTGATGTTGTTGTGGTCTGCGACGATGGTTCCGAAGATTTTACGGCTGAGATTGCTGAAAAGCTTGGTGCTAAAGTGATACGGCACGAGAGGAATTTGGGTTATGGGGCGGCGATTCGGAGCTTGTTCAGGATAGCTAACGGTTTGAGGGCGGATGTAATGGTGACCTTGGATGGCGATGGTCAGCATAATCCCCGAGAGATTCCACGATTGGTTGAACCTGTTTTGGAGAATAAGGCGGATATTGTCGTTGGTTCACGTTTCTTGGGTTCAGAGAATGATGTACCGAAGTATAGGCGTTGGGGAATTAAGTTAATCACTAAGTTAACTGGGGCTGTTTCTAGGCATAAGTTCAATGATGCTCAGTGTGGTTTTAGAGTGTATGGGTATAAAGCTTTGAATGGTCTCAATCTTATTGAGAATGGCATGGGTTCAAGTGTAGAAACCCTATTTAACGCAAAAAAACAGGGATTAACCGTTGCAGAAGTTCCAGTAAAATGCCAATACAAAGAGTTAGAGAAAACTTCAACTCATAATGCTTTTGGGCATGGAGCCAGTGTATTGATGTCCATTATCCGATTAGTGGTGGAAGAAAAGCCATTAATGCTCTTGGGATTACCGGGAATGATTTTTCTTTTGGTTGGAATGTCTTTCGGAATATGGATGCTAAAAATATTTGCGGAAGAACAACAGATAGTTACAAACATTGCTTTAGCCGCGATGGGTTTTGTTCTCATCGGAATGTTCACCTTGTTCACTGCCATCACTTTGTATGCTGTTTCTAGGCAGGCGCAAAAGAATGGCAACTAACGTTAGGAAATACCGGTTTAAAGGGCAGGCGTGAATTCGGAAACTTGTTGGAAATTGAAGTCTGTGAGATTAGGGGCAGTTGTCCTGTTCATAAGGTTGGAGACCGGATAGTGATTGAAGGCGCCGAGATTGTTCTGTCCAGAACTGATGCTGTTTGTGTCCATGCGTTATCTACGTTGTTGCATTATGTTGTGGCTTTGGATGAAGGTACTGATCCTGTTAGGTTGGGTTTGTCTAAGCCTGAGGATAATGAGCACGCGTATATTCAGTGTGTTGATCCTGGAGCGCCCTATACTGACGGTGGCACAGTGATCTTCAAAATTAAGCGAGTTAAGCAAAAGGGGCAGTCACTTAAAGTTGAAGAAGAAGGTTGACGGGAAGGTTTTTGTTGTTATTATGGCTAATTGTATGGGGTTGGCGAGTGGATCAGTTTAGTAGTGGGGTTTGCGGATATGGTTGTTGAGGTTGATTTGAGGGAGATATCTGAGATTCTTAGGTCGCATAAGGAGGAGTTGAGGAGACGGTTTAAGGTTGGGGAGATTGGTGTTTTTGGTTCTTTTGTTAGGGGGATGCAGAAAAGAGGAAGTGATGTTGATGTTCTTGTGATGTTTGAGGAGCCGGTGGGTTTGTTCGATTTTATGGATTTGGAGGAGTATCTGTCGGGTTTGTTGGGTGTGAAGGTTGATTTGGTGTCAAAGAAGGCGCTTAAGCCGCATATTGGCGAGTATATTTTGAGAGAAGTTGTGTACGTTTGAGGAATAGGGATCAGCGAGATTATTTGATGGACATCATCGTTTCAATCGATGATATTGGTGATTTCATTAATGGTATGTGTTTTGATGAGTTTAAGCGAGATAAAAAGACAGTAAATGCTGTTGTGAGAAGCATCGAGATTATTGGAGAGGCGACAAAGAAGATCCGAGGATCTTTGAAGGATAGGTATAAGGAAGTTCCTTGGAAGAAGATGGCGAGTATGAGAGATAAGTTGATTCATGAGTATTTTGGTGTGGATGTGGAGATTTTGTGGAAGACATTGAAGGATGATGTGCCTCCCCTTAAACAGTTGGTTCAGAGTATTCTAGAAAGTTTGGAGAAACGTAGAGAAACTGGCTGAAAAGTGATGTGGGGAGATCAGATGAAGGTCGAATATGATCGAGGTGCTGATATACTCTACATTAAGTTGAGTGATTCGAAGGTTGTTGACACGCGGATGCTGGGCGAGGATGTTTATGTTGATGTGGATGAGGACGAAAAGTTTGTGGGTATAGAGATTTGGAGAGCTTCCCAGAATGCGATACTGCCGATATCTAGGGACATCGCTGAAGAAGTGAAAGCGTCCATTGGCAAATGCGTCTGAAATAAGATGCGTCTAGATAAGAGTTTTTGAA
>Ga0307421_1001721_pt1 | contig 12876 bp, 10 predicted proteins | sample SalMarWE160270MG_FD_202163 | JGI IMG/M metagenome (GOLD analysis project Ga0307421, IMG submission 202163) | Salt marsh sediment microbial communities from the Plum Island Ecosystem LTER, Massachusetts, United States - WE1602-70 | ecosystem: Environmental > Aquatic > Marine > Intertidal zone >...
TGTTGATAGTGGCTTCAAAATTACCAAAAAAGCCCACCACTTCCTCAACATCGCTGTAATTAAGAAGTTCAATGTTGGGATTTTCCACAACCTCCTGCAGTTTGGGCAAAATCATGCATGAACAGCATTCCAGATCTGGAAAAGAATTCTCATATTTAGTAGCCTGTCCCCCCAGGCTTGGCTGGGTTTCCACCAGATAGACTTTTCGCTCTTCCGAGGCAAGATTGAGGGCAGCCTCGCACCCAGACAATCCCCCGCCTACAACCAAAACATCGGCATTGGCATCGATCTCTTTTTTCTCAAAAGCCTCATGGAACTGGACACGGTGATAGGCTGCTTTGAGCAAAGCCAAGGCTTTGGCAGTGGCCTTGTCTTTGTCATCTGTCACCCAGGCGACATGCTCGCGGATGTTGACCAACTGCATGAAATAAGGATTCAATCCCGCCTCTTCAAGCACCTTCATAAAAGTATGTTCGTGCTGCTTTACAGAGCATCCTCCGATAACAATTTTGGTGAGTTCGTTCTTCTTGATGCTTTCAATGATCTCAGCTTTTCCGTCTGCGGAACAGTACAGGTTGGTTACTTTGGCTGTAACCACATCCGGCAGTTTCCGGAGTTCGTCCTTGATCTTATGGACATCCACTGTGCCAGAAATATTCTTACTGCACTCACAGAGGAAAAACCCTAAACGTTCCTTCTCCTTCATATTTTTCCTCCAGCATCGTATTGGATTTTTATTAATAAATGATTGCTGATTTCCTCAAGTTTGTTATTGATTTCATTCGAAAAAGACTCTGATATAGTCTGGTTATCAGAGACATTGATACCGAAAATACGGATGTCTCCCGGCATTTCTGGATAAATCTTTTTTCCGATGCTGAATATGATAGGAATGGTAACGCCATGGGAATAAGTAGGGTTTTGCTGGTATTCCAGGTCACGGAGAGTGAGAGGGACGATCTCTCCCGCTGGGAGCTCAGAGTTATGAAATGAATCAAAAATATAGATGACCTGATGACCAAGAACAAGGTCCAAAAGGTCAAGGGAAAGGTGTGTTACGGAATTGAAAGGGATATCAAGCTTCCGGCCAATCTTTTCTGCTAAAAAAGGACCGATACCATCATCCGAGAGCAGACTGTTTCCGATCCCGATAAGAACAATTTTCTTCTTTTGCATGATATTGAGTTATTTTTTTAATACCTGCAAAATTTTGGCCACACGCTTGTCAACCACCTTATAACACACTTTAACGCCCTTTTTTTCTCCGTCAATGATCCCGTGGTTTTTTAGTACCTGGAGGTGTTGAGAAATGGTGGGTTGAGGGATGTCCAATTCTTTCTGTATCGAATTAACGCTGCAGGCATCCTTAGGGATCCCTATGAGCAGGAGATCTATGATATGCAAACGCACAGGATGAGAAATAGCTTTTAAGATCTCACTTTCCTTTATATACATCTCTTTCATTGATAGAATTCCCCTTTCATAGTAAAAAAAGTTGAATCACGCCTCTCTCATTAACCATTCTTTACATACGTATTTTTATATTGCTATATTTATATATATAAATAATACAATGTCAAGTAAAATATTTTCAATTGGATAATCGAATCCAAATGATTTTATGATATCAGGGAAAAAGGAAACGATTTCAGTCAAAAAGAATCGGGCTGGGGAAAGGAACTTTCATAAAACGAGCCACAACAAAACTTGGAAGAAATTATAATAAACCTTTCTTCCGGTTTTCCCGTAGAAAATGCTGAAGATATATAAATCCCAAAAACGGAGTAAAGCATGCCCAAAATATATTTGACCTTTTCCATTGTGTTCTCCCTGATTTTATTGATGCTGCACTGCAGCCCCTTCAGCTTCAATGAACAAATCAATCAGTATGATGAAAAGATTGAAGATTTAAGGCAAAAGTACGAAATTCCCTCTATTTCTGTGGCTGTGCTTTATAACCAGCATATCATCTTCTCCAAAGGATATGGTTATGCTGATGTAGAGAACAAGATTCCGGCTACAGCCTCAACCCCTTATCGAATAGCCTCCATAACCAAACCCATAGCCTCCACTATTATTCTGAGATTAGTGGAGCAAGGCAAACTTGATCTGGATGGAGCCATTAAAAACTACTGGCCCAGTTATGTTGAGTATTTTGACAATGTGAAGAAATGGCTTGAAGACAATCAACCAGATTTGACGGCATTGATGTCAGAATATAATTATAAAAAATACGATATCACTTTAAGGCATCATCTGACGCAAACCTGCGAAGGTGTCCCTGGAGAGTATTTCCATTACAGTGGCTTTTTATACAGCCCCTTATCAAGGGTCGTTGATCATGTTTCAGAGAAAAATTTTGAACAACTCATCAGAGAAGATATTATTCAGAAACTGAACATGACCCATTCAATCCCAATGCAAACCGATACCACAAAACCAGAAGTATTAGAAAAACTGGCTAAACCATATTATAAAAATGAAGAAAATGAATGGATTTTGGGAGAATACCCGAATCCCCAACTGGGCGCAGGCGCAGGGATTATATCCTCGGTAACAGATCTCGCCAAATTCGACATAGCCTTGGACAACAACCAGCTCATCACTCCAGAATCAAGAGAACTGGCCTTTACTCCCGGCCAATTGAACAAAGGTCAAAAAATACCTTACGGCCTGGGCTGGTTTATTGGTGAATATAAAAACCATAAAATAGTATATCATACAGGCTGGCAGCCCACATTTTCCGGATTGTATTTAAAGGTTCCTGACAAAAATATAACATTGATCCTGCTTGCTAATAGTCAAGAACTGACCAGCCTGTTCATTGAATCTCTGGGTTCGGGCAGGATCGAAGGTTCGCCCTTTGCCAAGGAATTCCTGGATCTGTTTGTCACGCTTGATTGAAATAATTTATAGGAAGAGAAAAGAAGGGATTATTCGTAGCGGAGAGAATCCACAGGATCAGCGACAGCCGCTTTTACGGCCTGGTAGCCTACAGGAAGCGCCGCGACCATTATTGAGAGCAGCCCTGCAAAGATAAACAGCAGCGGATTCAATCCGGTCCGGTAGGCAAAACTTTGCAGCCATTTACTCATAGCATACCAGCCTATGGGCCAGGCTATGATATTGGCCAGGAGGATCCAGCGGGAAAACTCCTTGGACAGGAGAATCACAATATGAGAAACAGGCGCACCCAGGACCTTACGGATTCCAATTTCTTTGGTTTTCTTTTCGGCTGTAAAGGAGGCCAGCCCGAAAATCCCCAGGCAGGATATAAAAATTGCAAGGAAAGCAAAGGTACTGAAAATCCTTCCCAGTCTATGCTCAGACTGGTAAAGGGTTTGGATCCCCTGGTCAATAAAATTGTATTCATAGGGGAAGTTCGGGGCATAGATCATTGAGGTTTTCTTTATATATTCTAATGTATCCGGAACATTTGCTGATGAAATTTTGATGAAAACATACTTCAAAGCATTGTAGTGGCGGGGATTGATGGTATAGATGTGCGGCATGATTTCCCGATGCAGGGAGACATGGTGGCAATTTTGAGTCACTCCGATGATCGTTCCTGTCGTCCCCCAAAAAACAAGCTTTTGGCCCACAGGATCTTCCATACCCATGTATTCGGCCGCTTTTTCGTTTATGACATAATTTCTCATATCAGCCATAGAGCCGCTTTGGAAAGACCTTCCGTCCACAACCTCCATCCCAAAGGTCTCCATATAATCGGACTGAACGATGCTATATCTGATATAAGGAGACATCTCCGGATCCTTCCCTTCCCATTCCACCCCGGAGGTTTTGTAATCCTCATCATAGGGAACGGCTTGACCGGCCGTGACGTTCAGGATATTCGCATTCTGAAGCAGGTCGTTCTTGTAACTCTGAAACCGGTTCAAAATTATGGGATTGATCGGAACTCTCACTACGTGATTAAGGCTGAAGCCCAAAGGCCTTTTCTGAATAAAATCCAACTGCTGAAAGACCACTGCTGTACAGGCAATAAGAAGTACAGAAACGGCAAACTGCCCGACTACCGTGACCACCCGGAATGATGAACGCTTGGATTTGAAAGGAGAAGATGTTTTGAGAGCTTCGGCCGGCCGGCTGGAAGAAAGGAAAAAGGCCGGATAGAGACCTGACACCAAACCCACGATTAAAATGAGACCTAACAAATAAAGATACATCGAATGTCTGTAGAGAAGCGAAAAGTCCAATTGCTTGGCAGTAAGACTGTTGATTAAAGGAAGCCCTATCCTCACCAGAATGAGAGAGAGGCCAAAACCGACAGCTGACATCAGGATGGACTCGCCCAGGAACTGCTGGATGAGCTCCTGGCGCTTGGCCCCCATGACTTTGCGCATCCCGACTTCTTTGACTCGATTGGCCGAACTGGCTGTGGCCAGATTCATATAATTGATACAAGCTATAAGCAGAATAAACACCGCAATCACCGAAAAGATGTACACATACATGCGACGGCCGAAACTTAAGTGGACTCTGGCAAGGGGCAATATATCAATTTTAAATATATCGGCAATGGAATAAGGACTGTGCCTGCTTAAAGCTCCTTCGATTTTTTCTCTCACATCTGACAGAGAAGAATCTCCTTTCAAAAGCACATAGGAGGGATCCCTCCAGTTCCAATCGCTATCCAGTCGTTCCGGCAGCCGCGCAATGAAATCCATTTGCAGGTGGGAATTGGAGGGGATGTTGATCACACCTGTGACAACCAGGTCTTCTTTATTATTCAAAGTCAGAGTCTTTCCCATCGGATTGTCCCGACCGAAGTATTTGGCAGCGATTCTATCCGTTATGACAAGTGAATGAGGATCTCGAAAAGCCGACTCGGCATTCCCGTATACAAACGGAAAAGAGAACATGGAAAAAAAGGAAGAATCGACCAGGTCGACGTTTGTCTCATAGTGCATGACGGACATCCCCTGACTTGGCTGGTATTTGAAAGTGCATGTCCTTATGCTGCCAAGGCTGTATATCCGGGTGTAATGAACGATTTCAGGAATTTCATCTGCCAAACGCGGGGCCAGAGCATAGGGGACATTGGGATCCATAATATTGTCGGGATGAATGACGGTAAGCAGAAAAAGATTGTCTTTATTGGTGTGAAACTTGTCATAGCTCGTCTCGTCCTGGATCCAGAGTGTTATCAAGATGAAACAGGCCATTCCAACGGCCAATCCCAGGGTATTTATCAGAGTAAAAATTTTGTTCCGGCGGATATTTCTAAGGGCGATCTTAACATAATTTTTGATCATGGCGGCACTCCTGTGTGTTCTGTTCTTCAGAAAACCTGATAAGGACTTCAGGACCTCTTTCCAGAACCACCTCATGGCTTTTTTATGCCCCTCTTTTTCGGCAATATATTCAAATGTTTCAACGAGGTCTCCGAAAGCAGAGTCATAATCGCCGGAGCTGGCTGTCATCTTTAAAAGCCGGGTTGCGAGAGGCGGAGGTGTGAGTCTCTTGTGCGGCATAGGATTTACTTCTTTTTTTGAGCAGGCACAGGAATGTCAATCCAGGTTTTTTGTTGAAGTTCTCTGACTTCTTCAAGCGCTCTGACCCCCTGTTTCGTTATTCTATAGAATCTTTTGCTTTTTCCCCCTCTTTTTTTTTCAGGCTCTCCTGTGATTGCGGAGACCAGTCCTTTTCTTGCCAGTCTATCCAGCACATCATAAATCGCCCCGATGGACCAGTATTTATCGGTCACATCTGAGATGTGCCGGCGGATAGGCACACCATAGGCATTCTCACCCAGCCTTAAAATGGAAAGGAGGAGAAGTTCTTCCTGCCTTGATAAAAATTTCATCGGTCACTCCTTACAATATCTTCGGTAATATAGAAGATTTCCTCCCCCATGTCAAGCATTTTTTCTGTAAAACCGAAGATTAAGAGCGCCAGGATATTTGACCTGGATTATTCTTTGTAACCAAAGGCCTCCATTGTTTTTCCGGCAATTTCCCAGAACTGTTCTTTCCATCTGTCAGGCCATTCTTGATATTTCGGGAAAAAATCGTTCTTGTTTTCATTGACTTTCTCGGAAAGTAGTTCCATAACCTGTTCCCGTCGGTACTCAATCCCTTCGAACATGTCCAATATTTCGAAACATCCCTTTTTTTCACCTTGAAAAATATCCTCGAATTTAACCAGAAGATCCGAAGGAGTGGTTAAAATATGATTGTTGACTGTTTTCCAGTACCAGGCAAGTTTCTGCAGAGGGTTCCATCTCTCCCAGTATTTCCGGGCCTTATCCCCGGGAATATCAAAGGGGACAATGTGGTCATTGGTTATATAGCGGAACTTGTTGAGCCACGATGTTGTAACATCTCTTCCGTCCCTTATAAGATGAAAAACGAGCGATTCCGGGAATGCTTTTCTAATCAGTTGGATAGCTGCAAAAAGATGATAATTGGTCTCCACGTACCACTCTTCTTTTCTTTTTAAATGAAGGTAGATTCTCGGAATTTTAAAATAAGTGTAATCAAAAAAGCTGAAAGGATTCGATATCAGCTTTGATGCTTTTCTTCTGAACGCAGGTTTGGGTTCGTGCAAGCTCCAACAATTTTTCACCACATCGTTAAACAATTTGGTGAAAAAATCGGTTCCTGTCCGACCGGTTGAAGCAAAGTAAGCGCATTTCATTTAAGGCTCTAGCTGCTCTTTAACAGCCTCAAATTCCCCCGCAAAATGCTCTGTTCATCTTTTTCCGCCGGAGAAAGCCCGGGCTTTCTCTCTAATCTTATCAGCAGTCCATTCTTCAGGGTTTTCCATACGGCCGACCTTGGGACCCGGATCGCAGGAGCCGGCCTCTAATATGACATCCAGCGCAATGGGGGCCGTGTCTTTGGCATTGAACACATCCTTTAGCATATGAAAAACAAAATCTTCCACCCTCTTTATCATCCGCTCCCTGATTTCTCTGGGCTGCCCTAGGAGTTTGTTCTCAAAAGGAAGATTCAGCTTTTTATAATTTCCTCCCTTAAGGCCTTTTTCCTCTGCATAGGCCTTCATCTTCTGCCACATATCTTCAGTCACGCCTTCTCCTTCAAGTTTAAGGAAGTTTCCGTCTTTATCCAGCTGGGCATTGCCATAGTCGTTGACTTGTAATCCCCAGGATATCATCTGGAGCGCTGTGGCCACATTCGCTTTTGTGGTCCGGGTCTTTTGAGCTATCTTCCGAAGCCTGTCAGAGCTGTTTCCTGAAGTCCCGTGCTGGGCGCCTGAAACATGGTACTGTTCTACCGCTTTGTGTATCCGGGCAGTCAGATCCACCTGAATGCCCGCATCGCTTTCTTCGATTCCATGGGTCGTCCCGTTGTTGAGCGCGATCCAATCCGGAAATATGTCATGCGCATTAAGCCCCTGTATCTGAAACAGAGCTTCCTCTTCTGTGGACAGGCCTTCTTTCCCTTTGATCTCCCCCACTTCAGTCTCTAAAGAAGCCCAGTCAGGGACGTATTTACTGAGCTCCAGGTTCGCCAGTAAATTCTCATCCTCCTGGAGGTGAGAGGCATCTATGGCAATAGAGGTCAGCCCCGCTTCAAACAAAGTGGGGATCTCTGTGCGTGCGGGTTCGATATCTTCTTTCTTTTTTATGGAGTAATGATCAGCATGAATGGCCACCGGCACGGTTATGCCAAGCTCATTGCACACGGCATCGACCTGCCTGGCTATATTCCAGTAGTTAACAGCGCAGTAAGCACCGGCCCCTCCTTCTGATTTAGCGATTTCAATAATGATGACCGAATTCGCTCTCTGGGCTGCTTTCAGCACTCCGCGGATGACAAAATGGTTTCGTCCGTTAGCGGCCATGCATATGGCTTTGCCCTTTTTGAGAACAGCCCTGTCTATGAACTTACCGCTCACTATCAAGGCCTTTGAATTGGGAAAAAGTGTTTTTATATTGGGCGGCCTTCCCAGATCCAACGCTTTTTGAAATGCATTACCGTGTACACTATTCTTGTTATTCATTTTCTGTTCCCCCTTTGTTTTTTTCAATAATTCCGATCCCCAGCTCTTTAAGACGATTCTCGTCGACCACGGATGGAGAGTCTGTCATAAGGCAAAGAGAGCTGGTGGTCTTGGGAAAAGGAATCACATCACGGATGGAATTCTCTCCTGCTAAAATCATAACGATACGGTCAAAACCCAGAGCAATCCCGCCGTGCGGAGGGGCACCGTAAGTCAGTGCTTTCAAGAAAAATCCGAACTTCTGCTCCTGTTCCTTCTCATCCAGCCCCAAAACCTTAAAAATCCTTTCCTGGGTATCCCTGTCCTTTATCCTTATCGACCCTCCGCCTATCTCGACCCCATTCACAACCAGGTCATAGGCATCCGCTCTGACCTTGAGGGGCTCTTTTTCCAGGTCAGGTATATCTTCCGCCCTGGGAGATGTAAAAGGATGATGCATGGACACCAGTTTGTTTTCGTCCTCGCTCCACTCGAAAAGAGGGAAATCCGTTATCCAGACAAACTGAAAATCTGTGCTGTCTTTTTTCCCCTGAGAAAAAAAATCCGTTCTCAGCTCTCCGAGTACACGCAGGACTGTTTCCTTTTTGTCTGCCACCAGCAGGATGAGGTCATCCTCTCCAGCTCCTGATTTTTCCCAGATTTGAGTGAAATCCTCGTTTTTAAGCCTTAAAGGAGATGTAAATGTTAGTTTTTCTTTTTTGATCCATATGATTCCTTTGGCCCCCAGCTCTCTGGCTCTTTTCTCCACTTTATCCAGCCGGCTTCTTGAGAGACTTTTTCCATCTTGAACCACAAGTCCTTTGAGCACTCCATCTGACCGAAGGGCTGATTTGATGATTCTGGAATCTATGCGCGACCCCGTATCAGTAAGGTCCTTTATCTCCATTCTGTTTCTGAGGTCAGGCCTGTCTGTTCCAAACCTTTCCATACTCTCCTCATAAGTGATTCTGGGAAAGGGACGTGACAGCCTGACTCCAATCAAATCAAACAAACAAGTCATCATCTCTTCTGTTACGGAAAACACATCCTCCTGTCCGGCAAAGCTCATCTCCATATCTATCTGGGTGAATTCCGGCTGTCTGTCAGCTCTTAAGTCTTCATCCCTGAAACATCTGACGATCTGAAAATATCTGTCAAATCCTGATATCATGAATATCTGCTTAAAAATCTGCGGAGACTGGGGAAGGGCAAAAAAGCGTCCTTTGTACTCACGGCTGGGCACGAGATAGTCCCTCGCTCCTTCAGGAGTCGATTTTGTCAAAAAGGGAGTTTCGATTTCATAAAAGCCCCTTTTATCCAAGAAATTCCGGACTGTCAGAGCGGCCCTGGTGCGAAGCTTTATGTTCCTCTGCATGGAAGGCCTTCTCAGGTCAAGATACCTGTATTTAAACCGCATCTCTTCCGTCGCTTTGACCGGGTCAGAGATGACAAACGGAAGAGTCTCGCTCTGGCTTAAGATTTCCATTTCTTTGGCCAGCACTTCGATGTCTCCTGTGGCGAGTTCAGGATTCCTCATGTCCTTTTCTCTGGGCTTCACAACTCCCTTTACAGCCAGCACATACTCCATACGAATATTTTTGGCTTTTTCTAAAAGGGCCTTCTGTTCTGAAGAGATGACGACCTGAGCCAGGCCTTCTCTGTCTCTGAGATCTATAAAAATAAGGTTCCCTATGTCTCTAATCCTGTTCACCCAGCCGAAGAGATTGACTTCTTTATCCACATCTTTTTTTCGCAGCTCTCCGCAATAGTGCGTTCGCTTCCCCTTTAATTTGCTTTCGGATTTCATGATGTCTCCTGTAAAGATCGAATGAGTATTCTCTCTTTATCCGATCATTCTTTTCAAAGCCTCTTCTTTCGTGACTTCCTTTTGTTCCCCGGTGCTCATATCCTTTAACTGGTATTTGTTTTTTTCTATCTCCTCTTCTCCCACCACCAGAGTCCACTCGGCCTTCAACTTGTCCGCACGGCTCATTTGTTTTTTAAGCTTCCTGTCTTTATACTCCAGCACACATTCAACTCCTTTTCTCCGGAAATACTGTGCCAGCCTCATGGAGACTTTTTTGGCTTCCTCTCCTATGTGCACAATATAAAGGAATTTCTCCGGCTCATCAATATCAGGCATCACGGAAAGGAGCCTCTCCATCCCCATGGCAAATCCTATACCGCATATATCAGGGCCCCCGAAGTCCTTCATCATCTCATCATAACGGCCCCCCCCCAAAACAGCATCCTGGGCCCCCAGTTCAGAACATGTGATCTCAAAAGTCGTCTTCGTATAATAATCCAGGCCCCTTACCAGCTGCGGATCAACCGTATACTTCAAACCATAAAAATCAAGCAGACGGCAAAATTTCTCAAAATGGCTCTGGCATTCGGCACAGAGAAATTCTGTGATCCTCGGAAATCCCAGAGCAGCATTCCTGCAGTTCTCTTTCTTGCAGTCAAATATACGAAGAGGGTTTGTGTCGATTTTCCTCTGGCAGTCCTCACAGAGCCTCGCCCTTTGCTTTTCCGCGGCTGTCCTTAACTTTTTGTGGTATTCAGGACGGCATTTTCTGCACCCCACAGAATTTATGAGGATTTCTATCCCTTCAACCCCGAGATTTTTGAGCAGTGTATAGGCCATTTCCACTATTTCCGCATCCACTTCAGGGTCCTTCTCTCCGAACACTTCAATGTCTGCCTGATGGAATTGGCGGTAACGGCCTTTCTGGGGTTTGTCATACCGAAACATAGGCCCGATAAAATAAAATCTCATCAGATCGGGCTTCAAGTAAAGCCTGTTTTCTATGATCGACCGGACAACAGAAGGAGTGTATTCAGGCCTTAAAGTCAGGGATCGGCCCCCTTTGTCTGTGAAAGTGTACATCTCCTTGATAACCACATCGGAGGTCTCGCCAGTACCTTTTTTAAAAAGTTCAGTGGATTCAAAAACAGGCGTCCTTATTTCCATGTATCCATAAAGCTCAAACATTCTTTTTACTTCCCGTTCCGCCCTCTGCCACTTTCTGGATTCAGCTGGCAGGATATCTCTGGTTCCTTTGATGGAGGACGGCTCCCTGTTTTTACTTTGGCTCATTATTTTCCTCAAAAACACCGATCTTCCTGTACTTCTGATACCTGTGTTCAAGACGCTTCTCAACAGACATATTCTCTATCTCTTTCAGGGTCTTTTCCAGTTCCTTATCCACATTGTTAAATGTCTCCAACCAGTTAATATGGGCTCCTCCGGGGGGTTCCTTTATTATTTTATCTGCCACGCCAAATTTCATCAGGTCCTCTGCCAGAAATCTGAGGTTCTCTGCGGCCTTTGATACAGCGCTCTGGTCTTTCCAGAGGATCGCAGCGCATCCTTCGGGAGATATGACAGAATAAAAAGAATTTTCAAGCATCAGAAGCCCATCTCCCACTCCTATGCCGAGAGCACCGCCGCTTCCTCCTTCTCCGATGACAATGTTCACTATGGGAACCTCCAGCTTTGAAATCTCCTTGAGGTTGTATGCAATGGCCTCCGCCTGGCCCCTCTCTTCTGCTTCTAAACCGGGATAAGCTCCCGGTGTGTCTATAAAAGTAATGATAGGGTATCCATATTTTTCAGCTAACTTCATTATTCTCAATGCCTTGCGGAAACCTTCAGGATTGGGTTGGCCAAAATTCCTTGCGATCCTCTCTCTTGTTTTCCGTCCTTTTTGGTGCCCGATAATCACTACTGTCCGTTCCTTATACGTCCCGAATCCGGCCACGATCGCAGGGTCATCACCAGAGCGCCTGTCCCCGTGAAACTCCAAAAAATCATCTGTCAGAGTTTCGATATAATCCAGAGTATAAGGCCTGTCCGGGTGCCGGGCGATCTGTACAAAATGGAGGGGCGTGAGTTGGGGTTTTATCTTCTCCCATTCCTTTTTTATGGAATCCCTGAGCTGTTTGATCCTTTCCTTATCAATATCTTCTTCTTCCTCCATTCTGTCGATTTCTTGCTTATACCCCTGAATCCTTTTCTCAATCTGATAATAATCTTTCTTATTTTCCATTAAATTTATCCGCTATCATTGTTGTTTTACCCGTTTATTCTAACCATTCATTCAAACAAATTCAAGAACACCAAGGCGCCGGATAAAATTCAGTTTTCTCCTCTTCCCTTGAAGACCAGCTTGGTTTCGATCGCCACTGCCTCGCGGAGCATCCGGAAAAGGATTTCATCTCCCCAACTGAATTGGGAAAGATATTTTCTAAGATCGTTAATGGAAGTGTACTTTTTTCCGTCAACAGATAAAATAATATCGCCCTTTTTGAAATTTTGTCCTTTTGCGACTCCTGAAACCGGGTCACGCTCAATGACAGGGTTATCCAGACCCTCCACTTTTTTCAGCGCTATCCCGGGCGAAGGATACACCGGCCTCTCCTCAAAAGGAATCCCCCACACAAAATCAGCAAGGCTTCTGGAAACCTCGATGCTTTCCTCGCCTTCCGGCACAGGGATACAGACAACGGTTTTGAAAGGGAGAGCCTTGCTCTCATAAACCCGGCGGTTGATCCCGAGGTTATACAAAAGATGTCCTGAACCCGCAAACACAATGACCCTGCTTCCTTCCACCTCAGCGGCTTTAATCGTATTTTTGGCCATCACTTCATCCCATGCTGATTGAGCCCTGTATAGGCCTTCGAACATCATCTGTTCATGACCCTTCATGGCTTCGGGCATATCCACTCCGCTAAAAATCGTTTGCATAAGAAGCCTGTGGTCCTCGTTTGAAAGCCCTGGCTCAGGCACAATATTCTTTTCCTCCTCACTTAAAGACCCCCAGCCCCCCATTCTTATTCTGCGTATTATTTCTCTGGGGGCATTCAGCGCGTACATGGGAATCTTGTGTTCTTTGGCCAGCGCGA
>Ga0307421_1001722_pt1 | contig 12876 bp, 11 predicted proteins | sample SalMarWE160270MG_FD_202163 | JGI IMG/M metagenome (GOLD analysis project Ga0307421, IMG submission 202163) | Salt marsh sediment microbial communities from the Plum Island Ecosystem LTER, Massachusetts, United States - WE1602-70 | ecosystem: Environmental > Aquatic > Marine > Intertidal zone >...
CGACGATGGCTCCGATGTCGTCAACGATGGCCAGCGCCAGTAGGAAGAGCTTGGCCCCAACCGGAACACGCTTGCCCAGCAAAGAGAGCACTCCCACGGAGAAGGCGATGTCGGTGGCCATGGGGATTCCCCAACCCCTGGTGGCCTCGCCGATTTCGCTGGGCACTTCGCTGCTGACGACGAGGGCGACGTAGATGAGGGCAGGAACGAGCATCCCACCCACCGCGGCCACCACCGGCAGCGCGGCCGCTTTCGGATCGCTCAGGTCACCCAGTACCAGCTCACGTTTGATCTCAAGGCCTACCACAAAAAAGAAGATGGTCATGAGGCCGTCGTTGACGATCTCATGGAGCGTCAAATCGAGGTGAAAGAAGCCGAAGGTCAGGTCGAGATGCGTCTCCCAGAACTTTGTGTAGGTGTGGCCGAAGGGAGCGTTGGCCCATGCGAGAGCGGCGGCGGCTGCGAGGAGGAGCACGATGCCGCCGGATGTCTCGATCCTGGTGAACCGCAGCAGAGGGCGAGCAAACCGCTTCGCCACCAGACGATCGGAGTGCAGCCAGGTCTTGTGGAGGCGCTCTTCGGTCACGGACGGCAAGGGTAGTGAAGGGTGGGAGTGTTCCGGCTGCACTCCGGAGAACGGATCGGCGGGCGCAGCAACCTACAATCGCCTGGTGCGGGTCGTGATCACAGGATGCGGGCGCGTTGGGCGCGAGGTGGCTCTGGCACTGAGCGCTGCCGGTGACGATGTGTCGGTTGTGGACGATAACGAGGAGGCCTTCGAACTCCTCGGGAAGAGCTTTGACGGCACGTTCCACTTGGGCCGGGCCTACGACGTCGATGTCCTCCGCGAAGCCGGTGCCGGTGAGGCCGATGTCGTTCTGGCGGTGACGGACTCGGACAACGCCAACCTCATGACCGTACAGGTGGCCGAGCGGGTGTTTGGCGCACCCAAGGCGATTGCCCTGCTGGCCGACCCGGCACGTGAGGAGGCCTACCGAGCCCTCGACGTGGCCTTTGTTGCCGGGGCCCGGTTGGTGGCGCAGGTGCTCGTGGAGCGGGTGCACGAGCCCGATTTCGCCTTCCACCTCAGTTTTCCCACCGGTGAGGTACAGGTTGTCGAGATGGAATTGGGTGCCGCAGCCGAGGAGATCACCGTCAGCAGGCTCGAGATCGAGGGGCTGCTGCGAGTCGCCGCGGTGCAGCGTGACGGCCGGGTATTCATCCCGGCCGACGAGGAGCACCTCAGGAGTGGCGACCTCGTTGTGGCCTCGGTGCGCCGGGGAGTGGCCGGCAGGATTGCCAAGTACCTCGCCGAGGAGCACCCATGAGGGTCCTCGTCGTCGGCGGCGGCAAGATCGGCAGCTACCTGGCGAATGAGCTGGCCGAAGCCGGACATGCAGTGACCGTCACCGAGATGCATCCCGAAGTGGCTCGTGAGCTGAGCGAGACGATGTCGGTACTGGTGCTCGAAGGCGACGGCACGGGCGTGAGCGTTCTCAAGGCGGCTGAGGCGGGCCGCGCCGACTGGCTGCTGGCGGTGACTGGGCTGGATGAGGTGAACCTGGTTGCCTGCGAGATCGGCTTGACGTTGGGCGCCAAGCAGGTGCTGGCCAGGCTCAACGATCCCCGCAACCGATCGACGTTTGATGCTCTGAAGATCCCCGTCGTCGCCGTTACCGACCTCATCGTTCAGCTCATCTCCCGGGAGATCGATTTTCTCGAGTTGGATCGTATTGCCCTACTCGGCCGGGGCGGCGTCAGTCTGGTAGAGGTCGAAGTGCACGCCGATGCATTTCCCAGGCTGGTGCACGATCTTGAGCTTCCCGAGCAGACCGTGCTCGTTGGTGTCCTGCGTGAGACTGATGGATCCGAACTGGTGGTTCCCACCGGCGACACCGTCATCGGGCCTGGTGATCGTGTTCTTGCTGTAACCGCAGTGGAACAGGAGCCCGAAGTGCGTGCTGCTCTCCGTCAGGAGGGGGCCGCCGATGGCTGAGATCCGTCGTGAGCGGAGCAGATGGACCTACCTGGCCGGAGGACTGTGGGTCTTCATCTCTGAGGCGGTGATCGTCGGTGTTGCCATTGCGCTGGCCCTGGCTGCCGCCGTACTCGTGCTCTGGATCGTGTGATGCTCATCAGGCCGAGCGGTGAGGATCTCCGCATCATCGGCTTCTACCTGGGGCGCATCTTCTATGTAGTGGCCGCCTTCACCGGTCTGCCGCTTCTCTGGGCGCTCGGCGGGAGGGAATGGGCGCCGGCTTCTTCCTTTGTCCTGACCATCGGTGCCTTTGCCCTGATTGCCGCGGCGGCAACAGCCCGGCCCCCTCGGGAGAAGGCCCTGGACTGGAGCCACGGCATGGTGGTGGTGGCCCTTACTTGGCTGGTGGTGCCGGCGGTGGGCTCACTGCCTTTGGCCCTCTCCGGCCACCTTGCCAATCCGCTGGATGCCTACTTCGACGCTATGAGCGGTCTGACCACCACGGGATTGTCGCTGGTGCAGGATCTCGATCATCTTGCCCCCTCGCTGAATTTCTGGCGTCACCTGCTCCATTTTTTGGGCGGGCAGGGCATCATCATCGCCGCTCTGTCGCTGTTCGCCGGAGGTGCCGGCCTTACCCTCTACTACGGCGAGGCGAGGGAAGAGAGAATCCTGCCGTCGGTGACCTCGACGGCTCGATTCATCTGGGGAGTGAGCCTCGTTCACCTCATCTTCGGTGTCGCCGCCCTGGGGGCTATTGCCCACTACGTTCTCGGCTTCTCTCCGATTCGGTCGCTGTTTCACGGTCTGATGATCTTCTTTGCCGGATTCGACACCGGAGGTTTTGCTCCGCAGAGCACAAGCGTCGGTTACTACCACTCGGCGGTCTTTGAAGCCGGTGCCGCCGTGCTGATGGTCGCCGGGGCGATGTCGTTTGGTCTGCACTTCGCCTTGTGGCGCGGGCCGCGTCGCGCCGACACCCTCCGCAACCTGGAGACCCGGACGATCATCTCGACGTTCTCCTTCTGTCTCATCGTGGTGTTCATCGGGCTGGCCACGCTCGGCCTCTACGATGGAGTACTGGGCCTCACCCGCAAGGGCCTCTTCCATGTGCTGTCGGCCCATACCGGCACCGGTTTCTCCACCGTGCCTTCGTCCGAGCTGGCGGCATGGGGCGGCCTCTCATTTGTCGGTATCGCCTTGGCCATGGCGCTCGGGGGCATGGCCTCGTCGACGGCGGGCGGGGTGAAATCGCTTCGGGTGGGTCTCACCCTCAAGTTCCTCAAGGATCAGATCAAAGAGGTTCTGCTGCCCGAGAACGCCGTGGTGTCCCAGGCGTATCACCAAAGCGGGCGCAAGCGGCTCACTCCGAAGGTTTCGCAAGCCGTGATGCTGGTCTCGCTGCTGTATGTGGCCATGTTCCTTATCGGCGGCGCCGTCGGCATGGCCTACGGCTACCCGCTGCAAGATGCCCTCTTTGAATCGGTCAGCGCCGGGGCCAACGTCGGGCTCTCCGTGGGCATCACCGATCCCGGAATGCCCGCGCTCCTCGAAGTGACATACCTGCTGGAGATGTGGCTGGGGCGCCTCGAGTTTGTGGCCGTCTTCTCTCTGGTCGGATTCCTGCTCTCATGGATGAGGGGGCGCTGATGAAGCGGCTGCTTGTCGTCGCCTCCTGTGCGGCTCTTTTGCTCGGCGTGGCCCTGCCCGCCGGCGCTCAGGAGATCGTGGTTACCGTTGAGGACCTCTTGGACAGCCCTGAGGAGTACTCCGTCTCGCGTGTGCCCGAGATCGTTGTGCACGGCGAGCTAATCGGTGATTTCGGGCAGCGGCCCGACGGCGTCGTCTGGGCCCAGTTGAACGGTGATGCCTATGCCATGGCGCCACTTCTCGCCGGTGGGGAGCTCGCCGGGCCCAACCTGGGCATCGGTGTTCGGATACCTGCCGATTTGTGGCCCGAGCTTGCCGATCTTGCCGAGGCCGGCGGGTACCGGCTGCGAGGTCCCCTCGTTCGCCTCACCGGAGCGTGGCGCTACCACGATCCGGCGCGGGGCGGTGAGTCGTACCTCGATGTGACCGGTATCGAGGTCTACGGTGAACCGGCTCTGCTGGAGGACAGGGCCGGCTGGCTTCCGTTTGCACTTGGGGTCTTCCTTCTGTGCGCCGCGGCGGCGCTCGCTCTTGCCACGCGGCGCCGGGAACAGGAACACTGAGGGCGTCTCTATGCTTTCTCCCGCTCTATCGGCGGCTCGGGAGTAGCGCGTGGATCTGATCAGCTGGGTCTACATTGCGGCGGGCACCGGCCTCGTCGCTCTTCTGCTCGCCCTCTTCTTCGCGACGAGGGTGCTGGCGGCCCCCGCCGGAAGCGACCGCATGCAGGAGTTGTCCGGCGCGATCCGTGAAGGCTCCCTGGCGTTCCTGCGTCGGGAGTACACCTGGGCTGCCGGCTTCGTGGCGATCATGGCGGTGCTCATTTTCACCCTGCTCGATTGGGGACGGCCCTGGGGCACCGTCGCCTACATATTTGGTGCCGCCCTTTCGGCGCTTGCTGGGTACGTCGGCCTGCGGGTAGCCACGGCGGCAAACGTCCGCATCACCGAGGCGGTTCGACAGGGAGGAGTTCACGAAGCGCTGCCGCTCGCCTTGCGCGGTGGAGCGGTGGCGGGCTTTTCGGTTGCCGGGCTCGGCCTGGCCGGGCTCGCCCTGGCCTACCTGCTGTTCCATGTATGGCTCGAGGTGAACGACGCCTTCCAAATCATCAGCGCGATCGGCCTCGGCGTATCCTCAGTAGCCCTCTTCGCTTGTGTCGGGGGCGGCATATTCGCCAAGGCGGCCGATGTCGGCGCCGACCTCGCCGGTAGGCGGGAGGGCGGCCTCTCCGAGGACGATCGGCGCAACCCGGCGGTCATCGCCGACAATGTTGGCGACAACGTCGGAGGCGTAGCCGGCGCCGGCGCCGATCTACTCGAGTCGTATCTGGGCTCGCTGGTGGCGTCCGTCGCCTACGCAGCAGTTGTTTTCGGCACCACCGGCCTCGGTGCCCGAGCGATTGTTTTCCCCCTTGTGGTGGCCGCCGTGGGCACGGCAGCGGCGGTCATCGGGTCGCTCCTGGTACGCCCGCGCCGCGCCGTGATCGCCGCGGCCCTGTATCGCGGCACCTATGCCGCGGCGGTGATTGCCGTACTCGGTGTGCTCGGCCCGTGCTACTGGATCTTCAGTGACGTGGAGGGTGTGGACCATACGCTCGGGCTCTTTTTTGCGGTAGTCGCAGGCATTGTGATCGGGCTTCTGATCGGTCGGATATCGGCGATCTTCACCAGCGACCGTTACCGGCCGGTGAAGGAGATCGCCCGGCAATCGGGCACGGGCCCGACGCTGGTGGTGCTGGCGGGGCTTTCTGACGGTATGCGCTCGGCAGCTTTTTCCGTTCTTGTGGTCGCCGGCGGCATTGCCGGTTCCTACTGGGCCGGGGACTGGGCTATTCCGGGAGACGGTGGCCTCTACGGCGTCACCGTTGCCGCCATCGGGGCGACGAGCATCTTTGCCGTGGTTGCTTCCACAGGTGCCTTTGCCCCCATCGCCGACAGCGCCGGCGGCATTGCCCAGATGTCGCACCAGCCGGCGGAGGTGATTGAGGCCACCGACTCGCTGGCCGCGCTCGGCTCGACGACGGCGGCCGCCGCTCGGGGTGTTGCCGCTGGTTCCGCGGCCGTAACCACGCTCGCTCTGCTCCTCGCCTGGCGCGGGGCGACAAACGCGGCTTCGCTTGCAGCCGGCAAGGGAGCCGTGCTAGACGCCATCGACATCTTGGAGCCGGCGACGTTCATCGGGCTGCTGCTCGGCGGCGTGCTTCCGTTTCTGGTGGCCGCTCTGAGCACAAAGGCGGTGAGCAGAGCGGCCGGCCAGGTGATCGATGAGGTGCGCAGCCAATTCGGCCGCATCCCTGGGTTGCGGGAGGGCCGCGTCGAGGCACGGCCCGAGTACACCCGTGGAGTGCAGATCGCCACCGGGGCGGCACTGCGGGGCATGCTGCTGCCCGCGGTCCTGGCCGTTGCGTTTCCGTTGGCCATCGGTTTTGTCGATGTGCGTGCGCTCGGCGGGTTTCTCGCCGGTGCCCTGGTCTCCGGATTGCTGCTTGGCATGTCCCTGGTGAATTCCGGGGGTGCCTGGAGCAATGCCAAGAAGCTGGTGGAAGTCGGCGCCTACGGGGGCAAAGGCTCGGACTCGCACGAAGCTGCTGTGATCGGCGACACCATTGGTGATCCGTTCAAGGACAGCTCGGGGCCTGCGCTGAGTGTGCTCATCAAGGTGATGGCGATGGTGAGTCTGGTTTTTGCCGGCGCGTTTGTTGGGTAGAGAGAATTCAGAATTCGGAACGCAGAGTCGCTCCGTACCGATTCTGAACTCTGAATTCTGAAATCCTCGCTCGGCCCACGCCGGTATCGCTGCTCATCGAGCGTCGTCGCTCCTGTCCGCGCTAGGGTGTCGGCCGTTGTCCTTTGTGGTGCCGGCACCACAAAGGGCCGGGGCGGCGACGTCCCGGTGATATGAGACGGCGGGCGTCCCCGCCGGCAGGATCCAGGAAGGCAGGTAGGTGTGACAGACACGACGTCGCTCATCACCATCGTCATCACCATCAGTGTTCTCGGGCTTCTCTTCGCCGGCTGGCTGGCCAGATGGGTGCTCAAACACAGCACCGGCAGCGAGGCGATGCAGAAGATCTCAAACGCCGTCAAGCAGGGCGCCGAGGCGTTCCTGCGGCGCCAGAACCGCACGATCATGATTCTTGCCGCGCTCTTCGCCGTGCTCATCTTCCTCGGCTACGGCGTGCTGCGCCAGCACCGCAGCTTCGACCCGGTGAGCTCCTCGCTCGAGCTTGCCGGCTGGGTGACGATCTCGTTCCTCTTTGGCGCCGCCTGTTCGGTGTTCGCCGGCTACGTGGGTATGTGGATCTCCATCCGCAGCAACGTGCGCACGGCCCACGCCGCCACCACCAGCCTGAATCGTGCCATGCGCATCGCTCTGCGAGGTGGAGCCGTCTCCGGCCTGCTTGTTGTGGGAATGAGCTTGCTCGGAGTGGCCGGACTCTACGCCCTCGTCAACGGCTTCAGCTCCATCAAGGAATCCGGCGACATTCCCTTGCTGATCGTCGGCTACGGGTTCGGTGCTTCGTTTGTGGCTCTGTTCGCCCAGCTCGGCGGCGGCATCTACACCAAAGCTGCGGACGTGGGCGCCGACCTCGTCGGCAAGGTGGAGGCGGGTATTCCCGAGGACGATCCGCGCAACCCCGCCGTGATCGCCGATCTCGTCGGCGACAACGTTGGCGACTGCGCCGGCCGCGGCGCCGACCTCTTCGAATCGACCGCCGCCGAGAACATAGGCGCCATGATCCTCGGCGCCTCGCTTGCCCTCACCGCCGACGCGAGCGGCGTCCCGTTCTCCGCCGGGGTGGTGGGCGTGATGATGTTCCCACTGATGGCTCGAGCTTTCGGGATCATCGCCTCGATCATCGGGATCGTCTACGTGCACATGGACCAGGATGAGAAGATGGACCCGATGACGGCCCTCAACCGCGGTTACTACGTTGCCGTGGTGCTGGCCATGGCCGCTTTTGGAGGCGCCACCTACTGGCTGCTCAACAGTGAGCAGGCCCCGAACGCCTGGTGGCACTTCTACCTGTGCGGCATCATCGGGGTGCTCACCTCGGTGGCGTTTGTCTACATCACCCAGTACTACACCGAGTACAAGTACCGACCGGTGAAGTCGATCGCGGAGGCATCGGAGACGGGACCGGCCACAAACATCATCGCCGGGGTCAGCGTGGGCATGGAGACCACTGCCCTCCCGGTGCTGGTCATGGGCGTCGCCATCCTTGGTGCCTACTACATCGGGGACGCCGCGTTTGCCGGGACCGCGGGGGTCAACGGAGGACTCTTCGGCACCGCGGTGGCCACGATGGGCATGCTCGCCACCGCCGCGTTCATTCTGGCGATGGACACGTTCGGGCCCATCACGGACAACGCCGGGGGCATCGTCGAGATGTCGCAGCAGCCCGAAGAGGTGCGGGCCAAGACCGACCGGCTCGATGCCGTCGGAAACACCACCAAGGCCCTCACCAAGGGTTACGCCATCGGCTCGGCCGCTCTGGCCGCCTTCCTGCTCTTCCAGGCCTACATCGATGAGGTGCTCCAGTACGCCGGCGGGGAGGAAGCGGGGTTCGTCAGTCTGCCGGTGAATCTGGCCAAACCCGTGGTGTTTGTGGGCGCGCTCGTCGGAGCCATGCTGGTCTTCTTGTTCTCGTCGCTGGCCATTCGAGCGGTGGGCAAGGCGGCCCAGTCGGTCATCGCCGAGGTACGACGCCAGTACGCCGATCTGCCTCGGGAGCACGACATCATCCAATTCCCCGACGATTTCGAGCCCGAGTACGGCACCTGTGTGGATCTGGTGACAAAATCGGCGCTGCGGCGCATGATCGTTCCCGGCCTGCTCGCCGTGCTCGGCCCGGTGTCGGTGGGATTGCTGTTCCGGATCTTCATCACCAAGGGTGAGCCGCTCATCGCCGCCGAGGGGGTGGCGGCCCTGCTCATGGTGGGCACCATCGCCGGAATCCTGATGGCGCTGTTCCTCAACAACGGAGGCGGGGCCTGGGACAACGCCAAGAAGTACATCGAGGCGGGAGCCCACGGCGGCAAGATGATCACCGCCGCCGACGGCACGCAGATGAAGAACCCGGTCCACGCCGCCGCAGTCGTCGGTGACACCGTTGGCGATCCGTTCAAGGACACCGCCGGACCGTCGCTGCACGTGCTGGTCAAGCTGCTGTCGACGATCACGCTGGTGCTGGCGCCGCTGTTCCTATAGAGGGCGTCGAAGGCGGGGTTCCTCCGGGATCGTTGGCTCTATGCCAATGCCTTCTCGTGGGCTCGTCGCATTCCAGTGACTGCTTGCTTCGATCGGGAACAGGCCTGGTTGGTGCTTTTCCAGACGGGTGAGGTAGCACCAGTCCAGGAAGTGCTCGAATCATTCGATCGGCGGTTGCGATTGCGGCGATATCTCGGGCGAGTTCATCGTGCCGGGCGACACGGGGCAGTCCACCTCATTCAGGCGAAAGGCGGGTGTCCCCGCGAGGTCGAGTGGCAGGACAAGCACGGCAACTGTCTCAGGGGGCAAAGCCTGCCCTACGGAGCGGGGCAGAAGTCGACGCCGATGTGGGGATCCATGGGCGGCGATGGATCAATCCGACGCAGAGGCAGCAGCGGACGGGCCGGTTATTTGACTTTGTTCCACTTGGTCTCAGCAGCGTCCTTTTTCGCCTTCTTGTCGAGACGTTTCTGCTTGAGATCCTTGGCAGCCACCTTTTTGATGTTTCTGCCACCTTTGTTTTTAGTCGCCATCACTGCCTCCAGGCCGGCCACCCAAACGGCAGCCATGCCGCATTCTCCCACGCTGGGCTCCATGACCAGTCCCATTCGGCAAAAAAGGCTGCGGATCATCCCACCGCCGGAGCCCGTCCCCGGGGCTTCCATCGAAACAGGGCCGCGCCGGCAGCTCTGCTCGAGATTCGAGTTCCTTCGTCGGCCAAGATGTGACACTTTCCCGGAACCCAACGTTGCCGGCTGTCAGAATCGTGGTGATGCCCGATGTAGTGGATCGGCTCCGCTCGAGCCCTGATCCCACCATTGCCTACCGCACCCGGGTCGAGGTGTTGGGAGAGGATCCCGGCGGTCCCGAACTGGTGGCGTTGCGCCAATCGATCGGCTCAACTCACCGGTCACTTCGTTTGCTGCACCACCGCAGGTCGGACGGCACCATCGCTCCCCACCCCTATCGCAAGTGGCAGGGCCCCCATTGGACCTTGGTCCAGCTTGCTCTCACCGCCTATCCGAAGGGAGACGAGAGCCTCACCATCCTCCGCGACCAAATGGTCGAATGGCTCCTGGCTCCGGACCACCTCGAGTTTCCCCGCAGCGTGCTGTATCCCGAGCAGCCGGAGCGATTCCGCCGCTGCGCTTCACAGGAGGGCAACGCCGTCTGGTACTCGGTGGTGTTGGGCATCGAGGACGGCCGCACCCCTCTATTGGTGAACAGGCTCGTCGGCTGGACCTGGCCCGATGGGGGATGGAACTGCGACAAACGACGAGAAGCCAGGGGATCGTCGTTCATGGAGACGCTCATCCCCATTCGCGGACTTGGTCTCTGGGGAAGAACCCATGGGGACCAACGAGCTCTCGGTGCTGCGGCGCGGGCGGCGGAGTTTCTGCTGCAGCGGCGCCTGCTGTGGCGGGTCCGGGACGGCGAAGCCGCTGACCCTCGATTCCTTCGCATCCATCATCCAATCCGGTTCTACGACCTCCTGTTCGCCCTCCAGGTGATGGCTGAGATCGGCAAGATCGGCGATGTTCGCTGCCGAGATGCCTTGGGGCTTCTCGAGAGCAAGCGTCTGCCCGACGGCGGGTTCCCGGCCGAGGTGATCACGGCACGGACCGCAGATGAAATCACCACCAGGGGGTCTTTTGCAGAGTGGGGACCGGGGGGAAAGCGCCGAAGCAACGATCTTGTCACCGTCGACGCGCTGGCCGTCCTCCGCGCCGCCGGGGCGGCCTGAACCAAGTCTGCCGGGAGACTGCGACGTTGATTGAGCCTTTGGTCTGCTTCATCGTGTCCGGACCGGTGCTCAGAGAGGCTGGACTCCGTTCGAGTTTCCCTGCTGCCGGACCGTGTTGGGCCTGGAAGAGCCTCTTGAGCCCAATCCCGTTCCCCCAAACGTTGATCACCACCGCCGAGGAGGATCCTCTCGGGACCCCTGTCGAAAGCTGACCGACCTTACCTTCAGGCTGGGAGCGCCTATCGAGGGTCACCCGCGCAGATGGCCGGCTACCGGCTGCCGACTATCGCCGTCAGCTCGATCCCGGTGCCGAGGGCAAGGGAGGTGCGATTGTCAAGGAGGGCGACCTGGCGGGTAGTTTTAGCCGTGCGACACCATGAGGAGGCAGACCGTGGTCACACCGCCCGAGCCCTATGCAGCCCGTCTCGACATCGACTACCCCGAGAACCTTGATCGGTTCACGACGTTCTTCCGGGTGATCTGGATCATCCCGATCGCCATCATCCTGGCCCTGCTCAGCGGGGGCGAGGGGCTCTGGCTGGCGGTGGCCCTGATGATCGTGTTCCGGGTGCGGTACCCACGCTGGTGGTTCGACTTCACCCGAGAACTAATGCGCTTCGGGGCGCGGGGCTGTGCCTACCTCTGTCTGCTCACTGATGAGTACCCGTCGACTACTGATGAGCAGTCGGTGCATCTAGAGATCGATTACCCCGACGTCGAACGGGATCTCAATCGCTGGCTGCCGTTGGTGAAGTGGCTGCTGGCAATCCCGCACTACGTCGTGCTCGTCGTGCTTTGGGTCATCGCGATCTTCGCGGTCTTTTTTGCCTGGTTCGCCATCCTCTTCACCGGGCGCTATCCGCGCGGACTCTTCGATCTTGTGGTTGGAGTTGGCCGATGGAGCCTCCGAGTGGACGCTTACGCGTTCTTGCTGGTCACCGACCGATACCCGCCGTTCAGTCTCAAGTGAGCTGCTAGGCAGCTCTGTGAAGTGACTGACGGGCAGGAAACGATGATGAAGGCGATTGTCCAGCACAAGTACGGCTCACCTGAAGTTCTTGAACTCCAGGACATCGATTTGCCGGTCGTGAAGGACAATGAGGTGCTGGTACGCGTCCACGCCGCGGCTGTGTACTCAGGTGACTGGGCCGTCATGAGAGGCCTGCCGTACATCATCCGCATGGGGTCCGGGCTGCTCAGGCCAAAGAACGGTGTTCGCGGAATGGATGTCGCAGGGCGTGTTGAGGCGGTCGGCAAGAACGTGAAGCAGCTTCAGCCAGGTGACGAGGTGTTCGGCGTGTGCCAGGGCGCCCTGGCCGAGTATGCGTGTGCTCGGGAGGACGGACTTGTCACCAAGCCGGCGGGCCGCACCTTTGAGCAGGCTGCGGCCATACCCATCGCTGCTTTGACCGCCCTCCACGCTCTTCGCGACAAAGGAAAGGTACAGCCGGGGCAGAAGGTTTTGGTCAACGGTGCGTCGGGAGGCGTGGGCCACTTCGCCGTGCAGATCGCCAAATCGTTCGGAGCAGAAGTGACCGGCGTATGCAGCACGAGGAACCTGGACATGGTCCGATCGATCGGCGCCGACCGTGTCATCGACTACACCCAAGAGGACTTCACCCAGGGTGGGCCGCGCTACGACTTGATCCTCGACAATGTGGCGAATCATTCGTTTTCGGACTGCCGACGTGCCCTCACCTCCCAGGGGATTCTTGTACCCAACAACGGAACCTCGGGCGGTCGCTGGATCGGACGGTTCGTGGGTCGCGCTGTCAAGGCGCTTGTGATGTCACCGTTTGTGCGCCAGAGGCTGCGCCCGTTTGTTTCGACGGAGAAACAGAGCGGACCTGGTGGTCCTCAAGGAGCTCATCGAAGCTGGCGAGGTCACACGGGTCATCGACAGGTTGTACCCGCTGAGCGAGACCCCTGAGGCAATCGGCTATGTCGGAAAGGGTCACGCTCGAGGAAAAGTCGTCATCGCCGTGTGATGCACGGGCCACCGCTCAGATCACACGATCTCGCTGCAATACGCTCACAACGCCACATTGCCGCAGCTACCCACGCCCAACCGCAGCAGATCAATCAGCGGGCCTTGATCGTCCGCCGCATCGACGAACTCGACCTCGAAGAACAGATTTACAGTCTCAGCACTCCTGTCAACACTTCGCCAGGCTGGGGGCTCTGGTTGGAGCATCCGGCGTCGGGGTGAACCAGCTCACTGTTCACTTCATACGCTCTCTGCGGCGTACCCTGGCGGCAACTGGGGAGGACAGGCTGTGGACCATCCTCATGC
>Ga0307421_1001725_pt1 | contig 12867 bp, 9 predicted proteins | sample SalMarWE160270MG_FD_202163 | JGI IMG/M metagenome (GOLD analysis project Ga0307421, IMG submission 202163) | Salt marsh sediment microbial communities from the Plum Island Ecosystem LTER, Massachusetts, United States - WE1602-70 | ecosystem: Environmental > Aquatic > Marine > Intertidal zone >...
GAGGGGGGTGAGCTCACGGTTGCCGATTACGTGATCCATGACAGCAAGGCCTATGAAAACCTGACCGTAAGCGAGATCATTAAGTATTCGAGCAACATCGGAGCGATCAAGATCGGGCGGAGGCTTGGCGCCGAACGATACAACCATTATTTGCAGAGGTTCGGGTTTGGTGAGCGGAGCGGAATCGATTTTCCAGGCGAAAGGAGTGGCACCCTCAAATCCATGAGGCTTGCCAGCATTCTCGATCAAGAAACCTTATTTTTCGGCCACGGTATCTCCGTTTCTCCCCTTCAGCTGGCAATGGCCTTTGGCGCCATAGCGAATGGGGGATGCCTTATGAGGCCGTATCTGGTGAAGTCGATTGTGGATCAAGGAGGTAAGGCAATACGAGAGTTTTCCCCCCAGACGCGAAGAAGAGTTATCTCTCAGGAGACGGCAGAGAAGATAAAGGCAGTCCTCGAGGGCGTGGTGGAACAAGACGGTACCGCGCCCCGCGCCGCGATACAAGGGTATACGGTAGCTGGTAAAACCGGGACCGCACAAAAGGTCGATCCGGTCGAGAAAACTTACTCAAATAAGAAGTACGTGGCATATTTTGGCGGGTTTACGCCCTCTGGCTCCCCGGAGATTGTGATCTTGGTAGCAATCGACGAACCAAAGGGTAGGCCATATGGGGGAGTTGTGGCGGCCCCTGTATTCAGCGATGTGGGTGGCTGGACCCTGAATCATCTCAATGTGGTGCCTTCGGTCACCACGGCAACTGCGAGCCGTGAGATGGGAGCACCATCCGGCAATGACCGTCCATCAAGGACGGAAGGAGAGCAGGTAGCCCGCGGTTTGGATCTCCCGGGCTTGGTGCCCGATGTAAGGGGGCTCGGGGTACGGGAGGTCGTAAGGAAGGCAAAGGCACTGGGGTTGCGCGTAATCGTGAAGGGTAGCGGGATGGCCGCTGAACAGAGCCCTACGCCGGGCTTGCCGCTACGTGGCGATACACCGCTGGTGGTCACCTTTAGGCCGCCATGCTGAGCTGTTGATGGGGTCGTAGCCGTTTGAAAGGGGATATGAAACTTGGTTTTTTGCTAGAGGGTCTTTCGATCCTGGAGATGCGGGGAAGGAAGGATATCGAAGTCAGGGGGCTGACCAACGATTCACGAGCCGTGCAGGAAGACTACCTCTTTGTGGCGGTCAGGGGGCACGAAGAGGATGGTCATCGCTATCTCGCCCGTGCTGTGGAGGGTGGAGCCCGTGCAGTGGTCGTGGAGCAGGCAGAGAAGGAGTTCGGCGATGCCACCGTTATCAGGGTGCCCGATACGCGGGTTGCCCTGCCTGAGCTTGCCGCCAGGTTTTATGGGTATCCCACGACGGACATGCGCCTGATCGGCATCACCGGCACGAATGGCAAGACGACCACCAGCTATCTGCTGGAGTCGGTATGGAGGGAGGCCGGCATTCGGGTAGGCCTCATTGGCACCATCAGCTACCGGTTTGGCGGGAAGTCCTTTGAGGCGCCGCTTACCACGCCCGACCCCCTGGAGTTGATGAGAATCATTCGGGAGATGAAGGATGCAGGGATAACCGATATTATCATGGAGGTCTCATCCCATTCCCTCGATCAGGGAAGGACGATGGGCTTTCGGTGGTCAAGGGCGTTGTTTACCAACTTTTCCAGGGATCACCTGGACTATCACTCGACCATGGCGGAGTATTTTCAGGCAAAATCCAGGCTCTTTACCTCCTTGGGCGGAGATCAAGGGAAAGAGCGGGCACAGGCGATCATCAATATGGACGACCCCAAGGGAAGGATATTAGAGAAGATGACCACAATGCCTGTGGTGAGCTACGGCCTTGGAGAGGATTGTATGGTGAGGGCCGTGGATATAGAGCTTGCCGTGAATGGCGTACGGTTTAGCCTGGTTACCCCTGTGGGGAGTGTGCCTATTACCTCCTCCCTGTTGGGCCTGATAAATGTCTACAATATCCTCGGGGCGGCAGCCACTGCCTACAGCCTTGATCGGGAGCTTGAGGTTGTTGCGAGGGGCATAGAGGGGCTCGCCTCTGTTCCGGGCAGGCTTCAGCCTGTACAAAACCGCAAAGGGCTCTCAGTGTTCGTTGATTATGCCCATAGTCCGGACGCCCTGGAGAAGGCGCTCCAGACCCTCAAGCCCTTCGTGCAGGGCAGGTTGATCACCGTGTTCGGATGCGGGGGCGACAGGGATAAGGGCAAGAGGCCGGAGATGGGAAAGCTCGCAGGTGAGCTCAGCGATCTGGTGATAGTCACCTCGGACAACCCGAGGAAGGAGAACCCGGCTCAGATTGCCTCCGAGATCGAGCAGGGGGTAAGGGACGCGGGATTAGGGAGGATAGAGCAAAACCCCTCCGGGAACGAGAGGGGCTACAGGATAGTCCTGGATCGAAGAACGGCAATCCAGAATGCGATCAGTACGGCCACCGACAAGGATGTTGTTGTGATTGCGGGTAAGGGGCACGAGAGGTATCAGATCATCGGAAATAGGAGGGTACGATTCGATGACATAGAGGAGGTGGAGAGGGCGGCCAGTTAGTTAGTTGAGTTTGTGGGGTTTCTAGTGTTTGTTGAGTTGGATTTTTGAAAGATAAAGATCAAGAAATTTAATGATTTAAAGGGATTCGGAACTCATGACCTATTTCCTGAAAGCGAAGGGGGCATCCAAACAGAGATGGCCTAAAGAAAATGGCAAACGAATGGAACCCAAAAAACTTAATGAACCTAACAAACGCAATAAACTCAACAAACCCAATGAACAGTGTAAACACAACAAACAATAAAAAAATGGCCGTGAGGTGGGGGGAGATTAGCATCAGGGAGATCGTAGTAGCCATAGGAGGACACCAGATCTCCGGCCCACCGGACAGGGCTGCTGAAGGGTTTTGCACCGATTCCAGGTCCATGGTTCCCGGCCACCTGTTTCTCGCCCTCAAAGGCGAGCGGTATGATGGCCATGATTTTCTGGGAGAGGCTGTCAGGGCCGGAGCAGGGGGTCTCATTGTGGAGGCAGGCAGGCCTCTCAGGGAGGCAGGAGCAGGCCATGATATTGCAGTGATCACCGTGCCATCCACCCTCCAGGCCTTGGGCGACCTGGCATCGTGGTGGCGAAAACGGTGGGCTGGAACGGTGATCGCCATTACGGGGAGCAACGGCAAGAGCACCACCAAGGAGATGGCAGCCGCCATTGTCTCTCTCAAGGCCAAGACCATGAAGAGCCCCGGCAATTTCAATAACCTCATCGGGTTGCCCCTGTCGATCTTGGCCCTGGAGCCCGATCACGAGCTGGCAGTGTTAGAGATGGGTATGAACGCGGTGGGGGAGATCGCTCAGCTCACGCGGATAGCAGGGCCGGATATAGGGGTAATCACCAATGTAGCGAGCGCTCATCTGGAAGGATTAGGTGATCTCAAGGGGGTGGCTGCGGCCAAGGGCGAACTCCTGCAGGGGATGCCGACCCGGTCAACAGCGATCCTTAATGGGGATAATGATATAACAAAAAGGTTGGCCTCTACCTTCAAGGGGCGGACCGTTACCTTTGGGTTGGGAAAAAAAAATCGCGTGAGGGCAGAGGATATCCGCATGGCTGGAAATTCCACCCAATCCTTCACTATCAGGATAGGCAGCGAACGGATCCCTGCCACGATCAACCTTCCGGGTGTTCATAATGTCCTCAATGCGCTTGCCGGTGCGGCAATCGCGTGGCGCCTATCAGTGCCGAGCGAGTTGATCGCCCGGGGATTAAGGTCATTTCGGCCCCTGAAGGGCCGTTTTCAGATACTGGGACTTACGGGTGGAATCCAGGTGATTGACGACACCTACAATGCCAATCCATCATCTCTCGATGCAGCCCTCCAGACGATTGAGGGATTGAGGCAGAAGGGTCAGGGTTTGGTTGTGGGTTTGGGAGAGATGCTTGAGTTGGGCGTTGACACGCACCAATACCATTTCGATGCCGGAAAGAGGATCGGGGCTATGGGGGCAAGATTTCTCGCCGTGTTAGGGGAGCATGGCCATGAGGTTATCAATGGTGCCCAGAAAGGGGGTATGGTCCCAGCACAGACCGTTTACGCCTCCAATCACACGGATATGATCGAGGCGATCAAGGCGAACGTGAGGCAAGGCGATATCGTGTTTCTGAAGGGCTCACGAAGGGTTGGCATGGATGCGGTTGTTGATGGGCTCAAGGAGTACATCGGCATGAGCGAGGATACGGGCAATGCTCTATAAGTTGATTTATATGTTTCATGACCAATTTTCCGCGGTGAACGTATTTCGATACATCACCTTCAGAACCATCTACGCAACCCTGACCGCCCTTCTCATTTCGCTGGTTCTCGGCTACTGGATTATCCCCAGCCTCCGGAGGCTTCAGATCGGCCAGTATGTGAGGGATGACGGCCCTCCGAACCACAAGAATAAGCTGGGGACCCCTACCATGGGGGGATCTTTTTTGCTTTGCTCGATCATCGTCTCAGCGCTCCTGTGGGTGGAGCCTAACAATTTCTACATCTGGCTAGTATTGCTCGTCACCGTTTTTTACGGCCTCATAGGGTTTATGGACGATTATCTCAAACTGGTGAGAAAGAACAGCAAGGGCTTGCGGGTATGGAGCAAGCTCTCCATGCAAAGCGCAATCGCCCTGTTTTCGGGAATAGTCCTGTATTATTATCCGGGATTTACTACGAAGCTGACCTTCCCCTTTGCGAAGGCCTTCTTACCGGATATTGGGGTAAGCTATATTCTATTGGTCATGCTGGTGGTGGTAGGCGCCAGTAATGCCGTGAACCTGACCGACGGGTTGGACGGCCTTGCAATTGGACCGATCATCATTGCCTTTCTTGCCTATCTCGCGTTCACCTACCTCGCGGGGCATGTAAAGATCGCCCAGTACCTTCAGATTCCCTATGTGAAGGGTGTGGGGGAGCTCACCGTTATCTGTGGGGCAGTGGTAGGGGCCGGGATGGGGTTTCTGTGGTACAACAGCTACCCCGCCCAGGTATTTATGGGGGATTCGGGCTCGCTTTCCCTTGGCGCTGCCCTGGGTATGATAGCCGTAGTCTCAAAGCAGGAGATAACGCTCATTCTGGTTGGGGGCCTGTTCGTGGTAGAGGCCTTGTCGGTGATCTTGCAGGTTGGCTACTTCAAGATAACCGGGGGTAAGCGCCTGTTCAGGATGGCGCCGCTCCACCACCACTTTGAACTCAAGGGCTGGCCGGAGGCAAAGGTGACGGTTCGGTTCTGGATCGTTGCCATTATGCTGGCCCTGCTCTCGATGAGCACATTGAAGCTAAGGTAGTCAATTGTCAATCGCCAATCGTCAATCGAAAATCGGGAAGAGGATCCTTGTGGTGGGTCTCGGCAAGAGTGGGTTGGCCGTAGCTGGTTGGCTCGCGCGGCAGGGAGCACGTGTAACGGTGAGCGAGGTCCGGGATAAATCCGCCTTTGATCGCCGGCTCTTGGGTGAGCTCTCACAGAATGGGATCGAGATCGAGTTTGGAGATCATAGGCTGGAGAGCTTTGTGGAGGCGGATCTCATCGTTGTAAGCCCAGGCGTTCCCCTGGATATCAAGTCCCTGGTTGAGGCTTCAAAGCGGGGAGTGCCGGTTGTAGGGGAACTGGAACTGGCGTGGACATACTTACGAACACCCAGTATTGCGGTAACCGGCACTAATGGAAAGTCAACGGTGGTGAAGCTCATTGGGGAAATGCTATCTCGAGCTGGAAGGAGGGTATCTGTGGGAGGCAACATTGGCTTTCCCCTGACGGATTACATAAGGGGAGCCCAGGATGCCGATTATGTGGCGCTGGAGGTAAGCAGCTTCCAGCTCGATACCATTGCCACCTTCTCACCGCTCGTGTCGTTGATTCTCAATATCAGCCCAGATCACCTCGACCGGTATACAGATTATGCGGCTTACATACGATCCAAGCAGAGGATATTCTTAAACCAGGGACCGGGGCAGACCCTGATCCTCAACGACGAGGATCCTGTGCTCGGAGAATTGGAGATGAAAAGCGGAGCTCGGGTGTATCGGTACGGGATCAAGAGGGAAGGGGACCGGCAGTGCTTCATTGAGGATGGAAGGATTGTGGCGCAGATGCCAGGGCAGGGAGGATTCAGCTTCGAGCTTGATCGATTTATCCTGCCAGGCATCCATAATCATGCAAATGTCATGGCCGCTATCCTCGCAGCGCTGGCTATCGGCACCCCTCCTGATGCCATACAAGAGGGAATCGACGATTTTAAGGGATTGCCCCATAGGATCGAATTGATAGACAAGCTCAGGGGCGTGGCTTTTTATGACGATTCCAAGGCAACCAATATCGATGCGGCCATAAAATCCATTACCAGTTTTTCCAGGCCGGTGGTGTTGATTGCCGGCGGAAGACACAAGGGAAGCGATTACCTTCCCCTGGTCAATGCAGCTGAAGGCAGGATAAAGGGAGCCGTTTTCATAGGGGAGTCCAGCGCCCTTTTGGCCAGGGCCTTCAACGGGAAGATACCCTGGAGCGAGGCTGGGAGCATGGATGATGCGGTGAGCATCGCGTATAAGTGGGCTCAGGAGGGGGATGTGGTGCTCCTTGCTCCTGCCTGCTCAAGCTTCGACATGTTCAGAGACTATGAGCAGAGGGGGATGGCCTTTCAGGAGGCCGTGAGAAGGATCAGAGATGGCAGCTAAGGTGGAAGTTCATTACAGCTTCGATCCGGTGATCCTCATCGCTGTGATACTACTGCTCGGTATCGGATTGGTGGCGGTGTATAGCGCCAGTTCGATCCTTGCGGAACAGAGGCACGGGGATCACTACTTCTACTTGAGAAAGCAGCTCATGTTCTGCCTGTTCGGAATTTTGGTTATGATCATCGCGAAGAACATCAATTATCTCTGGTACCGGAGGTTCGTGTACCCGTTCCTCGTATCGAGCATGATCCTTTTGGCGCTGCTGCTGGTGCCAAGCCTTGGGATGAAGGCAGGGGGAGCTCAGAGGTGGTTTCGCCTCGGTTTTATCTCGATCCAACCATCAGAGTTAGCCAAGCTCTCCATGGCGATATTTGTGGCCTACAGCATGCAGAAAAACTTCGAGGTTATGGGATCATTCTCCCGTGGGCTTCTTCCGCACCTTGTGGTCGGATCGATCGTGATCGGGCTTATCCTTTCCCAGCCCGATCTTGGGACTGCCGTGATCATAGGAACCTGGATAGTGATCCTTTTACTTATCGGGGGGGTGAACCTTGCTCAGCTCATCGTGCTATTAGGGCTCGCAACACCTATCCTGTATTACCTGGTCACGCACACAGCTTACAGGCTGAATCGTTTGTGGGCCTTCTTGAACCCATGGGATGATCCCCAGGGGATTGGTTTTCAGATCATACATTCCTTCCTGGCATTTGGTTCAGGGGGACTGTTGGGGGCGGGCCTTGGAAACAGCAAGCAAAAACTCCTGTACCTGCCAGAGCCGCATACGGACTTTATCATGGCGATCATAGCCGAGGAGATGGGCTTTATCGGGGTGAGCGCCCTGTTGATCCTGTTCAGCATCGTGGTCATGAGGGGAATCAAGATTGCGCTGCGTGCCCCGGATCTCTTCGGCGCCTATCTCGCCATGGGGATCAGCTGCATGTTGGCGATACAGGTAATGGTGAACATGGGTGTTGTTATGGCCCTGTTGCCTACCAAAGGGCTCACGCTCCCCTTCATAAGTTACGGAGGTTCCTCGCTCATCGTGAATCTTTTGTGCATTGGGATATTGATGAACATCTCCAGGAAGGCCATTGAAGGAACAAGGAAATGAGAAACGTGACTTGTTACTGGTCATAAAATCTTTTCACGATTTTATATCACGTCCTGCAAGCAGGACTCAAAAAAAGGAGTTTGCTAAACAATCTAGTTACCTGTTTGTGCCTTGCATGTTTAAGGAGTTAAGGCGAGAGATGAAAGGCGGACAACGGAAAACGGACAACGGGTATCGAGTGATAATCGCCGGCGGAGGTACCGGGGGTCATCTCTTCCCGGGGATCGCAATCGCCAATGCGCTCAGGAGGAGAGTCGAGGGCCTGGAGGTACTCTTTGTGGTGGGGAAAAAAAGGATGGAGGAGGAAATCATAGCGAGGGCTGGATATAGGGCTCGCTCTATCGATGTGGAGGGAATGCTCGGCAGGGGTGTTATAGGGGGGATGAAGGCGATTTCGAAGATCGTAGTGAGCTCTGTTCAGTGTATCGGGATCTTACGGGATTTGAGGCCGCAGCTGGTCGTGGGGGTGGGAGGCTATTCTTCGGGACCCCTGTGCCTTATCGCGTGGATCCTCGGGATTCCCACCGCCATCCATGAACAGAATTCCTATCCAGGGCTCACCAACAGGCTCCTGTCCCCCTTTGCCAAGAGGGTATTCATCTCATTGGAGGAGAGCAGCAGGTATTTTAAGCGGGGGAACATCATCTGTACCGGCAACCCCGTAAGAGAGGAGTTGGTAGGCGGCAAGGCGCCGCCCAGGAGGGACAATGGGAGGTTTGTCATCCTGGTGGTGGGCGGAAGCCAGGGGGCTCGGGCTATCAATAGGGCAGTCATTGATGCCTTGAAGGAGCTTAAGGGAGAGGGGCTTTTCCCGTTCGCGATCCATCAAACAGGGCCCACTGACCTGGAAGCGGTGCTCAATGACTATTGCGCCTATGGGATTGAGGGGGAGGTCATAGCCTTCATAGAGGATATGGCATCCGCATATGGAAAGGCCGATTTGGTGATCTGCCGGGCAGGAGCCACGACCATAGCGGAGCTGGCTCTATTAGGAAAACCCTCGATCCTCGTACCCTTTCCGTATGCAACCCATGATCACCAGGTGATGAATGCAAGATCACTGCTGAGTTCCGGAGGTGCGGATATGATTCTCGAGAAGGATCTGACAGGGGGCACGCTGGCGGAGAGGATCAAACGGTATATGCAGCATTCGGATGAGCTTGAAAGGATGTCATCACTCGCGTTAAAGGCAGGTAGGCCCCGGGCAGCGGAGCTCATTGCCGATCAATTGATCGAGCTGATGAATGAGAAGTGATGTCACCTATCGTTGGTGAATGCTCGGAATGGTCCTTGGGAGGGTACCAATCTCCATGAGAGAGATAGGTTGAGGGCGAGGCAGGGGCGAAAAAACAATGAAGATCTTCGGCAAGGTAAAACACATCCATCTGGTTGGTATCGGCGGGATCGGGATGAGCGGCATTGCAGAGCTCCTTATCAATCTGGGATATACGGTGAGCGGTTCGGATATCAAGGAAACCGAGGTAACAAGGCATCTCGCCGATCTCGGTGGGGCTATGTTTCAGGGGCATAACCCTCACCACATCGAAGGCGCCGATGTGGTGGTTTTTTCCTCGGCGGTACGGGAGGACAACCCGGAGACGCTCGAGGCAAAGAAAAGGGCTATTCCCGTGATACCGAGGGCTGAGATGCTGGCAGAACTCATGAGGCTTAAATACGGCATAGCCATAGCAGGGGCCCATGGAAAAACCACCACTACCTCTATGATTGCCTCGATCTTGACCAAGGGAGGGCTCGACCCAACGGTGATCATAGGGGGGAGATTGAATATATGGGGCGGCTCTAATGCGAGGTTGGGAAAGAGCGATTTTCTGGTAGCCGAGGCCGATGAGAGCGATGGCTCATTTCTCGCCCTTTCACCGAGCATAGCCGTGGTCACCAATATCGACCGTGAGCATATCGACTTCTACCACGATATGAACAATATTAGGTCAACCTTCGTGAATTTCATCAACAAGGTCCCTTTTTACGGAAGGGCGATACTGTGCCTGGATGACAAGGAGGTTCAGGGGGTGCTTCCGAGGCTACAGAAGAGTTATCTAACCTATGGGTTGAGCGTCCAATCCGATATACGGGCGAGCGATATATCCAAACAGGGACTCACCACGAGTTTTGTGGTGAGCTCTCAAAACACCGTCTTAGGCCAGGTCACTATCGGCATACCAGGAGATCACAATGTGCTGAATGCCTTGGCAGCGGTTTCGGTGGGTATGGAGCTCGAGATCGATTTTGAACACATCGCAGATGGGCTCAGGGATCTCGGAGGCCTTAAGCGACGGTTTGAGATACGAGGTGAAAGAAACGGGGTGCTTTTTTTGGATGATTACGGGCACCACCCCACGGAGATCATGAAGATTATCGGTGCGGCAAAGGAGAGCTGGCCCGAGAGGAGATTGATCGTCGTGTTTCAACCGCACCGGTATACGAGGACAAAAGACCTCTATGAAAAATTCGTGATCTCCTTTAATCAGGCCGATGTACTGATCATTACCCCTCTCTATGAGGCGGGGGAGGAACCCATACCCGGCATACACAGCGAGTTCCTCTTTAAGGGGATACGGGATCATGGCCATAGGGCGGTTATCCTGTGCAAAAGCAAGGAGGATGCCGTATCGGTTCTCATCGATGAGATGAAACCTGGCGACGTGGTATTGACGCTGGGCGCCGGCGATATATACCTGGTGGGAACCGAATTATTGAAACAGATTGAGGCTTGAGGAATTCAGAAACATTGGTAGCAGGCAGTAATGAGTAAGCAGAAAGCCGTGTGCGGAACAACGGTTAAGTGATAATGGTGAATCTCCTCAACTTTAGACATTTTAGGCACTTTAGCTCAATTTAGGCACTTGAGAATGGATGCTCGAACCAGGGAAAGGATACGCGCAATCGGAGGTGAGGCAGTCAGCTATGATATGCCCATGTCCCGCTACACAACCTTTGGTGCCGGGGGCAGCGCTGAGGCGGTGTTCAGGGCAAATGGTGTGGAAGGATTGAGGGAGATGGTGAGCTACCTGACGGGTGAAGGGATTTCCTACCTGGTGGTGGGCCGCGGGAGCAACCTGCTGGTAGGGGATGGCGGGTTAACGGGGGTTGTGATCGTATTGAATGGAGAGCTTGCCTCTATAGAGGCGCACACTGCCGGGGAGCCGTATCTGAAGGCAGGAGCTGGTATAGGGATGAATACCTTGGTGAATTTCTGCACGGAGGAAGGCCTTGCGGGCCTGGAATTCCTCGCAGGAATCCCAGGAACCCTAGGAGGCGGGGTGGCAATGAATGTGGGAGCTTGGGGAAAAGAGATCAAGGAGCTGGTCACGGAGATCACGATTCTTACAGCAGACGGAGAAATTCAGAGCACCTCTAAGGACGATCTCAGATTTCAATACCGGCAACTTGATCTGCCAGAAGGGAGCATAATACTCAAGGGGAGCCTGGGCCTGAGCCTTGACCGGCCCTCTTCTGTGAAAAACAGGGTGATCTCCTATCTCGACGATCGGAAGAAACGCCAGCCTATCGAGGCGCGGTCCGCTGGATCTGTATTTAAGAACCCAAAGGGCGATTACGCAGGCCGGTTGATAGAGGCTGCCGGCTTAAAGGGAAGAAGGGTTGGCGGGGCAATGATATCCACCAAGCATGCCAACTTTATAGTCAATACCGGTGGGGCATCGGCCGCTGATATTACAGCGCTCATGGACGTGGTGGAGGATGCGGTGAGGGAGATGTTCGGTGTGGAGCTAACCCCAGAGATAAGGAGAGTAGGCAACCCATGAAAAGGAATTCCGTGTTAGCTCATCAAACCGTCAAGAGAGAAAAAAAGAAGGACCTGCTTGGGTTTAAACGGGCCCTGGGACAACTGGGGTTCGGCTTGATCAAGATGTTTCTTTTCCTCCTATGCCTTGGAGCACTCTCTGTAGGGTTGATCTCGGGGTACCAGTTTCTCTCCTCGGCCCAGTGGTTCAGGATTCAGAATATCATGGTCACCGGCGTTGAGGACTCCATGAGGGAAGCGTTCATCAAACTCTCGGGGATCACCGATGAAGACAGCCTTTTGTCGGTCGATATAGCTGCGGTTGAAAGGACTATCAAGAAACATCCGTGGGTAAAAGACGTTTCGGTAACAAGGAGTTTTCCCCGCACGCTCCATATCGAGGTGCAGCATGAAGAGCCCATTGCAGTGGTAGTGCTGGATAGGATGTGCCTTATGGACAGGGAAGGGGTTCTGTTCAAGGATATCCAGAAGGATGATCCGATTGATTTCCCCATCGTCACAGGCCTGCCAAGGGGTGATGAAGGAGTGAGCGGGGACCTGAAGAGGGTTGGATCTTTTTTGACTACCTACTCGTTATGGAGCGCGGTCTTGCCGGCGAGGGATCTCTCTGAGGTTCATGTAGAAGAGGATGGGGCACTTAGCGTGTATTTCAATGAACTACCTTTTAAGGTCTCGTTCGGCAGGGGTGATTTTGCCAAAAAAATCGTCTCTCTTCAGCGTATCATCAAGCATCTGCAGGTCACCCATCAGCTCCGTGAAGCGCGGTCGATAGATATGGATTACCACGATAGGGGTGTGGTGGCATTCATAGATCGAGTAGTTTAATCGGGACCAATGAGATGAGGGATAAAGATATACACAATGAAAGGGGTTAGGGGATGGAAGATTTGATCGTAGGCCTTGACATCGGCACAAGCAAGATTTGTGCAGTGGTCGGGGAGGTAAGACCTGACGGGAGGGTCGATATCGTGGGAATGGGGTCTCATCCTTCCATTGGGCTCCGCAAGGGCATGGTTATCAACATAGAGAACACAGTGAACAGCATCAAAGAGGCCATCGAGGAAGCTGAGACGATGGCCGGCTGCGAGATCAGTTCCGTGTATGCGGGCATTGCCGGAGGACATATAAAGGGATTCAACAGTCATGGGATTATCGCACTGAAGAACAGGGAGGTGACCAAGAAGGATGTAGAAAGGGTGATCGATGCAGCGAGAGCCGTGGCGATCCCAATGGATAGAGAGGTAATCCATACCCTCCCCCAGGAGTT
>Ga0307421_1001728_pt1 | contig 12863 bp, 37 predicted proteins | sample SalMarWE160270MG_FD_202163 | JGI IMG/M metagenome (GOLD analysis project Ga0307421, IMG submission 202163) | Salt marsh sediment microbial communities from the Plum Island Ecosystem LTER, Massachusetts, United States - WE1602-70 | ecosystem: Environmental > Aquatic > Marine > Intertidal zone >...
AAAGATGCATATATTATCCTTTCTGATTATGTATTTTATTCTCCTTTCAATTTTATATCATCTCTCATTCTTAAACATTTTGCCAGATCAAATTCATAATCATATAAATGTAATCCTTTAGAAGCAGCAATTATTTCTCCACTTTTTACTCCTATCTCAGCTGCCATGTATTGTTTAAGCATTTCTATAACCGCGAGATTAGCCGGGGTTAGTTAAATCTACTACATTCATTTTTTCTCCTATCTTTATAATATTCCAATATTTAAATTTATTTTCCTTTAGTCCACACAATATCAAAATTAACCGAAGCTAAAAAATCGTCTGGTATTATATAATTATGAATGATAAATGGTTTAACTGGATAACCAAAACAAAAATCTACAAATTCAGTACAATATAATTTGTCAGGACTATCTGTGTTAAAATCATAATCATATTCCACTTGCTTATTTAATTGTTCATAAGCTTTTTTAATTACGTTATCTATTACAGATTGGTCTTTATACCTTAACACTACAATATTATCACATCTCATAAAAGTAAGTATATCTTCCTTACAAATACCATCTCCTAATAAATGTATAATTTGATTATCACCCACATAAATAGCTGCGTGAGTAAAATAACCTGGTATCATCAGCCCGCTCAAATAATTGTTGTATCTTCTTAAAAACACATCTCCAGGCTTCAAAGTATCTAAAATTTGCCGTTGGTGGTGTCCTTTAATTTGATAAGCTGTATGACCAAATAAAATAAAAAAGGGGTATTTATAAATTTTGATGTCTCCAAACCACCCTATAACTGCTGATTTAGTTTTATACCACATTTTTCCTCCTACGCACTTTTTTCCTATCTTTAAATTCTATTCTATAACATTTAGTACAATAATATTTATACATCCCACTTTCGAGGATACCAAACATTTCCATTTTATTTCCGCAATTAGGACAAATCATTTAAACTACATCTCCATTTTCTCTTTTCTTTTTTCTTTCATACGGTTTTACCTTTTCGTCCCACCACTCATCGGCCGCATCCATCATTGCTGATCTAATTAATGTCAAATTCTCGTAATTAACATTTAGATCTTTCATAACCTCTACGCCTAGTTTATATATACAATAAGTTAATTCTCCTTTTTTAAAAACGTTTTTAGCTGCATGTTCTAAAGCAGCATCAAACTTTTTTCTGTCTTTCTCTTCTATGTATGGCATAACTAGGTCCTCCTTATTATTTTCAATTATTTCATCATATGGAACAGGTATATATTCTAAATTATTCAAATCCTCCTCTATGTCTTTTCTTATTTTACCCTCACCACCAGAACAATAGAAATGTAAATAATCTTCTCCCTTATATCTCATACTAGCTACCAATCCGCCAGCATCTATCCAGGAACAACTATAAATATAATCGGTTCCTAACTTTTTCCACCGCATATTACACAAGGCACGATAAAATGCTACGGCGTAATTATTATCTTCCATTTTATGGCTCAATACTTGTATTTCTTTTTCGAAATTTGGTTTTTTCATTTTATCTATTCCACCATTCATACATATTAAAAATGGGGTGTATCCATCTTGGTATTGTATATTTACTTCTAGAAAATATAACTACACCAATTAATGGTGCTTCACCTCTAAATTTTTCAGCGGCTTCTATCATACTTGTTCCAGTAGTTAAAACATCATCAACTATTAAATAATCCATGGCTTTTTTATTTACATATTTTTTTAAAGTTTTAGCAAATCTTTTACCACCAGTTGGAATTCCATATACTCCATTAAAATTAAATTTTTTAGAAACTATATAAGCCAATGTTTCTAAATCCCCATCTGTTAAAGCATCACATTCTATTTTAAAATTACTTTCTTCACCAGAATGCAATATAAAGTTTTTCTTTTCAAATAAAATATCTTTCAAAATACTAAGTTTCCTTTCTCATCTTTAGGCCATGGTTTAAATCCAGCTGGTTTTATTTTTTCATCAAAATCAAATCTTCCAGTCACAGTTCTTAAAACTTCCATTTTTTGTATTATACTTACATACTCACTACCACATTCTATGCATTTTAATTTTCCTTGAGCAGCATAATGTATGTTTCCACATTTATTACAATGTATTTTTACAATTACAAAACGTTGTTTTAAATCAAAAACATTGCATTTTGGACAAGGTTCGTCTCTTTTTGGTTTTTCAACAAAACCATGCCAACCACAACTATAACAATACGTCCAAATGTACTCCGTTTTTTCATAAATTTCATCCCAAGGTGTTTCAGGAACTGTAGATAATTTCTTTAACATTTCCTCTCCAATTAAATTTCTCATTCTATCAAGCATCCATATCAGAGTGTTTATATCTTTTATTTTATTATTATTTTTTAATATTTCTTTTTTTAAATCAAACAGATCTTTTTCTAATTTTGATAAAAAATTATTTTTAATCGTAGACATAAAATACTTTCTCCTCTTAAAATTGTTTAATACTTTAACAGTAAAATCTAAAAATTTATATATCCCCAATTCTGTAGCCATAACGTTGGTAAAATTTGACCAAGCTTTGTTAAATTCCTCACTCATTTTATTATCCTGCTGACTCTATAAAAGGGTAATAACACCCAGGCCATTGCTCGGTTATGTCAGGAAACTTAATATTTCTCTCCACAGGTCCTACAAAATAAGTCCTTTCTGTACACGCTTTTATAGCATTTTCTTCTTTATCAAAAATACCAGATAGTTCCCAAACTACACCCTTATCAGTATTTTCTATAAATTTACCAACAACCCAAATTACATCTTTCATTTTATTTCTCCCTACCACCTTATTTTTATGACTACAGTTTTCCCACACCTCTCCTGTGTGTTTATTCAACACTGTCATCTCTCTTGGTTTAATGATTGAATATTTTATTATATTAAATATTAATCTAATTTTATTAAATAAATAACATTGCATATACCACTCCTATATGAACCAATATAATAATCAAAAAAGCCCAAATGAAACCTTTTAAAAATTCTTTATTCACTAAATCATTCCTGTTTTACTTAGAAATAAATAAAGACCACCTATAACGATAAATATAAATAAAAGAATTAAAACAACGTATAATGAAGGATGTTTAATATATCTCTCTTCTTTTTTATACAATTCTATTATATCTACAGCTTCATTAACATTTTTAGCATAAATTTTATTACCGTAATAATTCCATTTAAGTCTAAATTTTTTTCTTCTTTGAGGATAAAATTTATCTTTATCTTTTAAAAGTCTGTATTTCATTTTAAGTCTCCTCTAATACGGACCTGACATTATACTTTAATCTGTAAAATATCTTTCTGATAATTTACAAGCCTCTAATTCATCTCTAACCCATGTATGTACAGCATTTCTTACAAATGGATGCCTACAATATTCATCAGATGTATAATCACCATCAAAGATGCCAATAACAGCTTTATCTGGTGAATCAGCGTACCACGCCAATTCGAACATAGTTCCTATAAGTGCTTTTTTGGGATCATATCTGTGGAAGTTTGCAAAACAAATAGAGCTTCTTTTAACTGCCATCCTATCTTTAGGGACAATTAAATCCACTCCTGCGGTTTCATAGACTTTTTCGCGGGTTGTAAATTCTGTTTGTACACTTCTATTAAATGCATTGTGGCACGGATCTATAATTCTCCAAGAATTACTATTATTAAAGTATTCTCTCACACGTGCTCTCCATTTATAACTTTCTGGGGCAGCTGAAGATATTTGCCCTATTAAATAAATTGTTTGATTCATTTTTTCCTTATCCTTTCTTTTTAACTCTTATAACCTCAATACCTTCTTTCTCCATGGAATTTAAAAATTTTTCCCATAAATCAGTTGGTAATTCCCTAATCTCATAAGGTATTTCCTTTTCCTCACAATCTTTCTTTCCTAAAACCATCCCTCTAGTCATACCAAGATCTACATAGAAAACAGTTTTTTCTGCTGTATTGCGCCATTCAAAACCTGCTTTAATACCTATCTCTCTTTCACTTGGTATATTATCTCTTAATACATATTTCCTAGTGTATAACAAATGTGAAGCAAATGGTGCTTCATCATAATTAATCATACAATCATACATTGCCAATGCACCATAAATTTCATTTATCTTTACAGTACCCTTACTCTCATTAACATTATAATCACCTGCATAAGGTGATTCTAAAATAACTTTTTCCATTTCCCGTCTCCTTTTTTTAAAAAAACCCCTTTACCTGTTTTATTCTCCCATACGTTTTCCGCCGGAAAAATAATATCTGTTAACGACCACTATGATTATTATAAATTAACTGCATCCTCATCAATCTCATCTAAATTATATCTTTCCAATTCCTTCTCTAGTATATGTCCTATTAGATCATCAATAGTTTTAAAACCACCTTCAATTCGACAATCTTCCAAAACAGCCCAGGCATCTTCAGAAAGTTCAATTTCTAGCTCTATTTTATTATCAACCATGTTTTTATCCTCTTTAGTAATATAATAAATAGTAATATTAACTATTATCCATTATCCACTCTAATCTTGCCTTTAATATTATCTCCTCTATTCTTTCTGCTTCTTCAGGTGATAATCCTAAACACTTTGTTATATTTTCTACCTCATAACCTTTATTTTTCAATATTTCTTTTTTATCATCATCCATGTTTAAATCTCCGTTGAGATAACCTTAAAATCAAAACATAAAAACTATAAACAAGCCTTTTTATTTAACGCGCGAAAACTTTTTAATTAAAAAGGTTTAAAACCTGGTATGTCTCTAGTTTTATTGCCCTTTTCTATATTCATTTTTAATCTCCATTGTTTTAAGGGGGGTTGTTTATGATGGGTATCTTTTTTTATTTTGTTTAATGGGTTTGCCATACCTACAAACCCCCCTTTTAATAATCCTTAAAATATTCTTTAATTAGAATATTTACCTTGTTGGAAATCATTGCTTTTTCTGGGTCTTTCATTTTTTCTGATTCTATTGCTCTATATTCTTTTTTCATATAATTATCAAATTCTTCTTTTGTACCGCCAGCCTCATAAAATTTAAACCATTCGTTCCATTCATAATCTTTACAGTACATAACTAAAGCTTCTAGTGGATTATCACATTTATATAATTTCATAATACTTTTTAAAGCAGCATCTAAAGCATCTTCGTATGTTTCCACCACTGCTTTCTCCTATTTTCAATTTAAATTTTTACAATATAATTTCTCCATTATTCTTCATTAATATTTTTGAAATAATCCATCATACCATATTGAGTATAATGGTCTATTTCAGCTCCGCCGGCAACTAAAATATTTAATATTTCTTTCCAATCTTTTTCAGAAATTATAATATATCCAGGTTTAGAATGGTCTACAATAATATTAGCAATTTTTAGATCCATTTTACAATACCCCCTATTAATTAGAGCGGTTAGTTAATTTCTCTTTTAAATATTTTATTAGTTCTACCAACAAAGCTATCTTCTAATTTTTGTAAAAATAATCCTAAAATTATACCTACAAAACAAATTGAAATAAATAAAAATATTACTTCTAATAATGTTATTATATTATTCATTTTTATTTATAGTGATAGTAACATTACTATTAATATATTTAGATATTCTCTCTATGAATTCTTCATCATCTATTTTCTTCTCTGCCTTGTCCAAAAACTTATCAACTATTCTAAATCCTTTTTCAGCTATACTTTCTAATAAATCATCTATATTACTCATCTTTTATCTCCTTATTTTTTAAATTCATGATATCCTTGATAATTATTATATTTGTCATAGAACTGACAACCATCTTCACTACACATGGAATAACCATTATATTTTCCATCATTAGTATAAAACTTATTCCTGCGCAAGCCATCATCCGGAAATGATGAACAACTTAATAAAATAAAACTTAATAATATAAATAAACAATATTTTAAATTAATCATATTTAATCCACTTAAACACTATATGCATACAGTAATAGTGATATTATTATTACTATTATAATAACTTCTACCATCTTACATCTCCTTTACCATAATATAAGCATTAAATTTTATTTGTCAAGTAAAATTTACATAAAAAAGGCAGAAAATCGAATTTTTTTCGACTCCGCCCGAAAAAAAATATTTTTTTTAATTTTTTATACATACGTTTCCCAACATGTAATTATAAATTACAAATACCTAAAATCTTATATAATATACATAAAAATCTTCTTATAAGGGTGTTACTTCCAGATTTGTTGGGGCATCTGGAGCAACAAGGTCGAAAGGGACTGTTTTCATAAGAAAATCACTTTCGTTACCTACATCATCTACTGCTGTTATACCAATTTGATAATTTCCATCTATAAATGGAAATTCCGGAACATCATCAGGAATAATTACACTATCCACATCACCCACAGATACATTAGGCGAACCGTAATTTAATTCCTCTCCATCTGGCACATAATAAATTTTATATCCAATTATATCACTAGCTGTTGCTTTTGTCCATGAAATTTGATATTTTCTAACATTAGCCATTATAACTCTCCTTTTTATTTTTTTAATAACTACCAAACAGGCGCTGGTGGTTTAGAATATATCAACCAGTTTTTAGGGCTCCCATTAACTGATGAATAACCCCATTCACTATATCCACCACCCTCATATATAGCTCTAACTTTAACAGCAAAATGTCTGGAAGATTTTGGTAAACTAGTAAAAGTATAAAAATTATCAGATACTTCCACTGGATCTGTTTCCAAACCATCATAAAAATAATGAACTAGTTTTAATTCATATTTTATAGCACCTATACATGTATCCCAATGAACTGTAAATTCTTGATCAGTAGCTTTTCTATATACACATCCATCAAAATTATCATCTATTACATCTGAAAGGCATATATTTGTTATAACAGAAGGTGCTTTGTAAAACACCTCGTTTGAATAACCACTTTCATTACTATCAGTATCATAGGCCGTCAGTACTATGTAGGTGGTTGCATTGTCACTTACACCATGTAGTGTGAATTCAGGATTTTCGGGATCATTTAAATCTGCCAATTTCACTTGTATAGGTGTATTACCTTCAACAACTCCAGTGCCATTATATGGCAGCCCAGGAAAATCTATCTTATAATGAATGTAGTAACCAGCAAGATCAGACTCAGTATTTGCATCCCAAGCTACAGTGACATCAGCAGCATTACTAAAAATAGGCTGCATAAATGTAAAACAAAATAAAATTGTTATAACAGATACAATTTTTTTAATATTATTAATCTTTTTCATTTTTTTGTCTACATGTACCTTAAAAATAACAATATATATATATTATAGAGGTAAAAACACTCTACTATTATAAAGGTTAGTTAATTTAAATGAATGGCCGAATAATGTGTACAAGAAGTTACATTGAATATACATGGTCCCAGTGTAATTAATTTATCTAACGATTCTAATAAAGACATTGTTGATCCTCTTTACCATAATATGTTGGGCCTTCAAAACCCACGTGTGAATATGTATACATCATCTGTGTGACATCATCCACAAAAACCTTAGGGGGTAATTCTCCTTCCTTTAATCCAGATAAAAAATATAGATTAGAGTATGGTAATTTAGTGAATTGTTTTTTCATTGTTTTGCCTCTTCTATTATATTAATCATCATTGTAGTTAATGAAGAATTTAAATAAATCCCCATTGACTGGGCTATAATTTCAAATAACATAAAAGGTAATAAACATATAAATTTAATCCATAGAATAATAGTTTTTGTTCCGTATTTTATGAGATTAATAAATCTATTCATCTTTATCTCCTATTTATCTCATCCCAATTTTTATAAAATGCTTTTCTGCCTTTTTTTGTCCACGCTATAAAACCGTCCTGAGATTTCCAAGTGTTATAGGATAGTAGTAATAATATAATACTAATACCCCATAGTAACAAATTACCAGATTTAAATGCAAAACATATCATACTGATAGCAGCCACTATCAACATGATGTCCCCTAATATTACCATTATTTGTACTAAATATTTCATTTTAATCCTCTTTAATAACACAGTAACGTTCACCTACATTATCATAAACCATAACAATATCCTCTAACATTCTGAAATTTAACCAGTTATAATCAATTGGTTGATATCTCGTATCTGGTTGTTTTACTATTCTAGTTTTACATTTTGTACACTCATAATATTTAGTAAAACCAGTGTCTTTAATTAATTTTATTTTATGCCAAAATCTATGTTTGGCTTCACCTGCTGTAAATATTAATTTCATTTCTTTTTCCTTTTTCTAAATCCTGGTTCATATCCAGTACAGCAAGCGCCATTGGCACGAAAGCTCTTATCGCTTCCACGATGTTTGCAATCATCGACATTAACAGTTCTGTCATTAGGATATTTACCTACTCTACCATACCTCATAGTTTTATTTTCTGCGCATGTTTTACACTTATTGTAATAAGTATTTCCTTCTGGTATGTACCAAGCTTTTCCTGGTACCCATCCTCCACCTGGCTGTCCCATTATTTTTTTCCTTTCCCTTTTGGTTTAACATATTTACAATCCTTACACCAAGGTCTGATCTTCAACTTAACCATTTCTTTACAAAATGATATTTTATAATTTAATGCTGGATCTTTTGGACATTTCGGCATCTTAACACCTATTCAAATCATTGGCTGCAGCATGTTCACCAAGAAAATTAATATTAACACCTTTAACTTGTAATATAGTTAATATGTGTTGCCAGACTTCTTCTTTAATTAAAACATATCCTGGTATATCTGGGCTTCTTTCAATATTGATGTCAGCATTTATTCTCATTTTTTATCCCCTATTATTTTTTAAGACATAAAATTGGCATGGTACCCCCATCTATATAGTAATAGTATAATAAACAACACAACACAAACAACACCTGCCAATATTATGTAAAATTTATTCATCTAAATATTCATCCATATTGTGTTTCTTATTCCCATTACACACTAATATAAGCATTAAAATCGATTTGTCAAGCCATTAGACTACATTTTTTTTAGCGCGCGGGATAAAATAGTATAACATATGTTTTGTCCTATCGTGGTTGATCTCTATTATAATACGCGAAAAATTTTTTGGTTTCGTTTTTGGACGACGTTTTGTTTTTAGTGTTGTGTTGATACTACTATTTTTACGATTTCTACGATGATTTAAGGCTTTTCTATGATTTAAGGCTTTTCTACGATTTAGATCTTTTCTACGATTTAAAGCTTTTCTACGATTTAGATCTTTTACTATTACTATTATTTATTATATTACTATGTTATATTACTACTATCATGGTCAACTAATAAAACCTGGTTAAAATATAGTGACAGGGAGCCCTCACCCCGTACCATAATGATTTTTGTGTTTGTAATAATTATAGCCCCACACCCATCTTCTAATTTTCCTTTCCAGTACCGATTTTAAAAAGAGTAAATTTTTTCATTTTTTCCTTTCCAAATCCCGATTTTAAAACACATTACAAAAAAGGAGGACATCATGAAACTAAGTAAAGACGCGGTACAATTGTACAAAACCTTGACTAATGCACAGAAAGAGGCATGGGCAATTCCAGTCAGAGCTGGATTTCGTCCTGTCTTAATTCTGAATGGCAAACGTAAACATGAAATCATCAAGAACCTCGTATTGTCGCATACCAAGGTGAAACGTCTCAGAACTATCACCTGTAAACACCCTAAATGCGGTAAGAGAGCTATTGTATTTAAGAAGGGTAATGTTATGTGCGCTATCTGTTCAAGTAAACATCGTACCGTAGTGTGCGAATAAACCCCCAACCAATCGGGACGCTGGTCTTTCCAGTGTCCCGATTTCAAAAGGAGGTAATACCATGTATGTGTACATACTCTATATTGGGGATCATGGCGATAAAGAGATTTTTGGATTGTATGACAAGGAACATATTAATGAGGCTTATTTAAATACTAAGAGAACTAATAAATTTTATGATTTTTCTTGGTATGAATTGAAAATTAGGAGATTTCAATTGAATGAGACCACAGATGTGGGAACGCAGTTATAATAACCAATCGGGGTGTGGATTTGTTCCACATCCCGATTTTAAAAAGGAGGTAATAACATGTTTAACAGTAAAAGTAATTTCGCGGTTGGTATGAAGGTAAGCACTATTATTATTCTTGGAGCGCTTGGTCTTATTCTTGTAGCAATGGCTCTTCCAATAATTCTTCCAGTGCTGTGGTTAATTGTAATCATAGCTGCAGGTGTTGGATCAATAATAGGTCTCATATGCTTACTTGGTTGGGTTGTTAACCTTTTTAAACGTAAATAAGGATGTGCTGGCAATAATTCTAAACATAAGGAGGAGATTATGTCTGAGGTATCCAAACGCACTCTAACTGATGAATTACTCGCTGTAGTTGATCCATTAGGCAAGTGCAAACATGGGATGATGCGGTGTACTTGTGGTGTTTGTACAAAACACCCTCTGTCTGTTGCAGTCAAAGGCGGACATGTAGTAGGTACATCATCTGGTAGTCCTACTCACCTAACCAACCCAGCATTTGTTCGGGGATAGGATAACTCTTAACCAATCGGGGTGCAGGTTTTCCTGCATCCCGATTTTAAAAGAAACTAACTAATATGAAAGGAGGTAACTTATGGACGAGATTAAATGGGAAAATGAAGAATTTGTTTTTTGTGGTGATACTATGGTAATATCCGAAGTTTCAGTTCTAGAGTCCGCTGCTGGTTGGTACATTGGTCGTCTGTGTAAAACTATAAAATGTGCCGATAACAACATGCGTCCTGGATGTATTCAACCGTATAACAGGTTAAGTGGTTATATGAGTTATGACCACTGTGTTAAATTATTAAAAACTATAAACAACTAATAAGGAGGCGACTCATGGACTTCTACCCTGACATATGGGATGTGTGGGAGGATGGGTATGCTGGAGAGCAGTTTATCGGCGAACGGATGGACTCCGTGCGGGAGGACGGTCTTCCTGCAGACGAAGGTGTCCTAGGGGACGACCCCTTTGAAGAACCCTCAAATTAAGGAGGTATTATTATGTTTTACATTTGGATTAATTGGATGAGATTGTCTCTTGGATTGTGCGCGGTACCCGGAGGACCTGTTGTAAAGGAATGTGATGGGTGTGAGAAAGCAACTTCTCTCATATGCAGTGTATATGAAAAACCCGCTGTTCACTGGAATCGTGGTGGTTGCTTCTTTAACTTTAAACCTGAGGTTAAGACTGTTGTAAAGAAACGAGTAGGACAGCAGAAACAGAAGAAAGCTTAATCCATTTAATCGGGGTGCGGATTTGTTCCGCATCCCGATTTTAAAAGGGAGGTAATAACATGTTAAAGAAACTTATCCAGATAACATGTGTAATCTTTGTTATCTATGTTGTAGGTACTTTTGTGGGTTCACTAATACTTACACATCCTATTATGGTACTTTCAATAATAGGTATATGCTTTATAGTAAGTATATTTGGATTAATTAAATTACCATTTGATTTACTAAGAATATTTAAAGTATTAAAAAACAAATATGATTAAAGATGGTAGGTGGATGAGACTCGAACTTACAAATTCATAAAAGGGAGATGTAATCATGATAATTAAATTTCCTAAACCCAATCCTGAGATTGATGTTGAGGAACCTAAGTTCTTCAAAGGCGCATTAATAAGCTTGGCTATAGTAGCGCCATTTTGGTTAGCTATATTTTGGTTAGTTATATATCTCATCTTCTGTTAACCCAGTTATATACGTCCGGACGCTCGGGAGACGCCACTATGTGGGAATAGATAAACTGAGCGAACAATTAATAAAGGAGAATAACATGTCTTTAAACAAAGTAATGCTAATCGGCTATTTGGGGAATAACCCTGAAGTACGTTATACTTCAAACGGAACCCCCGTTTGCAACTTCAGTATTGCTACTTCTGACAAATGGACAGATAAAGAGTCTGGTGATAAGAAAGAGAAAACCGAATGGCATCGCATCGTTGCTTGGCGCAAGCTTGGTGAGAATTGCGGTGAATATCTATCCAAAGGACGTCAGGTTTACGTAGAAGGTAAACTGCGAACACGACCTTGGGAGAAGGACGGTATTACTCGCTACACCACCGAGATTGTTGCATCTGATGTACAATTTCTCGGTAAACGCAGTGATGGAAGGGATAGCACACCTCTACCTGAAGCACCACCTGTGGATAACAACAAAGATGATGACATCCCCTTCTAACCACTAACCAACCGGGGTGCAGGTTTTCCTGCATCCCGATTTTAAAAAAATGCTATAAAGGAGGTGATTCTACATGGCAAAAACAAACGCTGCGAGAAACGCTCGCAACATGCACACTTTTGAATATATGCAAAGAAAGCTTATTGCAGCTATTGACAAGCGTGCAAAGGAGAACCCTGCTGGGGAAGACGTGATGGTTAAACACCACACTACTACCAACAGTGAGGGAGAACGTACTTGGACGTTCTAGTTCTCCACAAGAATCGGGGTGCAGGTTTTCCTGCATCCCGATTTTAAAAAGGAGGTGAATTTATGTATTATAATATTGAATTATTAAAAAGAGGCATAAGAGAGGGTTCTAAGATATGCAATGATACTAAGTTCAGTAATAAGAAAAAAATTGATAATCTATATCATTTACACATTATAAGATTACGTATACTAGGTATGATAGATACATGCGATATGCATGCTGAACTTGGTAAGTTCTATGGATACTCTAAATGCTGTATAACTAACTTCATATCCTTATCTATGATCGGTGTAAATCCAAATGC
>Ga0307421_1001730_pt1 | contig 12850 bp, 16 predicted proteins | sample SalMarWE160270MG_FD_202163 | JGI IMG/M metagenome (GOLD analysis project Ga0307421, IMG submission 202163) | Salt marsh sediment microbial communities from the Plum Island Ecosystem LTER, Massachusetts, United States - WE1602-70 | ecosystem: Environmental > Aquatic > Marine > Intertidal zone >...
TATTAATGTTAAGAGGAAGCTACTCTTTAAAATTATTCATATGCTTCTCTCTTTTAGCTTTCTGCAAGTCAGACTCCACCATTATTTTGATTAATTCCTTAAATTTTGTTTTAGATTTCCAGCCAAGCTCCTTCTCAGCTTTTGAAGGATTTCCTTGAAGAAGATCCACTTCAGACGGTCTGAAATATTCAGGGTCTATTCTGATTATTTCTTTTCCAGTAACTTTATCAATTCCTACTTCATTAACCCCTTGGCCTTTCCATTTAATTTCAATACCAAGAATTCTGCATGTTCTTTCCACAAATTCTCTTACAGAATGAGATTCTCCTGTCGCAATAACATAATCACTTGGCTTATCTTTCTGAAGCATAAGCCACATTGATTCTACATATTCTTTTGCATAACCCCAGTCCCTCTTCGCATCCAAATTACCAAGGTAAAGACAGTCCTGCAAACTAAGATTAATTCTTGAAAGCCCAAGAGTTATTTTTCTTGATACAAAAGTTTCTCCTCTGCGTGGGGATTCATGATTAAAAAGGATTCCATTACAAATAAACATATTATAAGATTCTCTGTAATTTTTAGATATCCAAAAAGCATATAATTTTGCTACACCATAAGGACTCCTTGGGTAGAAAAATGTTTTTTCATCTTGAGGGGTTTCAACAGCTTTTCCATAAAGTTCGCTTGTAGATGCATGATAAATTTTTACATTTTTTTCCATTTTCAGCGACCTGATAGCCTCAAGTATTCTTAATGTACCCAAAGCGTCTACATTTGCAGTATACTCTGGAATTTCAAAAGAGACCTTGACATGGCTCTGTGCTCCAAGATTATAAATTTCATCTGGCTGTACTTTTTGGATTATGTTTATTATATTAGAAGAATCTGTAAGATCACCATAATAGAGAATGAGCTTTCTTCCCTTCTCATGAGGATCCTGATAGATGTGGTTTATTCTTTCTGTATTAAAAGAACTGCTTCTTCTGATTATTCCATGAACTTCATATCCTTTATCTAACAAAAATTCTGTAAGATAACTTCCATCTTGTCCTGTGATTCCTGTTATAAGAGCTTTTTTAGCCATAATACCTTGAGAACAGGTTTTCTTTTAAACATTACGAAAGAGTATTTTTATTATAACTGAATCTGACTAGTTTCTTAATTGAACTTTTCCCAGATACCTTAAAGCAAAAAAGCTTCTCCATGCTTTTTTTCTTGTTGTTTTTGGGTCTGTGATAAGGCGGTAAAGCCATTCAATTCCCAGTTTAGTGAATATTTTTAGGGCTTCTTTCTTTTTTCTTAAAAAGAAATCCATTCCTGCTCCAACATTAAAATAAAAACAATTATATTTTTCAAAAAGTCTGTTTGCAAGAATGTCTTGTTTTGGGCCTCCAACACAAACCCATATAAAATGGGGTTTAAATTTTTTTATTTTTTTTGCAAGTTTTTTTATTTCTTCTTCTGAGAATTCGATTTCTCTTATGAAAGGAGGGTTGTAAAAATCAATTTTTTTAGTAGTTAATCCTGTTATTTTAACCACATTCTTAACTTCCTTTTCATCAAGCCCAATAAAAAAATGTTTTTTTGAGTTTGCTTTGTCAGATAAAAGAAATCTTTTTGTAAAATTCGGGCCTTTTTCTTGTTTAACTCCCAGTTTTAATGCTAAAATTCTCCCATCTGGAAAAATAATGTTTTGCTTTTCAGAAATTATTTCTCTATATTTCGAATAATTAAAATACCAAAAAATACTATTCATATTAAAGAAATTTAATATTTTTGGTTCTTTTAAAAGTACGATTTCTTTTGGAGATTTAGATGTTATATAAAGCACATCAAATGGAGCCATTTTATCTTAAAAATAGCTAGAGTACATCCTTATAAAGATTATGGAATTAAAGTTATTACATTATCTTACTTATTCTTTATTCCTTCACCCGCCTTCTCCGCCAAGCCAACCCTCCGAGATAAAAGAACTGGCTAAGGATGGTAGCTATTGCTGCTCCGTAGACAGCTGTTATTTGTCCATAAGGAAGCAGTGAGGTTATCAGGACATAATTTAAAATAATGTTTAATATTGTTGAAACTACAAGGAGTTTTGCGACTTTGTTCGGTTTACCCTGTGACAAATAGTACGAGCTATAAATTGAAGTTGCAGGAATAACAAATAAAAGCACTGCCAAAATTCTCAGAACATTTTCAGCAGGGATATAACCCCTACCAAAGATTATTAGGATGGCAAAATAAGACAAAAACAGGGTGGCCAAAAATGCCCCTGTTGCAATAAGAAGAGTTATTCTTAAAGATTTTTTAAATCCAGCTTCAAGCCTTTTTCCTTTCAGCCTGCTGAAAATCGGGAGAAGTACAATTGCAGCAAAACCAATCAAAGGTGTTAAAGCTCCAATAAGACTAAATGCAGCAGTGTAATATCCAATAAATTCTCCTTCAACAAAATGCCCAAGCATAACCTTATCAATGTTTCCAAAAAACACTCCTGAAAGAGCAAGAGTTGCTGTTGCCAAAAGGAATTTATTTATAGTTGATTTCTGTTTTTTTGGTAACTTGAATATTTTTTCTGATTTTAGTTTTTTTAGATAGATTTTTTTGACATCAAAGAACAGGAAGACAGAGGCTAAAAAAAGAGAAAAAGCCAGGAAAAAAATTATCAACATTAGCACTTTTTCATCTGACAGAGAGTATTTCAGTGCAAAAAATACTGCCAGCGGAACAAGGATTATCCTAGAAATCTGAAAGACAACTTCTCTTTTGAAGACAGACCTAAAGTTATTTGAAGCCTGAAGCATTGCCTGTAAAAAGCCAAGCCCCTGAATGAAAATTATGTATAAAGCTCCTGCAACAAGGGCAAGGAAAATAGGTTTTTGATAAAAGTTATTTGCTATATATCTTGCTGAAACCAGAAGAAATAGTGAAGAAAAGAGTATTAGAGCTGATTTTATCTTTTTAAGATATAAGAACAAAGGCTTTAGTTTTTTTGTTTTTTTATTAAATTCTTTTGAAAAAAATGTTATTAATGTATTGTTTATTCCGAGCTCAGACACTGCAGAAAAAATCAAGATAGTAGACAAAGCCAAGGAATAAAATCCAAAAAGCTCTGGCATCAAAAGACGTGCCACAATAACAGTGAATATAAAAGATCCAATTTTTCCGGTGAGATTTGTTGAAAACTGATACATTGAGTTTTTTATCACCAAACCAGTATTGCCGGAAAAGTCTCTTGTTTTTATTCTGCGCCAGATATCTTTTAAGTCTGATTCTTCTTTCTTCAGATTTTTCTTGACGTCTTTTTTGAAAAAATTCATGTTAAAAAGAGATTTCTTTTGTTTTTATTGTTTGTGGAATTATTCTATGTTTTATTTTTCTAATTCCTCAATAAATTTCAATTTCTTGAATTTAAAAAAAGAATAGATTAAAGAGATTCTATCTAATCTTTTGTGGAAAGTAAATTTGAAGGAAATATCTAAGAATAAATGAAAAGAAAAACCTATTAAAACAAAATAAAAATAAACAGAAAAAAATTTCCCTAATAAGAATAAAAGTATTAGAACTTCAATTCCATGTAAAAAAGGAAAAACAGTATAGAATTCGTTTCTTTTTTCTCTAGGAAGAGATTTTATTTGTTTTCTTTTTTTCAAAAACCAAAAATATGCTTTTTTCAAATTCCAATCTTTTTTCTTATAAACATAATAGAAATAGTGGTCAATATCAATAAGAACACTTGAAAAAAGAATAATTGTTAACCCAATATATCCTATTTGAGGAAAAAGATAAAAAAGAGTTACTGAAAAAAGAATTCCTAAAATTAAATGGGCTCTTGGAAGCATTTTATTCCTCAATTTTTCTAATCATATCTGCGAACGCTGGACGAGTTATTAAAACTCCTGTTGTAATCCCTATTATTGTTGTGACTGCAAATCCTTTCAATAATCCTGCACCAGCCCAATACAAGGGAAGCATTGCGACAATTGATGTGAAATAGGCTCCCATGATTATGGTGAATGCTCTTTTTATTCTTTGTTTTAAACTCAAGAATTCGCCGCGCCTGGATTCGTCAAGAATGATTATTTGTTGGTCCACTCCTGTTCCAACAACAATAAGGATTCCTGCAATACTCGGAAGGTCTAGATTCCATTTAATTACAGTAGCTATTCCAAGAATTATGATTACTTCTGACAAACTTGTTAAGAGAAGTGCAAGAGAGGATTTTATGTTTCTGTATCTCGCAAAAACAACAATTGCCACAACTCCTATTGCTGTAAGCATTGCAATCATTATAATCCTTAAGAATTCACTACCAAGAGCAGGAGAGATGGTATCTAATTTTACAATTTCAAGCTTATAAGGAAGACTTCCTGTAATCAGAAGTGTCTGAAGCTTGTGCATCTTTTCTTCTGCTGCTTTGTAAGCATCTTCATTGTTTTCTCCTTCTGCAGAACCAGATACAGAAATCTGCGTTGTCACTCTTCCCTTAAGCCCTTCACTAATCAGTAAGGTATCCACAAGGGTATCATCTAAATATAAATCAAGAGGTTTTTCAAGGTATTGTGGATTTGAAGAATTTATATCCAGTTTTCCTGTAATATCTGCGTGTCTCTTTGCTGCCCCCTCGCTTAAATAAACTGTGAACTGAAAACTACAGACATAACCAAAGGATGTGCTTTCGCAGGTTCTTATTGCTGCACAGGTTGCGTCATTGCGGCAAACAGAAGAAATGTCTCTTTCACCTCCAATAAAAACGATCTCATCTCCAATCTTTGCTTCAAATTTTCCCTGCTGAGAAATTAGAGCTTCAAGGTCTTCAGGAGTTGCTCCTGCAATCTCTATAGACATAAAATGATTTCCTTCTAAATCAGAAACAGGGCTTACTTTTATGTCTGACAATCCATATACATTCAGCCTATTTTCGGTTACTGAAACAAGATCATTTATCTCATCTGATGAAAGTTTTTTGTTTTCTGCTTGAACAAGGGCTCTTGAACCGCCAACTAAATCAAGTCCAAACTTTAGATTTGTGGGGGGAATTTCTGAAACAATAATCTCCGGCGCTTTGTCTGAAAAGTAAACTATTTCTGCTATATCAGTATCAAAAGTAACAGCTATTGGTCCTCCAACCTGCCCGAATTTATTAAGAATCAATTCTGAAAATTCTCCAATACTATTAATTAGCTTTTCATCAACAGCAGTAACTATCATCCCCTCTCTAAATCCTGCCTCAAATGCTGTAGAATTTGATTCCACGCTTGTAATCAAAACGCCTTTTTTCAAAGCAATTGGCGGGACACCAAACACAGAAATTAAAGATAAAACTAATATAATTATCAAAATCCAGATTTTCCAGGTAAACTTAGGCAATTTCATTTTCTTTTTTTTATTACATACCATTTAAGTATTGAAACATTAGTTATCCATGTGTTTAGCAAGTCAAATCCAAGCCCTATAACAAGAACAGAAAAAATCTTAGTGAGGGTTGCTGAAAATGAACTTACGACCAACAGAGCAGCTGTTACTGCTAACAAAGAGGTTATAGTCATCATAATCCCTGTATTAAATGCAGAATAAATTCTGGAATTCAGAGAGCCTTGTTTCCTTTTCAAAACCCTGTTTGTTAAGAGAATGTCTGTGTCAACAGAGTAACCAATCAGCATTAACAAAGCAATGATTCCTGCAGTTGACATTTGGACACCAAGAAGATTCAAAAGGGTGAGTGTCATAAAGATGTCTGCAAAAGCAGAGATTATAATTGCTGCTGAAGGAACAAAAGATCTGAAAATTATGAAAACAACAATAGCCATAAAAATAAAAGCAAGAAGTATGGCAATTAATAACTGTTTGAAAAATCCCTGGCTAAGTGCAGCACCTGTGAATTCTATGCTTGAATTTTCCTTTGTTAATTTAAAGTTAAGATATTCTTCAAGAACCTGTTTTGCCACATCAGGCTCTGTCGTTGTTTCTATAACAACCGCTATCGGCTCTCCTGTTCCTAAGGAAGATATTTCTCTTATACTAAAACTATCTAATTTGTCAGTAAGATGCCCTTCAAGATCTTCTAGATCAATTTTTTCATTGATAGTAATAGTTGTTCCTCCTGTAAGGGAAATATCTTTATGAATAAAATCACCAGTATTAGAATAAAAAATTCCCATATAAATAAAGGAAAAAATCAAAATCAGGGCTGGAATCAAAAGTAAGTGCTTATAGTATTTATCGTGAAATCTTGATACTCGGGTCTTGAATTTTGTTTTTTCTTTTTGTTCTGTCATTTTCTTTTAAATGCGCCGGCCGGGAATTGAACCCGGATCAACTGGTTGGAAGCCAGTAATTCTACCTTTAAACTACCAGCGCTTAAAATATTATCTAAATTTTCTTTAATAAATGTTCCCTTTGACAAATGCCCGAGACAGGATTTGAACCTGCGACCTAAAGGTTAGGAACCTTTCGCTCTATCCAGACTGAGCTACCCGGGCATATAAATAGAGTACAAAGAATATTTATAAATATTAATTTTAATATAAAAAGATGGATAAACAAACAAAAAAAGAGTTGAGGCCGGCAAAAAGACCAATAAAGATTCTTCTGATACTTATTTTTATTATCGCCGTCGCTGGCTTATCCTCGTCTTTTGTTTACAAAGCCCTTAATACTTCGGATTATACTGAAACATACGAAGAAAGAATGAAAAATGGTGAGATTATTCATCCTGTTGAAGAGCATGGTTTGATTTTAGAGGAGATTAAAATTGAGGATATTGAAGATTTATTGAAAGAAGGAAACCTTAATAATCCTGAGGAAATACTTGGAAATCTGAGTAATATCAGCCTTGAGGAGATGGAAGAAGATTTTGTTTATTATGCTGCAGTACAGTTAAAGCTTTACAATCTTCAGGAGATTCCTTTTACATCAATAAGACCTGCAATCCAAATACAAATAGACGAAAGAAATTATTCTATTGAGATCTCTGAAGGAGAAATTTTTGTTGAAGGGGGAATTGTTGAAAATCCTGATATGATTCTAAAAACAAGTTATGAAGAGATATTTAAAATGACTGAAGACGAATCCTATATTTCTGAATCTTTTTCCTCTGGGATGTCTGGAATTGAGATTACTGCAAACAAGTTTGTTTTATTTTCTAAAGGTTACCTGGGTCTTTATCAGGAGATGGAAGAACTTTTTTAGTTAGTTTTTTATAATTTATGTGGGTGCTAGGATTCGAACCTAGGTAGGCACTAAGCCAACGCGTTTTGAGCGCGTCCCGTTTGACCACTCCGGCACACCCACATCATGTTTTCTTACAAAAATTAGAGAAAATGACAATATAAAAAGATTTATAAAACTCCAGAATCTTGAATTTTTGAGACGGCCATAATAGGTTGGTAACACCTGTTCTCATTCCGAACACAGAAGTTAAGCCTCCTATGCCACTTGTGTTAGTATCCGAAAAGATGCGAAGCAACGGTGCTGTCTCGCTTGATTTTCTAAGATGGAGTCTTAACTAGAGATGTCATACCTTAAAAGTAATAACTAACCAGAAGATTTATAAATAAGAGGTATATTGATAATAAATGGAAGACATTGAAATAAAAGGTATTAAAACCAATGAAATCAGCATCATTACAGAAGAAAAAGATCTTGAAAAAATTCTTGAAAATCAGTTTAAGTATTATGGTTCTAATGGCGTAAGTAAGAATAAAAAAATTGATACTTCAATGAAGGATTTTTTTGTTAATACTGTTTTAAATAATAAAGTGGGTTATACAATAGATAATTTTTTTGATGATGTAATATTAAATAAACTTTGTCCTTATACTCTAGAACAATTCTTTGAAGATATAGTTCTTAATAGAGAAGTTAAGAATTATACATTAGGGGATCTTTTGGATTATGCAGTAGATAAAGAAAGATGTAATGATCCTTTTGAATTCTGTAATAATATCTTAAATTCTCATTGTCCTTATACTGAATTTAAAGGAGAAAAAGAAAAAATAAAGTATCCTTTCAGAGAGATCGTAGCTGACATGTTGGCAGATTATCTTTTTAATAAGATGGAGCTCGATATAGAAGAGAAAGTTAAAGCTTTAGAAAATCTTGAAGAAAGTTTAAACTTTTGTAACTATCATGATGGTCTAGACCAAAATCAATTAAGGGAATTAAATAAAGAAGTTGAAAAGTTTGAAGAATACTTAGATAATCCTCCTTTAAAGCCGAATATTAATCGTTTAAGGGAATTAAATAAAGAGATGGATCGGCTTTATGGAGAAAATGATGAAAATAGGGCTAGTGTTGTGGCTGGAAGTTCCTACAAAATTTAATTATAGAAATTTAATATTTTAAAATTAAGCCTTCTTGAATTTGCTTATAAGCTCGATATAATCTTCCTGACCGAGAAACATTGACCTGCAACAGTATCTTTCCAATCCAAGCTCATTAAGAACTTTGTTTGGTTTTTCTCCTTCAGCCACTCTTTTTTTGAACTCTTCCCACAAATGGCCGATTGGTTTTCCGCAGCTAAAGCATCTAACAGGAATTATCATAGTATTATTGCTGAAGAATTGTTTTTAAAGGTTACGATAACTTCTTTAGATAGTTAAAGTATCTTAAAGTGAAAGCAAATCTTTAAAAACTCTGCAAAATTTTGACTGAATTAATAAGAGGAAATGATGACTAAAAAATGTATTTATTGTGGGAAAGAAGTTCCTAATGAAAGTGTTGTTGATTTCTGTGAGAGATGCGGAAAAAATGTCTGGGGTGAAAAAATGTTCAATGCAATAATTCAAAATATGGAAGAGGCAAGAGAAAAAGGGGACTTGGTTTCAACAAACATGCCTGAAACTTTTTCAGAATCTATTTCAAACCCTATTAATGAGACAGAAAATGAAGAATTCCCAGAGTATTAATTCTAAATAATCAGGGCTATTTTGTAAAAATATGACTAAAAGATAGTTTTTTAAATTGGATAAATTTGGGTAAATCATGGCTAGAAAGAAAAAAACAAGAACAAATAAGGGATTGCAACTAAGCAGGTATTTTCAGGAGATAGTATTAGGAGATATGGTCTCTGTTATAAGAAAGCCCTCTGTAAAAGCAGAATTTCCTGAAAGAATTCAGGGCAGAACAGGCATAGTTGAAGAAAAGAGGGGAAGGTCTTGCATTGTAAAAATAAAAGACTTTAATAAAGAAAAAAGATTTATAATTAAACCAATCCACTTAAAGAAGATAAAAAAATGATAACAAACAAAGAAGCATTAAGCATGTCAGAGACCCTTAAATACATAAAGGGGGAGAAAGATAAAGAGGAAGAAGTAAAGAAATTCATAAAAAAATTTGTAAAAATTAAGCCTGAAAAGGCTGAAGAGCTAAGAAAAAAGATTAATACTCTTGATTTAATAAAGGTAAAGCCAGAGCATATAGCAAAGATGATTGACCTTTTACCAAAAAATCAGGAGGATTTAAATAAGATTTTCAGTGATGTCAGCCTTGACGAAGATGAATCAAAAAAAATACTTCAGACAATTGAAGAATTCAAATAAGAAAAATGAGAAAAGAAGAATACGCAATTATATTAGATTATCTTCCAAACGGTTATCCTTTGGAAAGGAAAATGATGCCTGTAGCTCAGGCTATCGGAGAAATAAACCTTACTCTTTTGGAATTAGTCCCGCGCAGAGGAATCTCTCTTGAAATTGAAGAAAAAGTTTATATCGGTGATGGAAAGAGAGACAAAATTTATTATATTCTAGGAAGGCTTCATCGTGAAAAGCTAACTGAATCAGGAAAAACTCAGCTTCAAGAATTCGTAAGAAAAATAGTGAAAGAAAGAGAAAAAGAATTTGTTGAATTTTTCAACAAAGCAGAAGCAATAAACAAAAGAGTTCACAGAATAGAAATGCTCCCAGGATTTGGGAAAAAACACATGAAAGAAATACTCCAAGCACGACAGGAAAAACCTTTTGAAAGCTTTGAAGAGATGAAAAAAAGAATTCAAAACCTTCCTGATCCTGAAAAAGCTGTTGAAAAAAGAATGGTGGAGGAACTTTTAGGCTTTGAAAGACACAACTTGTTTGTAAATAAATAAATTTAAAGAATAAAATGATTCAGGAAACTCAAAAACCAATGCAGACAGAAAAAGACAGACAAACTGAAGAGAAGAAACAGGAAGAAAGAATGATCAGAATTCTTTCTCAAGATATAGAAGGGAGTATGAGAATTTATCCCGGACTTACAAAGATAAAAGGCGTTTCATGGGGTCTTTCAAATGCGGTCTGTAAAAAACTAAAGATTGATAAAAAGAGGAAGGTGGGTTCATTAACTTCTGATGAAGTTAAAAAAATAACAGAATTCATAAAAAATCCTGAAGTACCAGAGTTTATTCTTAACAGGAGATATGATTTTGAAACAGGGAAAAACAAACACCTGACAGGAACAGACCTGGAGTTAAGAACAGACTTTGATATTAAAAGATTGAAAAAAATAAAAAGTTATAGGGGAATCAGACACAGTGCAGGACTTCCTGTTCGGGGACAGAGAACAAGAAGTAATTTCAGAAAGAACAGAGCAAAGGCGATGGGAATTAAAAAGAAAACTAAAAAACAAGCTTAAAGAAAAATGAAAAGAAAACATAAAAAATACTCAAAGCCAAGAAGATCATTTGACAAAGGAAGAATCGAAGAAGAAGCTGCTATTAAGGAACAGTTTGGCCTGAAAAATAAAAAAGAAATTTGGAAAGCAGAAGCAAGAATTAAATTGATAAGAGAAAAAGCAAAAAAGCTCATTTCTGCAAGTCCTGAAGAACAGAATGCTTTATTCGAGAGACTTAAAAAAATAGGTCTTGAAGTTAACTCAATTGGAGATGTACTCTCTTTAACAAAAAAAGATTATTTGAACAGGAGATTGCAGACAATACTTGTTGAAAAAAAGCTTGCAACAACTCCAAAAAAGGCAAGACAACTAATTACTCATAAGAAAGTTTTAATAGAGGGCAGAGCTGTTGATAGTCCGTCATATGTTGTCCCAAGAAATCTTGAAGATAAAATAACTGTAGTCCAAAAGGAGAAGAAGATTAAAGAGAAATCCAAACAACCTGAAACTCAAGAAACTAAAGCCACACAAGAGGAATCTTAAAATGGAAGAAACAGAACAAATACAAAAACAGGAAAAAGGAGAATTATCTGCTCCGAAAAAGGTTAAAGAGAGAGAGAAAGCAGAAGCAGTTATAAATATTTATACTTCTTTTAACAATACAATTGTTCATGCAACAGATATGTCAGGGAGGACTCTTTCAAAAGTTTCAGGAGGAATGGTCACAAAGCACGGAAGACTTAAAGCAAATCCCACTATTGCCATGTTTATTGCAAAAAGAATCTCTGAGGGGCTTAAGGAAAAAGGTGTTGGATCTCTTTATTTTAGGATAAAAGCAAAAACAGGAAATCCTGCGCCAGGGCCAGGAGCAAACGCAATAGTAAAAAGCCTATCAAGAGAAGGATTTAAGATACTTAATATTTTAGATACAACAAAATACCCGCGAGGAGGGCCTAAGAAGAAAGGAGGACGAAGAGGAAGGAGACCTTAAAAACACGTCCAAGCGTGGTTGTGTTAGAGGAAGGAGACCTTAAAAATTAAAAACCAAATAAAACTAGATATAAAATGAAAAAATTAGAAAAAACAGAAAACCAGGTCGTTTTTACAGCAGAAATCTCTGAAACAATAGCAAACTCTATCAGAAGATACGTTAGCCAGGTACCTATTGCAGCAATAGATGAAGTAGAAATTTCAAGAAATGACTCTGCACTTTATGATGAAACAATTGCTCACAGACTTGGATTGGTTCCATTAAAATCAAAGAAAGGAAAAAAGCAGGGAAAGTTAAAACTGGAATTGAAAAAGGAGGGTGTGATTTACTCAGGGGATTTAAAAGGAGATTTTGAAGTGGTTTATGAAAAAATCCCAATTACTGTCTTATCAGATAAACAAGAGGTAAAGCTTGTTGTAACAACAAAAATAGGAAAAGGTTCTGAACATGCTAAGTTCTCTCCAGGATTGATGTTTTATAGATTTGTTTCAGAGATAGCTATTGATAAAGATTTTTATGAAGAAATAAAAAAAGTCTGCCCTGATGCTAAGATGAAAGAAAAAGGGAATAAAGTGATCATAATTGATGATGGAAAAAAAGAAGTTGCTGATGTTTGTAAAGGGCTAATAAAAAAGGCGGGAAAGAAAGCAGATATTGAAGAAAAAAATGAGCTTGTCATAACTGTTGAATCTTTTGGCCAGACAAGCCCTGAGAATGTTTTCTTAAGTTCAATAGAGGTTTTGAAAAAAGACCTCTCATCTCTAGGAAAAAGCTTTAATAAAGCCATCTAACTCTTTCTGAAAAAGATTAAGAACATTTTAAAATAGAAGATTTTATCTTAGTTTATGCGGGAATGCCAGAGTGGTCAAATGGGATGGATTAAGGCTCCATTGGCTTAGTGCCTACGAGGGTTCGAATCCTTCTTCCCGCATTTCCAAATATATTTAAAATATTATTTACAATATAATTCTTTTAGAAAATTCTCTCCCTGTCAAAAGCTTTATAAATTAATAAAATCATAAAAATATATTCCATAGGTAAACGATTCCTATGCTGATGAGGCGAACTGAAGCCGAAAATATACCTGCGAGTTAATCGCGTAAGCGGGAATTAATATTTCTCGTTATTCAAATGAAATCAAAAACAAAAATAAGTAAACAGATTGAAAGAAAAACAAACCCAGAGTTAGTTGAAACAATAAAAGCTGCGAAAAAGAATGAATCCTGGAAAGAAGTTGCTGCGATTCTTTCCGGACCAAGAAGAAATTTT
>Ga0307421_1001732_pt1 | contig 12817 bp, 10 predicted proteins | sample SalMarWE160270MG_FD_202163 | JGI IMG/M metagenome (GOLD analysis project Ga0307421, IMG submission 202163) | Salt marsh sediment microbial communities from the Plum Island Ecosystem LTER, Massachusetts, United States - WE1602-70 | ecosystem: Environmental > Aquatic > Marine > Intertidal zone >...
TATTGTACACATTCTTGACAACCAACGCAGGCCCTTCGCATTCCCTCATCCTGCTCTTCAAGTGAAATCAAAAAACCTGGACCGTCTTCCTTATCTAAAATCCTAATAGCTGACTTCGCAGGGCTAAATTCTCCAGTGTTTTTTATCGAACAGGCCATCTCACATGTCTTGCAGCCACTGCAAGATGCCATTTCAAATATCACCTTGATTCTCCTTTAACTAATTTGCACTCGAATATGAATTAGCTCTTTTATTATCTTCTCATCTTTACACAATAACTGACACCATTGTCTTTGGGGCACCTCTTTTTCGTTTGGAGATAACAAAAATACTATTGCGGACCAAATCTCAGCGGGCTTTTCCCAACTTACCAATCCGCTCCAGATCATCTGCCACGCCTTCAAGTCCTAAGTCCGCCAAGGTCTTCCTTGTGGGGAAACTGGTCTTTCTATCCCACCCATGGAGGTCGTAATATTCATCCAGCATCTGACTGTACTTTTCTTCATCCATCTTCCAACCGGCCAATCCAGAATCAGGCAGCAACAACCCAATAGGCTCTTTGAGGTCGCGAGGCGTAGGCATATCATCTTTGCGGTCGAAATCCGTAAATCTAAGGTTAAAGGCTTTCTCAAGATTGATCTGTCGCATGGCCATATGCTTTAAATCTTCCACGGATGTTTGATAGCCTGTGGCTGAGGAATACAGCTCGGCTAACTCGCGTAAGTCTGTCAGATGCACGTCCCACCAGGTAGTATTGTAGTGACAGATGCCCAGACAGTTATTCGTCCTTTGCAATGCCTCTCCATAGGTAACCATCTTTGCCTTACCTTCGTACTCTTGGGCCTTATCGGGATTATCAATCCCGTAGACTTCTCTGGCCTTTTCCACGTCCAGGCCTGGCACGGTCTCGCACAATGGTGCACCTGTGGTGTGGCCGCCACCTCGTGTGGATGTGGTAGCGCCCAGGCTCCATCCAAGAGCACCACGACAAGGCTCATACAAATCCATGCCCTTGATATGTATGGCATAGTAGCTGCTGTCCCTACCAATAATGTCAGCTGCCCTAGCGCAGCCTTCGGCAAGGATGTTGCCGAAACCTTCCCGATATACGATCTTTCTTATGAGCTCAAGCGCGACACCAGCATCGCCCCAGTTCAATTTTAGACCATCGGTATCGTTCTCATCGATAATACCGCGCTGGTAGCATTCCATCGCCCATCCGATTGGCCCTCCCGCCTCATCTACATCCAGTCCCAACTGCTGGCACATGGCCTGCGCTTTGAACATAAATGTTCCCTCTTCAATAGCGAGCCTACCTTGAAGCGTTCCGACTACCTCCCACTGGTTAGGTTCGACTTTCAGACCGGCATACGGACCGTCTGTTATATGCAAAATCCGGCTGCAACCACCATGACCGCACGCTGGGTAACTCTGTCGAGCAACCTCATACTTATCAATCATCGGCATCGGGTTAATCTTGTCTACCATATCCTCGGGAAGAGAGCAGTCCTGAAAATTTTTATAATGGATACCACAGACTTCCTGTTTCCTGGGCAAAATACTCAATGTTCCGTACTTATGAATCGTTTCAGTACTCTTAAGCCCTTTGAAGATCCCACGAACTTTACCTACAATTTCCATGAATCGTTCCGGCTCAGCAACTTTGATACCGCCTGTCCCTTTAGCGACGAGCGCTTTAAGATTCTTGGAGCCCATAACCGCCCCAACCCCACCTCTTCCGTGAGCTCGACCTTTATCCTGGACAATGCACGCTCCCCGGACAAGATTTTCTCCGGCTGGCCCAATAGATGCTGCATGTAGAGATGGGTCTCCAAGCTCTTTTCGGATAATGTCCAATGTTTGCCACGTCGTTTTTCCCCAGAGATGAGATGCATCGCGGATTTCAACATCATCATCGCGTATCCATAGATATACGGGGGTTGAAGCTTTTCCCTCAACAACAACTGAATCATAACCAGCACATTTCAATTCACCACCCAGATAGCTATCTGCGCAAGAACTCGCCCAGCCCCCAATCATAGGGCCCAGTGTACTGACATTCATCTTGTTTGCTCCAGGCGCCGTGGTCCCGGCTAAGGCTCCTGCACCAAAAATGAGCCTGTTTGCGGGTTCGTAAGGTGTTACCCAGGAACGTAGCTCGTCGTAGAGTATCTTGATGGCTATACCTGAAGACCCCAACCATTCCTTTGCATACTTCAAAGTTGGTTCGGTTAAGATTTCTCCACTGGTCAAATTAATCCTTAAAATTTTGCCAGCGTAAGCATAAACACTTTCCCTCGTTTCCATCTGAAATCCTCCTTATGTATCCCAAACGTTTGGATTATCTCCGCTATTGCTCTCAGTGCCTGCCAAACTCGCTAGGGCAAACTACATCAGACTATCTATATTTCATTGTGCTACTTTTTCTCGGCCCTCTAGTGATACCATGTACTCTTTAATCATTTTTTCTAGCTCCTCTTTTTCTTCGCAGAACACCAAGCATAACGGTCCATCACGGCCATCGCATCCATCGCACGCTATCCTTGTCTCGTCACCTATCCCCACAATCTCTACGGAAAAACCCTTTCCCATTTCTTTATCTTTGATCTTTATGCTTGACATAGAGGGGTTAAAAATACCTCTATGATGATACGAACACGCCATTTCACATGTCCTGCAAGCTCCGCAGGTAGGCATATCAAAAATCATAACTCTATTTCCTCCATTTTTAACTTTGTCGGTATAATATGGAACGCCGCATTGGAAGTCCCATCTCAAGATACAGTCAAACGCTTCTCACATCCCTCCTCTTTGCACTGTTATCAGGTCAATAGCTTTTCTAGGCGCATCTTATGCGCACTCGTAGATTTGTCATGGCTTCCCCTTGCTTATGAGTTTACATATAACCTGGCAACCAGGTACACAGTACCGGAAACGCAACAAGAATTGCCAGTGTGCCGATCATCATTAATAAGAAAGGAATGATACCTCGAAAAATGTCTTCTATGTCAACACCTTCTCCAATTGTACTTTTCATCACAAAGATTACCATCCCAAAGGGTGGCGTGAGCAATCCCATTTCAATAGTGATTGTACTCAAAATCCCGAACCATATCAGGTTGAAACCGAAAGTCTCAACAACAGGAATCATAATAGGGAGCGTTAAAATCATTATGGATATGGAATCAATAAAAGCACCCAGCATGATATATACGATGAAGATCAGAATGAGAATCAACAGCGGGGCCAAGGGAAGCCCTACCAGGGTATCGGTAATCAATTGGACAGTACCGGTTATGGCAAGCATTCGGCTGTACATTTGTGCCCCTATGAATAAAAGAAAAAAGCTTGCAGTAATGAGACCTGTTTCATGGAGGGCGTATACTATGCTCTGTTTATTGATCTTCTTTTTGATGACACCCAGAACGAATGCGCTTATAGCCCCCATGGCGCCTGCTTCAGTAGGTGTAAGGAAACCGGAGTAAATTCCTCCCAGAACCATAACAATCAGGGCCATAGCTCCCCATGTGTTGAACAAAGAAGAAGCTATTTCCTTAACACTAATCTTTTCACATTTCTGTGAGCCACCACCGGCTAAAGAAGGTTTAAATTTAACCATGGTGATGATACCCAACGAATAAACTATTGTCAGCAGAAGCCCTGGGACTATGCCCGCAATAAAAAGTTTCCCAATGGATTCACGGGAAAAAATACCATAGACAATAAGCAAAACACTTGGGGGGATTAGAAAACCGAGCACCGAACTTCCTGCAATCGTCCCGAGAGCAAACTTATGATCGTATCCCAGCCGACGCATTTCCGGGAGAGCAACTTTACTGAAAACCGCCGCAGAGGCAATGCTTACACCGGTAATCGCTGCGAAAATAGCATTGGATGCAACCGTTGCGATGGCCAGACCGCCCGGGATTTTACTAAGCACCAAATTAAATGCCTTATAGATATCTTCGCTTGATCCGGATACCACCACAAAGAGTCCCATTAATATAAACAGCGGTATGACCACAATCTCATAGGAAAAGAGGGAATAAAAAGGGCCGGTGCCCAAAAGGCTGGCTGAAACCACTAAATCACCTGTAGCCATCCAGCTCCCAAGAAGAGAAAGAACAAGAAGTACCACGCCGATGTGAATGCCGGAAATAATTCCGAGAAATGTAAGGATGACTAATATGAGTCCCAGGACAGCCGGATCCATTAGTTTGCCACCTTTCGATTTTTAAGAATTGCCCTGATGTTTTTAACCATTTCGATGAAATACTGTACAGCAAATATGCCGGCGCCGAAGAAGATAATGAATCTAACCGGGTATACCGGCACCTCCAATTGGACACCCTCGTATTCTTTTGTCAGCCATCCGGACCATGCCGGTCCCCAGCTGGCAATCGTGATAACACAAAAAATCAGAAATCCTAAAAAATGGCGTAAAAAGTCAATCAGGGTTTTGGCCAACTCTGGTAGAAAATTAATGATTATTTCCACTTTCACATGACGCTTTTGTTGCAATGTATATGCGAAAGATAAAAATACAATCGCTGGCAATAAGGATTTGACCAATTCCGGAGTTCCGGCTATGGGATGGTTAAAAAAACCACGAGCGACAACATCCACGCACATCCAGATAGCTATGAAAAAGATCAAAGCAAAAGAAAAATTACTTAAATAACTCACCATAATGACATAACTTTTTTGTACTATGGCAATAACTTTTTTCATCTCTCTCCTTACTTTCTTAGGCTATCCGAATACTCCAAATCCCACCAATCTGCCGGGTTTTTGAGCCTTCCATAACCAAAAAGTTTGTCTGCTGCCAAAAAGAATCTGTTAAACAATGTGGTACGCTTTATTACTCTCTTTATGAAGCAAAAAATTAAAGTATCCGGCTTATTCCACGGGCATACATATAGGCAAATACCGCAGGCACCTGATGTTTGCTCTGCATAGGCCCAGCATCTTGGATTGTTTCCATGCCATGTCTTATGTCCAGGGTTCGGCCATGGTCCCGGGACCTCAAAGCTCTCCCCAGGATCTTTGTTAATTATCAATTTTTTTATTTAATTCGCTTCATAAGTTGACTGTAAACATAGTGTATATTATACACAGAGCATACCCGAATATATTATACACATTGATTCGGAAGCTCTATAAGTCATTTAGGTTATTTCAAAACCAAATGGACCTGTTAAAATATTTTATCTGTACCTATTCCTACTTAATGGTCGGCACCACCGGCCATTTATACCCCATGTCGCTGAGTGATTTAATATAAAACCGATATATTTCGGATCCCGGGTATCCCTTTTTATCATCTGCCTTAGCCATTTTATCGGCGACGAGTTTGGCATCCGTTGCTTCGGCGAAACGGATTCTTTCGGATTCCGGCAGCTTATAGATCGTAACACCGTCCAGGGCCATTACGCCGATCTCCGTGGCATGCTCTTCTTCGGCCTTATTTGCATTGAACACCTCATACTCTTTTGCGACCTTGAGAAGAATATCCCGAACTTCCGGTGGCAGCTTTTTGAGTGATCTAAGATTCATCGTCAGCACTGCCGGGAACCCTGCACCGAGCCCCGAGAGGGTGTAATACCGGGCAGGTTCATACATCTTGAACCCGGTTGTTGCTATCGGTTCCATGGCCCAGCCGTCATATACCCCGGTCTGCAAACTAGTATATGCTTCGTTTAGGCGAGACTGAACCGCCACGCTTCCCATCGCTTCAAGCCAGGGCAGCATCGGGCCGCCATGGGCCATCTTTTTGCCCTTCATATCCTCTAATTTTCGAATCGGAAACGTGCTGATAAAATGATAGCTGCCGGATACAGACTGGGCAATCAGCGTCTGATTGTATCGCTTCCAAATTTTTTGAAAAATGGGATACTTTTCATACGTCATATTTTCGGCTTTCAGCACTTGGTGCACATCAGTGCTGGCAAAGGGTACGCCCCAGGCATGATTTTGAAGGTGCAATTTCGACATTTCGAATACCTGCACAACAACGCCGATGTCTGCCATACCGCTTTCCACTGCCTCCAAAACCTCACCCAACTTGGCCAAAGCGCCGCCATACAATTCCTGGCATTCAACCTTATAGTCTTTGGTTTCCGCTAAGACACGCTTTTCTAACTCCGGGACAAAGAATCTTTGAACATTTTCGGTCCATGGTGCAGCTTTGGCCGGATGGCCAGCCGCGACACGAAGCTTAATGACCTTACGTTCCGCTGCCAGCAACCCAGTCGGCAGAGCGACACAAAACAATACCAGCATTACCTTTACCACCATTTTCTTCACCATTTTCTTACCTCCCTTTTTAAAGTGTTTTAAGTTATAGATTTGGAAAATGTGTTATGGTACGGGTTCTTTCTCCTCAATTGATGCTCCGTCGTTTTCATGGTTTTCACATAGCTAGGTCTGATGGATATCTAATGCGCAGTCCAGCCCCCATCAATCAAAAGGATATGTCCGGACACCAGATCGGATGCATTGGATGCGAGATAGATAACGGCTCCAACCACATCATCGGGTTTCCCTATGCGGCCCAAAGGAATGTTTCCCAAGACATATTGCCGAAAATCCTCGTTTTCAAACATGGGCTTGGTCAAAGGGGTTTCAATAAACGTAGGGGCAATGGCATTAACCTGAATGTTGTGCTTCCCCCATTCGATAGCCAGGACCTTTGTGAGAAGATTAACTCCTCCTTTGCTCGAACAATAGGCAGTTCGCTGAAGAAGCCCCACGCTCCCCGATTGGGAGGAGACGTTGATGATTTTCCCTTTTTTCTGCTGAATCATCACTTTTCCTACTTCCTGTGCACAGAAAAAGAGGCCTTTGAGATTAGTATCCATGATTTTATCCCAAGCATCTTCAGTGACATCAACAGCCCATTGAGGGACATTGACTCCAGCATTGTTCACAAGAATGTCAAGATGGCCAAAGGCCTTCACCGATTTTTCCACCATGGCCTGAATCTCTGAAATATTGCAAATATCCATCTGTTGAATTAAAACCCTACGACCAATCTTTTCTATCTGCTCTCTTACCTCTTCTAGCTCAGATAAGGTCCTGCTACAAATCACCAGATCAGCTCCGTATTTTGCTAAAGCAAGGGCCATGTGATATCCCATGCCTCTACCTGCACCCGTGACAATAGCCACTTTTCCTGAAAGATCAAACTCTGAAAAAGTATTTTCCCCCATTTTATTTTCTCTCCTATAATAATTCGTTCAACCCTAGCTCTTTCAATTTTTTTGGGGTAGGAATTCCATCCTCACTCCATCCTCGATAATTATAGTAATCGCTAAGCAATTGACCAAGAGGAGGAAGTTTATCTCTGGTTCGCTCTAATGTAAGAAATCTTGGCGGTAGGAAATCATCTTTTCTGCTTATTCCACAGCGCACATTGTAAAGTCTCTGGAGGTTAAATGTTTGTTCTCCCACCTTCATGAATTCCTCTATATCCATGTCCCAGCCGGTAACATAATTCAATAAATTCACCATAGGGCGAGCTTTTATAGCCCCTGTAGCATGCATAAATTTGCACATAACTAAGGCATCAAACATACACATTAGGTTTTGAAGCTTAATTGTAAACTCAGCTTTACCCTCTATTTGGTGTCTATCCTGAGGCTTATCTATTCCTAAATCTGGTTGAGATCCTGACATCTCACAAGAGTGCGACTGACTTCCATTGTGGCAGGCTCCTCTATTGGTGGTTGCATAAGATAGGGCTTGACTAAAAAAGCAGCGAGGGTCATGGAAAGAGGGCTCTAACCCTTTTACTTGCATAGCAAATTCTATAGAATTCCTTCCTATTTCAAGGGCAGCTTTTTTAACTCCTTCTCCTAGTAATTTGCCTATATCCTCTCCTTCACCAATTTTTTTAACCATCCCCACCAATGCTTTACCATCACCCCATTTAAGTTCAATGCCACCCGTGTCTTTTTTATTTATTAAACCCTTCTCGTAAGCTTCCATGGCAAAGCCAATCACCCCCCCGGTGGACATAGTATCTAACCCATATCTATTACAGAGCTCATTTGCTTTGGCAATTGCTTCCAGATCATCCACGAGACAGTTGCTTCCCAAGGCTGCAAGAGTCTCATATTCCGGCCCTGCACCATCTACAGGAGCGAAAGGTCCCTCACTAACCTTAACTACCCTTCCACAACCAATTGGGCAGTTACGACATGCATATCTCCCTGTAAGGATAGTTTTAGCCATCTCTTGTCCGCATATTTTGAGCGCTCCTTCTTCCCAATCTGACAATGCCCAATTCTTATGAGGGAAATTTCCTAATTTTTCATAGTTAAGTATTCCTCCCCCAGTGCCAAATTCACTCATTCCCTTGGTAACCTCTTTTATATGAGGAAGCATTTCTTTAATGTAGGCTTTAAGCTTTTCCGGTTGATTAATGGAAATTTTTTGAGTTCCGTAAACTACAATTGCCTTAAGATTTTTAGAACCCATTACAGCTCCACCGCCACATCGAGCAGCCATCCGAGCATGATCGCCTTCGTGAGCTATACCGGTAATCTTTATCTTTTTTTCTCCTGCTGGACCAATCACTGCTGTGCTTGCCTTCTTTTCTGTTTGTTCCTTTAAGATTTTAGCAGCCTCATAAGTATCTTTACCCCAGAGAGCGCTTGCATCTTTAAATTCTATTTTTCCTTCATGAATCCAGAGATACACCGGTTTGTCAGCTTTTCCTGTAAGGATAATTCCATCAAAGCCTGCCTGTTTTAATTTTACTCCCCAGCTACCACCAACGCCGGATCGAGCAAAAATACCCGTAAGGGGTGCCTTAAAGACAACTTCGTGCCTACCAGTTCCTGGAACTCCACTACCGGTTAAGGGGCCAGTCATAAATATTAAAAGATTGTCAGGAGATAAGGGGTCTGTCTGCCCGGTTGTTTCATCATAGAGAAACTTAGCCCCTAGGCCACTACCTCCAATATAGTTTTTTGCAAGGTTTTCGTCTAATTGTTGAATTTCTGTTTTCTGCCTGGATAAATCTACCCTGAGAATTTTACCGGTATAACCTCCATACATATCATTCTCCTTTTGCTTTTTTTACTGAACGATATTCAATCTAGATTGGCCAATTTGAACCCTGTACGCTGAAGTTGTTCTGAATAAGCCGCTTTGTAAGTCCGAGCCTAACAATCTCCTGACCTTAAACAAACAATCTACTTCTGCTCTCGCCAAAACCACTTCACCACTATAGCTATCTTAAAATGAGGTGTTTGCCCCATTAAAGGGCATTTCCATAGACCCTTTCTACATCTTCAATGTTCATAGTCCTAGGGTTATTTCCCATGAGCCGGGTTACATTCATGGCCGCCTTGGCCATATCTGGAATTGCCTCCTTGGGAACTTTAAGTTCTGTTAATGATTGTGGAATTTTTAAATCCCTATAGATTGCCTTCACTGTTTTAGCCGCATGGTAGGCCTGTTCAATTAAAGGAAGATGCTCCACTTTCTCCCCCAAAAGATGTGCGACCTGAGCAAATTTCGGAATGTCTCCCAACACATTAAATTCCATTACATAAGGGAGAAGAAGTCCATTAGCGATCCCGTGGGCAACGTTGAATTGACCTCCTAAGGGATAAGCCAGGGCGTGTACTGCTGTTACCCCAGCGTTGGCAAGGGAAATCCCCGCATAGAGACTCCCAATGGACATATCAAAACGTGCCTGCAAGTTGTTGCCATCGGCTACAGCGGTCCTAAGGCTTCGTCCAATAAGGATAATCGCCTCTTTGGCGTAAAGGTCAGTCAGTATGGTTGCATTTTTAGATGTATAGGATTCGATCGCATGGGTAAGGGCGTCTATGCCGCTAGAAGAAGTCACTGAAGGAGGCATAGAGACGCTCATGACTGGATCAACGATGGCCACCCAAGGAAGAATATAAGGGCTCACTATAGCTTTCTTAAGTTTCTCCTCCACATCGGTTAGAATCGCGTTAGGGGTTACCTCCGCCCCAGTTCCGGCTGTTGTGGGTACAAGGATAGTGGGTATCCCAGGCTTTTTTACCAAATTGACCCCCAAATAATCTTGTATCGCTCCCTGATTAGTTAACATCACTGAGGTCACTGAGGCGATATCCATAGGACTGCCACCTCCAACTCCAAGTATTAGGTCGTACCTATCTGTCTTTGCCATTTCCACACAGGCTTCTGCGCAGCCGATATCTGGATCGGGGATAACTTTATCGAAGATATCGATTCCAATCCCCTCTTTTTTCAAAAGGGTTTGAATCTTTTCTCCAACACCCGAACTCGTTACCCCTTTATCTGTCACCATAAGGGCCTTCTTTGCTTCCAAAGCCTTTACTTCTTCCCCTAATCTTTCAATGGAACCCAACCCTGCCAGGATGAGGTGGGGGGACCTTAAGCTTATAATCTTGCTATCCATTGTCGTACCTCCTTCATGAATTAAAAATGTAAAATTTCATACAAGAGGAAAATTCACATTCCTCGTATCTTTTGCCCACAGGATTCTCTAATGATTAACCTTGGTTCCAAGATTATTTTATGGATGTAATCTGTCTCTTTTCGCTCAATAAAATCAATTAGTGTTTGAACGCCCAAATTTCCCATCTCGTATTTTCTTTGGCTAACTGTTGTCAATTGTATCCTCTTGTTGGATGCGAAATCAGTATCATCAAAGCCTACCAAAGCTATATCCTCTGGTATGTGTACTCCCAACCCATCCGCAGCATCAATCACCCCCATAGCGATATAATCATTTCCCCCGAAAATTGCCTCAGGTCTATTTTCCATATTAAGTAAACATTTTGCCCCCTCATATCCCGTTTCTTTGGTAAATGGACCCTGAATTACATAATCCTCATTAAACTCAATATTGTGATGCTTCAATGATTGCTGGTAACCCTTTAATCGATCTATTCCTGTTGATAAATTTGAACTTCCTGTAATGATACCGATTTTTGTGTAACCAAGATTTATAAGATGTTTGGTAATCTCAAAAGCCCCTTTGATATTGTCTAGAACCACATAGTTATTTTCGTCTACTCTCAATTTTCTGTTAACTAGCACCAGAGGAAAGCGTTCATCGATTAGTTTTTCGACAATGGGTTCATTCAATCGGACTGAAGCAAAAACGAGTCCATCAACGCCTGCATCTTTCAGAAGATTGATATACTCCTTTATGCGTTCTGGTCTATTATCTGTGCTGCAAAAGATAACATTATATCCTTCTTCATGCGCTTTATCCTCAATCCCCCTCGCCAGCTCGGCATAGAATGGATTTCTTATGTCTGATACAACCAGTCCTATCAAATTTGATTTTTTCTTAACAAAAGCGCGGGCTCTAGCATCAGGCCTATAATTTAGCTTATCCACTAAGTCTAAGATTCTTTTTTTGGTTTCCTCTTTCACTCGAGGATCATTATTAAGTGCCCGGGAAACTGTCATATGGGAAACCTTTCCCATTTTGGCAATGTCTCTAATTGTTACTTTCTTCTTTTCCATTAATTTCTCATTCCCTCTCTATGAATCTTCCTTAAAGCGGAGTATGGGATGCACTATGTATGGTAAAATATAAGTTTCTGAATGCTATGTTGTTAGTATCATTAATTCTAATTTCTGTTAATTATTTATGTTACTAGTAACAGTATAAATACAAATATTATTTGTCAAGTATTTTTTTAATAAATCACCACCCCTATTTTTGCCGGATTAATTTAAAGCCAAATTATTAAGCTGAACTCAGGAAGGTCTTAACCCAAGTTCATGCCTTCTAAAAAATTATTATATGATATCAGCATGTTAGCTGTTTTAAATATGCGATTTTGCCTGTGGCCGAAAACGACAGTTGGGAGGCAATAATCCTATTTTATTCAATTCGTTAGGGAGATATCGGGTTTCGTGATCAAGTATGCGCTTTTCCCGATGAACTCAGTTCTACTCAAAATTCATATAAGGAACGGCGTTCTTTAGAGAAAATTCTTGCCCCTGGACCTCGTCACATGATGAAGTAAGCGCATTTTTCAGGATAGTTGCGCATACTTTATCAGAGGGACGGGCCATGAATGAAATCGAAGCGGTCAAGAAGTTCCAGAGGCTAAAGGTTTTGACCATTGAACAGCTTGTGGGCCTGCTCGATTCTTCCGTCATCACCGCCAGAAGACAGTTGAAAAAGTGGAGGGCATATACGAGCTTTAACATGAATGGGCGCTATTACACTCTGCCGGGGATTCCTCGGTTTGATGAAAACGGCGAGCCGTGATTTGCCATCAGCGGCGAAGGCAAGGGTTGCCAGCTGGGTCTTGTCGCCTAATTCGGCGAGAAATATCATGCCGAAGGGGGTAAGCAGTATCTTGAGATCCATGGTGAGCCCTCCATTTCAATCAATGCTCAAGTTAAGCGCACTATGCACACGATGCCATATCATCCTGTCTCAGGGCTTCCCCTCAATCCACAGTAGAGTGGTGAACTTCCCGGCGATAAGGATTTAAGGCGGCCGCAGCGCCTCAGCCATGGGTTCTTTTTTCAGGCAGGTGACCCACATCCGGCCACTGGCAACGTTCAAGTCCCGAATATTGCGCTCTGTCCGGCTGTGGATTCCGGAAGCCTTGCCGCCACATTGCTGGCAGATAGGATTAGGGGTTCCATCTGGCTGTGAGCGGCGATTGCCTCGTCGGTAACCGCTTGATGGATACTTTTGATTCGACGAAAGGGAAAATAGGATGCTTTGGCTTGATTAACCTCTCTTATCTAGCTGCTGTTCGCTTTCGTTCATTCGAATTAAAGATTCAATCAGATTGAACCTTTCGTTGACGAG
>Ga0307421_1001734_pt1 | contig 12812 bp, 10 predicted proteins | sample SalMarWE160270MG_FD_202163 | JGI IMG/M metagenome (GOLD analysis project Ga0307421, IMG submission 202163) | Salt marsh sediment microbial communities from the Plum Island Ecosystem LTER, Massachusetts, United States - WE1602-70 | ecosystem: Environmental > Aquatic > Marine > Intertidal zone >...
AAGATGTCCCAGAGCCTCTGCGCGCCCACAAAGTCGGCCGAAGCCTGAGCCCGGATGTCCCCCAAGGTCTTGTCCGGCACCCGGATGTTGTTCTCCAGGATGCCGAAGAGCTCAGGGTCCTCCTCGCCCTTCTTGTAGAGCTTGACCATGGGGAAGCGCAAGCCCTCGAGGTAGATCTCGGTCAGTCCGCCCGCAGTTCCCCCAGGCACGGCCCCGCCCATGTCCGAGTGATGGGCGATGCTGCCGGTGAACCCCACCAGCTCGCCTTTGTAGTAGGCTGGCGCGAAGGTCACCATGTCCATCACGTGCTGGCCGCCAGAGTAGGGATCGTTGAACATGATCAGGTCGCCCTTGTCCAGGTCTTCGGGCTTGTACTTCTCAACCAGAGCTCGCATCCCCAGCTCGAAGCCGGTCAGGAGCATAGGTGCGTGATGGGCCTGGGCGATGGTGTTACCATGTCGGTCGAAGATGGAGCAGGTCATATCCTCGATCTCTTTGATGACGGTGGAGCGTGCCGTGCGCACCAGCGTGCGCCCCATTTCGTCAGCCGCCTGCTCCATGGCATAGCGAATGACCTGCATCGTGATGGAATCAGCCTTGTAGGGCACTGTTTACCTCCTTCAATCCGCGGATCAGGCTCTCTTCTATGAGAGAGGGACGATGATGTTCCCGTACTCGTCCACCGAACCGCTCAACCCCGGTGTGAGGACGGTTGTCGAGGCTATCTCCTCTATCAACGCTGGCCCGTGGACGACGTGGCCCGCGCGCAGTAGTGCTCGATCATAGATCGCTGTATCCACGTAACCCTCTCCGGTGTAGTAGACTGAGCGCTCGCCCTTGCGGGCTGTCTCCGTATCTCCGCCGCCGGCTCCGTCGTGGGACAGCGACACCTCAGGAACCTTGCCGATCGCCGCGACCCGGAGATTGATGAACTCCACCTTCTCGTCAACCGACCCATAGGCGTAGACTCGGTAGTGTAGGTCGTGAAAACGATCCACGATCTCCTGGATGTCCGCCCTCGTGATCGAATCCTTGCGAACCACGGGCGTATTGATCTCGTAGGATTGGCCCTCGTACCGGAGATCGGCGGTCCAGACGATTTCGATCTGATCGTCCTGCACCTTCTGGGCGCGCAGTTGCGCCCTCCCCCTGCCCTCCAGGTCCTGGAAAACCCTGAGAAGCTCCGCAGGTTCGAGTTTCTCCTCATTCTTGGCCACTGTCGAGGCGTAGTCGTAGCGCGTATTGGCCACCAGGAGGCCCACCGCAGAGAGAGTACCGGCATAGGGTGGCACGACTACTCTCTTCATATCCAGGTCCCGCGCCAACTCCACCGCATGCAGCGGCCCCGCGCCTCCAAAGGGCAGCAGTGCGAACTCTCTTACGTCGAAGCCCTTCTCTGTGGAGTTCACACTGATAGCGCGCTCCATGTTGGCGTTGACCACCCGGATGATCCCGCTGGCCGCCTCTTCGAGGGAGACCCCGAGAGGCTCTGCCACGTGCTTCAGAATCGCCTTCTCGGCCAGATCGAGGTGCAGCTTCATCTCCCCGCCGAGGAAGTAGTCCGGGTTGAGCCTGCCCAGCACCAGATTGGCGTCGGTGACGGTGGGCCGCTCCCCTCCCAGGCCATAGCAGGCCGGGCCCGGAGCGGAGCCGGCGCTCTCCGGTCCCACGTTGAGCGCTCCGCCCTGGTCCACCCAGGCCAGGCTCCCGCCTCCGGCGCCGATGGCCTTGACGTCGAGAATGGGGATCTTGACCGGAAAACCTTCGAACTGGCTCTCTGGGGCCACCCGTGGCTCTCCGTGATCTATCACTCCCACGTCGAAGCTGGTGCCCCCCATGTCCACGCTGATGACCTGCTCGTCGCCCGACAGCCGCCCGACGTAAGCCGCCGCCAGCGCGCCCCCAGCAGGTCCGGAATTGACGATGTTGACCGCGCGGTGTTTTGCCATGTCGGTGGTCATACAACCGCCGCTGGCCTGCATCACTCGCAAGTCCACGTCGCCATATCGGTCCAGCAACTGCCCTTCCAGGTTGTCCAGGTACCTCTCCACGACGGGAGCCAGATAGGCGTTGATGACCGTCGTGGAAGTACGCTCGAACTCACGGAACTCAGGTGCGATCTCCGAGGAGATGGAAACGGCAGCGTCGGGGAACACCTCCTGGCAGATCTCCCTCACCCTCTCTTCGTGAGACGGATTGCGGAAGCTGAAGAGGAAAGAGACAGCTATCGATTCCACGGCCTCGTCCTTGAGCACACCCACGGCCTTCCTGGCCGAATCCTCGTCCAACGGCACGACCACTTCACCCTCCGCTCCCACCCGCTCCTTGACATCGAGTCTCAGGTACCGGGGCACGAGCGGCAGTGGCGTATCCACAAAGATGTCGTACAGACCCGCAGCAGGGCGCTCGATACGTCCGATCTCGAGGACATCTCTCATCCCCTCGCTGGTCAGCAGGCCGGTCCGCGCACCCTTGCGCTCGATGAGAGCGTTGGTGCCGATAGTGGTGCCGTGTACCATGTAGTCCACATGATCGAAGGACTCGACCGCCATGTCCAGGATCTTGTCGATGCCGCTGATCACACCTCTGGCCAGGTCGCCGTGAGTAGTCAGAACCTTGGTGTAGTGAATCTGGCCGCTGAGGTCGTCGATCAATACGATGTCTGTGAACGTCCCTCCCACGTCTATACCGATGCGCATGCTCCCTGATCCCCCAATTCCTCACATGATGCCCCACCCACGACCAGTGTCTCACCATCCCGGTGAAGAACTGACGAACAGTGGATGGCGCGTAGAGGGTCACCTCCTCCTCTCGCCACACAGGCCGCCCTTGGGAGTTCTTTCCAGGAACAACCCTGAGCAGCCTGGCCGCAGAGGAGAATCTACAAGACTACCGGCTCCTTGAACTCGCCGAAGACGTCCTTGAGTACCTGTGTCAGCTCGCCGACCGTGGCGTAGGACCGCACAGCGTCCATGATGTACGGCATCAGGTTCTCCTGGCCCGTGGCGGCCTGGCGCAGACTCTCCAGGCTCTCGCTCACCGCCTGCTCGTCGCGCTCGGACCTCAACAGGTTCAGTCGACCGATCTTCTCCTCAGCCTGCTCAGGTCTATACTCGTGAAGCTCGACGTCGCGCTCCTCCTCCTCGATGCGGTACTTGTTCACCCCAACCTTGACGATCTCGCCGCTCTGGATGCCTCGTTCGAAGCGATAGGCCTGGCGAGATACCCTTTGCTGGATCAGACCTTCGCTGATGGCCTTGACGATCCCGCCCAGTTGCTCGACCCTGTCCATCTCCTCCACGATCCTCTGCTCCAGATCGGTGGTGAGGCGCTCCACGTAGTAGGAGCCGGCCAGAGGGTCCACCGTGTCGCACAGCCCCATCTCGTCGGCCAGGATCTGCATGGTGCGGAGGCCGATGAGCGCCGCTTTCTCGGTCGGAATCGTATAGGCCTCGTCGTAAGTGCAGAGGGCCATGGTCTGAGTGCCGCTCAGCGCGGAGATGAGCGCGTAGTACGCCCCACGAACGATGTTGTTCTCAGGTTGTTCGATAGTCAACCCGCCGCCGCCACCGCCAGCGATCATCTTCATCTGCATCGCCTTCGGGTCGGTGGCTCCAAACCTGTCGCGCACGATCTTCGCCCACAGGCGGCGTGCGGCACGAAACTTGGCTACCTGTTCGAATAGGTTACCCCAGATGTCGAAATTGAAGGAAAGTCGGGCCACGAAATCGTCTACGTCCACGCCTCTTTCCCTCACGTGCTCAACATACGCAGAGGCGATAGCATACGCGTAGGCGATCTCTTGAACGGGATCGGCCCCGGATTCGCGGATGTGGTACCCGCACACACTCACAGGATAGTAGTGTGGGACATGCTCAGCGCAGAACTCGATGGTATCGCCTATCAAACGGATAGAGGGTTCAACGGGAAAGATCCAGGTCCCACGCCCTATGTACTCTTTGAGGATGTCGTTCTGCGCAGTGCCGCGCAGTTCCTTGAGGGGGACCCCCTGCTTCTCGGCGACGACGAAGTACATGGCCATCATGATCGCCGCGACACCGTTGATGGTCAGGCTGGTGCTGGTTTTATCCAGGGGGATGTCTACAAACGCCTCCTCCATGTCGCTCAGGCTGTCCACCGCCATACCCACGCGGCCCACTTCACCCCAGGCCAGAGGGTGGTCAGAATCCAGGCCCATCTGAGAAGGCAGGTCGAAGGCGACGTTGAGGGCATTCTGTCCGTGGTCGATGAGGTACCTGAAGCGCTGATTGCTCTCCTGTGGAGTGCCAAAGCCAGCGTATTGCCGCATCGTCCACGGGCGGTACCGATACATGTACTTGTGAATACCCCGAGTATAGGGATAGGCCCCCGACTCGCCGATATCTTGCTCGTGGTCCAGGTCGGCCACGTCGTCCGGGCCATAGATCGGCTTCACCTTGATGCCAGACTCCAGGACTACCTCTCGTAGCTTCTTCTCCATGGTCAGTCCCTTTCGCCTTTCGCAATCTCCATTGAGACGACTGGCCCGTGCGCCGCAGCCAGCCCTCTTAGCATCCCAACTCGAGGCTTCGACCAACACGATAGAACCTAGCGGCGAGTGTTTTCCCGCCGGCACGGACCGGCGGTCAGTGCCTGCGTGTATCGCCCGCCGAAAACCATTCAGCCAAACAGTCTGGTCTGTGATGGCCTCCTACTTCTCGTCTTTGGACTCTTCTATCTCAGCCAGGTCGCTGTATATCGTGTGCCGCGAGACACCCAGCCGCTCGGCCATGAGGGGTACAGCCTTCTTGAGCAAGAAAGCGCCACGCTCTTCCAGAGCACGAATCACCTTCAGCCGATCAGCCCTCTGCATCAGGGAGATAGGTATGCCCGCCGCGGCGATAGCGTCGTCGAGCATCGTGTCCAGAACGTCTCCTACGTCGCTACCGAAGGTCTGCGGCTCCGCCTCGTCTTCTGTTGGCTTGATCAATCCCTGCAAGTGTCGATCGAAAGTCAGATACGGCGTGATATCGAGGTTGATGCACATCCCCCCGAGAATCTCTCCCTGGTCGTCGGTCAGGAACACGGAGGAGGACTTGATGACTCTGCCCCCATCAACCACCGTGGTGTACGAGTAGACCCGCCCGCTCTCCGGAGACCGCAAGCAGGCCAGACCAGAGTCGGTCAACGGCCCACCGACTCGACGATCGGTCACATCGCCCTCGATGGCCACGATGGAGGCATCAGGATAGGCCATGTCGTGCAAGACCACCTCACTGCCAGGACCAAGAAGGTCCACGATGGCCATCATCACGGGCTTCAACGATTCATAGAGCTTCTTCTTCAACTCTGCATCCACGCTGTCAGTCATCCGCTCCGCCCAGGAAACAGAAAGCCCGCGGTGTTCTCACACGGGAGCGCGCTGAAACGCGCTGGCCTACGTGTGATCCGCGGGCGCCTCGCGATTCGACAACGACACAACCTAATCAACAGAAACGGATTCGTAGACGACATGATCCACACCGACCATCAGCAACCCAAGACCTCACTCAGTATACATCCATCTCGACAGTTTGTCAAGTACCTAGACATTTCGACAACATGCTCCGCCCCACCTTTGGAGCGCGGACGAGTCGCCCCCACCGCTCCGGCCCCGGAAGGCCGTCTCCACACAGTTCACGTTCCACAAGCGTGTGCAAGAAGGGGGCGCCAGAGATCCGTACGAGCTGCTGGCCACTGGCTTCGCCGCTGGACGCACCCTGAGCCACCTCCTGAGCCCGACGAAGGATAGACCGAAGGTCGTATCGAAGGGCCGGTCCAGCGGCGCCTCGACGCCGTTGCTCCATACTTTGCGTCCCATGAACCTTGCTAAAGCACCCTTCAGTATGTATAATGGCTTTCCGTGCCCCAGTGACGGACAGGACTCTCGAGTGTGTCGGCCCGAATGGGTGGAAAGGGGGTGAGAATGAGCTCTCGAGCTCTCACGTACAACGCAATCACGTGGACCAACGTCGCCAAGGCCACAGCAAACGACATAGAGCAGCTACATCAGCAGTTCCCTTTCTTCCACCCACTGGACCTGGAAGACTGTCTCAGCGCCATCGAGAGGCCGAAGATCGACGAATACGATAACTACTTATTCATCGTCATGCACTTTCCTGTCTTCAACAAGGCCACCCGGCGGCTGGGCCGCACGGAGGTGGACATCTTCGTGGGCCGTGGATTCCTGGTCACGGTCAGTGACGGCACACTCAAGCCTCTCGCCGAAGACTTCGACAACTCCGAGATCGACGAGGGTCTACGTAGCCAGTTCATGGGGCGGGGATCATACTACCTGTTGTACATGCTGATCGATGATCTGGTGGACTACTGCTTCCCTATCCTGGACAAACAGAACCACAACGTTCTGGATATCGAGGAGAGGATCTTCGACGTGAACGCCAGAGCGATGGTAAGGGAGATCTCCATCCTCCGGCGAAACCTGCTCAACTTCAGGAGCACCATCAAACCTCAGATGAAGATCATCACCAGCCTTGAGCGTAAGGATTGGGAGTTCTTGAGAGGAGACCTCGAGGTCTACTGGGGAGACGTATCCGACCACGCCGTGCAGATCTGGGAACGTCTCGAGGACCTGTGGGAGGTCGTTGAGGGTCTGAGCACAACCCTCGAGTCGCTGACCTCTCAGCGCATCAACGAGGTGATGAAGATCCTCACCATCTTCTCGGTGATCATGCTCCCTCTGTCGGTCATCTCCGGTATCTACGGGATGAATCTCCGGCAACTACCCCTCGCCAGTCACCCCCTCTCGTTCGTGATCATCATAGGTATCATGGCGAGCATCGTGGTCGGCATGTTGGCCTACTTCAGCCGTAAAGGCTGGCTCTAGATGCAAACCGCAGTCACTGAGGCGCCGCCCGAAGGCGAAGACGTCGAGGCGCCGCTCAAGGTAGACTTCAAGAAGTTGTTCCTCATTCTCGCCGTAGGCATCGGGGTCGCGCTACTTCTGGTACGGCTGGTCGGTGAGCGAGAGGCCGTGAGACTCCTCGGCTCCGCCCACACAGGCTTCGTAGCGTTGGCTGTTCTCGCGGAGTCGTTGCGCTACGTGGCCGTGGCCCTCTATACGCAGAAGCTGCTCCACTTTCTTGGCCGCCACATCCCGCTGTGGCCATTCCTGGAGTTGATGTTCGCGGGTGGCTCCGCCAACCGAATCGTCTCGGCCGGGGGTGTGGCAGGCATCTACGTGCGCTATCGCTTCTTCGACAAGCACGGTCTTTCCATGGGTAACCTGGCTGTGGTCCTTATCTTGCAGAACATCATGACTGGCGTGATCCTGTTCACCACCCTTTGCCTGGGCCTCCTTTACCTGCTATCTCGCCGACTGCTGGGCATGGAGCAGTTCCTGGTGGCCGCAGCCATGTTGTGTCTGATGTTGGGCCTGTTTGTCGCATCCATCGTGCTCTACCGGCGCCCGGCCCAGCTCAAGCGGGCCCTGGACCGCCTGAGCCAGACGGTCGCCGCGCCCATCAACAAGGTCACCGGGCGGAGTCTCTACAATCCAGATGGCCTGGCGACGGGTATAGACAACTTCTACAAGGCTGTTGAGGTCGCTCGCAGTAAGCCGCTGGAGACAGGCAAGGCTCTCATCTACGGCCTGTTGACCCTGTTCTCTGACATTGCCTCCCTGTACTTCGTCTTTCGCGCGCTGGGGTTTGCCATCAGTTTCGACGTTTTGGTCGTGGGGTACGTGGTCACCAACTACGTAATCAGCCTGTTACTCATGCCGGAGGGCATCGGGATCACAGAGGTCTCGTTGGCTACCGTCTATACCAGTCTAGGCGTACCATCTGCCATGGTGGTGGTGGCCACGCTGCTGTTTCGATTCATCGCCTTCTGGCTGCCCATCGGCGTGGGGCTCGTGGCCCTGTGGCACCTGCGCCGGAGAGCGTTCATCTGATTCGATGGCCCCGTGGGAGCGGTGTGCAGACTGGAAGGCTAGCTGATATGGAAGTCTCTGCCTCTCACTTCACGCTCGTCGCCCTGCTGCTCCTCGTGTGCCTGGCGCAGGTGGAACGAAAGGGCCTGGTATCCATCTCTGCCTGCGGAGAGCTCCTGCAGAGACACCAGTCGCTCGGTCAGAACCTCACTGAAGAGATAGCTGATCTCCACGCGGAATCCGGTTTCCTGGCCCAGGAAGAGCTTAGAGTTACAGATCGCAGATGCTTACTCGTGGCGAGAAGCACGCTGCAGGATCTGCTCAGACAGGGCGCGATCTCGGATGATGTCTTTGGGAGGCTGGTCTCGGAGATCGATGCCGAACTGCGCCAAGTGGGGTAGACTGCCACTGAGCGGATGATCCACGGTGTCGTGCCATCCGTCAACTCTCCTCAACGGATGAGGTCAGCCTATCAGCCCACGGTAACTACAGTGACTTTCTGTGGCCCTCTGTGCGAACTGCCAGTAGAGGAGGTTGCAGGATGTTGAAGAGGTCTCTCATTGGATTGGGTATTGGGGTGGGTGCACTTGCTCTCTGCCTGGTGCTGCTCACCATGGGGTTCCTGGTGGGCGGAGCAATCGCCTACCTCGGGGCACAAGGCGTCGGCGGGGGAGCCTTGCCCGAATCATCACCGCAGCCAACCATGACCCCGGAGGAGTCGCCGCAGCCACTAGAGCAACCATGGCAGTGGCCTATGCCCTCGCCAGGTCCGAGGGAGTGGCCTCAGTCGGTGTGGGGACTCGTGCAGCCCGCCCTCGTCACCGAGGTCGTGGAAGACAGCCCGGCCGAGGAGTCAGGAGTGGAGGTGGGCGACATCATCATCGGCATTGATGGCACCGCCCTCGATCCAGGCCACGACCTGGCGGAGATTGTCCGCGAGCGCGACCCAGGAGACGAGGTGGTGCTGACCATCATCCGTAGGGACGGCGACACGGCAATACTGGAGCTCGAGGCTACCCTGGGGAGAGAGCGAGACAAAGACGGTGAAATCGTGGCGTATCTCGGGCTGTGGTATCGCCCGCTGGGGAGCGGCATGGGCTTCATGCTCCCGGAAGGCAACACATGGGATTGACTCCTGGACCGCTGACCTGCGTGGACTCGTGCACGGCAGGAACAGAAGTAAGCAACTTGTGAGGTAGAGAAGACATGGAGGAACCGAGAAGGGGTTGCGGGCCCGCTCTGGGCATTCTGGTGGTGGTGATGGCAATCCTGTTCGGCGCCGCCGGGGGCGCGATCGCGGGTGGGCTGGTTGGCCATACAGCAGCTAACCACCAGGTGTCGTCTGCCGCTCCGGCGGCCCAGGTCGAGGTGCACGCGGCGGAAGTAGCTGCGCCCGCCGCCACCTACCTGACCCTGACGGACGATTCGGCCATCATCTCCGCCGTGGCCAAGGTGAAGCCGGCGGTGGTGACCGTGATCAACACCATGCCACCACAGCGAGGATACTTCGGTCAGATCCTCGAGCCTCAGGCCTCGGGGTCGGGTGTGATCATCAGCAAAGAGGGGTACGTAGTCACCAACAACCACGTGGTGGAGAACAGCCAGACTCTGCAAGTCATCTACGCTGACGATACCAAGGTTACGGCCACGCTGGTTGGCGCTGATTCCTACTCCGACCTGGCCATCTTGAGAGTGGATGGAGAAGTACCCGCCATAGCAGAGCTAGGGGACTCGTCGGTGCTTCAGCCTGGGGAGCCTGTGATCGCCATCGGGAGCCCGTTGGGAGACTTCAAGGGCACCGTCACGGTGGGTGTGGTCAGCGCTCTGGACCGCAGTCTCGATATCGGAGGCGGCGTGACCATGGAGGGACTGATCCAGACCGACGCGGCCATCAACGAGGGCAACAGCGGCGGCCCACTCGTCAACGCCTTGGGCCAGGTGATAGGCATCAACACTGCCATTGTGCGCGGGACAGGTATGACCACCACCGTGGCGGAGGGACTGGGCTTCGCTATCCCCAGTGATGTAGCGAGGGAAGTGACAGCGCAACTGATCCAGTACGGTGAGGTGCGTCGACCGTACCTGGGGGTCGACTGGGTGGCCATCACCCCCCGCATAGCGTCGGCCTACAACTTCCCCGTGGAGTACGGCGCCTACATACAGGAGGTGCAATCGAGAGGCCCGGCCGACAACGCCGGTCTGCGCTCCGGCGACATCATCACCGCCATCGGCGGTCAAGCCATCGACGATGCCAATAATATGCTGACCGTCCTCATGCGCTTCGATCCAGGACAGCAGGTCGCCGTGACCGTGGTCAGGGATGGCGAGGAGATGACCATGGACGTGACCCTGGGCAGCAGATAGCCGTCGAAGACGGGAACCCAAGGGAGAAACCTGCGCCAGACCACAGCCAGGAAGGCTTGTGCGCAAGGACGTAATTGGTGCTCCGATCGTCCTGACCGAGACGCGACTCGCGATCGTATCGACGTAGGGGCACCGCGCGCTGTGCCCCTACTCTTGATCAGGCAGGCATGCGCCAAGAAAGGTCTTGGCTGGCGCTACGGCGTCCGAGATGGGGGCTATGCGCCTCCGGTGGGGAGGAAGAAGAAGGCCAAAGCCACGATGAGATACACAGCAAGCAGTTGCGCACCCTCTAGCCAATTGGACTCGCCATCTAGAGAGATGAGCGCCGCAATCCCAACCGCCGCCCCAAGCGCCAGCAACTCGAACTCATTGAAAATCAGCGTTAGTGGGTGCCCCATCGCCAGGCTGACGAATACGAGCAGAGGGGCGACGAAGAGGGCTATCTGCATGCTCGACCCGAAGCATATCGCCAAGCTCAGATCCATATGGTTCTTCCAGGCCATCTGCGCAGCAACCAGATGCTCAGCGACGTTTCCTACCAAAGGAATGAGAATCACGCCCAGGAAGAACTCTGTGATACCCATAGACTCGACCACAGGTTCCACAGATGAGACCAGGATCTCGCTCAGCCAGGCCACCAAGATGGCGGACACGGCGAGAACGATAGCGGCCCTACGCAGGGACCACGCGGGCATAGCGTGGCCCTGAGTCAAGGCCTGGCTCTCGGAGGAAACGAAGGCGTAGATCAGGCTCAGCACATAGATAACTATCATCACCACGGCCACACCCAGACTGAGCCACTCGACAGCCGCGTGGTCCGTCACCTCGATGGCGTGGCCGAAGATGGACGGTATGATCAGGGCGATGATGGCCAGGATCATCAGCGTGGCATTCGTGCCCGCCTCGGAGCGCTCGAAACGTTGAGTCTTGTTGCGCAGCCCTCCCAGTAACACGCTCATGCCCAGCACCAGCAGGATGTTCCCCAGAATCGACCCCGTGATGGACGCCTTGACCAGTTCCAGAAGCCCCTCGCGAATGGCGAAGATGGTGATAATCAACTCGGCCGCATTGCCCAAGGTGGCGTTGAGCAGCCCTCCGACTCGGGGCCCGGTACGCGCCGCCAGTTCCTCAGTGGCCTGACCCAGAATCCAGGCCAGTGGCACGATGCCCAGAGCAGAGGCGAAGAAGATGAGCCGCTGATCCCATCCGAGGAGGGACCCGACGATGCTCAACGGCACGAAGAAAAGGAGGATGGTGAGGTACCTCATGCGTTTCGCCCTTCTACTGCCGAATGAGACGCAGCAGCTTGGTGATGGCCGGACTCAGGTCCTGGCTGGTGTCAATGACGACGTGATTACGTCCGATGGGGTCCACATCCCGGCCCATACGTCGATACACCTCCCAGTCGGCGTCTGAGACCTCGCCATGGTCAGCATCTCCCTCGTGGCGGCCCCGTAGTCTATCGTGTGCCACTCCTTCGGGAGCCACCGCTTTCACGATGATCAGCTTGACTTCCTCACCATCAGCGAGCCGGTAGACCAACTCTCGATGTCGCTCGTGGAGATTGGTGGCATCGTAGATGACTCGCACGCCCTTTCGCAGAAGCTTCGCCATCAAGGCATGACAGGTACGGTGCACCCATTTACTCTCCTCACCACTGTAGTTGCACTCAGGGAAGAGTATCTTGCGTACCTGGTCACTCTCGACGATCACGAAGGGCAACACCTCGGCCAGCCCTCGCGCTACGTAGGACTTGCCGGTCCCGGGTAGCCCGCAAAGCATGACCAGTACGGGATCGGCGGTGGTCTGATCAGTGTTCGCCAGGTGACCTTCGACCTTGGCGACGTAGTGGGATAACCTATCTGACATGGGGGCTCACATCGTTGGGCATTATACCACATCCCTCCCGTTTGGCAAGACCGGGCGACGTCGCGGCCGTTCTAACGCTCGCCGTTGCGCAGACCTCGCGCCTGTACATCCGACAGCAGCGCCAGCCCTTGGACATCCCCCACCAATGGTTGACACCAGGGCATGCCCGGCGTAAAATGGAGCTCGAATCACCCAGCATCGTGTTCGATACAGAGAAATGGCCGACACTCTGCTCAAAGGGCGCTATCGTCACCTGGCCGAGATAGGTCGCGGGGAGCAAACCGTAGTCTACAAAGCCCTCGACGTCTCACTGGATCGCACAGTGGTCGTGAGAGTCCTCCGCGAGCAGCATGCACAAGATGGTGGACTCATCGAGCGCTTCCAGCGTGCTGCCCGCGCCATGGCTGCATTTACGCACCCCAACCTGGTGGTGGTTCACGACGTGGGCAGAGATCGAGACCTCGTGTTCGTAGTCACCGAGTACGTGGATGGACCGAGCCTCGAAACCCTGCTGACCTCCGAAGGTCCCCTCGAGACAGATAAGGCTCTTGCCATCGCCGTTCCCCTCTGCGATGCACTGGCAACGGTTCACCAGGCAGGCTACGTCCACGGGCAACTCACTCCGCGTAACGTGCTCTTGACGTCCGCCGGACAGCCGAAGGTCTCC
>Ga0307421_1001735_pt1 | contig 12811 bp, 17 predicted proteins | sample SalMarWE160270MG_FD_202163 | JGI IMG/M metagenome (GOLD analysis project Ga0307421, IMG submission 202163) | Salt marsh sediment microbial communities from the Plum Island Ecosystem LTER, Massachusetts, United States - WE1602-70 | ecosystem: Environmental > Aquatic > Marine > Intertidal zone >...
GCCTGCGGTAAGCCCCGTGCGCCAGCCGTCCCCGGAGACCGCCGTCAGCTCAAGCTCGTACATCCCAGGTTCGGCAAGAGCGTAGACGCCCGTCAGGGCATAGTAGGTACCGCCCTCGTCCGCGAATTCCACAGCCTGCCCAAACAACCATCCTTCCAGCTCGACGGGCTCACCCGTTTCCACGACAATCGCCAGCACAGAGCCCTGCGCGACAGGCAGCGGCTGGATCCTGACGGCCTGGAACGGTTCCGGAAGATCGCTCTGGCCCTCGCCCGGAACAGCCAGCTCCTGGCCCTCGTAGACCAGGGAAGGGCTGCCGATTCGGCTTATGGCCGCCAGAGTCAACGGGGATATGTTGTACTGGAATGCGATGTGGAGCAGCGTCTCGCCGGGCCTGACCATGTAGATTGCGCGGCCGCCCGCGCGACCCTCCACAAGCTCGCCCTCCTCGCCAGCCGCACTTGCAGGCACGTCGATGACCTGCCCGGCATAGAGAGCGCTGGGCGAGAGCAGATCATTGAGCTCTACGAGCGCCGTCCAGGTCGTCTCGTATCGCCTGGCAATTGACGTCAGGGTATCGCCCGCCTGGACAACGTAGGAGGCCGTCCGGCCTTCCGCCAGCCTTGCTGACGAGGGAATGACCAGCCGCTGACCGACGTAGACGCGACGGGGATCACGTATGCCGTTGGCATGGACTATCGCATCCACCGTCGCTCCGTGCAGCTCGGCAATCGAGAAGACGGTCTCTCCCGACTGCACTACGTGGACCACGACGTCCAGTGCGCTCGGAGAGGACGGTGGATTGGTGGGATAGGCGATGGCCGCGGGCGCTGTCGCGCCGACGAGGAGCCACAGGGCCAGGACCGCAACCAGTCTACGCCTCACCGGCGATCTCCTCGAAGCGCAGCTCGTCGCCCACGCTCACCTTGTCCAGAAGGTCAGGCGGACCTTCCAGCACGTCCCGTGCCGCGGCACGAGGCACGTAGAGGGGACGAAACGAACGCGCCAGCCTGGTATCTACCACAACCCCGCGGCTATCTAGCCACACGGCGGCGATGGGGAAAAAGACGAAGAGCATGTGAATCGCCGTCTCTACCCGGCCTTCGGAGTGGCCCACGAGCAGCAGCAGGTCGCCGCCAGGACGCCTACGGAACGTAAGCCCGCGCAGGCGGCAAGCAAAGCTGGCACATCGCCGCGCAGCCCACTCCAGCCGCACGCCCTTCGTGACGTTCCACGCTGTAAGCCGTTGTGCCAAGCTGCGACAACTCCCGTGTCAGCCACCCGAAGAACAAAGGCCGGCGCGAGCTAGGGCGTCGATCACTTCAGTTTGTATCCGATCGTGCGAAGGAATTCTTTGCGCTGGGCGACGTCGTCCTCCGTCTCGATTCCTTTGGGGCTCACGCCGTCGACCACGCCCAGGATCGCCCGTCCCCGCTCCGTCTCGGCAAGGACGACCTGCACTGCGTTCGCTGTGGCACAGAAGACGCGGCAGATCTCCGGGACGGCCTTGACCGTGTTGAGCACGTTGACGGGAAAGAATCCCTCGCCCAGAAACACGAGAAAAGCGTGCCCGGCGCCGAGGGCCATCGCGTTCCGCGTGGCCAGGTCGACAAGCCCGCCGTCCGTGCCGCTCGCGCGCACCAGCGCCGGCCCGGAAGCCTCGCAGAAGGCGATGCCGAACTTGATACCGGGCACGGTGGCCACGAGTGCTTCGTGTAGGTCCTCGACCGTCTTGATGAAGTGGGACTGGCCAAGGATGAGATTGACTGCCTCAGGCTTGTCGATCGAGACTACCTTCAGCTCCATTGGCTACCTCCGTCCGCTCCCTTGCCCCTACATAGAAGAAGGGGCAGTGGATTGGGGACGCCCCCTCTCCGCTGCCCCCAGTGCTTGTCCGTCTGCGCAGCGCGCACCCTTTGTACCATCAGGCGTCAGCACCGACGGTGGGTGAGCCGGCCGTCCGGCCACAGGTTGCTCGGCAGGGCCTACTCCTCGATTTGCAGCACCCTGTTGACGCTCTGCAGCAGCTCCTGTGGCCCGAAAGGCTTGGTGACGTAATCGTCGACCTTGGCAATGTGCAGGCCGAGGACCTTGTCAATACTCTGGGCCTTCGCCGTGACAACAATGACTGGGATATCCTTCAGGTCATCATCAGCCTTCATCTGCTGGTAGACCTCCCAGCCATCCATGTCGGGCATCATGAGGTCGAGCAGGACGAGGTCCGGCTTCGACTCGCGCATCTTCTCCAGACCTTCCATGCCCCCGATGGCGCCGATGAGTTCGAAGCCCTTGCGCCCGAGGATGAGCCGGACCAGATCGATCATCTCGGGCTCGTCTTCAATGCAGACAACCGTCTTCTTGTCAGCCATTCGGTGCCTCCCAGCCCCGCAGTCCAGACAGGCGACCCCCGGCCTCGCCCACCCCATCTCATGCGTACTTGAGCGCCTCAGCCGCTGCACAAACGCCCGGCGCCGGTTTCTCCAGTCTGCCGCAAACTAGTGTACCACTTTACACCCTGCAAGTCAAACGCTCAGACTGCGTCGAGCAAGCCACCCTGCAGCTTGGCTGTCCAGGGAGAGCAGATCGGCAATGCTGGGCACAGTTGCATCGCCCGCCAACTAGGCTATAATGGCGCCACATTACGCCTGGTGTTGCGCCTATTGAAGGCTAAGAAGGACAAACGACGGGCAGAAGCGAACGAGCTGGCGCTGCTGGTGGGGCGTGACCGCAAGTCGTTCATTCTTCGGCTGGAGACGGGCGCCGAGCTGCACACTCACCGCGGATTCATTCGACACGATGACCTGATCGGGTCTGCCTGGGGAAGCAAAGCGCCCACCCACCTCAATCACCCCTTCCTGCTTCTTCGCCCCTCCACAGACGACATCATCCGCGACCTGAAACGGACTACCCAGATAATCTACCCGAAGGACGCCGGTTACATCCTGATGCGGATGGCAATCACCTCGGGATGCCGCGTGGTCGAGGCGGGCACCGGGTCCGGTGCACTGACAATCGTGCTGGCGCAGGTCGTTGGGCCCAAGGGCCGTGTCTACTCGTACGAGGCCCGCCCGGAGATGCAGGAGCTGGCGCGCCAGAACCTGAAGCGGATGGGCCTGGGGAAGAACGTTGAGTTCAAGCTACGAGATATTGCCTCAGGTTTCGACGAGCAAGACGTGGATGCGCTCTTCCTCGATGTGCCGGCACCGTGGGACTACCTGGAGCAAGCACATCGGGCGCTGGCAGGGGGCAGCTTCTTCGGCTGCATTCTGCCCACCACCAACCAGGTGGCGCGAGTTCTGGGCGCATTGGAGGAGACTGGGTTCGGCTTGATCGAAGTGGAGGAGCTGCTGCTCCGCCCGTACAAGGCGGTGCCCGCGCGGCTGAGACCTATGGACAGAATGGTCGCCCACACGGGATACCTGGTCTTCGCCCGGACGCTGGTACAGGACCGACAGTAAGGGGAGAAAATGGGGAATCTGCGGAGGCTTGTTCTAGACGTTCTGAAGCCGCTTGAGCCCAGCATAGTCGAGCTGGTGCAGGTGCTCGCCGCCGTGCAAGGCGTCGATGGCGTCAACATCTCTATCTATGAGATCGACCGCCGGGTGGAGAACGCCAAGATCACTGTTGAGGGTCACGATCTGGAGTACGAGATTATCGCGGACGTCATTGAGGAGAACGGCGGCGCGATCCACTCGATCGACGAGGTGGCAGCCGGCAAGGTACTGATCGACGACGTCGAGACCGCGCAAGACTAGCTGTGGACAATTCGAATAGCCCGCGCGACCGCCTGGTCGGGCACATCAACAGCGTACGCGAATACGAGCGCATCACCGGGTTCGGCAAGATCGCCAGGCGTGCACTGGCGAATAACTCGTTCGACGGCGTACTGACCATGATCGGCGTACTAATGGGGAACCTCCTCAGCGAGGTCACCGACGCAACGAAAGTGATCACGATAGGTATCGCGACATCGCTCTCCATCGGAGTGTCCGGGCTGTGGGGAGCGTATCTGGCCGAGTCGGCGGAGCGGGGGAGAGAGCTTGCCGAGTTGGAGAGAGCATCGTTGACCGACCTGGGCGGCACGAAGATCGGCCGGGCATCACGGACGGCCGTGGTTGTCGTCTCTCTGGTCGACGGCCTCTCACCTTTCCTATCCTCCATAATCGTGCTCGCTCCTCTTGCTGCCACGCCGCTTCTGGGCAGCATCCAAGTAGCGTACGTTCTGAGCTTCGTCGTGGCGCTCATCGCCCTATTCGGCCTCGGTATGTTCCTGGGGCGCGTTTCCGGGCGCAGCCTCCTGGCCTACGGAGTGCGTACCACAGTGGCCGGCATCGTTGCCATGGCGCTGAGCCTGCTCATACCTAACTGAGCGAGGTATAGCCGAGCAGCAGTTGAGCGAGAAGGAGGCCTTCTATGTTCCGTAGACGTCCCTTCCGCCGCCCGCCGCTCCGTCGTCGACCCCTGCCGCTTCGCAGGGGCCTGCGGCCGGCTCGACCTCTGGCAGACAGGGCCCGTCAGGCCCTCATGCGCGCCAACCGTCTATTCGATGACGGGCAGTTCGCTGAGGCTGCCGGCATCTTCGAGCAGCTCGCGGATGGCGCCGAACAGGGCGGCATGCTCGTCCGGGCGGCGCAGCTGTCCCTCCAGGCCGCCAGGGCTCATCTGGCAATGGACGGTGCAGAGGCGGCGCTGGCCCGGTCAAAGCGAGCGATTCGCCTGCTGTCCCAGGCTGGCCGTGCAGACCGCATCCCCCTTCTGCTAGACCGCGCTTCCCAGGCGCTGCGCAGCAAGGGATACGCGGCCGAAGCAGACGAGCTCGAGCGGGAGGCGGCAGAGGCGCTTCAGGAGATGGGCCTCTCGCTCGAGGAGGCGAGGCGAAGAGCACCCACAGCCCCGCAGCGGCGCGGGACACTGGCGGCGAAGTGCGGCGGCTGCGGCGCCCCGCTGACGCCCGAAGGCGTGGAGTGGCACGACGGCCAGACTGCCGAGTGCCCCTACTGCGGGACGATCGCCAAGACGAGCTGATTCTCCGCGCTGCGCGCCGCAGAGCGGAGAGGTAGGCAGAGGACCCGGTTCCGAAGCCACTGTGGCCCAGGCTTCTGATGCCCAAATCACAGCAAGTTCCAGTGGAAGGAGGCAAGCGACGATGGCCCATAAGAAGATCGCCGTAGTGACCGACAGCACCGCCTGCATACCCGAGGAGGCACTAGGGCCGCTAAACATCCCTTGGATACCCCTTTGGCTCCTGTGGGGCGACGAGCGCTTCCGGGACGGGGTGGATATTGACCAACCCACCTTCTACACCCGGCTGCGCGCCGCCAAGACCTTCCCCACGACGTCGCAGCCATCGAGCGGGGAGTTCTTGGAGTTCTTCAAGGAGGCGGGAAAGGGCGCGAACGCCGTCGTCGGCGTCTTCATCTCCTCGCCGCTCAGCGGCACGGTGGAGAACGCCCAGGCTGCTGCAAAGCAGATGCCCGATCTCGAACTCCGTATTGTGGACTCCCTCTCTACATCGATGGGGCTCGGCTTTGCCGCGCTCGCCGCCGCTCGGGCCGCCGCTGCAGGCGTACCACTCGACGGCGTCGTTGCCGCCGCGGAGTCCGTCCGTGATCGGGCGGAGGTCCTATTCGCAGTTGGCACTCTGGAGTACCTGCACCGGGGTGGCCGTATCGGCGGAGCAAAGCGCCTGCTGGGGACAGCACTTAACATCAAGCCCCTCCTGCACCTCGAACACGGTCGCATCGAGCCTCTGGCTCAGGTGCGCACCAGGCGCAAGGCGATCGAACACATGCTGGATATCGCCGAGGAACGGCTGCAGGGGCGCCGGATGGCGGAGGTGGCGGTACTCGACGTGGACTGCGTCAAGGAGGGGGACGCCCTGGCAGAGCAAGTCAGGCGGCGATTCACAGTCGATACCGTGTTCCGCACACCCGTCAGCCCGGTGATCGGCGCACACGCCGGCCCAGGCACCGTGGGGATCTGCTTCTACCCAAGCTAGGAGACTGCAACCCGTACACACAGCTCAATCTCCGCCCGCAGCCAGACTGCGCCGGCCATACGGGCCCTGAGGCACCGCTCCCAGCGTACGTCGAGCGGAGCCATAGGATAGACTTGACACCGAGAGCGCCCTGCCATAGGAGGCGGTGTCATGAAGACGAAGCAGCTTGCCGACCTGCTCACGTGCTTACGCGTGGCCCTGGCAATCTACCTGGCCTGGCTGGGCATCGCCATCGGCCAGCCCGCGCTGCCCGCAGTCGTGGTGATCACCGTCGCCACCTGGATCACGGACGTCTTCGACGGCTATCTGGCGCGGCGCAGCGCAGCCCGAGCGCACACGTGGGTGGGCGATCACGACGCCGAGGCCGACCTTTCGGTCTCCCTGGGAGTGCTCTTCTACCTCGCACTCAGCGGCTATCTTCCGCGCTTCGTCCTGCTCTTGGGGCTGCTCATCGTGGCAGTGTGGACACTGGCGTCCTACCAACTGGCCTGGCCCCTCTACGCCATCCCGTACGTAGCGCTGATCTGGGTGGCCATGGCAGCAGCACCGATCCACGCCTGGCTGGCGATTGGCTATCTGGGACTGGTGACGATCGTCACCTGGCCCCGCCTGCCACAGCAGTTCCTGCCGCAGTTCTTCGAGGCCGTCGGCCGCCTCCTGGCGCCGGCGGGGTCGCGGCACGACAACGGGAGCGGCGGCCTCGCCCCCTGACCGCGTGCATGCGATTGCCGGGCCCGTTCAGGGGGACGGGGAGTATGCTTCCCGCTTCAGCACGCCGATGAACGGCAGGTTACGGTAGGCCTGGGCGTAGTCGAGCCCATACCCCACCACGAACTCGTCCGGAATCTCGAAGCCCACGAAGTCGACGTCCAGCTCGCACTCACGGCGCGCAGGCTTGGTCAGAAGCGCGCAGACCCGCAGGCTGGCCGGCCCGCGTGTGCGCAGATTGCGCACTATGTAGGTCAGCGTGCGTCCGGAATCAACGATGTCCTCGACGATCACCACGTGGCGGCCCTGGATGTTCCGCTCCAGGTCGAGCAGTATGCGCACCACCCCGCTGCTCGCGGTCCCCGACCCATAGGAGGCCACCTCCATGAAGTCGACCTCGTGGGGCATCTCGATGTGACGCACGAGATCGGCCAGAAACACGAAGGCGCCCTTGAGAACACAGACGAGCAGCGGTCTGTCTCCCTCCGAGTAGGCGGCCTCCAGCTCTGCGGCCAGCTCGGCCACGCGTGCCTGCAGCTGTTCCCCTGAAATCAGGACTCTCTCCAAGTCGTCAGGCACACGCATCCGGTTCACTCCTTTGGCCGTCCTCGAGCGCGTCCCGCTTCAGGGCGGCGACGTACGGCAGCGTTCGAAAACGCTCGGCATAGTCCAGCCCGTAGCCCACGACCCAGACATCCGGTATCTCAAAACCCACGTAATCAATGGCCACGTCGACTTCGCGCAGGTCGGGCTTGCTCAGAAGCACGCAGGATCGGACAGATGCCGGGAGCCGCGCGCCAAAGCTGCGCAGCAAGTAGTCGAGGGTATGGCCCGTATCGACGATATCCTCGACGACGAGCACGTGCCGCCCGGTCAGGTTGACCCGGGTGTCCATGATCAGGCGCACCTCGCCCGAACTAATAGAGCCTCGGTTGTAGCTCGATAGGGCAATGAAGTCTATCTGATGGGGAACTCGGAGGCGCCGGGCCAAGTCCGCAAGGAAGACGAAGGCCCCCTTCAGCACGCCGACGAGGACGAGGCTGCCGAGACCGGCGTAGTCCTCGTCGATCTGGGCAGCCAGCTCAGTAACCCTGCCCTCTATCGTCTTCTCGTCCAACAGGACCTTCTCGATCTCTGGAGGAAGCACTTTGTCTGCGGTCAATGGCAACTCCTGCGGGAAAGCACAACGGGGGCAGGTGACCTCACCTACCCCCGCTTTCAGTATCAAGCTACCAGCGGTGACCCAGCCACGTGCCCGGCCGCTAGGCGGCTTCGCTGTCCTTGCGCGGCTTCGGATCACCGGGCAGGACGAAGCCCCTGGCCCGCAGCTTCTTCTTCAGCGTGGCCAGGCTCTTCAGGCCGAACCCGGCCAGGTTGGTCAGCTCGTCGTCGCCGACCTCAAGCTTCGCCATGATGTCGCCCACAGTCTTCAGGCCTGCCCCGGCCAATACCGCCTTGGCTCTCGTGCTTACGTCCAGCTCCGTCACAGCCAAATCGGGCGACTTCTCCATGGCCCGGCGCTGCTCCTCCTCGGAGATAGCCCGATCCCGGCGCTCAAGCTTCTTCATGAAGCGCTCCACCTGCCCGCCGGCATCGACAATGCGCTGTTCCCCGCTGAAGAAGGGATGGCACTTCGAGCAGACATCAGTGCGTATCACCGGTATCGTGGAGCCGACGGACCAGGTGTTCCCACACGCGCAAATGACCTGCGCCTCCGGGTAGTACTCGGGATGATTCGCCCGGCCCTTTTTCGCTGCTGCCTTCTCTTCTGCCATTGCCTGACCTATGCCCGCTTCGAGTGCACGCTCGCCCGCTTGCGGCCTCCCGGCACGAACTCATATCGAACGTACCCGTCGGCCAGCGCGAACAGCGTGTAGTCCTTGCCCATACCCACGTTTGTGCCCGGCTTGATGCTCATCCCCCGCTGGCGCACGAGGATGTTGCCGCTGCGCACGACTTCCCCTCCGAACTTCTTGACACCCAGCCGCTTGGAGCGACTGTCGCGGCCGTTCCGGCTGCTGCCGGCACCTTTCTTATGCGCCATCTCCCGTCCTCCTAGGCCACGACCTTGTCGACCCGCAGTCGCGTATACAGCTGTCGATGACCGGCACGACGACGGTATCTTTCTTTGGGCCGGTACTTGAAGATGTGGATCTTGGGGCCTTTCTCCTGTGCCACCACAGTGGCCTCGACCTTGGCCCCCTTGACGACGGGCTGACCAACCGTGACCTTCTTGCCGTCGGCGACAAGAAGCACTTCCGTCAGCTCAACCTTGTCGCCCGGCTCGGCGGACAGGCGCTCGACCACGATCGTTCCACCTTCTTCGGCCCGATACTGGCGCGCGCCGGACCTGACAACCGCGTACACGAAGCTTCCTCCCTATCCACGATACTGGGCCGCGCCTCGCGGCCCAGTCGGCTGATCATTATACCGAATCCGGCCGTCTTGTCAACCCTGGCCAAGCACTAGCCGCAGGCGCTTGAACTGGGCGCGGCAGCCCTCGAGCCCCAGAGCTTCCAGGACCGCCTCCGGCCTTCCCGTAGCTCCCGGGCGTGCCGCCAGGACCATTCCCAGCACCGGTCCTCCTGCCGCCTGCGACCACTCCTGCACGATCCAGAGGCGATCTATGAGCGGCCGCAGGTCATAGCTCTTGCCCCGCCGCTGCCGTCGCAGCTCAGTCTCAGCCAGCAGGCGGTCCATGCGCTCCTGCAGTCGCTCCACCGGCTCCTCCCACTCAGCGGCGACCTCGTACTCGGAGGCAGCGACCTGAGCCGGCAGGGCAGGCTGCTGGACCGGGACCTCGCGCACCTCCTTCACCACGAGCCCTTCCAGGAGCGCGGGCTGCAGGGCCCTGGCCAGTTCTCCCACTGCGACCGGCCGCTCCAGCCACACGTCGAGCAGCTCCGCCTCGCCGGCGTGGCCCAGGGGCAGGGCCGCGGCCAACTGGATCCTGGGGCGTGGGTTGAACCCGTGCGAGTAGGCGACCGGGATTCCGGCGCGCCGGAGGCTCCGCTCCCAGGCCCGCGCCAGATCGAGGTGCCCGCTGTACCTCAACAGCCCGCCCTTGGAGAAGGTGATCCGCAGCCGGCCCATCGTGACTGTCATGCGTTGTCGGGCGGGCGCGGACAGCGCCACTGGGCCGACCAGCCGGAGCCGTAGGCAGCAAGCACACCGCAGCCATAGCAGCTATCCCGGCAATCCGCGGTCGTCTCCCCGCTCTGGCTGCGCCGATGCTCGGCCAGGAGCACCTTCCTCCTGACGCCTATGGATACGACCTCCCAGGGGAACTGCTCGTCCAGGGCCCTCTCCCGATGGGCATAGAAAGCCGGGTCGAGCCCGACCTCGGCGTAGGCCTGGCTCCAGGCGGCGGGCTGGCGATGCTCGTCCCAGGCATCGAAGCGGGCTCCCAGCTCCCAAGCGCGGTGCACGACACCGGCGAGCCTCCGGTCGCCCCGCGCCAGCGCCGCCTCCAGCACGCTGGCCTGCGGGTCACTCAGGCTGAGCTTCAGACCGGGCCCCCGCAGCCGCCGTTTGAGCAGGGCCTGCTTCTCGCGGATCACGGCCTCGCTCTCCAGACCCGCCCATTGAAACGGCGTGTGCGGCTTGGGGACGAACGTGTTCACGCTCAAGTTCACCTGCACCTTCCGCCCGTGCTCTCGGCGTCCCTCCGCCAGCACGGCCCGCGCCAGATCGGAGATGGCGAGCACGTCCTCTTCCTCCTCTTGCGGGAGGCCGATCATGAAGTACAGCTTGATCGTACGCCAGCCGCGCTGGAAGACCTGCCGCGCCACTTCGAGCATTTGCTCCGTGGGGATAGGCTTGTTGATCACCGCACGCAGCCGTTCGCTGCCCGCTTCGGGGGCGAATGTGAACCCGCTGTGCCTTCCCTGGGCCACCGCCTCCGCCAGCCCCACAGAGAAGCTGTCCGCCCTCAGCGCAGGCAGCGAGATCGAGAGATGATCGGCCGAGAATCTCTCCGCTATCTGCTGGACGAGCCGCTCGATGCCGGAGTGGTCGGACGAAGAGAGCGAGAGCAGGCCCACCTCCTCAAAGCCGGTCAGCGGCATCAGGGCCGCTATCGCATCGATGATCTCCTCCACAGGCCGCTCGCGCACCGGCCTCGTGGCCAGCCCGGCCTGGCAGAAGCGGCAGCCTCGGCTGCAGCCCCGCTGGATCTCGACCGCCGCCCGATTGTGGGAGACATCAACCGTCGGCACAAGAAGCCGCGTCGGCGGGGCAGGCAGAACGGAGACGACGCGGCTGAGCACTGGGAGCCGAGCCTCCGGCACGGTCGGCTCTATGCCACGCACCCTGCTATCGTCGCCATAGGCTACCTCGTAGAAGCGCGGCACGTAGACCCCGGGGATAGACGCCAGTGCCCGCAGCTGCACTTCCCGCGGCTGGCCCCGCGTCTCCTGGTAGGCCCGCACCAGATCGACGACCAGTTCCTCACCGTCGCCCACGGCGAAGGCATCTACGAACTCCGCGGCCGGCTCCGGGTTGAAGGCCGCGTGGCCCCCGGCGACGACGAGCGGGTGGCGCTCGTCCCGGTCTGCAGAGCGGCAGGGCAAACCGGCCAGATCGAGCATCTCCAGGAGGTTGGTGTACAGCTGCTCGTAGGGCAGGCCGACGCCGATGATGTCGAACTCCCTGAGCGGGCGCCGGCTCTCCAGAGTGTACAGCGGCAGGCGCGCCTGCCGCATCGCCGCAATCATGTCGACCCAGGGCAGATAGGCCCGCTCCGCCAGGACGTCCGGGAGGCTGTTCAGGATGTCGTAGAGGATGGCCAGCCCCAGGTTGGACATCCCCAGGTCGTAGATCTCCGGAAACGCCAGGCAGACACGCGTGGAGACCGCCTCCCAGTCCTTGGCCACGCTGTTATACTCGCCGCCCACGTATCGGCCTGGTTTCCGCACGCCGGGCAGAATGCGCTCCAGCTCCTCCGCTTCCACGCGCATCTTCTCCTGCTCGCAGCCGTCCTCGCCCTTCGCCCGCTCAACCACCGCAGCGCGCTCCCCGGGGGATGCGTGCCCTGTCGACAAGCAAGAGGCTGTTCTTGCGTCCAGACACGGCCGGCCGCATGCAACTACCACACAGGGGCATTTATGCTATCATCAGTGCTGTCGGGAGACGGCGCTGACAGGTGGATCTCAACTGCTCAACCTCCGAGGACTTCGCCCTGTCGGAGGATGCAGCGATCTGATCGCAGTGGCTGCCCCCCCGTTGGGTCCGCCGTAGGCCGGACAGGCTCAACGTCAAGTCTATCAGCAAACGCCCGGTTCGCAAGGGCAAGGTCGAACAGGCAGCCCTGGAGTGTCCAAATGGACGTAGAGCAGCAGGAGGATTTCCCGCTGGTCCTGCAGGAGCCGGTCTCCATCGTCCTGCTGTCGCCCGAGAACCTGGAGGCGAGCGTTCTCCGAGACATCCTGGAGTGCTTCAACTACCGGGGCGAGGTCCATCGAGTCGGCTCGCGACCTCAGTTCCTAGAGATCCTGCGTGGGAACATCCCCACATTCGAGAAGATCGTTCTCTCCTGCCACGGAGACGAGGCCGGCCTCCTCGTCGCATATCAGAAGCCTGTGTTCCCAGCGGACGTCGAGCGAGTTGCCAACCTACCCGGCCGCTCCATCCTTAGCACAGGATGCCATACGGGAACGGAGGCTCTGGCCCAGGCGTTTCTCAACAGCGGCTGTGAGTCGTATGTGGCCCCTACGGACTATCTACACGGGAACGCCTCCTTGATGTTCGCCGTCCACCTCTTCTACTTCCTCGCGGCCAAGCGCTCACTCGCCGAGGCGGTCGAGGAGTCACGCAAGCACGACGCCGATTGCTCACTCTTCAAGCTCTGGCAGTGCGGGAGCGGAAAAGACACAGCGGAGGATCGATAGTGGTGTCGCAGGTCGGGCTGCCCTACAAACCGCTGAGGCAGGAGAAGAGGTCTGCGATCCTGCCGGAGCGCGGATTCTGCAGCATCCGGCCGGCACGCTGCCCGGAGGAGGCGCTGCTCATCGGCAACGGCACCATGCACGGACTGGTGTTCGGTGACCCGCTGCACGAGATCATCGCGCTCAAGCACGAGCGAATGCTCATTGGAACGGCTGATCG
>Ga0307421_1001737_pt1 | contig 12796 bp, 9 predicted proteins | sample SalMarWE160270MG_FD_202163 | JGI IMG/M metagenome (GOLD analysis project Ga0307421, IMG submission 202163) | Salt marsh sediment microbial communities from the Plum Island Ecosystem LTER, Massachusetts, United States - WE1602-70 | ecosystem: Environmental > Aquatic > Marine > Intertidal zone >...
TTGTAGGTGAAGGCCACGCTCCGGCAGCCCCTTGCCTCAGCGGCTCGGGCTACGGCCTCCGGCGCCGCCTCCTCGACGAGCACTTCGGCCTTGCGGGCCTTCGAGATCCGCCAGTTCTGACAGAAGCGGCACGCCAGGTTGCAGCCGGCGGTGCCGAACGAGAGCACCTTGCTGCCGGGAAGGTAGTGGAAGAGTGGCTTCTTCTCGATGGGATCTATCTGGAGGCCGCTCGTTTGACCGTAGGTGGTCAGCACGATCTCGTCGCCTCGGCACTCCCGCACCAAACAGAGGCCGTGTTGTCCGGCGCGCAGCTTGCACGCCCGGGGACAGAGATCACACTGGACGCGCCCATCCTCGCGGCGGTGCCAGTACCGCGTCGCTACGACGGAATCCACCACACGATCTTGCCTCAGTCGGGGGCCGTGGGCAAGGGCGGGCCGCAGCGGCGGGTCCTGCGGCCCGGGCCGGCGGCTCACACGATGAGCACGGCGGCGCCGTTCACCCGGCCCGCCTTGAGGTCGGCGAGTGCATTGTTGGCTTCGTTGAGGTTGTAGGTCTCCACGATGGTTCGGATCGGGATCTCGGCGGCCAGGGCAATGAACTCCTCGGCGTCCTGCATGGTGAAGTTGGCCACGGTGCGCAGCTGGCGCTCCCACCACAACAGGTGATAGGGGAATTCGGGGATGCAGTCGAGGTGGATTGCATTGACCGCGACTACGCCGCCCCGATCGAGCGCCTCCAGCGCGGCTACCACCACCTCCCCGACGGGGGCAAAGGTGACGGCGGCGTTGAGCGGTACCGGCGGCGAGTCGTCGTATGAGCCGGCCCACACCGCCCCGAGGTCCATGGCGCGCTGCTGCTCGGCCGGCGAGCGGGTGGCCACGTACACCTCGATTCCCCAATGTACAGCGACTTGGATGGCGAGGAGAGCGGAGGCGCCGAAGCCGTAGAGCCCCAGGCGTCCGCCGGGCTGGATTCCCGAAACCTTGAGCGCCCGGTAGCCGATAACGCCGCCGCAGAGGAGCGGGGCGGCGTCGAGGTCGGTGAAACCCTCGGGGAGCCGGACCGCAGCCTCGGCTCGGACCGTGGCCTGCGTCGCGTAGCCGCCGTCGCGGTCCCAGCCGTTGAAGACGGCGTCGGCGCAGAGGTTCTCGCGTCCGGCAATGCAGCTGTCACACCGACCACAGGAGCCGCCGAACCAGCCGACCCCGGCCCGATCGCCCACCCGCCATCCCGAGACTCCCTCGCCTACAGCGATCACTTGGCCCACCGTCTGGTGACCGGGGATTATGGGCAGGCGTCTTGCCTCGAGATCGCCCTCGACGAGCTGCAGGTCGGTGCGGCACACCCCGCAGGTGGATACCTGCAGTGCCAGCTCGCCGGGCTGCGGCACAACATCCGGCAACGATTCCGTCTTGAGGGGATGGGTCTCGATGGGCCTTGGAGTGCGCAGCAGCTCGGCGTGCATGTCCCGACGGTACCGCGTTCGGCACCAGGCGCGTGCTGGGGAGGGAAACGGCACCGTCGCCGGACCCGGCCGACTTTGCCGAACGCGGCAAACTGTGGCATAAATATAGGGTGAGCATCAAGCAGGTGGCCGGACGACGGCCCAAGAAGACGTACGAGGAAGGTCGTCTTTGTGCCCATCGCGGGTGTAAGACGATCATCTCCCAGTACAACAAGCATCAATACTGCTGGCGGCATTTTCAGCCGAAGCCGCAGCCGGCGCGTATCCCCGTACCGCCGCCCAAGGCCTGAGTCGGTTGGGCCAGCCCTTCGCCCGTTTCCCCGTCTTTTCGAGTTCGTTCCCGAACGCTCAGCTTGATGCGGGCTCGACCATCACCCGCCGGCTGCCGGCCGCGCCGCCCCAGGGGCGGCTTCCCCGCGGCGACTCGCGGGCAGGAGAAGCAGGTGTCGGCACAAGTACCATGGGGGCACGCCTCGCCTAGAACGCGGCCCCGACTCACCGAGAGGAGCACCGAATGGTCAAACGTGTCTGGAAGGAGCTCAAGCCCAACGACCTCGTGACCGTGCAGGAGCACTTGGACGGCCTGCCCGAGGAAGGGCGTCCGCAGTACGGCATCACCGGAATCAAGGTTTCGTTCTGGAACCGGCTTTTTGGAGGGAACAGGCCCTTTGTGGTGTTGTTTCTGAAGGACAAGATTGTGCTCTCCAGGCGGAGCCTCGGCGGCGGCAGAGAGAAGGAGCGCCGCGAGTACCCCGTCGGGAACCTCAACGACGTGACCGTTCGCCGCGGGCCTCTGTTCGACAGCGCTCTCTTTCGGTTTGCCGATGGGTACAAGGTCAGGGTGGGGAATATCCCTCACACTCAGATCGAGCCGGTGGTGCGGTTCCTGAATGAGGGCTCCAGGGTTTTTGATGCCGGAAGGCTCAGTGCCGTGCAGCGCACCAACTGTTATTACACCTTCACCACCATGCAGGTCCTTCCCCGCGATCTGCTGTGAGCCGAGGTGTGGCGCGGAGCTTGAGGATTCCCGCAGGTGATGGCTACGATTCTGCCACCGGAGAGAGGAGGTGGTCCAGAAGTGAGTAGCAGTTTTTGCAGGACCCCGGAGGTGGTCGGGCGCTAAGCGGCCATCACGGGGTGGCCGCTTCCCGGGGCAACTCGAGCAGGTGGCGACTCCAAACCCGGACCACCGAGGCCCGGAGATCCGTGAGCTGGTCCTCTCACGGCGGCGTGATACGCCGAAGTGTCTCCGGGCCTTCACGCGCCTGCAGCAGCCCTATTCGTTTGCCGGGGCGCCCATCCAGCTGCCGTTGATGTCGAGGAACATGCGGTAGTGCGGCCCGATGTCGGGCAGTTCGAAGGGGTCACCCTCCCGGCGGAATCCGTAGCGCCGGTAGAAGCCGAGAGAGCCGGCCCGGGCGTTGCACCATACGACGCGGCCACCCTCGGCCCGGGCGTGTTCGATGCAGCGATGGAGCATGAGCCCACCGAGGCCGTGGCCGCGGTGGCCGTACTCCACCGCCATACCCCGCACTTGCCATACGTCCGGGCCGGGCCTTCCGGGCAGCGGGCGGGGGAACACCGAGGCGATGCCCACCAGGTGGCCGTGCCGGTATCCACCCACGTGGAGGGCACACGGCGCGTCATCTCCCGGGTAGACGAGCTGCTCGACACCCTGATGGGGGCGCAGCAGAGCCCGGCGAAGCGGCCGGATCTGCTCCACGTCGACGGCGTAGATCTCGAACTCGCCCATGTTCGCCACGAGCCTATCTACGAACCCGTCTGCCTGCTCCGGTGTGCCGCGCCCTGCCGGGCCCGTTTTCCTCGGCCGGGAAGCGCCGGACGTCTCCGGGCCGCCACGCGGACCGGACGACCCGGCAATCGTCGGCTAAACTACATTGCTGTAATCCAGCTGGAAGGTGGTCCTGTGGTTCTGATCGCCGATGCGCCTGGAGCATTGGGGAGCCGGGTGACGGCCGCCGCATCACGGTGTTACCGGCAGCTTGGCACCATTGTGATCGAGAGATCGTTTGCCGAGGTCACCGGTGTGGAAGGCGCCTCCGGCGAGGCCGTTGTCGCCGTCGGGGAGGGCCGCATCGAGTGTGTCGTCGATCGGCCGTTCGAAGGGGAGCCGCTGCTCGCCGGCATTCACAAGCTTGTTTCCGACGGATGGACGGTGACCGTGCTTGCCGCTGCTCCACTTACCGGCGAGGCGCATCGAACCCTGCGCGGCGCCCCGGCGTATATCCAACCTTGGTGGGTCGGCTCCGATGACACCGTCTGCTTCGGGGCGCCCGAAGTACCCTGAGAGGGATGCCGGTCCCTCTTTACGCTCAGAACGTGGTCGCCTTCATCTGGGACTTCGACCGTACCGTGATCCCCGGGAACCAGCAGGAGCCTCTTTTTGAGGAATACGGCGTTGACGACGATGCCTTCTGGACCGAGGTAGAGGGCCTGGCCGAGCACTACCGCTCCCGCAATATCGTCATCTCACACGACGCCGCCTACCTGCTCCACATCCTGTCCTACGTTGAGGCCGGTGTTTTTCAAGGGCTCACCACGGCGAAGCTCCGCGAGTTGGGAGGCCGGCTGCAGCCGAGCCCGGGTATCCCCGACTTTTTTGATGCCACCCGCCGCCATGTGGCCACCGTGCCCGAGTACGCCGCCCAGGGCATCACGGTCGAGCACTACGTGGTCTCGACGGGCATCCTGCCCATGATCGAAGGTTCGTGTATCGCCCCTAAGATCGACGGCATCTGGGCCAACACCTTCATCGACGACTTGGCGCCGCCCGGATACCTGGAGAGGCTCGACGTCGAGCCCGGCTCCGGCGAGGTCAGCCACATCGGCTACATGATCGACAACACCACCAAGACCAAGGCCGTGTTCGAGATCAACAAGGGCGTCAACAAGAACCCCTCCATCGATGTGAATGCGCGTATGACCGAGGAGCAGCGGCGGGTGCCCATTCCGCACATGATCTACATTGCCGACGGTCCCAGTGACGTCCCCGTGTTCTCGATACTCAATCAGCGAGGGGGGAAGACCCTGGGCGTCTACACCATGGACCCGGTCAACAACTTCCGGCAGGTCAAGGATCTCCAGGAGCAGGGCAGGATCCAGGGCATGGCCGAAGCCGATTTCCGCCCCGGCAAGGCGGCGTACCTCTGGCTCATGGATTCGCTCGACCAGATCGCCTGCGAGATCGTGCTGGCCCGCACCAGGGCCCTCGCCGACATCCCGAATCCTCCGGGCCACGTGTAGGTCAACACACTTCAAGGTGTGCCGTGGCGCTGCCGATATGACCGTCAGCGTTGAGCTGGGGGTCTGCGCTGCCGCTACGTCTGCTTTCTTGGATAAGTAGGGACTCGGTGTCCCGCCTCGAGCCGGTGATCGCCGCCGGCCTGGTCGTTCATGCCTCCGTGGTGTGGTCGACCAACGGCACCGGCGAATGGATGAGCGCGGTCGTTCCGTTCCTTGCCCTGCTCGGCGGCCTCGCCGTCGCCGGGCCCATCAAGCTGCGGGGAACGGTCTGGGTGGTCATTCGCGGATTGATGGCGCTGGCCACCGTGGCGCTGGTTACCGAGACGGGTGGTCATGGTTCCGACGTGCTGGCGTACTGGTACTTCGCCATCGCCCTCGTCTACCCGCTGGCCCTGCCCGCTGTTGCTGGAAGCCTGATTCCTCCATTCGCCGCGGTCATCGTCTTCATCGAGTCGCGTATCGGTGAGGTCACCGCCCCGCTGGCGGTTGGGATCGCTCACAGCATCTCGGTCTTGGCCTCCGGCGCCGCCGCCTACGTGCTCGGCAGCCTCGTATTCCAGCTGAGTGGTGAGCGTGAGCAGGTGCAGGGGCGCCTGCGGCAGGCGGAGGCGATGGTGAAGTCCGCCTTTGACACCGCGTCCGGTGGCATGGCCCTAATTCGGTTCGAGGGAAGTCTTGTTGAGGTGAATCGGGCGCTGTGCGATTTCCTGGGACGCTCCGAAGAGGACCTGCTTGCGCTCAAGTGGACCCAGCTGATCCACCCCGACGACGTAGAGAGCCAGGTGTCGACGGCAAGGCGCCTTGTTGCCGGGGAGATTTGGAGTGAGCAGGCGGATTGCCGGTTTATCCTGCCCGACGGCCGTGTGGTGTGGGGACTCGTCGGGATGTCGATGATCGACGACTCGGTAGGCCGTCCTCAGCACCTGTTTGTGAACATTGCCAACACCACCGAGCGGGTGTATGCGGAGGCGCGGCTGCGCCGCAGCGAATCCCACTTCCGGAACCTGTTTGAGGTCTCGCCGGTTCCGCTCTGGGACATCGACATGTCCGGAGTGGCACAGCTCTTCAAGCGCTGGCGTGATCTCGGCGTGGTCGATCTTTCCTCTCATCTCACCGACTTCCCCGAGCAAATGCAGCAGGCGCTGAAGGCAGTGCGGGTGCGCCGTATCAACGAAGCGGCCCGCGAGCTATTGCGTGTGGCCGGCTCGGAGGACTTCGCCAGAGGTGTCACCATGGGCAAGCTCGGGCCCGGGTACGGGGAAGCGGTCACCGCCCAGCTCGATGCCTTCTGGCGGGGCAACAAGAGCCACGAAGTCATGGCCACCATCGGCGACTTCGCCGGCGGGGAGCACGTGGGCATCGTGCGTGTGGTGGACCTCAGCGCCGACGGTGAGCCGGAGCTGACTTCGGCGGTTACCTCGTTTTTTGATCTCACCGAGTACCGCCGCACCCGGGCCGATCTGCGCCGCATCGAAGAGCGGCTGCGGACCGTCATGGCGGGTGCTCCGGTCATCCTTTTTGCCGTCGACGAGAACGGTGTGTTCACCCTTCACGAGGGACAGGGCCTGTCCGGGCTTGGCCTCAATCCGGGAGAGGCGGTGGGCCGGTCAGCGTTCGAGTTGTACCGCGATGCAGCGCCCGCCGTCCAGCACATGCGTCGGGCCCTGACCGGGGAGGCGTTCACCTCGGTGGAGGGGATAAGGGGCCACACCTTTGAGACCCGGTACTCACCGGTCTGGGAGGGCGGCAACGTCACCGGGGTCATCGGAGTGGCCTACGATGTTACCGAGAGGGAGAACGCAACCGATCGTCTGCGGCAGCTCATCAAGTCGAAGGACCAGTTTGTGGCGACGGTGAGCCACGAGCTGAGAACCCCGCTGACTGCAGTGGTTGGTTTTTCCCAGGAGCTGTGCGACGGGTTCGAGATTCTCGAGCGCGACGAGCTCCGTTCGTTTGCCGCCCTCATCCACGATCAGGCTTTGGAGGTTGGGGATCTGGTCGAGGACCTGCTGGTTGCCTCTCGTATTGAGTCCGATGGGGTGAAGATCTCCAATGAGGCTCTGGACTACTGGGAGCAGGTCGACTGCGTGTTGGTGGCGCGGCGGGTCGGCGAGCGGGTCGAGATTGATCGCACCGTCGATGACGCCAAGGTCTACGGCGATTCCATCCGAGTGCGCCAGGTGATCCGGAATCTCATCACCAATGCCGATCGTTACGGCGGGCCCAACATCACCGTGCGGATGGAGCGGAGGCCGGATGAGTTCGCCCTGACCGTCGTCGACGACGGCCCCGGTATTCCGGAGGTCGATCGGCCCAAGATCTTTGAGCCCTACTACCGGGCGCATGAGAGGCGGAGCAACGTCGACTCGGTGGGGCTGGGGCTCACCGTGTCCCGGCAGCTGGCCCGGCTCATGGGTGGGGACCTCACCTACGACTACCGCGACGGCCACAGCATCTTCACCCTCTCGCTACCCGCGGTGTGAGGCGTGACCGGGCCGAATACACTCACCTAATGGCACTGCGTGTCGTTGAGGAGCCGGTGGAGGCGGCCTGGCCCGCTGCTGCGGCGACTCCCGTTGTTTTTCTTCTGGACGCCGCCAGCACGCTCGAGCGGCGGCTGCTCCTCGATTGGATTTCCGGCAAGGCCCCCGTCGCCACCGAATGGGAGACCGTTGAACTCCCGTCTTCGCGGCGGCGCCGGCGCTTGCGGCGCGGCGCGGCGCGGCTGCGCCGGCTGCTGGACGGTGAGGCCGATCCGCTGCTGGCGCCGCTGCGTGTGGTGTGGCTCGCCGGTGACCGGGGCCGCCACCGCAGCATACGGCTCATCGACCTGCTCACTTTTGGTGATCCACGCGATCCGGGCCGGCTGCGGGAGCAGTGGACGCTGCGGTTCCATCCGGAACGTGCGCTGGTGGTCGCCGGAGACTCGGCTCCGGCATCTGCTCTCCGGGAACGCTGGGTGTTGGCCCGCGCCCGCAGGCCGGATGATCCATCAGCCCTGGCCGATTTTGTGTCGCTGCAGGCCTCGTTGGCTCTGGAGCGGGCCGAGCGGCGGGTGCGGGGCAATCGCTACAAGGTTCCCCGTTTCCTTCAGGAAGACCTGCTGACGCGGGCGTCGTTTCAGGTGGGCCTGGCCCGGCTGGCCGACCGCACCGGCGACGAGGTGCACAAGCTGGTGAAGCGGTCGACGGGCTACCTGCGGGAGATGGCGGCGACGCACAGCCCCTACGTCATCGATTTGGTGGCCGCCCTCATCCGGCTTCTCTACACCCAGGGCTATCACCGCCGCATCCTCTACGACCGTGCCGACCTCGAGGAGCTGGCCGCCCTCAGCCAGCAGCACTCGCTGGTGTTCCTGCCCAGCCACAAGTCGAATCTCGATCATCTGGTCCTTACCTATGTGCTTTACGAGAACGGCCTGCCGCCCAACCACACCGCCGGCGGCATCAACATGAATTTTTTCCCGATTGGGCCGCTGATCCGGCGCGCCGGGGTTTTTTTCATCCGGCGGTCCTTCAAGGACGACGAGGCCTACAAGTTTGTGCTGAAGCAGTATCTGGATTACCTGCTCTCGAAACGTTTCCCCCTCGAGTGGTTCATCGAGGGAGGGCGGTCCCGCACCGGCAAGCTGCGTGAGCCGCGCTTCGGTTTGCTCGCCTACGTCGCCGACTCGTTCCGGCGCGGCTCCTGCGACGACGCGGCCCTGATCCCGGTGGCGATTGCCTACGACCAGATCCACGATCTCAGCTCCTATGCCGCCGAACAGCGCGGAGCCACCAAGGAGCGTGAGGGGTTTCGCTGGTTCCTCAGGGCGGTGCAGTCCCTGCGGCGGCGCCACGGCCGCATCTCGCTGCGATTCGGCGAGCCGCTCCTGCTGTCGGAACGGCTCAGCAGGTACGGGCCCGAGGCGGTGCCGGAGCCGGACGTTGATGCGCGGGAGATCCGCAAGCTCGGCTACGAGGTCGGGGCCCGCATCAACCGAGTGACCCCGATCACGCCGATTTCTCTAGTCACTCTGGTGCTTCTGGGAGCCCGGGACCGGGCGTTGACCGTGTCGCAGACCGTGGCCGGGCTCCAGGATTACCTGGAGAGTATTCGCCTTCACGACCTTCCGGTGAGCGAGCCGCTATCGCTGCTGGAGACACCGGAGATGGTGGAGGCGTCGCTCGATGCCCTTGTCGAGCACGGTGTGGTGAGCCGTTTTGTCGGCGGGACGCAGGTGGTGTACTCCATCGGGCCCGAGCAACACGTGGCCGCGGCCTACTACCGCAACACCATCGTTCACTTCTTCCTCGGGGGAGCGATTGCCGAGTTGGCGCTTCTTCGTGTGGTCGACGTGCCCGAGTGCGGTACGGACGCCTTCTGGGACGAGGTGTGGGCCCTGCGCGACCTGTTCAAGTCCGAGTTCTACTTCCCCGACAAGCACGTCTTCGCCGCCGAGGTGAGTATGGAGGCGGAGCGCCATCATCCGGGCTGGGTGCAGGCGCTGGTCGATGGAGCCGGCCCGCTGGATGTGGTGCGGTCCTTCCATCCCTTCATGTCGCACTGGGCGTTGCGCCCGTTTGTCGAGGCATACCAGGTGGTGGCCGACGTGCTGGAGCGTCGCGACTACCGAAGCGAGGTCGATCGCAAGCAGTTCCTCGCCGAGTGCATGGTGCTGGCCAAGCAGTACCACCTGCAGCGGCTTCTCCAGAGCCCGGAGTCGATGTCGACGATTCTGTTCGGCACCGGGCTCGAGCTGGCGCGCCGGCGGGGCCTCATCGAGCCGGGAGGGCCGGAGCGTCTGGAGCAGCGGCGGGCCTTCGCCGAGCAGATACGCGACGTGCTGCGCCGCATCGATGTGATCGAGGCGCTGGCGGCGGCGCGGCGGGCCGGCCTCGACAACTGAGGCTGCCTAGCAGTAGGGGTTCTCGCCGGAGGTGTGGTCGGTTATGTCGACGACTGCGCCGATTTCCGGTATCGCCTTGCGGAGGGCTGCCTCGATGCCGTGACGAAGCGTCATTTGGGCGAGCCCGCACCCCTGGCAGCCTCCCCCCAGGCGCAGCATCACGGTGTCGCCCTCGACGTCGACGAGTTCGGCCCAGCCGCCGTGCGAGGCGATAGCCGGGTTGATCTGCTGGTTGAGCACCGCGGCCACTTGTTCACCCAGGCTTCCCGCGGTGCCGGCCGAGCTGGTGGCGATCTTGGGGATCGGGCTGTTGGGATTATTGATGGCCAGGCTGCCGTTGTTCACGTGTAGCTCGGCGCCGCGCAGGCTGTCGAGGTGCTCTGCAGGCACGATGACGGGCAGCGGGCCGTAGCGGGCGATGGCGTCGTCACCGGCTGCATCATCGACGTTGACAAAGGCCAGCTCGTAGGTGAATTCGGGCCCGCTCTCCCCGGTGACGGCGATGGTTAGGGCCAGCTCTTCGGCATCGGGTTCACGGTCCCTGACCTCCAGGACCCGGGCCAGGGCCTCGTCGCTGATGGTGATGATCTGGTGTTCCACGGGCATGGCGGGCGACATCGTACCGGGGTGCGGCGGCCTTCCCGGAGGCTCTCAGCCGTCCAGGGATGCCAGATTGTCCTCGATCTCGTCGGCGAGTATGGCTCCGCCGACGGCGAGAACCGCGGCAACGTCCGCCGTGACCGGGCGGTTGACCTCGTCGACGTGCACGATGTGCGGCTGGAAGCTTTCCAGCTCCGTCTCCTCATAGTCGGCATAGCTGAGCACGATCACCCGGTGGCCGGGTGAGACGAGATGAGCTGCGGCGCCGTTGATGCAGATGTCACCCGACCGGCCTGCGATGGCGTACGTGGTGAGCCTGGCGCCGTTGTTGATGTTGAGCACCTGCACCTGCTCGTAGGGGCGGATGTCGGCCAGCTCCATGAGGTGGGAATCGAGGGTTATGGAGCCCACATAATCCACATTGGCGTCCGTCACCGTGGCCCGGTGAATCTTGGACTTCATCATGCGTCGTCGCATGAAAGCTCCTTTGCTTGACGCCCCAGGGGTCGCCGTGCTGCGCCTTTTCCAACGCGTGGAGACCCCAAGATAATCCTTTGTGGGGCGTCGTGTGCCGTCAAGCACCCGGTGGTGGTCCGGGAGGAGGCGGAGGAGAGTCGGTGGGATCGAGGGGATCGCCGATACGCCGGGCCTTCTCCCGCAGCCGGGTCATACCGGTGCGCAGCGCTCCGATGGTGCCGTGTTCCCGGATCGGCGTGCGCAACAGGTCCGGCACCTGCTGCACCCAGCCCAGCGCTCGCAGTGAGCTATAGAGGATGGCGCCGGTGATGCCGACGATGCCCACCCCGGCAAGGAGCACGACGAGCGGGGGAATGGTCAGGTCGAAGAACTCCCTCCAGCCGGGGCTGGCCAACACGATGACGAAGCTGCCGGCCATGACGCCGATGAGGACTCGGCGCAGGGGGGTAAACGGGCGCGAGACCATGATGAGCGCAAAAAAGCCGATCGACACGAGGACGAGTGTGGCCAGGGTCTGCGAGCCGGTGAGGTCGATGCCTTCGTGGATGGCCAGCTCGTAGGCCAGATACGTGGCGGCGGCGGCGAGGGCCCCCACCGGCACGGCGAACGAGAGCACCCGTTTCAGGAAGCCGGGCTGGGCCCTCTGCGTCGAAGGAGCCAGGGCCAGGAAGAAGGCGGGGGCGCCGATGGTGAGGGTGCCGACGAGGGTGAGGTGCCGGGGGAGGAACGGGAAGGGCCGCACGAACACGCCGATGAGCAGGATCATCAGGAGGGCGTAGACCGTTTTGGTGACGAACAGGTTGGCGACACGCTCGATGTTGTTGATGACCCGCCGACCCTCGGCCACTACGGCGGGAAGGGTGCCGAAGTCCCCCTCGAGCAGCACGAGCTGAGCCACCGACCGGGTTGCCGACGATCCCGATCCCATGGCGATGCCGATGTCGGCATCCTTGAGGGCGAGAACGTCGTTGACCCCGTCGCCGGTCATGGCCACCACGTGGCCGCGCCGCTGCAGCGCTCCCACCATGGCGCGTTTCTGGTGCGGGGTGACGCGGCCGAACACGGTGCCCCGCTCCACGATGGCCTCCAGTTCGGGGCCGCTCTCCGGAAGGCTGCGGGCGTCGACGACCTGGTCGGCGCCCGGCACGCCGGCTTCCGCGGCAATGGCCGCCACCGTCTGCGGGTGATCGCCGGAGATGACTTTGGCCGTTACGCCCTGGTTGCTGAAGTAGCGCAGTGTGGCCGCGGCGTCGGGGCGGATACGGTCGCCCAGAGAGATGACGGCGACCGGCTCCAGGCCCGGCGGGAGCTCGTCGCCGGACATGTCGGCCGAGGACCGGGCCAGTAACAGCACGCGCCGGCCCCGGGTGGCGGCGTCGTGCACGTGATCGACGACGGCGGGGTGATTGGGGAGGATCATCTCGGGGGCGCCGAGCACCCAGCTTCCCACCCTCCCAAACGAGGCGCCGCTCCATTTGCGTGCCGAGGAGAAAGGCACGTTGGTGGTGGGCCGCCATCCCGGCGGCTCGGGGAACGCTCCGGCAATGGCCTGTATGGTGGCGTTGGGGCTGGGATCGGCGGCGGCGATGGCACCAAGGGGAGGCGCCGGGTCGTGCTGGGGTGACAGCGCCTGCACCTCCTCCACCACCAGGCGTCCTTCGGTGAGAGTGCCCGTCTTGTCGAAACACACTACGTCGACCCGGGCCAGGCCTTCCACCGCGGGCAGCTCCTGCACCAGGACTTTGCGCCGGGCCAGCCGCATGACGCCGACGGCAAAAGCGACGGACAACAGCAGTACCAGGCCTTGGGGGATCATGGCCACCATGCCGGCGATGGTGCCGCGAAGCGCCTCCCGCCAGCTGTCGATGCCGAAGAAGCCGGCGTTTTCGACGTTGAGTTGGCTCCACACCAAAAGTGCCACGATCAGCGGCAGCGCCCAGGCGATGACGGTGAGCACACGATCGATACCTCGGCGCAGCTCGCTGTGGGCCATGCTGAAACGTTTGGCCTCTTCGGCGAGGCGGGCCGCGTAGGCGTCGCGGCCGACCCGGCGGGCCTTGTAGATCCCGGTGCCCGAGGAGACGAACGAGCCCGAGAGC
>Ga0307421_1001740_pt1 | contig 12781 bp, 15 predicted proteins | sample SalMarWE160270MG_FD_202163 | JGI IMG/M metagenome (GOLD analysis project Ga0307421, IMG submission 202163) | Salt marsh sediment microbial communities from the Plum Island Ecosystem LTER, Massachusetts, United States - WE1602-70 | ecosystem: Environmental > Aquatic > Marine > Intertidal zone >...
ACAAACCCACGATCGCTAAATCGAGAGAATGATGACCGGGACATGGATTAACATTGCCACGGTTCTGATCGGCAGCGTCGCCGGGCTTCTGTTCGGCGTCCGCTTTCCGGAGCGGATACGTGAGGGTGTGATCAGTGTATTGGGGGTCTTTACGCTTGCGATCGGCGCCGAGTTATTCATCCGCGGCACTAGCGTAGAGGGGGAGGATATTCTTCTACCTCTGATCGGCTTGCTTATCGGCGTGATGCTCGGAGAATGGTGGCGCCTGGAAGCGAGTTTGAATTCGCTGGGCGCCTATTTAGAGAAACGCTTCGCGAGTGGTTCGGGGGATGTCACGCAGAGCAATCGTTTCATCCGTGGGTTTGTCTCCGCCAGCCTGCTCTTCTGCGTTGGCCCGATGACAATCCTTGGATCGCTCCAGGACGGTCTGACGGGAAATTACGAATTGCTGGCGATAAAGTCGGTTATGGATGGTTTTGCATCTCTTGCGCTGGCTTCCAGTTTTGGTGTTGGGGTGCTGTTCTCGACGGTAATCATTCTCTTTTATCAGGGGGGCTTGACGCTGGCTGCGGCTTACATCGAGGGTTTTTTCGATCCAGTGATGCTGGCGGAGCTTTCAGTCGTAGGTGGGGTGCTTCTTATCTGTTTGGCGATAGGGACGCTGCTTGAATTGCGACCGGTACGAACGGCGAATATCTTGCCAGCACTCGTAATCACTCCGGTAGCGATTGTTATCCTGCGATACTTCGGTTTGATGTAATGTGAAGTAACACCGAAGGGATGGTTATACTGAGCGAGGGGCCGCGCAATTATCCGATTTGTGAAGTAGGCAAAAGAGCGGGCGCCGGCATAATGCTGATTACCCGCTCGGTCTTACTAATGGTTGGCGCTTAATTCTCTAATAGAGCTTGTTCGATATAGCTCTGGAAGGTTTCAAACGCAAGAGCACCGTTCACAAGTACACCATCGATGAGAAAGCTGGGGGTTGAATCGATCCCCGCGTCCTGAGCAGCTTGAAAATCGGCGTCAACCAGGTCTTGATAGTGTCCTTCACGCAAGCATTTCGCGAATGCGGCATCCAGCCCGATGATATCCGCCATAGCTTCCAATCTCGCGGACGAAAAACTTCCCGCGTTCTCACCGATCTGGTTGGCAAAGAGGATATTGGAATATTCCCAGAAGAGCCCCTGTTCCACTGCGCAGTAACCCCCAAGAGCCGCTGCCTGCGATTCTTTGCCGATGAACGGGAAAGGTCGGAAGATGTAGTAAACATCCCCTGTCCTAACATACTCATCTACGATCTGCTCAAATGTTTGTTCGTGGAATAACTGACAGGCAGGGCATTGGAAGTCAGAGAATTCCTCGATGACCACTGGCGCATTCGGATCTCCCATCGCCAGCCCCTCATTCTGTGGGAAATCAATGGCCGTTGGAGTGATAATGCTCTGGACCTGGGCCTGTGAGCGGAAGATAACCATTGCAGAGACGAGGATTACGACCCCTGCTATAACAAGCGTAGCAACGACAAGGGACCTCCGTTGTTCACGCTGACGTTTATCACGGATTTCTTCCCGTTTTCCCATATTTCCTCCAAATTAAATATCTTCAAAACATACCATAGTAGGTCACAAAAGTCTATATATTTGATCCTTGGGAGTTGTCGCTATAGTCTGGAGGCGTTCAGCTTTTATCAACTTTCTGTTCTGTTCAGCGCTGGGGATCACAATAACGAATCAAGTCGACTCGAGACAATGACTCGCAGGTCAAAAACGTACGGCAGAGAAGTGCTACCCAGGTAACTGAATATCAGATCTAAGGTAGGTTGGTTTCGAGGAGAGAGAAGCGCTGGCCTGTGGGTTGAAAACCGAGGGAGCGATAGAGCTGCTGGCTGCGGAGGTTATCCTCTTGTGTGTTCACGGTCACTTTCTCCAACCCGCGTTGAGAAAAAAAATGTAGTACATTGGTGATGAGAGTTCTCCCACAACCTATTCCTTGCAGGTCAGGGTGGACGGCCAGGCGGGCGATATGGGCGCCTAGCGCGGATGATGTGCTCATCTGGTAGGCGACAATCTGGTCTCCTTTTGATAGGACTGTTGCCAATGAGGAGAGACGGTAGGCAGTGCGGAGTGATCGCAGGGATAGAGCCCAGACGGGATCGAAAGCGCTCTGATCTACGAGAGCGACTGCAGGGAGATCTTCCGCGGCCATCTGCCTCAGCTCAAACCCGGGTTCTTGGACGTTTGGAAGCGGGTCTCCATCCCACTTGAAAAAGATGACCTTGTTCGTCTCTTGAAAGCCATATTTTTTGAGGAAGGGGATGAACCAATTCTGAGTGGCTAGTGCCACCGCCTGTGATGCGCCGAGGTTAACTGCGTCCTCCGCAGCCGCTTTCCAGAGTCGTTCCCACACAGGGTATTTTGGAACGTCTTTCAATGCGGCGAAGAGGCGTATCCAGGCGACTTGAGGGGGATCAGGCTGGCACGCCAGGCATGCCAGCGGTCCTTCTTTGTTGAGGGCAATGAGAAAGGGCGCTTCATCTAACAGGTCAAGAACGTTCAACCAGTCGAAGTGGATGTGCTTATGAGATGCGTTAGTCAATAGAGAAGAGATTAAGTCTTGATCGCTAGACCGCGTCTGCCGGATCGTCCATGATGATAGCGATTGCATCGCGTCCTGACTCTCTGGGGGATGGCTTAGGATCCCCGGCCGAGGAGTCGTCCGGGGATGTCGAAGAGTCTGCGAAGGATACGATCTCGCCAACTAAGGCGCGTCTGCGAATCGATTGCTCCCTGCATGCTGGTGAGGGCATCAAAAGGTTTGCCGCCGCGCAGTTGGAGCCTTGAGAGGGCTTGAAGGATGTAGGATCGTGTTTCTTGATCATCACCCTCCTCGAGGCGTGTCAGGGCCTGGATATAACTTTCCTCCGCTTGCTTGGCCTCTCCGGTGGCCTCGAGTGCTGCCGCCAGGTTGCCCAGAGCCATCGCTTCCATATGGCTGTTGCTTGCGCGCTGGAAGATTTCAGGGGTCCCCTTCACAGCGTCTAAGGCCTCGTGGGTCCGGTCCATCTTGAGGAGGACAACAGAGAGATTGTTGGCGGCTTCTGCTGCTTTTATTTCATCTCCGCGATCGAGGAAGTCTCGCTTTGCAGCCTGAAAGCCTTGGACAGCGTCCTCATACGCTCCGAGTTGATAGGCGTCGAGCGCCTCCCGGGAGAGTTTCTCGGCTGAATCCGGATCCTGCGTCATTGGATTAAATCATCAAACGCCCGAGCGAGTCTTTGCAAGGCGGGCAGATCAAGCTTTGACAGCCGCTCTGCCATCTTGAGATAAGGCTCGTTTTCACGTGCACTAAAGAAGGCGCGTAAATCCGCAGGAAGTTCACAGAAGCGTTCGAACGCTTGCTGAGTCATATGCCAATTGCCTATTGGTCCCTCGTGGTCGATAAGGGCATCCACAGGTTGCTGGATGGCATTAACCAGGCTTTCCAGATCGGGGATGGGAATGGGGCGAAGGCCACGTTCATGGTTGCTCACTCGGCTAGGTGGCATATCGACTATCGCCGCAAGTTCCCGAATCGACATCCCCAGCTCGAGTCTTCGTTTTCGCAGCATTGCACCGATCATCCTCTGCCGCAGTGAGACCATGATGGTCGGGTCGAACGTGTAATCTTCTCCTACATCAGACGCGGAGGGTGAGAGAAAGTAGTGGAGAGGGGTATCTAGATGGAATGCAAAGAGTTCAAGTTCTGGCAAGGAAATAGACTTTCGACCATGCTCATACGAGGAAAGTGTGCTGGTCGTCCTGCCGATCAGCTTCGCCATATCTTTCAAACTCATCCCGGTTTCCAAGCGTTTCTCACGCATCAGTGCGCCCAGCATTTTGGCGCGTAAAATTCGGGTTTGTCGATCCGTCATAATGCAGCTCCCGATTACGGACTAAGGGAATTATAGCAAATCTCCCCACTTTGGACCCACACACAAGAGTCCAGGAGAACAGTGATGTCAGGCACGCAGCAGCATGGAATTCGATTGCCCGGTGTGTATCCGCAAGTAATCTAACAGGGGATCGCCTCGTTATTGGTTAATTATATTGTAAGTGGTCCGATGGGGAATGGAACGGCTGATGACGCGGTACAGCTTCCAGAACCGGGTAGTAGCTGAGATTGGATCCCGATTGATTACTGGAGCAGGCGGGAAGCTGCGTCTTTAAGGATGAGATTGGCTCGTTCGTCAGGGAAGCGCAACTGTAAAGGGGCATGGAGGGAGTTTAGCAGCGTGAACTGCGTACCTATGTTTGGTACCGCTGCCAGCATCTCCACCCCCATACGATCTGCCAGAGTTCTCTGGGTTAATCCTTCGGATGGCAGCGGGCGGTTTGAGATGTATTGCAGTCGATCGGTCTGAATGCCATGGCTGTCTAGATAATCCCCGATCGCGTGTGCATTGCCAACACATTCATCATCGGGTATGAGGACAAGTACAAGATCTTCGGCTACGCTCATCACCAATCGAGCCAGAGGCGAAAGATTGCGCCCCAGGTCAACAATTATGTATTCGTATGTGGAGCGGAGTGATTGTAGAAGCGGTGCAAGTCGGTCCGCGTTCAATCTCTCTGCCTGGTCCGGACTGCTGGCTCCCGGGATAAACTTGGGATCCCACCCCTGTGGAGTTAAGAGATTCTCGCGCAGATATTCATGGGTGAGCTGGCTTGGTTCAAGTTCCGTCAGGTCGACGACATCCGGCGGTCCCATCAATCCGGTGATATCGCACAAGGACCCAATCGGCAGGACGAGGTCGAGAACAACGGTCTTTCCTGGTCCGACAGCTTGTGAGATGAGGTGGGCGATGTTTATGCAAATCGAAGATGTCCCGACTCCGCCTTTCGCCCCCAAGAAGGCGATCACATGAGCGAGATGAGGGGCCGCCGTAGCGGTTTTCTCCGCCCCATCAGTTTGCTGCTCTTCCGCCAGGTAGCTAATCAGAACTTCCACCGCATCGGTTTGCTTAATGATGATGTGATCCAGACCCGCATCAATGCCGGCGACAGTGGTTTCAGGCGCGCTAAGATGTGTGAAGCCGATCAGGATAGTCCGGTTCGTGCGCTGATCTTTCCTAAACTTCTGGATGAGTTCAATATAATCGATGTCTGGGAGATCTAATTCGGTGACGACGATGTCGGGCGGATTGCTCCATGCTGCAATCAACCCTTCCTTGCCCGTTGGAACCACCTGAACTTCATAGCCCACTTGCGTGAGCATATGGTGGATGAAGACGGCGGTCTTACGATCAGGCTCTATGACGAGCAATGAAGGAGTTGGCATTCCAGCGCACCCGTTGGGTCAACTGCTATTCAACTGACGGCATCATGTACCCAATCCCCTGTTTGGTGATGATATGTACGGGGTTCTTGGGATCGGGTTCGATTTTCTGGCGAAGCCGGCTAAGGCAAACCCAAAGGATCTCCTTGTCGTCTTTATATTCAGCCCCCCAGACTGACATCAGCAGATCTTCCGGGCTGAGCACCCGGCCAGTGTTGTTGGCCAGTGTTTGAAGCAGACGATATTCAGTCGCGGTGAGGGCGACTTCCTCCCCACCTACATTTACCTGTGCGCGTGCAAGGTCCATCTCTAATCCATCGTGTTTGAAAACAGGTTCATGGAACCCTTCAACAGTTTCACGCTCGGCTCTTCTCAGCACGGCGCGGACTCGGGCAAGCAGCTCCTGCGCCGAGAAGGGTTTAATAATGTAGTCATCGGCGCCTGCATCGAGCCCTCGCACGCGATCGCGCTCTTCCCCCTTCGCTGTGAGAATTATGATAGGGATGGATGAAAATTCGCGGATGCGTTCGCAAGCTGTGAAGCCATCCATAACCGGCATCATGACGTCGAGGAGGACGATGTCCGGCTGCTGTTCGGCGACTGCATCGACGGCTTGCTGCCCATTCATCGCCGTGATCACGGCATACCCTGCAGTCTCAAGGTTGATTTCCACAAGGCTCAGATAACGTGGTTCGTCATCGACGACCAGAATCATTTTCGGGTCAGACATATTCGCCCTCCTGTTTCTCAAGTTCTATTGTTTTTATGGGGAGCGTAAAGAAGAAACTCGTCCCTTCCCCCACGATACTCTCAACTCCAATTTCACCGTCATGCGCATCGATGATCTTACGAGAGATGTAAAGCCCAAGACCCGTGCCGCGCGTGGCGGCGTTTTTAGGGACTCGGTAGAATCGCTCGAATAGGTGTGAAAGATGCTCCTGTGTAATTCCAGGACCTTCATCCCGAACTTCGACACGCACACGTTCATCATCGGCATCTACTTTAATATACACCTTCGCCCCGGGCGCGTATTTCGAGGCGTTGGCGAGGAAGTTATCCAGTACCTGTGCGATGCGTGTTGAGTCGATCTCAAGAATCGGGAGGTCATCGGGCATCTCCGTGATGACCTCAATTTCTGGTGTGGCACCCTCGACTCTTTGAATCATCGCCCGGACTACAGGGCCGAGACGGGCTGGCTCGAAAGTCATACTTAAAGTTCCGCTTTCCAATCGGGACGAATCCAACAAGTTGTCGATGAGTTCGCTAAGGCGATCCGCTTCATCGTCAATGATTTTGAGGAAATCATCCCGGCTTGTCTCGTCCCACTCTGTGTCCTCACGCAAGAGTGTCGTAACGTATCCTTTAATGAAGCCGAGCGGTGTTCGCAGTTCATGTGAGATTGTTGAGATGAAATCATCCTGCATACGAGTCAGTTCACGCTGAGCTTCCAAACTAGCGATGCGTCGGGAGAGGCGGCGGTTCTCCAGGAGCTGCCCAACATGCCAGGCAACAAACTCCGCCAATTGAATGTGTTCCGATGGGAAAGATGGTCCCCCGAATCTTCCGAAGGCGAGACTTCCTACGCACCGCCCGCCGACGAGCAGCGGTAAGCCGAGGAAATCGCGTCGCCGTTCACGTCCTTTCACAGCCGGACCGGCATCCTCCTGACGCAGCACAGTTTGACCTGAGCGAAAGGCTTCCTCTGCGGCTGGCTCGCCCCAAGCTAGATCCGCCTCGCGCGATCTGCCCCGACCCAGCGCGCGAGCATAGCTGGGTTCTATCTCATCCGACTCTTCATTCTCGAGATAAAGAGCGACGGTATCGAAGATGAAAATTGTGCGTGCAAGACGGAAAATCGCATCGAGTCCCGCATCGGTATCGAAGGTTTCTGCGACGATGCGAGCGATAGCATAGACGGCGTTTAATTCCGTACCGTACGTTAGAGATTCAGTCGGAATTAATGGACCGGTCATTTATTTCCTGAAGATGAAGGGATCGTAAATTCAAATTTCGTCCCTTGGCCTTCCTGGCTTTCAACGGACAATTCAGCACCGTGAGCATCTACGATTATCTTTACAAGTGCAAGACCCAAGCCAGCACCTCCGTATCGTCTTGTCGGAGAGCCGTCTAGCTGGTGGAATGGCTCGAAAATCTCCTGGCTGCGGTCTTCGGGAATGCCAATACCGGTGTCGGATACTACAAAATGTATCCCCAGATCATCGATTCCTACCTGCACGTTCACCTTTCCCCCATCAGGGGTAAATTTTATACCGTTATCAACCAATTGGAAGATCGCCCAGGAGAGCCGTTCAGGGTCCACCTGCAAATCAGGCAAATTATTTGCCAGTTTGGCATCCAGGGTGACGCCTGTTTTTTTCGCCTTCTCGGTGGAGCGATTGAGAACTCCGTCGATCAACTCTGGTATCGAAAATGGCTGCAGGTGGAGTGTGATGCCCTCTCGCGAAGCAGTTGAGAACTCAATCAAATCATCGATCAAACCGCCAAGGCGGTTTGTCGCTCGCAGAGTCACCTGCATCGCCTCGCTTTGCTCTTTTGTGAGATCGCCCAACTGACCGGCAACGAAAAGTTCAACATACCCTTTGATATGCGCTAGCGGCGTCCTGAGCTCATGCGATATGTTGGAGATGAGATTAGCTTTAATCTGGTTGATCTCGGTCAGTCGCTCGAGTGCGTTCCTGAGCTCTTTCGTTCTCTCTGTCACCCGCTGCTGCAGAGTCCTGTTTGATTCCTGGAGGGCGGCATGCAGTTCTACGATCTGCTGGGTTATCGCTCGATCCAGAGTCTCTCGCTCCAGGTAGCCCAGTTCTAAAAGCGTCTGGCCGAGGAGGACATGCTTACCGCTTTCCGCAACCTCTTTCTGGCGCACCAGTGCCATACTGAGCTGCTCGTCCGTGATCTCACCCTGCTTGATGAGGAAATCCCCGATGCGGGGCACGAGCCATTGCGGGGTTGTGTCCATCGGAGCGTACATTGGTGAACCTTCGAGGAAGGCTTTTTCCCCAAGGAGGGAAAGGAGAGCCAGGTCGATTCCACAATTGGGACATGCCCTCGCATCCCCCGGGAGAGGGTGCTCGCACTGGGGGCATAGGATCAATTGAATATTGGAAGATTGTTGGGAAGAATTTGGCATGTGGAACCCTCTATAGAGTTCTATGGAAACCATCATAGCCTTTCTGCTGATTCCTAGCAAGCACAGTCCGCGTTGCAATGAAAGGACCTTGTAAGGTACAGGTCGTTAAAAATCAAGGATAATAGCTACAGTGAAAGGTAAGGTGAACATGGCTGTGGACGTTCTTCTCATAGACGACGACCCCGATCTGGCGATCATGCTGCGTACATTGTTAAAGGGTCAAGACATTCAAATTCGAGCGGTATTCAGCGGGGAGGATGGTGTCGAGGAGTGCCGCAATGCGCAGCCAGATGTCATTATCCTCGATTTGCTCATGCCCACCATGGATGGTTGGGAAGTATGTGAGAGAATTCGCGAGTTCTGCGATGTCCCAATCCTGATTCTCTCTGCGATTGGCTCCCCGGGGAGCGTAGCAAGGGCATTGGATGCGGGGGCGGATGATTATCTTATCAAACCTGTTCACGCCAGTTTACTCGCTTCCAGGCTGCGCACGTTGATGCGTAGACGGCTCAGGGTGGAGCAGGTTATCGCAGCCTGAATCATTTGTTTGGATCGCTGGCTGGCAACCGCGTTTCCCTTACCAAAGGGGCTGTCCCAAAAGGGCAGCCCCTTTAGTTTAAGTGGAATCAGGAAGCTCTGTTTCCTGTCGTTGGCGTAGCCTGCGCTTTGACGTGTGGGAGATGGGTAGGGTAGTCGGATGTGATCCTGTTAACCGCATCATCCCGGTATCCTGCGGGAGTACGAACTGTACGGGGCGATTTGCTACTATTGGATTGGGTCGAGCAGCTCTAGGAACTAAATCACCCTTCAGCTGGAACTCTTGAGAGGCTGCCAGAGTTTATGAAAGTGGCATTGAATGTGAACTGTCCCGTATAATTGACACAGGTTCAAAATCAAAAATGAGATCCCATTGAAGATTATGGAACAAATTTTCGCCATCGTGAAATCGGATACTCTTCCCCCAGAAACGCAACAGCTAATCATAGACAGTATTGATGTTTTACAAACGCGTTGTCGACCAGCAAGTTTAAGCCTGGATAATGCCTAACAACGGAGATTAACAATGCATAAAAAACTTGTGACAATTCTTGTAGTAATAACCCTCATTTTTCTTTCCGCGTGGACTTTTGCACCACAGAATCCTTCCGCAGAACAAGCTTCTGTACCGGGTTTGCCATTCACGGAGGACTTCACGGATACTGCGCTTCGTGATGCTGACGGGACAAACGCCAATTGGTCAACCGATGAAGAGGCATTGATCCTGAATTGGCGCCAAGCACAATACGGCGTTTTTGATCCCGGCTCGACTGGCGCGGATGTCACCAGCGATACTCACAATACCTGATCGATTGCATTGGCTGACATGGACGGGGACGGCAATCTGGATTTGATAGTAGGGAATAATGGAACCAACCGCCTGTACCTGAACAACGGCACATCTAATCCGTTTAATGGGGTAATTGGTTCGGATATCAGCAGCGATGCGCACTCCACTTGGTCTATTGCCTTGGGAGATGTGGACGGGGACGGCGACCTGGACCTGGTGTAGGGAATTTCGATCAAACCAACCGCCTGTACCTGAACAACGGCACTGCAGATCCTTTCACCGGGGTGGCCGGTTCGAGTATCAGCAGCGATGCACACAAGTCTAGCTCTGTTGCATTGGCTGATGTGGACAGGGACGGCGACCTTGACCTGTTGGTAGGGAATGATGCTCAAGCCAACCGCCTGTACCTGAATAACGGCACTGCAGATCCATTTAGCGGGGTGAGTGGTTCGGATATCAGCAGCGATACGCACGAGACTAACTCTGTTGCCTTGGCTGATGTGGATGGGGATGGCGACCTGGACCTGGTGGCGGGGAATTATAATGCTCAAAACAACCGCCTGTACCAGCAACGCAACAAGTATCATACCGCTCATGGGCTGGCCACATCTTTACGGGTGGATACAGAAAGCAGCAATATCACCCACGCTACCTTAACAGCAATCGCTGACCTTCCAATCAACACCCGGGTGACCTATTATTTGAGCAACAATGGCGGAGCCAGGTGGTATATTGTGAGGTCTGGCGCAGAATTCACTTTTCCAGGCACGGGTATGGACTTGCTCTGGAAGGCGGAACTAGAGTCACTCTCACCGATCCTGACACCAAAGGTGAATCAAATCCAGATAGAGTTTGAAGATTATTCCCAGATTTATCTGCCGTTGATCATAAGATAAATCTGTGTCTTGTAACCCTGTTATGAATTAAACAAATTCCCGGGTAGTTCGCCCGGGGATTTGTTACATTTAATCTTGGCCTTTTAGTTCAGGAGCCTTGCTGCAAAAAGTTCAATACGTTTCCATTAGCATCTCAAGAACGACCGCCTATGCCCATCGTGGGCCGACAATCCGAGTAGAGTGTAAGCATTGTCCAGATAATAAAGTGTTTCCCATATACTGAGACTCTTCACGGTGGCGGGTTTGTCCCAAATGATGGAGGCCTAAGAATAAAGTATTGGTCCATGCGTTTTTTTATCTAACGGTGTTTCGCTAAAGCGTCGCTTTTGTTGCGCCGCCATCGAACATGAGCGCGTGCCCATGGATGAAAGAGGCCGCGGGGGAAGCTAACCAGGCGATGGTCTTTCCGTATTCTTCGACCGTCCCCATCCGACCCAGCGGTACGTCTTCAGTGACTTTACCTGCCTGCTCATCGATAGTTGTCCCACTGCGCTCGGCGCGATCCGTCATGAGCTGCTGCACTCTCTCCGTCCAGGTCCAGGCGGGGTTGATCGAATTCACGCGGATCCCTTTCGGTCCGAGTTCATTCGCCAGCGACTTTACCAAACCGATCACGGCCATCCTCAGTGAGTTTGAGAGAATTAGATTCTCGATGGGCTGTTTGACGGAGTAGGATTGTGTGGCAACAATGGATCCGTGTCCTTGTTTCAGCATGTGCGGCACGACGGCGTAGCAAAGCCGGACGGCGCTCATCACGGTTAGATCAACTGCCGTATTCCAATCCTCAGGGGTGAGATCGAGAAAGCCTCCTGGAGGGGGGCCTCCGGCATTGATGATCAGGATGTCGATTTTTTGAAAGTGGTTATGTGCTTTAGATATCATCGCTTCAATTTGCTTCGGTTCGGTCAGGTCGGTTTGTACAGCGAGCACATCCACGCCAGTTTCTTCTTGAATCTCCTCTGCTGTAGCGAAGATCTGATCCGTGCGAGAACAAAGAGCGATATTCGCGCCTTCTCGTGCCAGCGCTTGCGCCGCAGCCTTCCCCAATCCGCGTGATGCGGCGGTGACGATTGCTGCTCGATCCTGTAAACCTAAATCCATGGAAGACTCCTTAACCCCCTCCAATTTTAAAGGAGGATGATTTGATGATCAACGACCTGCAGGTCTGGCCGGTTCCGTTCGATCCATCCTGGAATAGTCTCCAGCATCCTCTGTAGGTGGCGGTCGTTGTTCCCAACAACCGCGCAGGCGATCCCCGCAGACCTGTGCAGGTCATTATGCTCCAATTCGGCGGTGGAGATGTTAAACTCACGCTGCAACCTTATGAGCAGCGGTTTAAGCTTGCTGCGTTTCTCTTTCAAGGAGTTGCAGCCGGGGAGATGGAGTTCGATCGTGACGACGGCGACGTGCATACGCTGAGTTTAGACCGTATGATGAACGGGCACAAGAAGGATCTAAATTTGGTATAATACACAACTATGAAAAAAGCCGTTTTTATCATACTTATCGGTGTCGTGTTATTCCTGGCGCTTTCAGTTGCCGTCCTCCTGCGCGGGGTCCAGCAGGCGACACAGCCCGTGATTGAACTCCAGCAGGGAGTATCTACGGAAGTTGCCAGATTGCTCCATCCAACCCCGACCATCATTCCCGACCCAGTGACGATTATCCACGAAGTACAGTCGCTGGCTCGCCTGGAGACCATACAGTATTCGATTGAGAAGGTCATCACAGCGGAGACTCGCCAGGGTCCCTTCGGTTTCTTGTTTGGGGATAGGCTTCTGCTTGTTGCCCATGGCTCGGTCATCGCTGGCGTGGATCTGGCGGAAATCACGGAGAGTGATATCTCGATTGATGAAACCGGGATGGTTACGTTCAAGCTTCCCCCAGCGGAAGTCTTCATCGCTGCCTTGGATAATGAGCAGACGTATGTATACGACCGTGAAGTTGGTTTCTTACGTCGCGGCGATGTCGAGCTTGAATCTGCCGCCCGCTTGGCAGCGGAGGAAGCGATCCTGGAAGCCGCACTGAATGATGGGATTCTCGAGCAGGCGCAGGTAAACGCAGAGGCTTACCTGTTCCGTCTTCTGGGGT
>Ga0307421_1001742_pt1 | contig 12774 bp, 12 predicted proteins | sample SalMarWE160270MG_FD_202163 | JGI IMG/M metagenome (GOLD analysis project Ga0307421, IMG submission 202163) | Salt marsh sediment microbial communities from the Plum Island Ecosystem LTER, Massachusetts, United States - WE1602-70 | ecosystem: Environmental > Aquatic > Marine > Intertidal zone >...
ATCCGTTCGTCCCGTTCCAGCAATCCCGGGTAGAGCTGTTCGAGCTGCTCGATGCGGGCCTGGAGATGCCGCACCTCTGCCTCGCGGGCGCGCTGCAGGGCAGTCAGCTCGGCTTCGACTGTGGCCAGGCGCGCCTCACGCGCCACCAGGCGATCGCGTACGCCCTCCAGTTCGGCGATCTGACGGGCTCTCTCCAGCAGAAGACGCTCTGCCGTGTGCAAATCAAGAGGTGTCACGGCGGCATCCGGCGCGACGGATTCGGCCGCGCCCGGCACGCCGTGCCCCTCGTTTTCCACAATTCCTCCCCCAGCGGCGACTGCGCTCAGTGTAGGGAAAGGGCCTTCGCCGCGAGAACGAAACGCGGTGTAGGTTGGAGAGCGATGCAGGTGAGGAGGGCGACCCGGGACGATCTGTTGGCCATCGGCCGGGTCGCCGACGCCGCTCATTGGGAGGCCTACGACGGACTGCTGCCCCCTGAGACGATCTCTGGATTGCTGCGGCGTGACTTCTCGCCGTCTTCCCTGAAGCGCCGTCTGCTCAGTGGATGCGTGCTGGTGGCTGAGAGCGGCGGCCGAGTCGTCGGGTTTGCCGACGCCGAGGCCGCGGCCGGCCGAATCCTGCTCAGGAGCATCGCCGTCGAATCGGAGAGTGAAGGGGACGCGGCGGCGCTTTCGCTTCTGGGGGCAGCCCAGGCTCTTGCTCCCGGATTCCCGGTGTGCGCCGACGTGGTGCTGGGCAACGTCGAGGACGAGCGGTTCTATGAGAACCAGGGTTTTGTCCCCGGAGAGACCCTGCACGAGACGGTGCTCGACGAGCCGCTTATCGAACGGCGCTGGTGGCTGTCCGCCTGAGTGGCGCTAGCCTCGGCGCATGGAGGTTCTCAATCTGCGCCCGCTCCCCAAAGTTGTGCTCCACGACCATCTCGACGGCGGGCTGCGCCCCCAGACGGTGCTGGATCTGGCCGGCGAGGCTGAGTACAACGGGCTTCCCGCGTCCGATGCCGATTCCCTGGGCCGCTGGTTCCACCAGGAGGGTGCCACCAACCTGAAGGCCTACCTGGACGCGTTTCGGCACACGCTCGCCGTGCTACAAACGGCCACCGCTCTGGAGCGGGTGGCGCATGAGGCCGTTCTGGATCTGGCCGCCGATGGCGCCGTCTACGCCGAGATCCGGTTTGCCCCCTTGCTGCACTGCGAACGGGGATTGACACCGGATGCGGTACTGGATTCCGTTCTCTGCGGACTGGTGTCGGCCACCGAGGTCACCGGGACACCTGCATTCATCATCGTCGATGCGATGCGTCAGGACCACAACTCTCTGGAGGTGGCTCGCCTTGCAGCTTCGTTCCGGGATCGTGGAGTCGCCGGCTTTGATCTCGCCGGTCCGGAAGCCGGCTATCCCGCTTCGGGCCACGCCGCGGCGTGTCGAGCTGCCATCGACGCCGGTCTGCATCTGACCATTCATGCCGGAGAGGGCGCCGGCGTCGACAGTGTGGCCGACGCTCTCGGGTGCGGAGCTGAACGCCTCGGGCACGGTGTCCGCATCATCGAGGACACCGAAGTGGCCGGCGGCGAAATCCACCACCTGGGACCGGTCGCCGCTGCGGTGAAGGCTCAGCACATCACCCTCGAGGTATGTCCCACATCGAACGTGCAGACCGGCGCCGTCGCTTCGCTGGAAGCCCATCCGATCGGTCGGCTGCTGCGGGCCGGTTTTGCGGTCACGGTCAACACCGACAACCGGCTCATGAGCGGGACTTCGATGAGCAATGAGTTCAAACTTCTGGTGCAGCACCAAGGGTTCACCGTCGACGACCTGCTGGCGGTTACCCGCAACGCCGCGGCGGCCGCCTTCTGTGACGAGGAGACCCGCCGAGAAGTCCAGCAGAGGGTTGAAGCCGGGTACCGCGCCTCCTAGCCACCTGCCCCATCCCGCGGTGGGGTCTCGACGGCAGCGGGGCCCCGCGGCCGGTGTTCGGCCGCCCGTCTACCCGAACTTTCTGGATGCGGCCAGGGCGGCCCCAACGATGCCTGCGTTGTTTTGGAGCTGCGCCGGGGCAATGTCGGCCCGCGCCCGCAGCAGCGGAACAAATACTTCGTGCCGCCGGCTGACGCCGCCGCCGACGATGATGAGATCTGGCGAGATCAGGTCCTCCAGCTTGCCAAGGTATTCGCTGATGAGCTCGGCCCAGTCGCTCCACGACAGACCGGCCGCCAGTCGGGCCTTGGCCGAAACGCGGTCCTCCGCATCCCCTCCCCACATCTCCAGGTGGCCAAGCTCCGTGTTGGGGAGCAGCACGCCGTCGATAAAAAGAGCGCTGCCGATGCCGGTGCCGAACGTCAGCAGAAGCACGGTTCCCCCGCAGCCCTGACCCGCTCCAAAACTCATTTCGGCGAATCCGGCTGCATCGGCATCGTTGAGCGTGATGACCGGCAGACCGAGCGTTTCGGACAGCAGGTCGATGCTGTTGATGCCCAGCCAGGACTCATCGAGATGCGGCGCGACCGACACCACACTGGAACGAACGACTCCGGGAAGCCCGCAGCCGACGGGCCCCTCCCAGCCGCAGTTGTGCACCACTTCGGCCACGACCTGGGCCACGGCCTCCGGGGTCGCCGGCTGAGGCGTCGGCAGCTTCACCCGCTTTGTGGCCAGGTCACCGGTGCCGAGGTCGACAACGGCGCCCTTGATGCCTGTGCCTCCTACATCAATGCCCATTCCCTGGCTCATCAGCCCTCCATGAACCAGGTGAGCAGCGGACGGCGGGCCGCGGCGACATCGTCGGTTCTCCGCACCGGGGTGAACACGGGATGGCGACTCACATTCTCGGGCTCGGAGCGGGCCATCTGGGCAATGGAGCGGAAGGCCGCGGCAAGACCTTCTATGGTCTCGCGACTCTCGGTTTCCGTCGGCTCCACCATCAGGGCCTCCTGCACTATGAGAGGAAAATACATGGTCGGCGCGTGGTATCCGTAGTCAAGGATTGCCTTGGCGACGTCCACCGCCCGCAACCCGGTATCACGCTTGAGCGCCGCCACCGAGAGGACAAACTCGTGCATACATGGTTCGTCATACGGTATTTCATACTCGTCACCAAGCAGTGCAGCCAGGTAACGGGCATTGAGCACCGATCGTTCGGCGACGCGGCGCAGGCCGCTGCCGCCGAGTGCCCTCATATAGGCAAGGGCCCGAATCACCACTCCGAAGTTCCCGTGGTGCCCGTGGACCCGGCCGATGGAGGCCTCAGGCTGGAACCAGCCGAGTGAACCGTCGCTCCGCGCTTCGGGCAGCGGGCCCGGCAGGTAGCGCACCAGGCGCTCCACCACTGCGACGGGCCCCGCCCCAGGACCGCCGCCGCCGTGGGGTGTGGCAAAGGTCTTGTGCAGATTGGAGTGCACGATGTCGAACCCCATGTCGCCGGGCCGGGCGATGCCGAGGATCGCATTGAGATTGGCGCCGTCGTAGTAGACGAGCCCGTCAACGGCGTGAATGACCTCGGCAATGGCGCGGATGTCCTGCTCAAAGAGGCCAATGGTGTTCGGGTTCGTCAGCATGAGGCCGGCGACGCCGTCATCAACGAGGTGGCGTAGAGCATCGAGGTCGACCATCCCCCGCCGATTCGTGGGCACATGCACCGCCTCGTACCCGGCCGATGCCACTGATGCCGGGTTGGTGCCGTGCGCCGAGTCCGGGATCACAACCCGGGAACGGGGGCTGTCGTTCTCACCGTGATAGGCCCGCATAACGAGCAGGCCGGTCAGTTCGCCGGCGGCTCCCGCCGGCGACTGGAATGTGGCCCGCTGCATGCCGGTGAGCTCGCAAAGGATCCGCTCGGCTTCCAGCAGCAGCGCCAGCGCACCCGAAGTGAGCGTGCCGGGAGTGGCAGGGTGCAGATCGCGGAAGCCGGGCTGCTCGGCGGCCCAGTCACACACCTTCGGGTTGTACTTCATGGTGCACGACCCGAGTGGGTACGCCCCGAGATCGACCCCAAAACTGCGATGGGCGAGGCGATTGAAGTGTGCCACCAGGTCGCGCTCGGCGACCTCGGGAAGCAACGGCGGCTGCTCCGCCATCTCAGGGAGGGCCACGTCGGACACGGGGACGTCGAGTCTCGGCAGGGACCAGGCCCGGCGGCCCGGCGACGAAAACTGTGCGAGCGTGGGCTCGGTGGCGCCGCCCATCAGAGGGGTGCTGGCGGCATTGCCTCCCGGCTCAGGCACCGGCGATCACCTCCTCCAACGAGTCCACATAGCCGTCGATCTCCTTCCGGCTGCGCCGCTCGGTGACGGCAACCAGCATGCCGTTGCTCACCTGGGGAAAGGCGTCCAGCGCGATGCCGGCCAGGTACCCACGCTCGGCCATGGCCGCAACCGCCTGATGCGGGTTGATGGGTAGCGACACCGGGAACTCGCGGGCGAACGCCTCGACCGCGATGGAGACTCCGGGAAGCTCGGCGAGCCGCTTCGCCAGGTAATGGGCCTTTTGTATTGATTGGCGGCCGACCTCGGCCAGCCCCCAGGGGCCCAGCCAGGCGAGATGAACCGCGGCAGCTACGGCATTTAACCCTTGGTTCGTGCAGATGTTTGATGTCGCCTTTTCACGCCTTATGTCTTGTTCCCTGGTGCGGAGTGTGAGCGTGTAGGCGGTGGCGCCGTTCTCATCCACGGTGCGCCCGACCAGCCGCCCCGGGATTCGGCGGAGCAGGTCGAGCGCAACGGCAAAGATACCGAGCCCGGGCCCGCCAAAAGACATCGGGCTTCCCAGCGGCTGCCCTTCCCCAAACACCACGTCGCAGCCGGCATGCCCCGGTGTGCGCAACACACCCAGGAGCATGGGATCAACCTGAACCACAGCGAGCGCTCCACGGTCGTGGGCCAGGCGAACCGCGGCCTCGTAGTCCTCGATGACGCCCAGGTAATTGGGTTGGGCAAACAGCACCGCGGCGGGCTGACCGGCACACGTTTCGTCCCAGCTGGTGCGCCCCGCCGCGATGGGATGGTCCACAACCTCGATGCCCCGGGCCTGGGCAAAAGTGTCGATCACCTGGCGCGTCGGCGGCGGAAGAGCCGCAGAAACCCAGATCGTGGCGCGGCCGGTGGCGACGGCGGCCAGGTTCACCGCTTCCAGCCCCGCGCTGGCCCCGTCGTACAGCGAGGCGTTGGCCACAGGGAGCCCGGTGATGGCGGCCACCATGGACTGGTACTCGAACAGGGCCTGCAGGACACCCTGGGAGACCTCACTCTGATACGGAGTGTAAGAGGTGACAAACTCGGGCCTCATGGCGAGGGACCGCACCACGGGGGGCAGGTAGTGGTCGTAGATACCGCCCCCGGCAAAACAGATCAGGCCTTGCCGATTGCCCCGGGCGAGGTGCTCCATATGCGCCATGACCTCGGCCTCAGCGAGGGGCTCGGGCAGGTCGAGCGCTCCCTGGAGGATGACTTCGGCGGGCAAGTGAGAAAAGAGCTCGGAGACGTCCGTCATGCCCAGTGCCTCGAGCATGACCTCGACATCGGCGGCGGTATGGGGAGTGAAGTCCATCAGCGCTCGATGAACGGCGGAGAAACCCGCCGAGCCCCCACAAGTCTCTCTCGGATCTCGACGCCGACCTCTGTCTCATCCCCGGGATCCGGTGCCACATAACCCATACCGATGCCGATGCCGAGCGTCGGACTGTAGTTTCCGCTGCTGACCGTTCCCGCCGAATCTCCGCAGCGCAGCGGGTAGCCGTGTCGCGGAATGGAACGATCCTCGACGACGAAACCGATGAGGCGTTGGCGCAACCCGGCCTCCCGCTGTGTTTCGAGAGCCGGCCGGCCGATGAACTCGTGGCTCCACGAGACCACCCAGTCGAGGCCGGCCTCCAGCGGTGTGGTCTCTTCGTCGAGATCCTGCCCCCACAGTGGATAACCCATCTCGAGTCTCAGTGTGTCCCGGGCGCCGAGTCCACACGGATCGGCCCCGGCTTCCAGCAAAGCATCGAACAGAGACTCGGCGCCGTCATTGGGCACAATGACCTCTCCGCCGGCCTCTCCGGTGTATCCGGTGCCGGCAGCGACCAACTGCGCCCCGCCGAACTCGATCTCGTCAACACGAAAGCGCCGCGGACGCCAGCCGAGCACATCTTCGAGCACCGCGGGTGCATTCGGTCCTTGCACGGCAATGAGCGCAGTCGTCTCACGGCGTTTCACCACCGTGAGCTGCGGGGCGTCGGCAAGGATGGCGGCGAACACCCGGCTGTAGTTGGCCGCGTTCGGAAGCACCCAGTACTCCTCGGCGGCGCAACGCCACACGATGATGTCGTCGATCACTCCCCCGCCGGAGTTCAGCATGAGTGTGTACTGGGCGCGGCCGGGCTCGATGAGCGCAACATCGTTGCAGAAGTGGCTCTGCAGGGTTTCGGTCGCCCCGGTGCCGCTGATCCAGAAACGTCCGAGGTGGGAAACATCAAAGACACCGCAGGACTCGCGTACGGCGCGGTGCTCAGTCAGTGTGCCCTCGTAGCAAAGCGGCAGCAGCCAATCGGAATAAGTGACGAAACGCCCCCCCAGCCGCTCGTGGGTGTTGTGCAACGGCGAGCGGGCCGCTGCAACGGGGGTGCCGTTCACCTGCCGAAGCCTAGCGGTCGGCCGGACTCAGCCGGTCTCGACTTCTCCGAGGTTTTTCACCTGAGGCGGGCCCGGGATCCGGGTCGGCGCCGGCACCTGGGTCGTGTTCTCGGCCTCGAGGCCGTACTTGACCAGGAGGTGCAGGTAATCCCTCTGGTAGAAGATCTTGCACCGAACCTCCGGATAGAGCCGGCGCATCCGCTTGATCTTGCGGTTCTTTTTGGTGACGAGCTTCTGGTTCATCGTGGTGATCTCGATGTACAGGTTCTCATCGGGCAGGTAGAAGTCGGGAGTGAAGTAGCTGACGGGTTCGCCGTTGCCGTTGAACGAGATGGCAAAAGACCTTGGCTCGTACTCCCAGTCGATGCCGTAGAAGTCCAGCAGCCGGGCGAACTGCTCTTCGCTCTGGTGGGCGAACTCAATCGTGTCCGCAGGAAACTGGAAATCGTGGCTCACGACCAGGGTCTCACGCCTCCATGGTGGCTGTGTCGGCAGCGGCCACCGGACGCTGAGGGAAGAGCCTGAGGATCTCGCCTTCGAGTTCCGCCTGCACCGGCCCGACGGCGATGCCGAACACCCCCTGCCCTCTTCGGAACACATCAACCAATTCGTCGGCGCTATGCGCCGCGTAGATCGTTATCCCGTCCGACAGCAGGGTGACATCGGCCAACGGCGTGGCGCTGTCGAGCTCACCCCGAAGGATCTCCATGGCCTGCCGGATCTTCTTGAGGCTCATTCCCGCATCCAGGAGGCGTTTGACCACCCGCAGCTGGACAATGTCGGAGAAGGAGTAGAGCCGTTGCGAACCCGAACCATGGGCCGTCTGGAGAGACGGAGTGAGCAGCCTGGTCCGTGCCCAGTAGTCGAGTTGTCGGTACGTGATACCGACAACATTGCACACCTGTGGTGCCCGATAACCCTTATCGTCCGTCACAGCCTTGCTCACCTCCCCCAAGAGCTTACACGACCGTAATTCCGAGACGTGGAACTACCTGCGTGAAACTAGATGCGCACACGGCAGTTGTCAACAACCCCTGTGGATAAACCTGGATGAGCTCGGCGATCGCTCAACCGGCGGTGCCGAAATCCTCGGGCGTGACCGACTCAAGAAAGGAGCGAAACTGCTCGACCTCATGCTCCTCCTCCTCATCGCGCATCTCCACGCCGGCCTCCTCGAACACGGTGGGAAACACAAAGATGGGAGAACCGGTACGAGCGGCGAGAGCTATGGCGTCCGAGGGCCGCGAGGAGACCACCACCTCGGCGCCGTTGCTGCGCAGCACGAGGTCGGCGTAAAAGATGCCGTCGCGTAGCTCCGTCACCATGACCCGGTCGACGTTGGCGTTCAGAGCTTCAACAGAATCCCGCAGCAGGTCGTGGGTGAGAGGGCGCTGGGGCTGGATACCTTCCATGGCAAAGGCGATGGCGGTGGCTTCGCTGGCCCCTATCCAGATGGGCAAGTAGCGCGCCCCGCCGATCTCGCGAAGGAGGACGATGGGCTGGTTGGTGGGCAATTCCACGCGGACACCCACCAGCTCGACTGGGATGCCTTCGCTCATACATCAACCTTATCACCGGCGATTCCGAATACCCTGCGGGCAAGAACGCCGGGATCCTCCTTGAATGCAGCCAGATCGAGAACGGCCCAGAGCCCGGGGACATTGCGGAATCGACCCTCCCAATCGAGGCCGTAGCCGAGAAGGAACTCATCACCGACTTCAAACCCTCTGTACTCGAGAGGAACATCGACGATGCGCCGGGTGCGCTTGTCGAGGAACGTAACGGTGGCCAGCGAAGCCGGATCTCGTGTACCCAGCAGACCGAGTAGATACGAGAGAGTAAGACCCGTATCGACAATGTCTTCCACTATCAGCACATGGCGGCCGTTGATTGAGGTGGCACTGTCCATGGAGATGCTGACCCGGCCCTCCGACCCGAAACGCGTCAGGCTGAGGAAATCGATGTCGATCTGGGGCGACATGAAGCGGGTGAGATCGGCCAGAAAAGGAACCGCCCCTTTCAGCACGCCCAGCAGCACGGGCTGCTTGCCCTCGTAGTCGGCACGAATCTGCGCGCCCAACTCGGCAACGCGAGCCGAGATCGTTGCCTGGTCGACGACCTCGGCTAGCAGGCTCATCGTGCTGCATCACCTCCGAGAACCCCGGGCAGCAGGTCTCGCAGCTGCCCAATGAGGGCCCGCTCGGCCGGGGTCGGTGGATGCTGAGCCGGGGGGCCACCGCCGTCGTCCAGCGGACCGGCTGCGGCGGCGCGGGCCTGAAACCATTCGGGCATCTGCGCCAACGAATCGCTGCCGCTGGCGCCTGAGAAAAAGTGATCCTTGGGACCCAGGGTGTCGAGGGCATAGGCCAAGAGTTCGCGTGTCGCCGTTATGTGGTTGTCGGCGCCCATCACCACGGCGACATACTCCTCATGCGGACCATCGAGGTAGGACAGCAGCACCAGGCCGGCGGAGGTCGTGTCTCCGGTTTTGAGGCCGAGCACTCCGGGAAAACTGCCCAGCAGCTTGTTGGTGTTCTCCGCCTCGATGACCTCGCCGCTGCTGAGCTCAAAGATCACGTACTTGGTGCTGGAAAGATCGACGATGCGCGGCTCCCTGATAGCGGCGAGGCCCAGGCGGATCAGATCGCGCGCCGTGGTCAGGTGGCCTACGGCGTCAAGGCCGTTGGGATTCTTGAAGGTGGTCGAATCCATGGCGAGCTCGACCGCCTGCTCGTTCATCAGCACAACGAACTCCTCCTCACTTCCCGCCACGTGCTCGGCGAGGGCGACGGCGGCATCGTTGCCCGAGATAACGAGGATGTAGGCGAGCAGATCCTCGACGGCCCAGACCTGCCCCTCTCTCACCTCGGCTTGGCCGACAAAGCCGACCGGCGTGGCCGCGGCCGTGGCACTGATGGTGACGAGCTCATTGGGGTCGGTGTTGGCGACGACTACCAGCGCAGTCATCACCTTGGTGACCGAAGCCGGAGCCCGGAGGAGGTCGGCGTTGGTGGCAAGGAGGATGGCACCCTCGTCGACGGAGTACAGCACCCAGGCGGCGGCACTGATCGCCGGAGGCTCGTGGTCGGGAAAGGCAGCTATCGGCGGTGGCGGGACGTCGGGGGGCCTGATGTTGAATTGCGGCATCATGCCGAGCGTCAACACGAGTGCGGCGAGAGCCTTCACGGTCCTGTAACCAGGCTGCGTAGCTGAAGCCGCACCATCGCATCCTGCATCTCTCGCGCCGCCTGAGCACAGTCGGCCAGGATCTCCGAGGCGCGTTGACGGTTGGACGGGCTCGGGTGCCGCAGGAGGGGCCCGGCGAGTTGAGTCAACAGGTCCGTCTCGCGGTTAGCGGCAAGATGAAGCGAACGCAGGTGCCTGGGCTCCAGCCCGTAGGACACGAGCCGGTGGGCCGATCGGGCAATGATGGCTTCGTCGTCGCCGAACTCAGGGCCCTTTTCCCCCTTCTGCGGATCGATCACCCCATGCTCTACCAGGCTCGCGATGAGTTCGACCGACACTCCGGCGGTGCGGGCGAGTTCGCTGGCGGTCATGCGCGACCTGCTCACCGCAAAGTAGGCGTCCGGTGGGGGCCCGTCGGGTAGCGGCAACAGGGGCACTTCACCCCGCTCCCAGGTGCCCAGCTTCTTTTTGATGACCTTGAGAGGAAGGAAGTGATCCCGCTGCTGGCGCAGGATGTAGCGCACACGCTCGATATCCGTCTTGCGATATTGGCGGTACCCGGAGCGGCTCCGTGCTGGGTGGACCAGCCCTTCGGCCTCGAGAAAACGAAGCTTCGAGACCGTCATATCGGGAAACTCGTCCTGGAGGCGATCGATGACCTCGCCGATGTTGAGGGTCCTGCCGTCGCTCATGCGCCGAGGGCGACAACAAGATGAAAACGGCCGACGATGACCTCGTCGCCCGGGCCGAGTGTGGCGAGAGCGACACGTTCCCCGTTCACATAGGTGCCGTTGGTCGAGCCAAGATCCTGCACGGTGAGGGAGCCCTCGCTGACGATAAAGGCAGCGTGGTGCCGTGACACGGTGATGTCGTCTAGGAACAGTGCCGAGCGGGAACTGCGGCCGGCCTCACTGGTTCCCTCGGCCAGATCCCAGTGCATGCCGCGTTGCGGCCCGTCGGTCGCGACCAGCGCGAATCCGGCCAATCCCGGAATACCGGCTGCGGCCTCTCGAGCCCTTATCCGGCGAACCTCAATAACCGGATCAAAGATGAGGGTCGGTTCCGGCTCGTCGTCGACGGGGCCTTTGCGGGGCTGTTCAGTGTCCGCCATCTCCGGCCATGGTAGTGCCTGAACCCTGCACCTGGGCTTGAGGCCTGTTCCGCGGGTCTCTGCGCCTCGGCGCGGCGGTTCATCCGGCAGCAGGGAGGATGACGTTGACCTCCACGTCGGCTCCCGCAGGGGCCATCGGGGCGACGTTGCCGTCGATCGGTTCGCCGTCGACCGTCATCGTGGGTGCAGCTACCTCACCTCGGGAAACGGTGATGTTGTAGCTGGCACCACGGAAGCGCCGGGAGGCGGAAAAGCCGTCCCATGCCCCAGTGATGCATGGTGCCACCCTGAGGCCGGCGTAGTCAGCTCTGATGCCGAGGATCCACTGGGTGGCCGCCTGATAGCACCATGACGCCGTTCCCGAAAGCCACGAGTTCCGTCCCAGACCGGCCTCGGGATGTTCGTCGGACAGCACGTTTTGGGCATACACATACGGCTCGATCTCGTACTCGTCGGCCCGGTCGTTCTTGGCCGCGGGATTGATCTGGGAGTAGTACTCGTAGGCCCGGTCGCCGCGGCCGAGGAGCGTTTCTGCGATGACGGCCCAGGGGTTGGTGTGCAGGAAGATGCCACCGTTCTCCTTCGCCCCGGGCGGGTAGGTGGTGATGCCGCCGTAGTGCGGGTTGTACCCATCGAAGCCCGGTGTCGACACCTTGAGGCCAAAGTGGGTGTTCAGCCGGGCGTTGGCCTGGTCCATGGCGCGCCTGGCCCGATCCGGCGAGGCGAACCCGGAAAGCACCGCCCACGTCTGGGCGTTCAGGTATATCTGTCCGTAAACGTTCTCCGTGGAACCGAGTGGCTCGCCCGCATCATCGAAGTAGCGCAAGTACCAGTCGCCGTCCCAAGCGTGCTCTTCGACACATTGGCGCATCTCATCATGCGCAGCACGAAGAGATGCCGCCTCGGCCTCTTCTCCCAGGTGCTCGTACATCTCTATCAGCTCGAGTACGGCTCTTCCCCACAGGTGCGCAGCAAACAGCGACTCGGCGCCTTCGGGAAGGTTGACGGCGTCGTTCCAATCGGCAAACCCCAGCAAAGGAAGCCCGTGCGCGCCAACGTTGGTACTGGTGAAAGCCACGCCTCGCCTGAGGTGCTCCAACACCGTGCCGCTCTCGAGCGGCGCTCCGGCCTTGTCCTTTTCGTAAAAGGGCACGACGTTGTCGAGGAAGCCGAGGTCCCCGGTCTCCTTCAAGTAGGTGATGACTCCCAGGATGGGCCAGAGGTGATCGTCGCAGTAGTAGTGAGGACGATCCTTCATCTCCTGGGAGTCGCCCTCGGACCCTTCCATGGTCAGCGGATTGAACTGGTGCATCGCCGAGCCGTCCCGCCTCTGGAACGACAGCAGCGTGCGCAGCACCTCACCGGCCTCTTCTGGAAGGGCGGGCACCACGGCGAGCACATCTTGTGACGTGTCCCGCATCCCGATGCCGCGTGAGCCCAGACCCAGCTGGTAGTAGGACAGGTAGCGTGACCATTGCCGGGCCACGTAGCACTGGTGCGGAATGTGGATGTTGACCGTGCTGTTGAACGCGGCGTCGGGAGTCTGCACCTGCAGTGTGGCCAGGTAGGTACTCCAGAAGGCTCTGATCTCGGCCAGGGCCTCATCAACAATCTCCGGAGAGCGGTACTTGTCGATGCCGGGCCGGGCGGCGTCGAGACTCGACTCCTGGCCGAGTTGGGTTATGAGCCGTTTCGTTTCGCCGGGCTCCATAGACCCCAGATGATGGAGCAGCGCGCCGATGGTGTCCCCCCGCTCCGCGTCCCGGCTGCTGAGTTCCGCTTCAGCGAGGCTCAAGGGTGCCGCCCACGTGCCGTACTCGTTGCCGCCCAGGAATCGTTTCCGGTCGGCCTCGAAGGAAGACACCGGGA
>Ga0307421_1001744_pt1 | contig 12768 bp, 10 predicted proteins | sample SalMarWE160270MG_FD_202163 | JGI IMG/M metagenome (GOLD analysis project Ga0307421, IMG submission 202163) | Salt marsh sediment microbial communities from the Plum Island Ecosystem LTER, Massachusetts, United States - WE1602-70 | ecosystem: Environmental > Aquatic > Marine > Intertidal zone >...
CTTTTTCATTGGTCGGGAAAAATTGAGCGCGCGGAGGAATACTTGATGCTTTTGAAGTCGCGGAAGGACTTGTTTGAACAGCTGGCGGAAACCGTGAAGGCTTTGCACAGTTATGAAGTGCCGGAGATTCTTGTTCTTCCTGTGGTTGGGGGTTCAGAAGCGTATTTGGGTTGGTTGGGCAGCTGTTTGCTGTAGGCGCCTAGCGTACGTTTATGTACACATAAGCCTTAAATACGCCATTGCGGTATGGTTCAGAACTTAAGGAGTAAAGTAACATGGGGTATCGTATTTGGCTCCGAACAATCGCAGGCTCAACCTGAAGCCCACAAATTAAACTACAAAAAAATCCGTTTTACAAAATCACCCCTCGAAATCTTCTCCAAACTCCACAAACGTTATGAAACCGCTTACCTGCTCGAATCCATCGAAGGTCCACGGAAACTGGCGCAGTACTCGTTCATAGGCTTTGACCCACGGTTGACAATTGAAATCAAGAACGGAGAAGCGGAGGTCCGCAACGAGAAAACTGGAGAAGTTGAAAGAGAGCAAACCCGCGAGCCGCTGCGTGTTCTTGAAAAACTTTTGAACGGCAAAGCTGTTTCCAACAGGGAATTCCGGTTGGTTGGAGGCGCGGTCGGCTACATCTCCTACGACACGATTCGCTACTGGGAAAAACTCCCGCAAAAACCAGGCGACGACCTCAACTTTCCCGATGTGCAGCTGGGCGTTTTCGACGACGGCATCGTGTTTGACCACAGGCAAAGACGTGCATTCTACTACTACTCAAGCGACAACCGCCTTTCGGAAATTGAGAGCCTCATAAAACAGCCCAGCAGCCAAGAGGCTTTAGCGTGCAGCGAGCCGAAAGTGAACATTACGAAAGAACGTTTTGAGAAAGCCGTGGAAAAAGCCAAAGACTACGTTACCGCAGGCGACATTTTCCAAGTCGTACTCTCGAAGCGCTACGAGTTCCGCGTCAAAGGCGATTTAATAGCGTTTTACCGAGCGTTACGCGAGATAAACCCGTCACCGTACATGTACTTCCTCAAAGCGGGCGACAGGCAAATCGTTGGGTCCAGCCCAGAAATGCTCGTCAGAGTAGACAACCGGACTGTGGAAACCTTTCCCATCGCTGGAACAAGACCCTGCGCAGAAAACTCCGCCGAAAACACTCGCTTAGCTAAAGAGTTGCTTGCTGACCCAAAAGAGAGGGCTGAGCACGTGATGCTGGTTGATTTGGCTAGGAATGACATCGGCAGGATTGCCAAGTTCGGAAGCGTCCACGTTCCCGAGTTCATGCAGGTTCACCGCTACAGCCATGTGCAACACATCGTTTCGCAGGTTGTCGGCGACCTCAAGGACGAACTCCAATGTTACGACGCGTTAAGAGCGGTTTTCCCCGCAGGCACGGTTTCCGGAGCGCCCAAAGTCCGCGCCATGGAAATCATCGAAGAGCTTGAGCCCACACGGAGGGGACCTTACGCGGGTGCAGTCGGCTACTTCTCTTATAATGGTAACGCGGATTTCGCCATAACCATCCGTACCTTGTTCGCAGACAAGGACAAAGCCTACATTCAAGCGGGCGCAGGCATTGTGGCTGATTCCGTTCCAGAACGGGAATGGTTTGAAACCAACCACAAAGCAGAGGCGCTAATTAAGGCGCTTGAGAAAGCTGGAGGCGAAACCGCTTGAAAGTTCTGGTAATTGACAATTACGATTCCTTCGTGTACAACCTTGTCCAGTACATCGGAGAACTGGGCGCAGAGGTCATCGTTTACAGAAACGACGCGGTAAGCCTTGAACAGGTCAAACGGCTTAAACCCGACCGTATCGTGCTCTCTCCAGGTCCAGGCACACCAGAAGAAACACGGTATTTCGGCGTCTGCACCGAAATCCTGCAGCAAGTAAGCCGCACGGTCCCCACTTTAGGTGTATGCCTCGGCCATCAGGGTATAATTCATGCGTTCGGAGGAAAAATCGTCTCTGCCAAGCGGCTGATGCACGGAAAAACATGCGCGATCAAGCATGACGGCAAAGGCATTTTCCACGGAGTCCACAACCCTTTCACCGCCACACGGTATCACTCGCTTGCAGGTGAAAAAGGCTCCATTCCGCCGTGCCTTCAGGTGACCGCGGTGGCAATTGACGACGGAGAAATCATGGGCGTCCGCCACGCCGAGTACCCCATTGAAGGCGTGCAGTTTCATCCCGAATCCATACTGTGCGAGGACGGCAAACTCGTTATGAAAAACTTTCTGGAAGGCAGATGACGAAGAATGATCAGAGAAAGCATACAAACACTGATTGACGGCGCAAACCTCCCCTTCGAGGAAGCGCAGAGCATAATGCGTGAAGTTATGTCAGGGAACGCAACAAACGCGCAGATAGCCGCGTTCTTGGCAGCCCTGCGCATGAAAGGCGAAACCGTTGAGGAGCTTATAGCGTTCGCCGAAGTTATGAGAGAACACTGCCGACAAATACACCCCCACATACAAGGTCGCCTGGTTGACACTTGCGGCACAGGCGGCGACAAAATAAAAACCTTCAACATAAGCACCGCAGCGGCTTTTGTGGTCGCTGGCGCAGGCATCGCCATAGCCAAGCATGGAAACCGTTCCGTCACCAGCAAAAGCGGCAGCGCCGACGTACTGGAACGGCTGGGACTCAACCTTAAAATGACGCCTGAGGCGGTGCAAGCCACTATCGAGCAGGTCGGAGTGGGCTTCATGTTTGCGCCTGCTTTTCACCCTGCCATGAAGTACGCCATTCAACCGAGACGAGAGATCGGCATCCGCACGGTATTCAACGTTCTAGGACCACTGACGAATCCCGCTTCTGCCAACGCCCAGTTGCTCGGCGTTTACGACAAACAGCTAACGGCTCCGCTGGGTTACGCGTTGGAGAAGCTTGGATGCGAAGAAGCCATGGTTGTTCACGGCTTGGATGGGCTAGATGAAATATCCACGATAGGCAAAACGGCAGTAGCGTGGCTAAAAGAGGGTAAAGTGGCAGTCATGGAGGTCGCGCCAAAGGACTTCGGCGTTAGAACAGCTCGAATCGCAGATATAAGAGGGACTACGCCAGATGAAAGCGCCGAGATAGTGTTCCAGATTTTAAACGGCAAATGCCCACCCGAAAACCCGAAGACGGAAATAGTACTTGTTAACAGCGCCGCGGGAATCATTGTGGGCGGGAAAGCAGCAGACTTCACTTACGGCATGGAAGTAGCCCGCGAATCGATTGAAAGCGGAGCCGCCTACAAAAAACTCAAAGCGCTGGTTTGCGCTTCTGGAGGCGACCTGTCAAAACTTGAGGAGTTAGAATCCAAGCATGCCTGACTTTCTTGACACTCTGGCGAAGAGCGCACGAGAAACAATCGACAGCGGCTACTACGAAACGCTAAATGAGGCAGTCACTTCCCACATCAGCTTGAAACAGGCAATCCTCGAAGCCAAAAATGCGCCAGTCATCACCGAAATCAAAGCCGCCTCGCCGTCCGCAGGCACAATCAGGGAACACATTCAAGCAAGCAGCGTCGCGAAAAGCATGGAAAAAGGCGGCGCCGTCGGTATATCTGTTCTAACCGAGCCAAAGTATTTCCATGGCTCTTTGCGCTCTCTCGCCCAAGCGCGGAAAGCGGTGAAGCTTCCAATTCTCATGAAAGACATGATTCTGAGTCCTGTCCAGTTGGAAGCAGCTTCAAAAACAGGCGCCAACGTTGCCTTGTTGATTGAGGCGCTTTTTGACAGAGGATACTGCGAGTGCAGCCTAAACGACATGATAGCAACAGCGCACTCGGGAGGACTTGAGGTGTTGCTGGAAGCGCATACTGCGGACGAGTTTCGTTCCGCCGTTAGAACTCACGCTGACTTGGTAGGGATTAACAACCGGAATTTAGCGACACTAAGCGTGAATTTGAACGTGACAAAGGAGATTCTGGAAGGAAACCGCGCGGAAGGCAAGGTCGTGGTGAGCGAAAGCGGGATTAGCGCGCCTGATGACCTGCGTTTTCTACGAGAATGTGGCGCACAAGCTTTTCTGATAGGGTCAGCCGTCATGTTAGCGGACAACGTTGAAAGCAAGGTTAGGGAGTTTGTGTCAGCCTTATGAACGCGGTTAGGGTGAAAATCTGCGGAATAACCCGAAAGGAAGATTTGGAGGCGGCAGCCACTGCAGGAGCGGACGCCGTGGGGTTCGTGGTTGGTGTAGCCTCTTCTCCAAGGAACCTTTCACTTGCAGAAGCTGGAAGCCTGATTAGGCAGGTTCCGCCCTTCGTGAAAACCGTTCTGGTGATGGTGCCGGCAAGCTTAGGCGAAATTGTGGAAGCTTGCGAAGCGTTGAATCCTGACGCCTTGCAGGTTCACGGGGAACACCTGCAGGATGTTGGTGCCGTCAGAGACAAACTTCCAGCCAAGCTTTTAATAGGCGCAGTGAAAGCGGGTTCCGCCGATGAGGTTGGTAGCGCTGCGGAGGCGGCAAAAATGTTTGATGCGGTTCTCCTTGACTCGTTTGTTCAGGGAAAACACGGGGGCACAGGAGTCGTTCACGACTGGAACGTGAGCCAGCACGTCAGGCGGCTTGTCTATCCGAAACCGTTAATTCTGGCGGGTGGGCTGAATCCTGAGAACGTCGCTGAAGCCGTGCGCACTGTTGAGCCTTACGCGGTGGATGTGTCCAGCGGCGTGGAACGACAGCCGGGCGTTAAGGATTACCGGAAAATGGTGGAGTTTGTTAAAAACGCTAAGGGATGTATGAGATGAAAAAGATAAGCAACTATCCAGTTGACGGAAAATTCGGCAAATACGGCGGACGCTTCGTGCCCGAAGTCTTGATGGCTGCAATCAGCGAGTTGGAAGAAGCCTACGCTGAGGCTAAACAAGACCCGAACTTCTGCAAAGCGCTGGCGTATTACCTGTCGGAGTACGCTGGAAGACCCACACCGCTGTATTACGCGGAGAATCTAACACTGAAAATGGGCGGCGCGAAAATCTACCTGAAACGGGAAGACCTTGCGCACGGAGGCGCCCACAAAATCAACAACACGCTCGGGCAGGCACTGCTGGCTAAAAAGATGGGAAAGAAACGCGTGATTGCCGAAACAGGTGCGGGTCAGCACGGAGTTGCCACCGCCATCGCCTGCGCCGTCTTGGGCTTGAATGCTGAAGTGTACATGGGCGTTGAAGACATGCGGCGGCAGCGGCTTAACGTGTTTCGCATGAAACTTCTGGGCGCCGAGGTGCATCCTGTGGAGTCCGGTTCTAAAACGTTAAAGGACGCCATCAACGAGGCGTTCAGGGACTGGGTTACCAACCTTGAAAGCACATATTACCTGATAGGCTCCGTTGTAGGTCCTCACCCTTATCCCCTGATTGTCCGCGATTTCCAAAGCGTCATCGGCACCGAACTGAAAGAACAGTTCCAGCGTAAAGAGCAGCGACTGCCAGACGCGCTGGTCGCATGCGTCGGCGGAGGCAGCAACGCCATAGGCACCTTCTACCCGTTTGAAGACCGCCCAGAAGTGAAGTTGTACGGAGTTGAAGCCGCAGGAGAAGGCATTGACTCCGGCAAGCACGCCGCTGCCTTGGGCGCTGGAGCAGAAGGCGTCTTCCACGGCATGCTAACCTATGTGCTGCAGGACAGGGACGGGCAGATACAGAACACGCACAGCATTTCCGCGGGCTTAGACTACCCTGGAGTCGGACCGGAGCATTCTTTCCTGAAAACCTTGCAGAGGGCTGAATATGCCACGGCGACGGACGCGGAAACGGTGGATGCTTTCTGCATGATGTCGAAGATGGAGGGCATTATTCCAGCTTTGGAGTCTTCGCACGCCGTAGCGTTTGCTATGAAGTTGGCTCGGAAGATGAAGCGGGAGGAAGCGGTTGTGGTTACGTTGTCGGGGCGTGGAGACAAGGACGTTGAAGTGGTAGCGGATTTTCTGGGAGTGAAAATATGAGCGACATAGCCAAAGTTTTCGAACGGCTGAAGACGCAGGGCGACGGCGCGTTGATAGGCTACGTGACGGCGGGAGACCCTAAACCAGGGCTTACGGCTAGTATCGCTGAGGCGCTTGTTAAAGGCGGCGTGGACATCCTTGAGCTGGGCGTGCCGTTTTCTGACCCGATTGCGGATGGACCGACGATTCAGGCTGCCAGCGTTCGCGCGTTGCAGGCGGGGACCACGCCGAAGATGGTGCTGGGCATAGCCGGGGAAATCAAGAGGAAGCTTGGCGTGCCCGTGGTGATTTTGACGTATTTTAATCCTGTTTTCCGCATGGGAGTGGAGAACTTTTTCAGGCTGGCAAAACGCTTTGGGGTTGACGGCGTGGTGGTTCCTGACCTTCCCGTTGAAGAGGCGGAAGATTATCGCGAAGCCGCTAAGAGCTGTGGGGTGGACACGATTTTTCTTGCGGCGCCTTCCACCTCGAAGGAGCGCTTAGGCAAGATTGTGGCGTGCACTTCGGGTTTTCTTTATGTTGTTTCGCATTTTGGCGTCACAGGAGCGCGAGAGACAGTGGAGGACTCAACAGTCCAGCTTATCAGGAGGGTTCGGGTTTTCACGAGCGGGCGAGTCCCGTTGGCTGTGGGCTTTGGGGTTTCGAAGCCCGAGCACGCCAAACGCATCAGCGAGGCTGGGGCGGAGGGCGTTATCGTGGGAAGCGCCTTCGTTAACATTATTCAAAAGCGACAGAAAAATGTTGACTGTATGCTTGAAGAGCTTGAGGTTGCCGCGCGTAAACTGAAAAACGCTACAAGAAAACAGTAGAAAAAGGGTGGTGTTTTTTAGCGGGGTTTTCTTCGGGCTAAGAGCAATGCTACGCCTATGCCGACAACGACGATTATTATGGCGATGATTATTATTCCTCCTGCGCCTGCGGGTGGCGGGTTACCTGAAGTGTCTGTGTTTGTGGCTATGTACGCGGTGAACGTTGGGTCATGTTCAACTCTGTAGCCGCTGTATTCCGGATAAGCGGTTATGTAGAAGTAGTTGGCTCGGCTCATGTTGGCGATTGTGGAAACGGCTTTAGTGAAGAGCGCTGGGTACATGTGAATGACTACGGCTGGCAGGAACTTCATTAAGCCTATGTGAAGTGCGAAGAGTCCGCCGTTTCCTGCGAAACCTGCGATTCGGGCGGTTCTTGTTGTTGCCTCGTAAGTGTCGTACGAACTTTCCGATGGGTCAGCAGTGTAATTGTACAGGTTGTAGTTTTTCTTGGTGCCGAAGTCGGCGTTGAAGATTTTTTCGCCGTCATCTGCGTACGTGCCGATTGAGGTGTCGGTGACTTCTGTTTCTGCATCGGTGACGCTTTGTCCGGATGCTGTTTGGCTGTAGGTTTCGTGGTCAGCCATAACTGAGGTTTGGAAGTTTATGATGCTCATTTCTAAGCCGTTGTCGTGGATGAAATCGTAGATGGTGTCGTTGCTGAGTTTTCTGCCTAGCATGCCGTAGGTGCCTGTGCTGTTGTAGTATGTCCATGCTAGAGGTATTATGCCGACGAATAAGTGGCGCATTCTTCCGATCACGTGGTTCTCCTGCAGCGTTGCGGTGCCTGATTCTGGGTCGATTGTAAGCTTGTACGTGAATGTCAGTTCATCGTAGACTGTTAAGCCGACGGGCCAGCTGTTTTGGAAGTGGGGGTTGTTGGGGTTTATCCATGTTTGCCACCAGAGCGCGGTTAGGTTGGTGTATCTCATGCCCCATGTCCACGTGTTGCCTTCATGGGTTAGGGGGATGGTTTCTGTTTTGCTGTTAAGCACTGGGAGTGTTTTGCCTAATTTGCTGAGGTCGAAGCCGAGGCTGAACGAGGCGAAGAGGGGGTCGCTGGTGTCTGGAGAATCGGGGAAAATTGTGTTGGTGGTTTCGTTGAATGCCATGAGCATGAGGAACGTGGATGCCAGGATAACGTCACGGTTGTTTTCGTTGGTTTTGTACGCCATTATGAATGATTGCATGGGTATGCGTAGGTAACTGGATTCGTCTGTGGTTATTTCCTCTAGTCCAGCGTAGAGCAGTTTTAAGCCGCTGCTGTTCACGTAGGTCATGTACATGTTGGCGTGCCACTTGGCGAAGCCTTCTTGCGGGATGCCGTTTAGGGTGGCGTAGGCGCGGACGTATTCCATGTAGTCAACTGTTTTTGAGAAGCTTTCTTTTTCAAAGTCTGTGTTGACGAGTGTGTCTGCTTTTACGAGGGGTGCCATTAGGCCGAGTAGGATTATGGCGGCGAGTAAGGTTCCAAGGGTTGTCTTGGTTTTCATAGAATCGATTCCTTTGTTTTTGTTATTTGCCTTGAGCGACTTGTGTATTAAGAATTATGAATCAAGAATACAAACCTTTCTATCCGCGAGCCCTGCAAAGAGCCATCTCAGCAAGTCCGATGCAACACGTTCTACGGTTGCCTTTTGAATCTGATGCATATGCTGCAGACTTTGTTTAGGAACACTGCGCCTTTTCTGTTTTTAAGGCTCTTCCTATGTTGCCTGAGCTTAAATTTTTAGATTAAATCCTGTATTTTCCCAAACTCTTATATGGGAACCATTGCTAACCGTTCATTACAGAATTAAAGGAGAAGAAAAAAAATGCAATTGCCTAAAGATAAATCTGCTATTACGATTGCTTTGTTTCTGGCACTAACTATTGCTGTTTCATCCGTAACTCTATTTCCAACCGCTAACGCTGTGGACACGTATGCAAGTGCTGTTTACGTATCCGTTAGCCCCGACGTCATAGGCGTCAACCAGCAAGTATTGCTCGTCATGTGGACGGCAGATATCCCGCCTGATACCGGTGAAATCGCGACTGGGGGTCGAGCCCACTGGTCTAACGTAGGATTCATCATTACAGACCCTGAAGGGAACAACGAAACCATAACGATCCCCGAGTCCGATCCTGTGGGCGGTGGTTACTATAGCTATACACCTACTCAGGTTGGCACCTACACTGTCACCTCTTTCATACCTGAACAAACAAAACTGAATTCGCGAGGTCCAGCAGGTACTTCGCCTCCTACAGACCAAATCTTTTCAGCCGCTGAAAGCATTCCTGTCACATTCACCGTGCAGGAAGAACCAATACAGCCATGGCCCGAAGCACCTCTGCCAACAGGAGCATGGACACGACCAATAAATGACGCAAGCAGAAACTGGTACGTTCTCGCTGGAAACTGGCTTGGCGGTGCAGCTATAAGACCTGCGGGTGCTTATGGTGGCACGACTGAGCGGTTCGTTTACGGTGTAGGTCCAGAAAGCCCTCACATAATATGGACAAAGCCACTTTATGCGGGCGGCATCATGGACGAAAGGTTTGGCAACACAGGCTTCGAAACTGGGCACTACCAAGGTCTCGATTTCAGTGCGATAATTATGGACGGAAAAGTTTTCTATCCCTTCCGAAGAGACGCACACGTGTCACAGGGCTATCTTGTCGTTGATCTTTACACAGGCGAAACGATGGAATACCGAAACAGTACTATGCCGTCAAAAGGTCAGATATACAACTACGAGTCGCCTAACCAGCACGGAGGCTACCCATACTTGTGGGTAACTTCTGGTGTGAGTCTCCCTGAGGGCGTAATTACCGAGCGTGGTAAGCAAACTTGGGAGATGCTTGACGCACACACAGGCAATACCATATGCAAAATAGCCAACGTGTCTGCACCTTCCTTTAGCTTCTTCGGCGGTGGCGGCGGCGGCACTGAAGTCTACGGCTTAGACGGAAGCATATGCTACTACAACGCTGCCAATCTGGGAAACAGTACAAATCCCAACTACTATCTGCAGATATGGAATAACACCGCAATACCCACTGAGCTTGGGTTCAACGAAGGAACTACGGCTTGGCAATGGCGGCCTTCAGGAGGCGCTTTTGGAACTGGATGGCCTAATCCTCCAGTCTATGATGGCATGTATATCCACGATGGTAACTTCGGCTTCTCATTGAATGTTTCAATACCAGACGTATCAGGTCTCACCGTTCAAGCCATACGTGAGGGCGACCAGATAATCTTCGGGGTTCTCGGACTTAACAACGAGGACGGTAACGTTCCAGGTACAATGCTAGCCGTAAACCTTGACCCAGAGCGCGGGGCAGTTGGATCGCAGATGTATAAAACAAGCTTTGATTCGCCATTTCTGTCGAAATCGCTCAACCTCACATCAGGATTCTTCGGAACAGGAGTTGCCATAACAGGTGTGGATCCAGACGACGGTATGATACTACTGCAATGTCCCAAACTGCTGAAGCGATGGGGTTACAGCCTGACAACTGGAGATCAGATCTGGGAAAGTGCACCCGAACCGCAAAACAACTACTACACCATGATCAGCAACATCTACGAAGGCAAACTTCTCACCGCTGGTTACGGCGGAGTGATACTTGCCTACAACATCACCACTGGAGATGTCCTCTGGAACTTTACAGCCAAGAACGTCGGTTTTGAATCGCCTTACGGCAACTACCCCATTAACATGTTTGCTATCGCTGACGGAAAAATCTACACGCTCACGGGTGAGCACTCTATCACGCAGCCCATGTGGCGTGGACCAAACTTACGCTGCATCAACGCAACAGACGGATCAGAAATATTCTCCATGCTCATGATGTCAGCCAACGGCGGAGCACACCTCACAGGACAATACATGCAAATGGCAGACGGCCACATCATAGGACTCAACTTCTACGACAACGAGATATACTGCCTCGGCAAAGGAGACAGCGCCATGACACTTTCCGGTCCACAGCTTGTCCCAACACTGGGAGCTAGCGTTATGCTCACCGGCACGGTCACAGACCAGACACCCACCGGCAGACACAACACCAACGACAAATTAGACTGGACCCTCAAAGGCACACCAGCAATATCCGACGAAGACATGAGCGCATGGATGGAATACATGTTCATGGACCAAGGAAAGCCAGCAAACGCAAAAGGCGTTCCAGTTGTCTTAGAGACGCTTGACCCTAACGGCAACTTCTACGAGATCGGCAACACAACAAGCGACATAAACGGCAACTTCGGCATCAAATTCACGCCGGATGTTCCGGGCGACTACCAGATATTCGCAACATTCGCAGGATCCAAAGCTTATGGCGCATCAACCGCATCAACCTACATTAGTGTAGCAGAAGCACCACAAGCTACGCCAACACCGACACCTCCGCCACCATCCAACACTGACACGTACGTCATCGGCTTCGGAACCGCCCTGATCATCGTAGTAGCAATCGGCTTCGCCATCCTTATACTAAGGAAACGATAAGCGCAAATCAAGAAACCAAACAATCTATCCCTTTTTCTTTTTTAAGTCAAAAATAAACAGGCATAGGCGCCCACAACATTTTCTGATATGATCAGAATCGAGAACTTTATCTTCAATATGTGTTCTAATGTAGTTTCGATAAAGCTGCATTTTTAACAGGCAAAGTTACCCGTGCAGGCGCTGGATCGTTGGCGCCTACTCATGGTGAAGCAGGAGCCAGCATCGGCGGATACGATTCAGCGGGATATTCCACATGCAACAGGAACAGAAGTCCCACTGCCGTGGCATGCCAGTTTGATTCGTCAGGGGTGTTGCTGGTAGGCCGCCAGCCTCCGTCGTAGTTTTGCGCCGCTATGGCACGGTTGACAAAGCCATTATCAACTAAGTTGCCCTGCCCTGCTAAGTAGAGAAACGCGGCTGCCTCAAGCTCCAAGTCGTCCACGACCGCATCATTGTTTATCAACGCGGCAGTGGCTTGGTACAAGCTTTGGGCAAAGCCGTCGGGCAGTTGCAGCGTGCAGCCGTTTTCTTGGACCCAAATTAAAGATAGCACCGCGTGTGTGAGCATATAATCCCCGAGGTTCGCTGCTTGTTCAAGCTGCGCGGCGTAATCTTCTGGTAAGCCGTATCTGTCGCAGTAGAGGGCGGGGACGGTGAGGCGGTCAAGGTCGTAGGTGACCGAATTTAGGTCTCCGGGCTGTAGCTGGTTGTCGTGGTCGGCGATGCGGCGGAACACGCGCATAATAGGTGCCTCCTGTGTGTTTGCGTCTATGGCTTGGTCGTAGATTTGTAGGGCGTCGGCGAACTCGTTGATTCCGAAGCGGCGGTACATCACGTCAAGCATCATTAGGGCGTACAGTTGGTTTGACTGGGTGGGGTGGGGTGATTCTTCGAAGAAGTTGATTGCGTTTGTGACTGCCGTTTTTAAGGCGTCTGGTTCCAGTGTTGGTGTTGGCGAAGGTGTGGACGTTGGGGTTGGTGATGGTGAAGGAGATAATGTTGGTGTAGGCGTTGGGGACGGTGAGGGGGAAGGCGATGGAGTGGGCGCTGGCGCAGTGTGCAGAAACAGCGCCACCCCCAACAAGCTGCACAACAGGATTATAACGATAGCCCCAACCAGCGGTTTTTTCACTGCTTTTGTTCCCCTTCAATTATTTGGCTGACTTCCCTGTTCGGAGAGGCACACGCACGCGCTCAACAACCATGTTATCTTACCCTACGCCTGTTCGCCCTCCTATTGAGATTTTCCCCTCTAAAAAAACTTCTGCAAAACCGTCCAATCATCAGTCAGCAAGCAGCGGATTCAAGTGTAAAGTCAATATCCCACGCCCTCTCAACCCTTCAAAACTCCACAACTGTTGGAACATCTCCTGCATGCGGTTCAGCGCTTGTTTCCGTTCCGTTTCTTAAAGTAAAACGCTACCACAGCGCCGACAGCAGCCACCGAAGCCATAGGAGCCACCACAAGCGTAGTGGGGAAGGGAACTTCCACGGTGAAACTGACCGTCTCAGA
>Ga0307421_1001748_pt1 | contig 12759 bp, 13 predicted proteins | sample SalMarWE160270MG_FD_202163 | JGI IMG/M metagenome (GOLD analysis project Ga0307421, IMG submission 202163) | Salt marsh sediment microbial communities from the Plum Island Ecosystem LTER, Massachusetts, United States - WE1602-70 | ecosystem: Environmental > Aquatic > Marine > Intertidal zone >...
CATGGGCTTACACACCTGGAGCGAAAGGGAGGGGGAGAACATCCTGCAGGATAGTCACAGCAATCTTGGAATTCCTGCACGTTCTCCCTCTTTTCCTGTCCACAGCATCCCTCTTATTCTCATAGTTGCGCTAGCATTCACTGCCGCAACCTCCTTTGGCGCGTTGCGCGAGCGTTTTCTTTCCGCTGTAAGCGATAAAGCCGCAGCATCAACATCGAGCTTCTATGAATTCGATGTCTTAAACGGAGATGTTAATTCGAATCGGTCCATTGAACTGGCTCAGGATCCCAATCTAAGTGCATTTACACCGGAAGTTCAACGCTGGGGAGTTCAGATTGAACGCTGGGCTGAAGAGTATGACCTACCCACAGAACTTGTTGCAATCGTAATGCAAATTGAATCTTGCGGTGATCCCACGGCAGTCTCTAGCGCTGGCGCACTCGGCTTATTTCAAGTCATGCCATTCCATTTTGGAGTTGGTGAGGATTGGATGGACTCCGAGATCAATGCTTCACGAGGTATGGAATACCTCGCCCGTTCGTATCAGCTATCGAATAGAAAGATTGACTTAACGTTTGCGGGTTATAACGGCGGACATAGTGTCATCGCGCGCCCTCCCGCTACATGGCCCGATGAGACCCAGCGATATGTCTATTGGGGAACGGGAATCTGGAAAGATCTCGACAGCGAGACAATTCCCAGTCCCACCCTGAATGAATGGTTAATCGCAGGGGGTGAACATCTATGCAGACGGGCTTTGGATGTCTCAATACTCGCGAATTCCCAAAGCCGCTATCCCGATAATGAGTCAACACCAATTGGTTAAAATGCGATGCTCAGCTGAAGGTTGTTATTGCTGCGCAATCACCGACAGTCCCACCCAAGCGAAAACTGTACTCGCTCTTATTCGTCCCCTGGTGACGCGTCAAGGGGTCTGAAATTCCCATCTTCCTGCGGACCACACGTTCCTTCAAGCAGCGGTATAGAGATGATAAAAGTCGTACCCTCGCCAACCGATGACTCAACCTTGATATCTCCACCATGATGGCGGGTAATCCAGTAAGCAATCGATAAGCCCAGGCCGGCGCCAGAACCTTTGTTTCTGTTCCGTGATGGATCCCGACGATAAAAACGCTCGAATATTCTTGACAACTCATCTTCCGGGATGCCCGGCCCTTCATCGACTACACTGAGCTCTGCCCAACGCCCTTCACACTTCAGCGCCATCAGCACTTCGCTCGCATCAGGTGCATGTTCAAGTGCGTTTGCGACCACATTTAACAATACTTGTTTCAGTCGATCACGGTCCCCTACTACTCGGGCCTGGTCCTCACCCCCAATACGCACGTTGACCCTTCCTCCAGCAAGAACTTTTGCTTGCTGATACACTTCTAACATTAACGTATCAAGTTCAACTGGGTCACTTGAGAAAGGGAGTTTTCCCGTCTCGGCCTGTGCCAGCAATAGCAGATCACGTACGAGTCGTGTAAGACGATCGACTTCTGAGCTGATTGCATCCAAGGACTCCTCATCAGCCACGCCAAATTGCCGGATAAGATCGACATTTCCCCGGATCGCCGTTAACGGCGTTCGAAGTTCATGCGACACGTCTGCTAGGAACCGCTTCTGCGTATTGAAAAGGCCTTCTAGTCTTTCCATGGTTGCATTGAAGGCTTGAATCAACCTTCCCACTTCGTCCGTCTTCTGTCCTAAGAGAGGGATCCTTCGCGAGAGATCATCTGTACTTGTAATTTGAATTGCCGTCTGAGTAACTTGATCGAGTGGGCTCAGCGCTGCGCCCGCCACTAAATACCCGATTATCGCAGCAACAATCAACGCCAATAGTTCTCCCACCAGGAGCATTATCAACAGCGTGTGAGCAACCAAATTGACAGTCGCCAAAGATGTGCCAAGCTGTAAATACCCCAAAACTTCGTTCCCGGGTGCTGATACAACTGGCACAGTTAGTATACGGTAATCTACGCCTAGAATATTTTTAGTGCTGAAAACATTTTCATCCATGGATAGATTTTGAGGATCCAAGGCGTTTTCCACTGGTGGCGCATTGCCTGACTGCCACACGATCTCCCCGTCATTCCGCAAGATCTGAACCGAGACATTGGAAGTTAGATCCAATGCCCTGAGAGTAATTGCCAAATCCTCCGGAATTCCATCCGCCATCGTAAGTAGGATGTCGTCCGCAGTGCGATCTAGTGTGTGTTCTATCTGGTTTGTGAGGTTAAAGGAGAGCGAAACATAAATAATGCTACCGAAGAGAACCAAGACAACAGCAAGAACAGCGGTATACCAGAGCGTTAAACGAGCACGAAGAGTCACGAATTTTCTCGAAGCACGTATCCAACGCCTCTAACAGTATAGATGAGGCGTGGTTCTCCTTCCGATTCGGTCTTTTGTCTCAGGTAGCGCACATAGACCTCGATGATGTTGCTCTCTCCCCCAAAATCATAGCCCCATACACGGTCGTAGATTAGATCTCGGGTGAGGACTTGTCGCGGGTTGCGCAAGAAGAGCTCCAAAAGTTCATACTCCTTTGCGGTCAGTTCAACCACCCGCTCGCCCCGAAATACCTGATGCGTCCCTGTATCCAGTTGCAGATCTACAAAGGTCAGAATTTCCGGTGCTTCCGTCTTGGCTCGCCGAACAAGCGCCCTGATTCGTGCTAAAAGTTCATTTAGTGCAAAAGGCTTAACAAGATAGTCATCTGCTCCGGCATCCAGTCCCAGTACTCTATCAGACACCGACTCTTTCGCGGTAAGCATAATGATTGGTAAATCACTGGCGGCGCGCAATCTCCGGCACACTTCCAATCCATCCAAACCTGGTTCTATTTCAGGAAGCATCCAATCGAGGATAACTAGATCAGGGGGAGTGTCCTTTGCAACCCGAAGCCCTTCTGTCCCATTCACAGCAGTCAGAACGCGGTATCCCTCGTACGCCAAACCCCGACGCAGAAATTGCAGAATTCGCTCTTCGTCTTCGACGATTAATATCTTCTCATGCATCGAACACCTGGTTCCTCGTCGCAGAGTTTATCCTGCGCAGTCCCCGGTTGTGTCGGGGGCGCAGTCCCCGGTTATATCGGGGGCGCAGTCCCCGGTTATGTCGGGGGCACAGTCCCCGGTTATGTCGGGGGCGCAGTCCCCGGTTATGTCGGGGGCGCAGTCCCCGGTTATGTCGGGAGCGCAGTCCCCGGTTGTGTCGGGGGCACAGTTCCCGGTTGTGTCGGGGGCACAGTCCCCGGTTATGTCGGGGGCGCAGTCTCCTGTTTCCCTTTGCGCCCTTTGCGATCGCGCAGCATCTTGTAAGGAAGCATCCCCGTAGGAGGTGAAGTGAAACGGAGTGGGGACCATCGTCGCATGGATACTCAGCATGTTAAAACTTCATCATCAGGTTGAGTTACAACTAGCAGACTTTATACCACAGCGCTGGAGAAAATGGATGAAGCCGCCACTGAGGGCGGCTCCATATTCGCTCGTTGCGTATACACTACGCTAGTTCAATAGTAGCGCCTGCTGTCTCGAGCTTGCTCTTTGCATCATGCGCAGCTTCTTTGCCTGCTTGCTCGAGAACCTTCGCTTCCGCTGTTTCGGCGAGGTCTTTTGCGTCTTTCAAGCCAAGCTGAGTGATCTGGCGGATGGCCTTGATTACATCGATCTTCTTGGGTCCAACATCCTTGATTATTACATCAAACTCGGTCTTCTCATCAACATCTTCCCCTGCACCTGCTGCGGCTCCAGCAACAGCAGCAACAGCAACCGGTGCTGCAGCTGAAACACCCCACTTCTCTTCCAACAACTTGGTGAGTTCAGCAGCTTCAAGGATAGTTAGTTTGCCGAGGTCTTCTGCTATTTTCTCAATGTTTGCCATTGTTTACGATCTCCTTTATATTGTTTTCTGATACAAAAACTTCTTAAGTTAAATTTATGCCGCTGCAGCTTCTTTTTCAGAATACGCCTTAACGACGGTCACTACTTGCCGCACAGAACCCGATAACGCCCTGGCGATCTTTGATGCCGGCGCCTGTACCATACTGATCAACTGTGCTTGGATAACAGGCATCGACGGTAGTGCTGCTAAGCTACTCACTCGAGCGCTATCGTAAATTTCTCCATCGATGACCGCACCTTTTACCTGAATTGCTTTTGTCTCTCTGGCGATGTCGACAATTGCTTTCGCCAATCCTGTGACATCTTCGTCTGTCGCCCCGATCGCTGTTGGCCCATCAAAACTGCCCTCAGGTTGCGGCATCCCGATATCATCAATCGCTAGCTTTGCTAGTGTATTCTTGATTACGTAGAACTCGCCGCCGATCTCGCGAACCTTCCCCCTCAGCGTTTCGAGTTCCTTAACACTCAAACCCGTGTTTTCCGTGAATATCAAAGCCGTATTACGATTAAAGATGTCTTTGTACTGAGCAACTAGTTCTTCCTTTTTTTCTCGTGTGATTGCCAATTCCACTCACCTCCTTATTATAAAAAATAGCCTCTGCTTCGCGATGACCATTGAAGCAAAGGCTTATAAGGAAAGCGTTGATCGGCGATCTTGCTGCTTTCAAGCCTTCACCTGAGCAGGGAATTAAGCCGTCAACTAGTGACCTGGCACCTGCTGTCTTCGGCGAAGCGGTGTCTTCTTTTTAGTGAAATGTATCTGTCTCCGTTTACTCCTGAACTTATTCTACCACCGCGATTGCTGCGCTGGGGTCAATTCGTATTCCCGGTCCCATCGTGCTCGTGACTGTGATCGTTCGGAAAAACGCTCCCTTTGAGGCGGCTGGCTTTGATCGCCGAACCGAATCAATAAGCGCAGCAAAATTCTCAAACAACTTCTGTGTTTCAAAAGAAGCTTTCCCTATGGGGACATGCACATTTGCGGTTTTATCCGTTCGGAATTCGACCCTGCCCGCCTTTAGCTCGTTTATTACGCGCGGCAAATCATCCTCGGGAACAACAGTCCCGGCCTTTGGATTTGGCATTAGTCCGCGCGGTCCCAGGATCTTCCCCAGCCGTCCGACCGTGCTCATCATTTTTGGTGTTGCGACTGTGGCGTCAAATTCAAACCAACCATTTTGGATTTGTTTAATAATCTCATCGTCGATGATGTAATCCGCCCCCTCTTTCTGGGCCTCCCGTGCTGCATCGCCTTCTGCAAATACAAGAACACGAATGGTCCGCCCAAGACCATGGGGCAGCATTACGGTGTCTCGCACCTGTTGATCGGCATGTCGTGTGTCGACACCGAGGCGTATGTGTAGTTCAATGGTGCCGTCGAACTTCGTAAACGAAGTCTCCTGCGCCAACTTAAGCGCTTCCATCGGCTCGTAATTTTTTGTTCGATCTATCTTTGCAAGTGCTTCGAGATATTTTTTTCCATGCTTTGGCATTTCACATACTCCCTGTGGTCCTTACGGGTTGGTCTACGCCAGCCCTCCCACTAATCTTCAGCCTAGCCCTCGACAACGATGCCCATATTTCGCGCTGTCCCCTCTATCTGGCGCATTGCTCCTTCGATGTCGACAGCGTTCAAATCTTTCATCTTGATCTCAGCGATCTCACGAACTTGATTCCGTGTGACCTTACCTACTTTTTCCCGGTTCGGTTCGCCAGACCCCTTCTCAACACCTGCCGCTTTGCATAATAGAACCGCGGCTGGGGAAGTCTTTAATATGAACTTGAAGGAGCCGTCGGTGTATATGCTGATCTCTGCCGGGATGATTTCTCCTGTCTTGCTCGATGTGCGCGCGTTGTACTCCTTACAAAAAACCATAAGGTTGATGCCATGGGGAGCCAGCGCCGGCCCTATCGGTGGTGCCGGGTTGGCCTTTCCCGCTTCGATTTGAAGCTTAACAATTGCCTTTATCTTCTTTGCCACAGGTATGCTCCTTTTGTGGTATTAGCGGGCAGAATAGCCCTCCCACGCGCGATCCTTCTAGATCACGCTTTATCAACTTGCAGGAAGTCTAACTCTACAGGTGTCTCACGACCGAAAAACGACACCATCACACGAACCATTGCTCGCTCCATATCGATGTCCGCTACAGTCCCGATGAAATCATTGAATGGGCCATCGATAATGCGAACTTTTTGTCCGATTGAATACGCCAACTTAATGCGTGGGGCATCCGCCTCCATGCGTTTAACGATTTTCGCTACTTCCTCGGGTCGCAATGGGGTCGGCTCGTTGCCCATTCCCACAAATCCGGTCACGCCCGGAGTATTGCGCACGACGTACCACGAATCTTCGTTCAAGACCATCTGAACAAGAATGTACCCTGGGAAAACGCGCCGTTCCACGGTTCTGCGTTTCCCATCTTTAACTTCGATCTCTTCCTCAGTAGGGACGACCACGTCAAAGATCTTGTCCTTCATGTCCATCGTCTCGATCCGCTGCTCGAGGTTGTACCGAACCTTGTTCTCATAACCGGAATAGCAGTGAATCACAAACCAATCACGGCCACTCGCAGCTTCCGCATCGCTCTCCGCTACGACTTCATTAATCTCTATTGCTGCATCATGATCATCCGCAATTTCAAGCACGTCCTCTTGCTCTTCAGGAGCGGGTTCCACTACGCTTTCTTCTGCTGCTTCCAATTCAAGCTTCGCTTCTGTTGGCTCTAGAGCCGTATCTTCCAAATCCTCAGATGCTATGTCAACGGCGACAAAATCGTTCGCCAGCGATATGTCATCTTCGGACTCGTCGTTTTCTTCTGGAATCAAATGATCTTCAGTGGGCTCGTCTACAGCGGCTTCAGGATCAACCTCATCGGTTTCGGTCTCGGCTGAGAGTTCTTCTGATCCTGCAGGTGCCGCACTTACTTCACCTACCAAGGATTCTAAGTCTGCCGTGGTCTCCTCAAAATTCTCATCCCCGCCTGGTGCCACTTCCTCGATCTCGGGGTTGACTTTAGGATTACCGTCTTTCTTTAGATATTCTTCCATGATCGCTTTTCGCCAACCTATCCAAGACTGATTATGAATCCAATCATTCTTGAGAAAACATAATCCAGGGAACCCAGCAGCGCGCTCATTAAACCAACAACGATCAATACAATAATCGTTAACTGGGTCGCCTCATGACGTGTAGGCCATGTAACCTTCTTCAACTCCGCTCTTGTCTCACGGAAATAGCGGATTACGGGATTGGACTTCTTCTTTGAGGCGGCTCTAGATTTTGCCACTCAAACGCTCCTCAGATTAAACGACGCCATTTTCCTTCAGGCGTCGCAGCTCTATCAGGCAGGCGAGGCAGGACTCGAACCCGCAACCCCCGGTTTTGGAGACCGGTGCTCTGCCAAATTGAGCTACTCGCCTGTGTGGGGTTTTAGCAACCCCTACTTGGTCTCACGATGCATTGTATGCTTTCGGCAACGCTTACAATACTTTTTGAATTCCAAACGACCTGGGTCGTTTCGCCGATTTTTCTCGGTCGTGTAATTTCGTTCCTGGCATTCGGTGCATTCCAGGGTAACGACTGGGCGAACATCTTTCTTGGCCATATTCTAATTACTGCGCCAATTTGAACTTCCCTAGGCGCAAATCTCCTACTCTAATATTTCTGTGATAACGCCTGCGCCAACCGTCAAACCACCTTCGCGGATCGCAAACTTCGAGCCTTTCTCCAATGCCACCGGCGTGATCAGCTCCACCGTCAGGTTCACATTGTCCCCGGGCATCACCATCTCTACACCTTCCGGCATCTCGATCGTTCCCGTCACGTCCAGCGTCCTGATGTAGAACTGCGGCCGATACCCGTTGAAGAACGCCTTGTGCCTGCCCCCCTCTTCCTTCGTCAGCACGTACACCTCGCTCAGGAACTTCGTGTGCGGCTCTATCGAACCCGGCGCCGCTATCACCATCCCCCGCTCTACCTCATCGCGGTCTATCCCTCTCAGCAGCAAACCTACATTGTCACCAGCCTGCCCATCATCCAGTATCTTGTGGAACATCTCCACGCCGGTCACCACCGAGCTCATCATCTTGTCTCTTTGCCCGACAATGTCTACCGCATCACCCGTCTTGATCCTGCCCCGATCGATCCGTCCCGTCACCACCGTGCCGCGACCCTTGATCGAGAATACATCCTCCACCGGCATCATGAACGGCTTGTCCAGTTCTCGCTTCGGCTCCGGTATGTACTCATCTACCACCCGCAGCAGTTCCTTGATGCTCTCATACTCCGGCGCATCCTGGTCCGTGCTCTCACTCTCCAGCGCTTTCAACGCACTCCCCATTACGATCGGCGTCTCGTCCCCAGGAAACTCGTACTCTGTCAACAGCTCCCGCAGCTCTAGCTCCACAAGCTCCAATAGCTCCGGATCATCCATCATGTCTACTTTGTTCAGATACACCACCACCGACGGCACTTCCACCTGCCTCGCCAGCAATACGTGCTCTCGCGTCTGCGGCATCGCCCCATCCGGCGCTGCTACTACCAGTATCGCCCCATCTATCTGCGCCGCCCCCGTGATCATGTTCTTGATGTAGTCACGGTGACCGGGCATATCCACGTGCGCATAGTGCCTCTTATCTGTCTCGTATTCCACGTGCGCTATCGCTATCGTGATCCCCCGCTCTTTCTCCTCCGGCGCATTGTCTATCGAATCAAACGGCCGAAAGTCCGCATCCCCACTAAATGACGCATATTTCGTGATCGCCGCCGTTAATGTCGTCTTCCCATGGTCTATGTGCCCCATCGTCCCTACGTTCATGTGCGGCTTCGTCCGCTCAAATTTCTCCTTCGCCATGATCTTTATCTCCTCGTTCTTTATAAAAGAATTCTTTCGGCAATTAGAGCCCTCAAGGGGAATTGAACCCCTGACCCCGTTCTTACCAAGAACGTGCTCTACCGTCTGAGCTATGAGGGCTTGAACCACAGTCCCGAATTGTCATCACAAACCGAGCCTGAGTGGGCGGTGACGGATTCGAACCGCCGAAGGCAACGCCAGCTGATTTACAGTCAGCCCCCTTTGGCCACTTGGGTAACCGCCCATTGCCCTATATCGGTCAGCAAATGCCTTCCGCAGCAGCATCGCTCCAGTACAAACTAAACGACACAGCAAGCCGACGATGGGAGTCGAACCCATAACCTACCACTTACAAAGCGGTTGCTCTGCCATTGAGCTACGTCGGCATGATAATAAAATGCGCCTCACCTGCTCGGCGCTGTCTTATTATACCAGACTACCTTGCCGACTTTGCTCGCCGAGTCTACCAAGATTCAGAGGCATCGTCAATGGAAATGCGCATCGCACCACGCTCACTGAGTGTTCGAACCTTCGCAACCTCGCCGTTCCAAGATGGCATAAAGAGCAATTGCACCGGCAACAGAGGCGTTCAATGATTCGATTTCCCCGCGCATGGGGATCCCGACCAGGAAGTCGCATGATTCCCTGACTCTACGCCGCATTCCCGATCCCTCACTGCCAACGACCAGACCCATTGGTCCTCTGAGATCCGCTTCCCAATAGATTGATGCTTCTGGCGTATTCTCCAGGCCGGCAACCCAGATATCTGCTTTTTTTAGACGCTCGATCGCATCTGCCAGATTGCCTCGAGCGATGATCATATGCTCGCTCGCTCCGGAAGATGCGCTGACCACTGCCGGCGTGACAGATGCGCTCCTGCGCACAGGAATCACCACGCCGTGGACACCTACGGCTTCTGCCGTGCGCAACAGTGTTCCTAGATTCTGAGGATCCTGGATCATATCCAAAAGAAGTATCCAGGGGGGTTCTCCCCGCTCTGCGGCGAGTTCCAGCATCTCCTCGACTGACCCATATTCGAAGGGATCGGCAATCGCCACAACCCCCTGGTGATTAGAGCACTCCCGATCCAGCGTGGTCCTGGGGACACGTTTAACTCGTATTCCACTAGCCTGCGCCAAATCGTTGATCTCAACGAGGAGACCTCGCTCGATGACCCCTTCGGCAAGTTGAATTTGATGGATTCGGCGCCGCCCTGCCCGCATTACTTCTCGAACCGGGTTTCGCCCGTATATTGTTTCTTCTCTTCTCCCACTCATATCGATTAACTTATGGTCCGTAACTTTCTGGATAGAAATTCACCCCAGCTCGTGATCGAACTGGGGCGTCGGAGTGCTCATTCTCGACTAGCGTACTCTCCAGACCGTCCCCCCCTTGCCATCCTCCAGTGATATCCCCAAATCACTTAATCGGTCGCGAATCATATCCGAGAGCTCCCACTGCTTGGCAGTTCGCAGTTCCCTTCTGATTTCTAGGAGCAGATCAATGAAAGGCGCAGCCTCTGCATCCAGTTGATCTTTTTGGGCAAGCGATAACCCAAACACACTCGCCAATTTATTAAGAACGTCCTGCGCAGCGCCCAGATTCTCCTGGTCGATCCCAGCCGTTCTCGCTTCATTGATCGCCCTGACCAACTCAAAAAGATACCCCAGTGCTCCAGCGCTGTTGAAATCATCATCCATCGCTGTTTCAAAGCCAATCCGGGTTTGTTCCGCTGCTTGGGCCAGGGTTACCGCTTCGCCTGGGTCGAGATCGGGAAGGGGGGATGCAGACCGCAAGCCGCCCTTCAATCTCTCGAGAGCGTGCGCCGCCTGCTCGATAACATCCTCATTATACGTAAGCGGACTGCGGTAGCTGGCGTTCAGAATCAAGAGTCGCAGGACATCCGCATCATATTTCGCTAGAAATTGTTCGATTGTAAAAACGTTACCAGTTGACTTCGACATATCCTCGCCACTGAGTTGCATCATGCCATTGTGTACCCAATAACGAGCGAAGGGTTTATCAGTATAGCTTTCTGATTGAGCAATCTCATTCTCGTGATGCGGGAAGATCAAGTCGTTCCCGCCACCATGAATATCGATTTGATCTCCCAGATGGTGCAGGCTCATCGCCGAGCACTCGATATGCCATCCTGGTCTTCCCGGCCCCCACGGACTTTCCCACGCCGGTTCGTCAGGTTTAGCTGCCTTCCAGAGAGCAAAATCCGCAGGGTCTTCCTTCCGGTCATCAACTCCGAGGCGAGCGCCAGTGCGCATATCTTCCAACACTCGTCTCGAGAGACGTCCATAATCCTCGTCTTCCGCCACCCGGAAATATACATCCCCGTCGACGTCGTAGGCATACCCTTTATCCATCAATCCCTTAACCACGCCGATGATAGTCTCAATCTCGGTGGATACTCTCGGGAAGATATGTGCGGGCAGGACATTAAGTTCTTTCAGATGCTGATCGTATTCGTCGATGTATTGCTCCGCTAGGTCTAGGGGGTCGACGCCCAGGTCCTTTGCGCGCAGGATGACTTTGTCATCAACGTCCGTGTAGTTCATGACATGTTTAACGTCATACCCTTTGTATTCAAGGTATCGGCGGATCACATCGAAGACGATCGACGACATTGCGTGGCCAACATGCGCCTTATCATACACCGTAGGCCCACAGACGTAGAGCAGAACCTTACCCGGATCCAGTGTCTCAAACTCCTCTTTTTTACGGGTCATGGTGTTATAGATCATCAACGTCATCGAACCTTACTCCTGAGCGAATTCGTTCTCGTTCTCTATCTTAAGCCGGGCGAAAATCATCCTGCCTGCGGCTGTTTGCAGCACTTTGGTGACATTCACCAGAATCACACTTCCAATTTTCATCTCGCCATCTTCGATGACAACCATTGTTCCATCGTCAAGGTAGCCAACCCCCTGTCCGGCTTCTTTCCCTTTTTGTATGACATCCACTTCAAGCGTCTCGCCCGGCAGAAAAACCGCCTTAACCGCGTTCGCTAGCTCGTTGATATTCAATACAACAACGCCCTGCAATTCAGCGACGCGATTCAGGTTATAGTCGTTAGTTAGGACTTTGCAGCTAAGTTGTTTGGCGAGGACCACCAATTTATCATCCACCTCCCGCACGCCTTCCACATCTAAATCTGTGATGCGCATCGAGATACGTGGATCTTTTTTAAGACGGTTGAGTATATCCAGCCCCCGGCGCCCACGCTGTCTCCTCAATCCATCGGATGAATCTGCGACATGCTGAAGTTCGTTCAAGACAAACGATGGCACCAACATCGGGCCGCTAATAAAGCCTGTGCGAGCAATATCTGCAATCCGCCCATCAATTATCACGCTGGTGTCAAGCAGTACGTTATTGTTATCCGACGTAAGCTCGTGATCTCCCTTGCTCAATGACCCAAAACGGGACCCAACCATATTTAATATTTCGGTCTGGCGCGTTGTGAAAATGACTACGCCTAAATAGCCGGTGAGAATGGCGCCAATGAAAGGCAGCAATTGGCCAAACGGTTTAGGTAATAGTGAAAGGGGGAAGGCAACCAGCGCCCCTACAATCAAGCCAATGATTCCCCCCAACAATCCGGCCATCATTGTCTTTAACGAAATTGTTGAGAGCTTGCCGCGGATGGCACGCATTGGACGTGTAGTCAGAAACGGCGTTACTACAAGCCCCAACAACGCACCAACCATTCCAAACACGATAGCCCAGAGAACAGGTTCATCTCCCGCAAAATTCGCCAGCACTGTCCCAAGGTAGACACCGCCAATTGATAAAGCGATCATTCCAACGATTCGAGCAATAAAGTCTGCACTCATAATTAAATCCTTTTCATAAAAATATATAAATAATCGGGATAGGGGGAAACCTCACGGCTCCCCCCTCCCACACCACCGGACATGCGGGTCCGCATCCGGCGGTTCGGTCAAGTTAGCAAAGCAGAACTTCGCATTGGGTAATTTCTCATTCCG
>Ga0307421_1001749_pt1 | contig 12758 bp, 5 predicted proteins | sample SalMarWE160270MG_FD_202163 | JGI IMG/M metagenome (GOLD analysis project Ga0307421, IMG submission 202163) | Salt marsh sediment microbial communities from the Plum Island Ecosystem LTER, Massachusetts, United States - WE1602-70 | ecosystem: Environmental > Aquatic > Marine > Intertidal zone >...
CTCACTAAAAAATTTACCAAATAGCAACTCCATATTGGGCCATTCCACTACAACTTGAACTATAGCTGTATCATTTTCTATCTCATGTCCTTCAGTAGAAAGATTAACACGCTCCATAAAAGCCTTGGTAATTTCATCAGTGAACATTTCCTCGTCTTCATCCGGCAAAAGCATTTCCTGTACCATTTTATCGTCTACGTCTTCAGCAAAATAGCCTGAAGCTTTTTCATAATCCATACTTTTAAAAGCAGACCAGAATTCCTGCACAGCATTCTCTGGGTTGGGAATACGAGTAGAACAGCCGGTAGAAAAGGTTATAATTATTGTAAAGATTAATAAAGGTATTAAATAGCGAGTTATTTTAGCTTTCATAGATACTCCTTTCCACTCAAATTTATTATGATAAGTTTATCAGTTTTATCTTTTTATTTACTGCACGGAACTCTCCCAAAATAATTTATAAATCCACAGTAAGAAGGATACTTAGTATCTTAAGGTGAAAAGCAAGGAGAATAGTCACCTACCGGGTTATCTGTGAGTCTTACTTGGTTTTTCCCATCAGAATCCATAATATAGATTTCCATGTTTCCATCTAGGTTGGATGTAAAGGCAATTTTAGCTTCTATGGTGGTTTATTCTACTATCTCTTCTTCCTTTGACTCATCTAAAGCTTCTTCTTCCAGTTCATCAGTGACTTCTTCAACAGCTTTTTCTTCATTCACTTCTTTAATTGCCTCTGCCTTACAACCTGCTAAAGAAAATACTGTAATCATTGATAAAATAATTAGCAATAAAAACACATTCTTCATTTTTACTTTCTCTTTTAATAATGTGATGCTTCACTAAAAAGTACTAATAACTTATTTTAATAATTATAATACCTTTTTACCTATTTTATTTAAAGATAAAACTATTTAAATAGATATGGAAAAGAAAGAGACGACAGATATGTGGTGCAAAAAAGCAGTATCCTGGGCTCTAGATCAGTAATTTCTGAAAACCTCAGTCTGCAGTGTATTATTAAGGAAATTATTGCTTTGTTTCTTAGTCCGGTTGTATAGCACCTGTTGCGTTGTTTTTATAAATTTTGGACTTCTTCCGACTCTAAAATTACCGGAAGTTTATTTTTTCTCATTTATGGCCTTTTTTAGTTAATACTACGTATAACCTACATTATACATAGTATATAGCAGGGTTTCCAAGGGATGGTGTAATATGCGAACTATATCACAAAAATTGGGTGGATTTTTGATTGGTAAAATTTTTAATATTATTAAGTATTTTAAAAAATTTTCCCCTGATTTGCAGGCTCTTCATATTCTAGCAGTTTATCTTCAGTTAATATTCGCCTCTTTTCTAAAGACACGGAATCTCCTTTCTAATTATCACTTTTTCTCAACAAATATTTCACTGCATATTATTTTTGGTAATTCTTTTTCTGTTTCGGTAACTGTTTTTTCTTTGGTCAAACTGTAATCATTTCTGATTCTTATTAGTTCCTTTTCAAGTTCTTGTCCCCCAACTTTATTCTTTCTTAACTTTCTTAGTCGCCTTATTACTGCAGTAGGAAGTACTTTTTCATATATCTCATAAAGTTCATTTAACTTTATTTTTCTTTCTTCATAATCTTCTGAGAAAGTGTTTAGGTTATCCACCGCTGCTTTTAAATTACTTAAAACATAATTCTGCTCTGCAGTTCTGCTTGTAAGTCTTTTATCTCTCTCCAGTTCAATTTTTCTCATTTTTTCCTTAAAATCATTGAATGTTTTTTGAATTATTTTATTTGCACCTTTTGGCACTTCTTCAAATCCAACTTCTTCAGGTTTAGCTTTTATAAGTTTTAAGGCCTCATCATCATTTTGGGTAATTAAATTCCCGTCTCCATTTAAAACAAAAAAAGAATAACTATTTGCTTTTTTACAGAAAATTACAAATTTATCATCCTCTGCTTTTCTTATACTCCTTAAGTTATCAGGCATATTCTTGATTTTCTCAAAAAGCATAGGATTTTCTCTCATTAGTTTTCTAATTATTCCTTCAGCTTCATTAATTATAAATTCTTCCTCATCAAGAATGCTTTCATTCCTGTTTTCATACATTGCATACATATCAGATTCATTTAAAATCTCCCGGTCATCAAGATATTTTCCATCTTCTCCAAATACATTATGTATTTCCTGGATTCTTTTTGAAACTCTTTCACTTATTCTTAAATTCTCTTCGAGCTTAGCTTCAGGAAAGAAATTAAATATATCAATTTCTGATTTTTCAGAACCGATCCTATCTACTCTTCCGACCCTTTGTATAAGCCTTACAGGATTCCAATGTATATCGTAATTTATTACAATACTACAATCCTGCAAATTTTGACCCTCGCTAAGCACATCTGTTGAAATTAAAATATTTATAGATTTATTTTTTTCCTCATCGCTTGCGTCATTTGCAATAGGAGCAAACCTGTTTACTATCCTTATTAAATTATCATAAGTACTGTTTACTTCCTTAAGCTCTTCACCATATATATCCTTTAATTGTTCATATAAATAAGTAGTAGTATCTGCATACTGTGAAAAAATCAAAATCTTTTCATCTTTTCCATTTAAACTTCTAATTTCTTCAATTTTTTTCTGGAGCGAATGTAACTTATCATCTTTTTCCGGAGTAATGTTTTTAATTATTAAATTAATTTTTTCTAAAACTTTCAAATCGTTATTTAAGTCAGATTTTAAGTTTCCAATTTTAAAAGCAGATATCTCATATTTATCCTTCGAACATGAAATTATTTTTTCTAACTCACCATTAAAATCCAAAGAATCATCGGTCATATCCTCAGCAGAATAAATTAATTTCTGAACTTCGTCCCCAATTGGTAGTAAATCTAATTTATCAATTGCATATAGATAATTATTATGTATTCTAATTAAATTATTTATTGTTGACTTGAAAGCAAAAATACTGCTTTCAATTCTTTTTAATAGCAATATTTTAATAAATCCTCTTAAATTTTTACCTGCATTTTGCAGCTCCTGGTATGGAGATTTGTCTTTATATTCTCTTTTTACATAAGAATAAAGATTATATCTTGCAAAGGTAAGCTCTTTAAAATGACCCAAAATTTCATCATACATATTGTGATAAACCTTTTCTATACTGTAAGAGATAGGTTCTGGGATATTTCTTTTTGGAAATATTATTGGTTTTCCATTTATTTTCTCATCAGGATAATACTTTTTTATATGAGCCCTTGTTCGCCTTATTAAAAGCCTCTGAAGAAGCGATTGAAAAGAAATTTTCTTATCCACAACTTCATTCATAAACTCTCTTAAATTTGGAGGTGTAATAGGAATATTTGTCTCATCTTCATGATGAAATAATTTTATCTGACTATATACATCAAAAGGACTGTTATTCTGTGGAGTTGCTGTTAAAAGTATTAATCTTCTTTTATCTTTATTATCATGCTGAAGTAAAAATTCAAGCATATTTCTATATCTATTGTTTTCTGTATTCCTGAAATTATGCGATTCATCAACTAATATTATTTCCTTATCTTTATATTTATTTAGTGTGGTAAATCCATTTTCCTGGCTGAGCATCCCCATTGATAAAATCTCTGCTCCCAAATCGTAATAATCATTATAGTGCCTCCACATCCCTTCAAGCCTTGCAGGACTTATTATAAGTGCTCTTTTACCTCTTTTATGATAATAATCTATAAGAGCCGAACCAATAAAGCTTTTCCCCAATCCGACAACATCCGATATAAAAACTCCATAATATTTTTCTAAAATATTTATCGCCTGAGCAACTGCAATTTTTTGAAATCTTGTCAGATCAATAAATATCTCACTATCTTCAAGTATTAATTCTTCACTATCCTCCACTCTATCTTTAACTAAATGGTAAAGAATTTTTAAATAAACCTCATAAGGAGTTGGATAATTAAGTGCCCATGAATTTTTAAGCTCTTCAAAGAATTCTTTACTGAAATCTTCGCTTTCTTCCCAAAGCCTCTGAAACCATTCCGACAAATATTTATGTTCATCATTTCCCTCAATTAAAACATTTAGTTCTGTATTATGAGTAAGACCTGCTAAAGTGAAATTGGATGAACCTACTATCGCAACACCATTTTCATCTCTCTCTATCTTGTTACCATTTTCATCAAACCAAAATTTCTGATAATCAAGGATATATGCTTTTGAGTGAAGTTTACTTTTTAGATAAACTTTTACCTTGAGTTTCCCATCTTTAATAAAATCTGCTAGATTTTTTATTAAGAATTCATTTTCGTCTGTAATGTCCGTTGTTTCTGCAGATAATCTTATGTCTTCTCTTGCACCTAAGATTAGTGGATCTTTGTCTCTTTTATTCAGCTTTCTCTGCTCTTTTTCTATTTCTTCCTTTATATCATCTTTATACCTGTAACCTAAGGCAATTTCTTCTATTGTATTTTTATTTGAGGTGGTTCCTATTAAGAGTTTTATCTCTTTTAAGTTTTTCAATTCCTCAATTAATTCATTAAAACCGCCAACAAAGAAAAAACCTGAAGCAATCTTTATTTTTTCAGAATTCCTTACGTATGACTTAAGTCGATTTAATAAAGAATTTTTTTCAGTTGAATTGTCTATAATTCTATGTTGCATTAATAATCTCCACTTAATATTTATAAAAATAAATTAATTTTTATGATATTTTTCATATATATCTACTAAGAACTCAGATCCTCCTAAAGCATATTGATTACAGATTTTATCAGCTTCTTCATTATATTTATTCTCATATAGGTATCCAACAATTGATCGAATATGATCTTTATTATAATCCGGAGCATAATTTTCTAATATCTTTAAAAATATTCTTCCAATATACTTTACAGAATCTTTTTTATCTTTTAAAAAATCAAGATATTCAATAAAGTTTGGTGAGTTAAAACCTGTATGAATATAGGTGGCTGATAATAATAACCATTGCAAATTTTCTTTATTTATTTCTGGTAGAATTATTGTTAGTTTAGATAAATCAGATATTATTTCTTTGTCTTCCGAGCTAAAATCATTCTCTTTCTTTCCTTTAAATTTATTTTCATAAACCCATTTCCAGAAAGATATTATTTTTTTCTTTTTTCTTATGAATTCTTCTATCTTCATTGTTTGATCTTTTTTATTTAACAGTAAATCCCTTAACATCCAAAAATAAGAGATTATTGCTTCAATTTGTGTTTTATCCCATTTATTTAAAATTTTATTAATTAGACTTTTTTTATCAGTTATATCTAAATCTTCATTCAGGCATTCAACACAAATATGTTGAACAAGATGATTAGTTATATATTCATTTTCAAATTTCATCTCTATTGCTCTTAAATAGTTAATTTTCATTAATTTATATAATTCTTTGTAAACTCTACCGCTAAATAAAAAACCCTCAATAAATGCCATCCATCTGATGTCTTTAATATCGTTAATTTCCAGTATTTTAGATTCAACCCAATGTTTATTGAAAGAATAAAAATCAGGTAAATAAAATCCTAGCCAAACATAACCTTCTAAAATACCATTTTTTAAAATTTCATCATATTTTTTTTCAATTTTTTCTCTCCAATTTTCTTCAATCACTTTCCCAGTTTTAGTCTCGTAATTATTTATCCGAAAAGTTAATTGGACTAAACCTTCTGTTAATTTTCCTAAAGGAGAATTCAATGCATTATTAATAAAATCTCTGTCAATACTTTTACTTTCTTGGATTTCCTCTCTTCCATTAACAAATATCCTATTTAAAAGTTCAAATATTAATTTTTTAACGATCAAAAAATTTTTTTCTGTAAAAGGTCTGGAATAATTTTTAACTCCAGTCTTTATCAAATTTCCAAATGCGCCAATTATCCATAAATGATCAACATTCCAGTCATCACCTTTTATAGTATAATTGTTATCCCAAAAATCTTGGGTAGAAACATATTTTGAAATAAAACTTAGAATTTTTTCCCAATTTATTGACTTTCCATTTTTCCAGGCCTCTTCAAGACCCCAAAGAATTTCATATACATATAAAAAGCCAAAATTTAAAAATGGTAATAGATTATCAGTAAATTTATCAGGATTTTCTTCTACGATAATTTTTAATAAATCTGCTAATCCTCCTATAGTTGGACCTTTCCAATTATCCACTGTTTTGAAATCTCTTAAATATTTTGATAATATCTCATTAGGCATTTTTAAAATTTCTTCTTTACTTAATGGTGAAGGTCCTGGGCCTACTCTTGTTGTGGGTTGTTTAAAATCGACTTCCTCTTCTTCTTTAGTTATATCTTTTTGTTTCGCATATAATACAGTAAACATAGGATCATTTTTTACTGCTGAATACCATTTTTGTTTTCTATATGCTTTATAATAATCCCTATATTTCTTATCTTGATGAGGTTTATTTGGTACTTTTATTTCAATAATTTTTATAAGTTTTTCTTTTTCTTCTTTAGAAAAATTTTTAATATTCTTTTCTAAAATCCCATATATTTCAGGTTCAAAGTATTGACTATTAAAATACAAAGCTTTGGTATCATTATCAATTAATTCCCAAAATATTTTTCTATATCTTACCCAATTGCTACCTATTATGAATAAAATTATTCTTTTAAATATGGAATATTGATGATACCTACTATCTAAAAATTTATTAAATATTACACCTACTTCAATCCGTTTTTTACTTTCAATTTTTCCTAAAACTATATTTACAATAATTAATGCAACTAATTTTTTTATATCTAATACACTCTCTGTTTCGTAAAAGAATGAATTTAGCCAAATATATGAAAGGTCCTCTTTAGCATTAAATTGTTCCTTTATAATATCTTTTAATCTATCTGCTAAAATAAAAATAATATTCAAACTACATTTTTTACCTACCTTTTTAGCAATTCCTTTTTTTAAGAAAGCATCAAATATATCAAATTTATCAATAAAAAAGTCTGGTTCTTTTTCCTCAGGATTAAAAAAAGAGACCTTAAGCTTTTCATATTCAGTTCTTTCCTTTTCAGGTTTGCTAAGTATATAGTTTCGTTCCTTAATCAGTTTTTCTTTTTGTTGGCCTTTATATTTATCAACCCACTTTATTTTTGTGATTAAGTCTATTATTTTCTCAGCTTTTTCCAAATCTTCTTCCCCATCACTATCAAGAAATTTTGTAAGAAGTCTCTTAAGAATTTCTGATCCTGGTAATCCTGATTCAAATCGTGAGTCAAGCCAAATAGGTATTAATTCTATTATTTTATTGTTAATTTTCTCATTTGGAATATTTGAAAGAATTTTAATAAAATACCACCAATTTCTATAGTTATCTAAACTCTTATTATTTTCTATATGGTAATTAGTTATATCAACAATTATTTTCACCAACTCATCAATATATTCATTAGTAATATCTTTCCTTTGAGATAACCTTTCAAGGTATGGCAGCACATTCCATTCAGGAATTGTAAAATAACCTTCCTTTTCAGAAGGTTTAAGACCAGGTGCCTTTTCAGGGCTAAAATATCCAAGCTTTTTTAATGGGAAAAACCATTTTAAATCAGAAACCTTTTTAAAGAAGTAGTTTTCATATGCAACATCCTCCTTTATTAAATTTAATACAGCTTTTTCTTTTGGATTTAATTTCATTGAACTAACTCATCAATTATTTTTCTTCTTTCAAGATAATTCTGAGGTTTTGATTTAGGACCAATTTGCTTTGCCCACTTTTTAATTATTAGAGCTAATTGATTATGACCTCTTTTATCAATTTGAAAAGGAATTAATTCTACACCTAGCTCGGCATAATAATTATCCTGGAATTTTAATAAATTTTTTTCACTATTAAATGCTGGATAAAGCATAAAATGTTTTAATTCTCTTTTTACATTTTTAGCACTACTTAATAAAAACTCCATAACTTCATATTCATCTAGTCCATATCCAACAAATAAAACAGTAAAATTTTGAAAAATTTCTTCTAGTAAAATAGAAATTTCATGACCTTTTTCATAGTGTCTCAAATAATCAGCTATTGAAATTATCATTGTTTTTGAGTTTTCTACACTGCCATGAAGATGAAGTATATTTTTATAATTTAAATTAGAAGTCAATAATTCGCTTTTCTCATTAATAATTTTTATCTTAGAATAATCCCCAATTTCATTTAAATTTATTGAATTTTTATCATTTTTAGTTGAATTGCTTGAATTCAGTAAATTATTTAAAACTTGGTCCAGAAAAATATCATAATTTGTTGTTAAGTAAATAGCATTGAACGCATACAAATCTTCATAAATTTTCCCATATTTCCTTTTTTTATCTTTAGTACCCTGGAAAATAGGTTTAAAATCCAATAATTCAATATTTTTTTCTTTATAAATTTTTTTACAAATAGATAATAATTTTCTGGAATCTTGATTAATCTTTAAATTTTTAAATTCATAATAATTAATACATTCTCTTTCATATAAATCTTTTAGCATCAACCTTGCAAACTCTTGCCATAATGGACAACCTACAATTTTAGAAACTCCTGCACCAATAAATACTATTAATTTACCCTGAACAGCTGCATCATAAATATCTGATCTAATGTCTGGTATTTCTGGTATATCGTCATATATTTTTTTTATATTTTTATTAATTTCTTTTTCCATCATATAAATGAAGTTGCTTTTTGTAATCTATTTTGGACAAGTTCACAAATTGCCCAATAAACTTCATCTCGTTCCTTCTGAGATAAGTCAAGAATATCAAAGACTATATCATCTAGCGCTTTACGATCAGGAAGAGGCTTTAGTTTTTGAGAGCGAATTGGTTGTTTGGGATTAATGCCTATTTCTTTGTAAATAGAACCAATACTTCGAATTGATATTTTTCTGAATGCATCATGTAACTTATTGTTATATTTTTCATCATACGGAACTGTAATTCTTAAGAAACTATCCATTGTAACATCTAATACACCTAATCCTAAGTTACTAGGACCATTTAATTCCATTAGCATCCCAAAGTAGGTACTATTCAAGATAGCTAATATCGCAATTAGGTCTATTTCTCTTTTAGGATATAATCTATAGAAACGCAAAGCAATAAATTCATTGGGATTGAAATATATTAGGTAGTTTTCATTAAAACTTCTTGGAAATAATATTTTTCCTGATTTTTTCATCTGGCGAGTTGGTTTGTACCAAGGTTCTTGAATTCTAGTAACAGAGCGTTTATTGAAACCTACTTTTTCGCCCCATTTAATGTATTTTTTTGTTTCATTATCAACATTTTCGGTGTTTATATTTAGTACCCAAGCATCCGCTTTTTCAATTATTATTTTTTTTTCAGTTTTAGTTATGTCTTTTACAAGGAGTTTGAGAAATTGCCGTTTTATTTTGAATAAGGGTGATCCATCTTCTTTTCCTTCTTTTGATAGATTCCTTATAATGAAGTACTCATCATCAAATTCTTGAACATCCGTTAATATAAAAAATCCATCTGCACCACCAGTATTTAAATATCGTTCTCCTATAAAGAGACTACTTAAAATTATTTCACAACTCTTTTGCTTTTCTTGGCAAATAAAATAAATATCTGGTGCCCTCAGGTACCTGCAACCCCATTTTGAGCCGACATATCTACTATTTAAAATATTTATATTAAAAGTATCTTTTTCCTTTTCTATTCCCTCATCCAATAAATCAATTTGTTTTTTTGGATGCAACCTAAAATAATAATTCTTAATAAGTACACCACTAAGATAAATATCCTTAATACTATTTATATTTATACTCTCCTCAAATGAAACTCTGTGGTTTACAAATTTTACTAAATTGTCAAGTACATCATATCCAGATTTAGGTTTTTCTATAGAAATTATTAATGTATTAATATCTGCACTTTTAAATGATCTTTTAACCTGATTGTCATGAATATCAATTATTCTAAAATTCTTAAGAAGGAATTCCTGTAAAAAAGTCCCATAACCGACATCAAGCCATGAAGTGGAATTAATAAATGTAAATATTCCGTTAGTTTTTAGAAGTGACAAGCAAACAAAATAGAAATAAACATAATAGTCTGCTTTTCTATCAAACTTTGAAATCTTATCTTTCCCGTTTATGCTAATAATATTATTTATAAGTCTTTCTTTGTAATCTCTCTTTATATCAATAGTGATTTTTTCTTTTTCAACAAGCGGTGGGGCAATTTCTTCCTGTCTTACATATGGGGGATTACCGATAATGATGTCAAAACCACCTTTTGCAAAAAATATTTCAGCAAAATCAATTTCCCAGATAAAATAATTTTTTTCTTTGATATTTGCTAAATTTCTAATAAGATTATCAATTCTGTCTATTTCAGCTTCAATTTCATCCTGCTCTTTTTTTATTTTTTCTACTGCAAGCTTAAAATCTAACTTTTGCTGTTCAGTAATCTCAAAGAGATGTTGAGGTTCCGCTGCTTTCCCTTCGCCATACGTGCCTCCCAACTTTTTTGAAAGTGCCATTCTTTTTCTGTTTAAAATGTGCGCTATCAGTTCTTTTTCGGCATTTTCTATCTGCTTTTTAGTAATAGTGTCATCCTCATGTTGATAATATTTTTCCTTTAAATCTATTATATGGTGAACTTTTGTATAAATATCAGGAAAAAGATAATTTTCTCCAATATTTCTTAAAATTATAGGGTTACCCTCTATTTCGGAAAGTAAGCTGTCACCCTGGCGTATCTTAAACTCAAGGGAAGGAAGAAGTGGTTTTTTTGTAAGATTTTCAATACTTGTTTCGAAATCCCATATCAGATATAGCCATAGCCTTAACTCAGCAAGCTGGGCCGCCCATGGTTTTATATCAACCCCGTGAATTATTTTCTCTATCAATTCTTTTTTTCGATTATACAGATAATCAGGTTCAGTTCGATATAACTCTTCTAAATCAAGTTCATCAACTTTTACTATTATTCCAAGAATATTCTGAAGCATACCAATTAGAAAAGCACCGGAACCACAAGCGGGGTCTAGAACATTTAATTCATATAGTTCTGACAATATTTTATTCTTCTCTTCAAATGATAAGGAACCCGCAGGACTTGTGCCTTCTGGCTCTGTTGACTCTCCAAAAATTAAATCAATTAATTTGTCCTGCGTAATTTGTGTATTGCTGCAAAAATAGTGAAGGAGAGATTTTTTACACATAAAATCAACTTCAACTCTTGGAGTGTAAAATATTCCGGAACCAGACCTTTCCTCTTCGTTTACAATACTTTCATATATAAGACCAAGCATTTCAGGATCTATTGCAATTTCTCTATCAAATGGGGTGTCTTCTGTAACAGTGAAATTGTATTTATCAAGGATATCCTTAAAAATACCAGAAATAGTAGCGTCTGGGATTTTGAGGGATTCAATGTCCAGTTCGTTTTCTTCAAAAAGGCCTCCATTTAAATAGGGAAGATTTTTAAATTCATTTATTAAGTCTTTTGTAAGACTGGCGGGAAAGTATCTATTATTTTTAGAAAATGCAAAAAACAAAAGTGGTTTTAATAAATCTTCATAAATGTTTTTGTTGCTATCCTGATTTTGAGTGGATGCTTTGAATTTTTCAATGAGTTCAGACAAATAATTTATATTTCCATTTAGCCATTTTTTCTTTTCAATATATTTTAAAAATAGGAGGCGATTAAAGAATTGAAGAGCAAATGCTTTGGTTTTCTGTTTATTGGGAAAATAAGACTTGTAATCTTCTGTTAATTTACCTATATATGATTTTATAATTTTAAAGAATTCATCTGTTACGGGTTCGATTTTAAAGGCTTTTTTTATGCTACTGATTAAATCAAGGATTGCTATATCATCTTTTATTTCAATTTTAATAAGCTGTTCTGAAGCCGTTCGAAGTTTTTCATCTTTGGAGATAGTATAACCTGATAGTTTTAGGGAAGTTTTGGTTTGGTTTTGTTGCTGGAGTTTGCTGGTAGTTGAGCTTAATACATCAGCATAAACTATTCTGGATACGTTCTCATTTTGGTTTGCAAACACTATCAAACAATCAGATTCATGGGCTATTTTTTTTGCTATTTCTCGCTGCAGGGCTCTGCTTCTGTAAAGATTATCAATTTTTAGTTTGCAGTAGAAAATATTAAATGTCTTATATTCATTAATAATGTTTATAAAATCTATTTTTTCTTTTAAGTTGGAGGTTATGAGGTTGTCAAGCCAATTGAAATCATCGTCTTTAGAGTAATCAAAATTAAGGTCAATAAATAAGTCCTGTACATCTTTTTTAGATTTTAAATTTTTTAATTTTTCCTGGATTTTAACTTTATTCATAAAAAATTTGTAACTATTTAACAATACATATAAATAGAAATATATTTATTCCTTTTTTGCATATCCTTGCCTTTTGTGCGGTAACCTCTACCACCAGAATATCCTGTTATTTTTAATATACTTTTTATAATACAAAAATAATATAAAATAGAAAAGATTATTATATTGAGGATTAAATTTTAACTGACAAACAGTTGGTGTAGTAAAATTAAAAAAGAAGCCCCAAGTTGCCTTTAACCATAGTTTTTTAAGCTCTAGGCTACTTAGTATCTTGGGACCCTTGTCTTAAGAACTTTTATCATGGACTCTCCAGTAAAATAACTTACTTTCTACATTCTTTTGTTTGCAAATTTCAGTTGTTTCTGAAAGTTGCCTAAGTTTATTATATGTAACTAAAATCCCCTGTGGAGTAACCAGTAAAAATCCCT
>Ga0307421_1001753_pt1 | contig 12719 bp, 8 predicted proteins | sample SalMarWE160270MG_FD_202163 | JGI IMG/M metagenome (GOLD analysis project Ga0307421, IMG submission 202163) | Salt marsh sediment microbial communities from the Plum Island Ecosystem LTER, Massachusetts, United States - WE1602-70 | ecosystem: Environmental > Aquatic > Marine > Intertidal zone >...
CAGCAGACCAGAGGGGTCACAGACATCTATCCGGCTCACACCCGGTGGTATCTGCCATCCAGTGTTCGGTAGCTCCTTTGTTGTATAGCGAATAAGGGCATGCCATACAGGGGCGGCACTGTTCATCTCATGTAGTCCAACTGGCTCGGCGCCGTTCAGATTTCCAAGCCAAACACCGACAACTCGGCTCGGAGTGTATCCTAAACTCCAGAAGTCGTGTCCATCCCCAACAGAGGCAATGGCTCCCGCTGGCCGGCCGATCTCCAAGGCATTTGACTGCCCTAGGGCTGACCGGCGTGCCGTCTCATCCGTCAGCACATCCGTCATCAAATAAGCCAGCTGAGCGCTGAGAACTGCCTTATGATCTGGTTCAAAGCCAAACGCTAGCCTCCCCACACCATCTTCAATCATCGAAATGATCGATGGCCGCAAAGAATCTCTTGCAGCGTTATCCTGTGGAGATGACTCACCGACCATCGTTCCTTGATTCGCAAGAACGGCAAAGGCACTGGTTAGATCCAGCAGAGAAGCCTCCCAATTTAGATCACTGGATATGCGATACGCTTTTGCATTGTAAGTTGCTGACGAGACACCCATTGAACGTGCCGTTCGCTCGATGCTGTCCACACCTATCAAAGACTGGACCCTATCACTCGCTGCTTCATACCCATTCGCCAGCGCGGTGCGGATCCGCACCGGTCCGCTATATTGTGAAGCCTGCTCTCCTGACATTCCATTTTCTAACTCGCCTTCAGGAGGAATATCCAGGACCATGCTCCCCGGTGAATAGCCTTGGGCGAAAGCTGTCAGATAGACAAATGGGGAGAACATAGTGCCGGTAGATCTCGTTTCTGTGATGGGCCCCGCCATCGCTAGAATCTCCCCATTTTCTGCATCGAGAACTACAAAGCCTCCCGCTTCAATATTGTGATCGAGATTTGCGTCGCTTGGGCGAACTGGAGGGAGAAATCCCGCAGCGAGGCATCCCGTTCCATCTGCCGCAGGGAGAATGGCGCTTGGTTCAAACCCGGACAGACGGGCGGCATGAGTTTGGAGTGTGCAGTGGGATTGCAGCTGCAGGTCGTAATCCACCGTGGTTTGAATCCACAATCCACTTCGTCTCAGGGCATCATCGCCAAACATCTCAAGCACTTCGCTCTGGAGATACTCAATTATTGCGTGTAGGTGGTCCGGTCGCTCAATGGTCTCATGCATGATCTCCAAAGGCTGAGCAAGGGCCAGTTCTGCTTCATGGGGCGTGATTGCTCCCATACTCACCATCGCCCTCAAGGTTTCCGCCTGCCGTTCCTTCGCCTCTTTTGGAGCATCAACTGGGTTCAGTGATGGATTAAGAGGGATGGCCGCTAACATCGCGCTTTCGGGGAGGGTGAGAGCTGACGCATGCTTGGCGAAATACACCAGCGCCGCGGCATCAATCCCATAGGCATAGTTTCCATAGTCGGCGCTGTTGATATGCCACTCGAGGATTTTTTCCTTGGGATACTTCTGGGTGACCTCAGCCGCTAGAATCATTCTTTGTAAGGATTGCTTCTCGGGAGAACGAACTCCCCCCCCGAGTGGCAACAGTTGCGACTGGACTAATTGCTGACTTATCGAGGTTGTTATCTCTTTAGGTTGCTGAAGCTCGAGATAGCTCAGCGCCGCTTGAATTACCTCTTGGGGGTTATATCCAGAGTTTACCCAGAAGGTTTCGTCTTGGATCGCGATCGTAGCCTCAAGCGCGTACTCAGGTAAATCGATCGGCCCATCCGGGTCGAGGTACAACCAACGTCGGCTCTGTGCCTGCGGGTGAAGTACATCCAAAAGAAGTTTATCGCCTGTTCGATCATAGAACTTGACCGGACGGAAAGACTCCCGCCCCGTGGAGCCGAAGATCAGATCCAGATCTTCCGCCGGGGGAAGGTTTGAAGTTAAATCGGCATAAGATATAGCCACCAGGAGGCTTACAATTCCAATTCCAATAACCAGCAGAAGGGAAGATATAAAACCAAGCCGCCCAAGCAGCTTCTCTCCTCCAGATTGGATCTCCCGGCGGCGTCGAAACCGCCTTACATCCGTCGCCTTCGCCATATTCGAATTCTACCCGTAAATGATTGCGTAACTAAACTCCCTGCAATACCTGTGCCGAAGCGTGTAGTACAGCCACCTATCCGTAACCACTGCGAGAGAGCCGGATAGGTGCTCGATAGCACGCGGAAGCTTTATAGCGGCATAGGGGAGACCAAAGTGTGTAAATGACGACTCAGGATTACCTCATCTATACATACTTCTCGCGCGCCCCCCCCGTTACGCTGCGGTTGATGTGCCGCTCCGAGACGAAGTGGGGGGCATTATCCACGAATAGAATCGTAATTCGCAGCCTCGCATCCCATCTGGATGAATTTCGACCCGCGGGGTATAACGCAGCGGCATAGGCCGTCCTACACGTTCGATCCAGACAAGTGCGAATAGCGTACGCTTGAATATGCCACCCAAGTATTCTGCGCCTGACCTTCGAGTCGCTCAGGCCAGGAAGCGTCGGACAGTCCTCAGGAGATGATCGGGATCCACCGGTTTGCTAATCCAGGCATCAATGGGAATTCTCATGTCGTCTGGAAGGCGATCGGCATACTCGCTATGCTCGATACTGGAAACCATAATGACTGGAATCTCCGATAGGATCGTATCCAAGGTCATTTTTCGGGCCAGGTTGACGCCGTCGAGTGGTGAATCCATCATCACGTCAAGCAGGACCAGATCCGGCGGTTCCGCTTTCATGATCTCGAGAGCTTGTGCTCCATTTGCTGCAGAGAACACTTCGTAGCCGCCATCTTTGGTGAGAACGGTGCGCGTAAACTCGATCATGTCGGGATCGTCGTCCACGACCAGGATTTGGACCGCGGCTTCTTTCGCAACTTCTACCACCTTCTGGGGTCGTAAGTAGATAAACCAGTAAACCAATCCCACAAATCCGGCGCCACCTATGATGTTACCGATAGTCACCGGCAACAGGTTCTTGATAAAGAAAGCTCCCCACGTCAGGTTTCCATAATCTGTAGCTGTCCTACCGATGGCTTCCCAGAATCCCGCGCCAGCGGTGCTTTTAATGAACAAGCCTATGGGGATGAAGTACATGTTAGCCACAGAGTGCTCAAATCCGGCAGCGACGAAGGCGGTAATGGGGAAGATAATTGCCAGGATTTTGTCAGTGGTTGATCGTGCCGAGGAACAGAGCCACACAGCCAGACATACCAGGGCATTGCACATGATGCCCAGGGCGATGGCTTGGAAAAAGCCTAGACCGGTCTTGGCATTGGCGATACCGAGAGCATTGGCGCCCAAGGAACCGTTGGAAAACATGTACTGCTTTGTCACTAGCATGATCATCGCAGTCAATATCGAGCCCACAAAGTTGCCCGCATACACGATGCCCCAGTTGCGTAGTAGCTTGGCTAGAGGAACCCTACCGCTGGCAAATGCCATGATGATCAGGTTGTTTCCGGTGAAGAGCTCGGCCCCAGCCACAACGACGCCGACAAGGCCGAGGCAGAAGACCAGCCCTCCCAGCAGTTTGATGACCCCGAAGCCCATACCGACGGCTCCCAGGCCAGTTGTGACGACCGTGGCAAAGATCGCCCCACAACCGATAAATGCTCCCGCCAGAACAGCCAAGGCGAACATCGTGTTCGCCCTGAGTTCTGATTTTGCGACGCCGACACTCTCCATCCTGCTCGCCATCTTTGCCGGTGGAAAAGCGTCTATCTGTATCTCGTTAGCCATTTTGTCAATCTCTCCTTTTTACAAACAGCACAAATTGCTGCTTGGTGCCGGATAATATCCGACTCCTGTGATGATTGGGAGTATACATCCCGTCATTTAAATATAAAATTTTAAGCGCTTGACGTCGCAGGGTGGGGGATGCTCTGAAACTCTGGGGGTATTTAAAAGTCCCGGGCGTTTGGTTTATTCAGTTTCACCGGGAGCGTTTTCCAATATCACCTCGATCTTATTTAAGATCTCAGGCGAAAGCATTGCTATATAATCCAACGCTTTCAAGTTGTCATCTAGATGCTTAAGCCGCGACGCTCCTGTGATCACGCTGCTCACCTCAGGAATGCGAAGGAGCCAGGCGATCGCTAGTTGAGCGGTCGTCGCTCCGATTTCGTCCGCAAGTGCAGTCAAGCCGCGAACTACCTCCACCCGTTCTTCCGTTATGACTTTTATACCCCATTCCGGTTCCCGCGTAAGACGAGTCTTCTCATCAGGTTGGCCGTTGTTGTATTTTCCGCTTAAAAGTCCGTACTTCAGAGGACTATATGTCACTAAGCCGAATCCAAGATCTCTCGCAGCCGGAACCAGTTCGTCCTCGACTTTACGACGGACAAACATATTGTATTGCGGTTGCTCAACAACTGGTGGATAAGAGTTCCACTCACGGGCAATGGCATAGGAGCGTGCAATCTGACCCGCGCGCCATTCGGATGTGCCCCAATACAACACCTTACCCTGACAGACAAGGTCATCCATCGCTCGCACCACCTCCTCCAGCGGCGTCTCGGGGTCGTAACGATGGCAGAAATATAGATCCAGATATTCCAGATTCATTCGCTTCAACGAAGCGTGGCAGGATTCCATAATATGCTTTCTGGAGAGACCGCGACCGTTGGGGCCGGGCATCGTGGGCCAATAAACTTTACTCGAGACTACAAGGCTCTCTCGAGAGAAATCCTTAATCGCCTCTCCCATTACTTGTTCGGACTCTCCATTTGCATAAATATCGGCGTTGTCAAAGAAATTGACACCTGCTTCGTATGCCCTTTGTATGAGCTTTTCAACAACGATTTCATCAATCTGGTCGCCAAAGGTAATCCAAGATCCTAAGGAGATAGCGCTCAACTTCAATCCAGAACATCCCATTCTGCGGTATTCCATCATCCACTCCTATCCCTTGCCTTGGTACATGAGAACCATAGTCAAAGCATTATAACTCGCACAAGATTGAGTTTGCGGTGTTAATGCTATACTCCGAATTAACTATCTTTCCCGGAGGCACTCCGTAACATGGCCGAAATGATGCAGGCAGTGGTTAAAGCCCACGCCAATCCAGGTCTTGAAGTCCAGCAAGTACCCATCCCAAGTATCAAACGCGACGAAGTGCTCGTTAAGGTACGCGCGGCTTCCATTTGTGGTACCGATTTACATATCTACAACTGGGATTCTTGGGCAGCAGGTCGAATGCACCCACCCGTGATCGTCGGACATGAGATCTGTGGAGATATCGTTGATCGCGGATCCATGGTCGAGACACCGGAGATAGGAGATTTTGTCTCTTTAGAATCACATGTCATCTGCAATCAATGTTCCTTCTGTCGCACAGGTCTTGGTCACATTTGTGAGAACACGCGGCTAATCGGCGTCGATCGCGATGGCGGTTTCGCCGAGTACATCGCCATTCACGCGCAGAACGCTTGGCCAAACCCTGAAGATCTTCCCGTGGAAATCGCTGTACTGCAGGAGAACTTCGGCAACGCAGTTCATACCGCGTTTGCGGCCGACTTAAGGGCGAAGAAAGTCCTCGTCACAGGCTGTGGTCCTGTTGGGTTGATGACCATCGCTGTCGCCCGCGCCATCGGCGCTCGATCCATTTATGCCACCGACATCAGCGCCTACCGTATTGACTTCGCGCGCCGGATGGGAGCGGATCTGGCGCTGCATGCCGTTGATGACCCGGTAATCGAGTTGATTCGCGATGCAACCGACGGTGAGGGGGTCGATGTGCTCCTGGAGATGTCCGGCTCACCGTCAGCGATCGATCAGGGGTTCACGCTGTTGAAGCCCGGTGGTGAAGCGGCGCTTCTGGGTGTCACACCTGGGTCGATTGAATTCGATTGGGATCATCACATCGTCTTCAAAGCCGCGCGCGTTCTGGGCATCAGTGGTCGCAAGCTTTGGCAAACCTGGTATCAGGCTCGTGGTCTTATCCGCTCTGGTGCTGTTGATCTCGCGCCACTCGTTACCCACCACTTTAAAATGGATGAATTTGATAAAGCCTTTGAGACCATGACCTCCGGCGAGTCCGGCAAGGTCATGCTAACCCCTTGAAGGAGGAACCAAGATGAGTGAGGAAAAAGGGAAATCTCTCAGTATCGAACGTATTCTCTTGATTATCGTATCCGCATTGCTGGTAATATTACTTGCATATCTCGGCGTCTCTGCACTTGTTCGCCGTGGGCAAGAAGCACCGCCCCCCGAAGTGGTGCCAGTCGAGCCTGCTGAGGAGCAACCTGTTGTGGCGCTTCCGACTGAACCTATGGTGGTGGAACCGGTCGTAGAACCACCCACCGCTGAGCCCACATCTTCTGTTCAGAGGTTGGAAGTCCCACCGACCCCAACACCTTTCGTCATTACCGATGAGAGCGATCCACGTGTTAAATATCTCGATCTCGCCCATCCCGATCACACGGATTACTTCATAAATCCTGACACTTGGTACGACTACGAAGCGGCGGGAGCTTCTTACTCAATTCAAGACGGGAAACTTGTTGGCACAGATAACGTTGCCCAGGAAGGGCTTTACTGGTCCTACACATCCGTTCAATCCGGTCGTTTGTATGCTGAAATATCTGCTACCAACGGTGATTGCATCTCAAAAGATGCCGTTGGACTCGTTATTCGGATCGATCCCGAACAGACCCCCAGCGGATATGCACTTGAGGTTTCCTGCGACGGTGCCTGGCGCTTAATACGCTTCCGTCCAGCTGGAGGAGCCACAGCAACACAGGTCGATTGGACTCCTTCAGATGTGATTCGAACGGGGAAGGATGCCACCAATAGACTGGGCATCTGGGGGTACGACGGCAAGTTTTATATCTTCATTAACGGCTTCCAGGTCGGAGAACATTGGGATGCAGGGATGCCATGGGCTTACGGGTATTTCGCAGCGTATGTCCGCGCTGAATATACATACCCGTTATCGGCAACCTTCGACGATTTCGCTTTCTGGCACATCCCTTTTATCCCGTGAGCTTGTCAAAAAGACTTGGAACCGTCGTTGTAATAACCTGGCTGGCCGGGTCATGCACCCGGCCAGCCCCTGTGCGCGAGCTGCCTGGTGACGTCAACCAGACCATGGATTCCGCCCTGGTTAACGCGCTTCCATCGTTGACGGCTCCTCCCAGCGCAACGAATATCACCACACCTACTGCGATACTCACCTTAACACCAACACCTGAACTGACGATTACACCTACCCCGCCCCCTCTTTCGCCTGATGATCCGCGCTACGGGATCAACCTCGCTGCGCCGCACTATTGGGATGATTTCTCATCCAACCTGACCTGGGTCGGTCCTAATTTCGATGGGGCGATGAACGTATGGGAGGATGGACGCCTGCGGGCCACTGATTTCCTGACAGATAAGTACCTATGGTGGAGCACAACCATACCGGACGTCGACGCAGGAGAACTCTACGTCGAAGTGACTGCCGAAGTCGGAGAGTGCTCCGGGAAAGACGCCATCGGCCTGGCCGTTAGGGTTGAACCGGAGAATCGCGACAGCGGGTACACACTCGAATTCTCCTGTGACGGATCTTATCGAATACGCAAACTTTTTGCCGGCACAGTACAAACCTTGCTCGATTGGACACCCAATGATTCGATTCTCTCCGGGTCGGACACAACGAATGTGCTCGGATTCCTCGCCCGCGGCACAACCTTGACCGTCTTTGCGAACGGCGAAGTCTTAGACTCAATTGAAGATAACTCTTTCTTCAAAGGGAACTTCGGCCTCTTCTCCGACGCCGCATCCACGCCAGGTTTAACGGTCTACTTCGACGATTTCAAGCTTTGGTACATAAATCCCTGACGGATGCCCTTTTCTCTCCAACCCGCGAGATTTCCCACAATCACATAGATTGTTGTATCCTCATGCAAATCACACTTTCTTTAAGGGAAGAAGGATGCGTCATCTCATCACCCACCAGGGGAGCGAAGTCCCCCGTTTCGCCATGCGCCCCCGAAGCGAAGCGGAGAGGGATTCGGAGAGCGGAAGCAAGCGATTCCGGTTTCTAGCAATTTGCTTAACCGCGTGCACCATGCTTCTTTCATCTTGCGTGAGCACAAGGCCCGCTCCCACGCGCACTCCAATGCCAACACTCCCTGCGCCCACATCCACTGTTTTCTTCCCCACTTTAGTCCCTACACCAACATTTACACCCGAGCCCATACCATCCCCCACAGCGGATATCGCCTCAGGATTGGGCACGATCCTTTTCCATGATGACTTTAGCCAGGATCAAGGCTGGCTAGCACTAAACTCGAACCTCGGTGGGTCGAGTTTATACGACGGTCGCTTCAGCCTATCCGTCCGACAGGCACACGCTTTTTACACCGCCCTGAGTCCCGTTAAAGAATTCACGGACGGTTATCTTGAGGTAGTAGTTCGAGCTTTGCTATGTACAGATGATGATGAATTCGGTTTGATGTTCCGCGTCGACCCATCAGGCGGACACTACCGTTTCACCCTGACATGTCAAGGGGAAGCTCGTGTAACGCGTGTCTCTGATGGTTCGGAAGTTGCTGTCATTCCAAAGACAATCACCAATGCCTTAATCCCCGGATTGCTCATCGACAACCGCTTAGGCGTCATCGCCGATGGCGACCGCTTCCGCTTCTTCATCAACAGTGAGGAAGTTTTTAGCGCGCACGACCCTGGACTACGCTGGGGACGGCTTGGCTTGATTGTTCACGCCAGACGCAGTGGACAGACAACCGCTTCTTTCGATAACTTCATCGTCCGTACGCTGCTGCCCACTCCTACTCCAACGCACACACCGACACCCTGAGCGAAATTTGATGGCAAAAAAAAGAACCTTTCACAACCGCCTGAACGACTTATCACCGAAGGATTGGATCAAATTCCAAAAATCCTGGTTTAGGCACAACCCCCCTCCCAGACGAAAGGATGTCCTCCGCCATCCAGCGAAATTTCCAGAGACGCTCGCACAGGAGTTCATCGAATTCTTTACGAAACGCGGCCAGATGGTCTTCGACCCGATGGTTGGAACCGGCTCAACACTTCTCGCCTGCCTGCGAAGTGGCAGAAGTGGTATTGGATTGGAGTTGAATACCGGTTATGCTGAAATCGCCCGAGAGCTGATCGCTGAGGAGCGCGAGCTCCTGGGTCCGTCTGTCAGCGATCTCCACATCGAGGTTATCACCGGTGATGCAGCCGACCTCCCATCCTTCAATTTACCTCAGATCGACTATGTCCTAACTTCTCCACCGTATTGGGACATACTCCACGCGCGAGGGGCTGAGACGCAGCGCCATCGGCGGGATTCTTCTGACCTTGATGTAACCTATTCAGATGAACCTGCCGACCTTGGAAACATTGCTGACTATGATGAGTTCCTCGATCGCCTAGTCCAGATCTACGCTGGCCTCAAATCCTACATGCGACCTCGCTCATACTTGACCGTGATATTGAAGAACGTTAAGAAGAAAGGGACGATTTACCCGCTCGCCTGGGATGTGGCTCGCAATCTCGCCGATGTGTACACCCTTAAAGATGAGCGTGTTTGGGTGCAGGACAACATCCCCCTTGCGCCCTATGGCATGGGTAATGCCTGGGTCAGTAATATCCACCACCACTATTGTCTCCAATTCCGCTTTGAGCCTTAGTTGTAGTGTAGGATTTCATAGTTATTGAGACTCATGTCATAGTTATTGAGACTGGGGACCTCAAATCTGCAATGAATAACAATTAAACAGCCCAAATATGCGAATCCATAAGTTTAACAACGGTAAAGATTATTACGTTGGCATGAGATTATTTACTTCCGTTTTCGCTAATTATATTGAGTTGGTCATTCCTGAGGTAACATCCAGGCTCCGGATGTTCATTGGAGACCAACATGGACCAGGCTCGTCGCCGCTTCGACCAGTACCTCAACCGTTGCTATGGTCAAAGCACCACACCAAAATGCTATGCCAGCGACCTCAATATATTCCTCAGAACAATCGGCGACAAAGAGCCTGAAGCGGTAACCGCAGCGGATGTGGATGTCTTCATAGACGGCCAACTCGCAGCCGGTCTTAGTCCCATCACCATTAATCGCCGTCTGGTAACGATCCATACCTTTTTCGAGTACCTGGCCAGCGAATGCCCGGATCAGCATTGGCCCAATCCGGTCACCTGGCGTCGCCACAAGCTCAAACGGGGCTCGCGTCTGCCGCGCGACGCGCCGGAGGACGAGGTCACACGGTTATTTTCCATCATCACAGCTGAGCGAGACCAGGCGATGTTTGGCCTGATGATCGGAGCCGGTCTCAGAGTTGCGGAAGTAGCCGCGTTGCGTATGGATAGTCTGGAAGTCCCCGCGAATACCGACGGATTGACGAAGGTGAGGGTTTGCGGAAAAAGACAGAAGGAGCGCATGGTATGGCTCACGCCCTCGCTCTGGGAGACGCTGCAGGCCTGGCTTCAAGTGCGACCAGTCGTTGAAAGCGAGCATCTGTTTCTCAGCCAACGTGGTTCTCCGATCAGTGTGGCTGGCATCCAGTATCTGCTCCGGCAGTATTGTCAAACTACTGGAGTGACCCTGACCTGCCATCAGCTTCGGCACACGTTTGCACGTCGCATGGTCGAAAACGGTCTGCCGGTGGATAGCCTCGCCAAGCTGCTGGGGCACAACGACTTACAGAGCACTCAGCGCTATATCGATGGCGCAGACCCGACGTTGCGGGCCGACTTCACGGCCGCAATGACAGCGCTGGAATTTACTCTCAGCAACGAAGAAAAGCCGCTGACGGTTCACTCAAAACCCAAGCGCTCGTCCCAAAGCAAGAAAGTCCCTGCTGAGCGGGATCGGACCGCCTCCCGGACCGAATTGCAGAAGTTGCGAGAGCGGCTGATCGCTGCCGGGCTGCCCGACTGGCTGGAGGATGCCGTGGACGCTTATCTGAGCTGGCGCTGGCCTACTTGGCGCGCTCAGACAGCGTATCAAGTGGGAGGCAACGTTCTGCGCCTCGTTCGGCGGGTCTGGACCTGGCTGGCGGCTCACCGCCAGATTACGGGTTGGGAAAACTTCCAGCGGGCTGATCTGCAAGCCTGGCTCGAAGCAAGATGCCAGGCTGGGATTCGACACACCTCGATTCAAAGTGAATTGGGGTCGCTGCACAGCCTGTTCAAGTTCATCGAAATACGAGGTGGCACACTTGATTCGGGCCTCTTCCGAGTGCAGGCGCCCAGACAGCGCGGAACGACCCTGCCACGATACCTGACAGAAGATGATTATCGCCGGTTGGAAAGCACAGTTCTACGAGCAACCGAGTCTGACACCTACGAGGCCTGTTTTGACCGAGCCTGGTTTCTGACCCTGGCACACACCGGTTTGCGTGTCTCGGAATTGCTGGCTTTACGGCTGGAAGATCTCGACTTGGAGGCTGGCCGTGCAACGGTGCGGAGTGGCAAACCAAGGCATGACCGCGTGGTATACCTGACACCGATCTTGATCGAGTCGTTGATTCGCTATCTGGCACTCCGGCCTGACCTGCCTGACGAATTGCGGGTTTTTATATTGCACGAGCGTTCGCCTGCAGATCGCACCATCCGATATCGGTTGGCCCACTTTGGCCAACGAGCCGGGGTGCATGTCTCCCCGCACAAGCTCCGTCATACGCTGGCGACGCGTTTGGTCAATCAGGGTATGCCGACTCAATCGCTACGAAAGCTGCTGGGACACCAAAACCTCAGCACAACGCAGCTGTATGCTCGCATCTATGACGAGACCCTTTATATGCAGTTCAAGTCGGCCATGTCCAGCCTGGAGGCAATTGAGGTCAGTGACTGGCCTCGCCCAGAGACAGACATAACGATCTCAGTGGAAGTGGGTGATAACAGAACAGGCGGAAGCTCGTTGAAGAGAAAACTCAGCAAAGATGGATAACATTCAGGCATTCGAGGTTTCGGATTGAACATGCCGAATCAAACACTTGACAACTCAATATAACCCACATTAGCGGAAGCAAGGCCAGATATACTAAGCGTCGATATTCCCAAATAACCCGAAGAGCGATCAATTGATATTAGGTGATCCTTTTACAATGTTTATTGTCTCTCTTGAGTCACTACAATCCTAGGTGGCTATAGAGGCATATCGCCTAGCACTCTCCGCACAATTCTGGTAATTCGGTGGGGGGTGGGCACTTAAGTTTACTGTCCTTAAGTTGCCACACGTGTGGCCGTTATTCCCCTCACTGTTTATTAAGAGCACTTTCTCTCTAGGCTTGTGCTCGCGATCAGCGGACATAATTTCCCCAGATGATAGCGACATATGCAGAGGTTACGGATCAGAGATGTAGCAGAAGGATTTCGAAGACTTCACGCATCGCCATATTTGCCATCGCTGCTGGCGGGTGCATCTGTGCTTTGCATCTGTCCAAAGGTTTCACAATAAAGACCACCAGAGGAGGAGAGGGGACTGCCCCTGATGGCGGTCTTTATTCAAATATTGGCATTCTCTAGTTGTTATGAGAATCTTTCTTCTCCGTGTAGGTTGAACATCTATATAGCTTGTAGTTTACCCACCTGAGCCTTTGGAGCAATTGGATCGAATCTGAAACCTAAGTACATCTTAGGACTGATGGAACATTCCGTGATATACTATTACGATGTTCTAATATTACGTTATTACACTAGGTGTAATATTGGTATTGTTA
>Ga0307421_1001754_pt1 | contig 12711 bp, 9 predicted proteins | sample SalMarWE160270MG_FD_202163 | JGI IMG/M metagenome (GOLD analysis project Ga0307421, IMG submission 202163) | Salt marsh sediment microbial communities from the Plum Island Ecosystem LTER, Massachusetts, United States - WE1602-70 | ecosystem: Environmental > Aquatic > Marine > Intertidal zone >...
CAGGCAGCAGGGGCATCCTCGGGGCGGCGCAGGAACTGGATCAAAGCCAGAGGCAAGGTGCGAATCTCTCTAATCCCGAGCATAAGAGCCGTTCCAAAGTAGACAACTGATCCGAGCAATCCGCCACCCAGGAGCAAAAGCAAGGGTCCCGGGTGAAGAAAGCGATCAAGAAGCAAAACGGTGGTGCCCATCGCCAGCGCTGCGATTGCGGCTTTTCCCGCATCGATGAGGATACGGCGGGCGTCTACGATCTGCCAGCGGCGATGAAGGATCGTTAATCCAATCAGTGCCTCGATGCCAACGGCGATGCCGTTCGCAAGCGCCAGGCCGCCATGTTCGAGTCCACCCTGTAGGAGTGGTCGCGAGAGGAGGATCGCCAAGCCGATATTGAGCGCGGTTGTGAAGAATGAGATCAGGAGTGGCGTGAGGGTATCCTTCCGGGAGGCAAAGGCGCGGACAACGATTTCGAGTATGGATTGGCTGATGAGTGCCAGCGCGTAGAACTGCAATGCGAAGAAGACCATGTTTGTGCTCTCGGCTGTGAACTCGCCTCGCTCGAAAAGGAGTTGAATGACAGGACGACCAAGGACAATCAGGGCGACAGCTGCTGGAAGGGCGAGCGTGAGGATGGCGCGTAAAGCTCCGCTGATTGCCGCTCGCTGAGCCTTAAATTCCCCTTTCGCGGCGAGTACGGCGAGAGTGGGGAAGACGGCTATACCGATAGCGGTACCGATGAGAGTCCAGGGTGTGTTCATCAATTGAAAGGCGTAGCGAAGGGAGGAAACCCGTCCTTCGCCGAGACCTGACCCCAGGTTGGAATTGATCCAATCGATGCTGGCGCGGGCCATGAGCAAGTCGATCACGCGCGGCGCCATGAGAATGGCAACGCGTCGCAGCGCTGGGTTGTTCCATCCGAGCAGTAACCGCGGGTGTATTTGGTTACGGACCAGCCCCGGAACTTGTACGAGCAGGTGGAGTGTGGCACCGATCACAGCTCCCCATGCCAGACCGAAGATCCCCAGACTAGGTTCCAGGACCAGCGCGCCAAAGATGATGCCCAGGCTGTACAGAGATGGTGCAAGCGCGGGCAGCAAGAAGTGTTGGTGTGCGTGCAGCGCCCCGGTAAGGATGCTGCTAACCGCGAAGATGATCGTCGAAATAAGCAGGATGCGCATGATCTGCGCAGTTAGCAGCTGGACCTCGGCGGGAAAATGAGGTCCGATTCCCCAGGGGGCGGATACGAGAGTCGGTGCAAAGAAAGCAAGCAGAAGTGCTGCTATACCGGTCAGGAGGAGGATCGTAGTGATAACCTGACCGATCAGGTTATTCGCCTCATCAAGCCGGTCTTTACCGAGCAGCTCGGTGTAAACAGGGATGAAGGCAAAGGCGAGCGCCCCACCGGCGAGCATTGTAAAGAGCAATTCAGGAATGCCATTTGCGGCTGAATAGGCGTCCAGGGCGGCGGATGTGCCAAATTTACCGGCGACAATGCGCTGCCGGATTAGTCCAATCACGACCGATGCTGCTATCCCAGCCATCACAACCAGGGTTGAGCGGGCAATGCGCGCCGTGCGCGTATTTGCTTCGGAGGCAGCTGTTTGGGTCATCATACGGTATTGTATTAGGAGGTTACACCGAGACGCCTGAGCTGTGCAAGCGCTGGCTCCCAATCAGGATGCCATTTCAAAGCTCTTTCGAAATCTTCGATCGCGCCGGCGACATCCCCCAGAGCCTCCCGCGCCAGACCCCGCCAATAGAAGCTCTCTTCTACCGATGGCTCGCTCATGTTGTAAATGGTGAAGTCCGCCAGACTGACCACATCATAATAGCGCCCGCTGTAGTAGTAAGCGAAGTATGGACCGGTCTGGTACCAAAGCATTCGCCATGCGCGGTGTTCCGGGTCGCTGACGGCCAATTGGGCATCGATCTGGAAGGCTTCATCATAGGCGGCGGCAGCTCCGGCATAATCCTGCAAGGCTTTTAAATTTGTACCCCGGTTGAACCAGGCGAAAAATAGTGGACGACCGCTAAGTTGGAAAATTTCATCAGAGGCAAGTTGGGCAGCGTACTGGTAATTGTAAGCCTCATCCACGTGCGGTCCGAGCAATGAAAAAACCTCGACCTCTCGGTCGGGAGGATAGATGACGATGTAGGTGTTATTGAAGTGGCGCCAATAGAGCTCGAGTTTATCGTAGTCGACTGGAAGATCGGGCATGATGTAGGAATCTTGGGCAGTGAAAAGACGCTTATCATCATCGTAGCCAGTGAGGACCTCATAATGCCCCATCCAGCCATCGAAGCCAGGTCCTTCAAATCCTTTCTCGACAAGCACAGGAAAGCCGGCGGCTATGAATTTCTTAAGCAGTTCGATATCTCCGCCAACCCGGGTGATCACCTTTAATCCCGTCCCATCCTCGACGAAGTTCGCCAGCTCATAAGGCATGACATTCTTGTCGCGCGGATTGGGTTTGACAAACTCTGCAATGGGTCGTTGATCGCCATCCCAGCCCCAGAAAGAAAGCGCCATAGAGAGGTTAGCCGGGCCGCAATTATTCCATTTCTGGTATTCGTGGCGGACGCCGGCGAGTTGCACGCTTCCGGGGATTGTGGTTGGAACGGGACTCGGCGTTGGAGTGAGCGTCGCGGTCGCGGTCGGGGCAGTGTTAGGCATGACCGTCGCCGTCGGTGTGTAGGCATCGAGCGTGCTCTGAACCATGGCGACTACGGTGGGGTTTGGGGTGAAGACCGCTTCCTCTGGCGGTGAAAGCGAATATTTAATACGAGCCTGCAATGCTGAAATGCGCCAGGCGACTTTCTCCTGGAAGACTGGCAGCTGGTACGCAATTATGCCCAGGATGATGATGGAAACCAAGGGTAAAAGTGCCCACAAGAAGAGTCTAAGCCGGCTTCTGCGCATGGCGAGGATTATAACCGAAGGTGGGATTTGAATAGGGTAAGCTCGAACGAGGATCTTTGCGGACGGGCAACCCTATGCATAGTCGAAGATTTCAGAAGAAAAATTCATTAATAGACTGTCCAACGGTCCAATAGGTCTAGCTGCGACCATCACATACGTTCGAATGAAAATACCCCAAAGGTTATTTGTGTTTTTATTCAGATGGCGATCTGTCTATGATCTGGTCGCGCTCAGGGCCAACCGAGATGAGCCGAATCCTCAGCCCGGTGAGGGTTTCAATGCGCTCGATGTAAGCCTGCGCCTGTGAGGGGAGATCGTTCCAGGTTCTAATCTTCGTGAGATCCTCTTCCCAACTTGTGAGGGGCTCCAAAACGGGGCTGAATGGGGAGAGATCGGCCGGCCCCTGGGGAAGATCGTCGAACTGCTGCTCCCCGCTTTGGTAGGCTACACAGATATTCAGCGGGTCGATGTTTGTCAGTATGTCAAGTTTGGTGAGTGCGATTTCCGTGAAGCCGTTGATGCGGGCGGTATAGCGAAGCAGCACAGCGTCCAGCCATCCACAGCGCCGGGGGCGCCCCGTCGTGGTTCCAAACTCATCCCATGGATGTTCACCGGTGCCCCGCAATCGTGCCGCTGTATCGCCTGACGACTCTGTCGGAAATGGCCCTTCGCCAACGCGGGTCTGGAAGGCTTTGGTGATGCCGATGATCCGACGGATATGTTGAGGACCGATCCCGAGGCCGAGCAGCGCACCGGGGGCGGTAGGATGAGAACTGGTCACAAATGGATACGTCCCGTGATCCAGGTCGAGCAGGGTGCCCTGGGCTCCCTCCGCGAGCACGGTTCCATGGTTATTAAGCTTGTCATGCACAAGCGAACCCACATCGGTTATGTAGGGCTGGAGTCGATTGGCATAGGCGTGGAATGCATGCTGAATCGGCTCCTTGTCAAGAGGCTCTTGGTGATAAACATTCTCGAACAATCGATTGGCATGGTCCAGAATCCTATCGAGTTTCTGATGCAGTACATCTTTGTTGAGTAGATCTTCGGCACGTAAACCGATCCGGGCAGCTTTGTCTGAATAAGTTGGACCGATGCCGCGGCGGGTCGTGCCCAGCTGTCCCCGCGCCTTCTCGCTTTCCTCTGCGCCATCGAGGGCTGTATGCGCTGGCGTTATCAGGTGGGCTGCATAAGAGAGTTTTAAACGCTGGGGGGAGGCATCGATGCCGAGTTGGGTGAGATGATCAACCTCTTCGAGAAGAACCCGAGGGTTCACAACCATTCCCGCGCCCATTGCACAAATCGTCTGGGGTTGGATGATCCCCGAGGGGATTAGATGGAGTTTAAAGACTTGATCGGCGACAGTAACGGAATGCCCGGCGTTGTCCCCGCCATTAAAGCGGGCGACGATATCCGCATTCCCGGCGAGAAAGTCGATAATACGACCCTTGCCCTCATCTCCCCATTGCGATCCGATAACGATATCAAGCGGCATTCCCCACCTCGGAGGCAGTATAGCATGGCGTCGATAACGACGCAGTGCTCGCAGGCGATACCTTCCGAGTCTTGGATTGTAAATCTCGATCACTATTGTTCGTTGAACCCCGAAAGGGCTATAATCGAAGCATAGGGTCTGTAACGTGATGACACGACGGTTAAAACACATCCTTCTCTTTTTGAGTATCTTGGCGGGCTTCCTTTGGATAGGCTATCCAATTGCAGCGGTTCGCGCCGAGAATTCCCCCAAACCGGCACTCCAACCAACTCCATTTCTCACGCCCACTCCGCGCCAGGATGGCATGATCATTTATCTTGTCAAGGAAGGCGACTCACTCTGGCGCATTGCCGCTATTGCCGGGATCACACTTGAAGAACTCATGGCGATGAACGGTATTCAACCAGGAGATTATATAATTGAAGGGATGGAGCTCGAACTGGGTGTAGGAGGCCCGGTGGTTGCGACCACGTCGCCGTTCGACGCTCAAGCGACGCCAACACAGGACCTCTTGACACCGACACCGATCGTTGGAACCGCCGAAATTTGCATAATGCTCTTCATGGACGAGAACGGCAATGGGCGGCTTGAGGAGGGGGAGTTACCGCTTGCGGGTGGACAGATTAGCGTTGTCGACATCAATGGTATCGTAGCCGGTGAAGTTACAACGGAGGATCTGAGCGAAGACGAAGATCCGGTCGGCCATTGTTTCCCGGAATTAACTAACGGTGATTACAATGTCAGCGCAGCGGTTCCTCCAGAATTCAATCCTACGACGGGCTTGAATGTGCCCGTAACTCTAAACCCGGGAGATATCAAATATCTCCAATTTGGTGCGCAACCGAGTTCATCAAATGGCAGCCCGCTCACTACTGATGACGGGGATCGATCGACTGTTTTGGGCCTTCTTGGTGTGATCTTGCTCCTCTCTGCAGGAGCGTTGGGATATTATGCCTCACGCATGTCCCGTCGAACGCCGCGCTCCTTGCGGTAGAGTACCTTGAAGCAAAATCCAAAGCCATAAGTGAAAACGAATGTCCTGATGCCCCTCAATTATTCAAATGTGTCGAGGTCTAATCTGAATTTCGCAACTCGGCAAAGGGTGATTAAATAGGGGTTAATCTATCCTTGGAATGGCTGTCTGACGAGCGAATGGGGTTTGAGGAGTGACAAGGAAGCGGTGAGTATGGCCGGCGAGGCAATTAATGTTCCAGAAGCGAAATAGGCGATCCCTTAGACAAGCGCTTGATCGAGCAGGCGACTCGGATCTGCGCGGCCTTGAAGCGGACGTAGCCGAGAGGCAGGAGAGGATTGCTCAACTTCAGTTCGAACTCTCCGATATGCAAGCGGATTTGGAGCGTTTCGAACGCGAATATGAGGCCCAGCTTGGATCATTCCAACTGCGTTTGATTTCGTTAGAAGCGGAAGTAGAACAAGCTCGCCTGCGTGCTGCACATCGGGCGCAATGGGGAGATCGTGCGGACTCCCCCGAATTTAATGTCGATGTCGTTGAGCAATTTCGCCGGACCTGGGCGCCACGCGAGAAGCCACCCGAACCCCAACCGCCAGAGCCAGTGTCCGATGAGACGAAAGCGGAACTCAAGCAGCTTTTCCGTACCCTCGCCAAACGTTTCCATCCGGATTTGGTCACCGACCCTGAGGAGAAACGCCGACGGGAGAAGGTGATGGCGCAGGTCAACGATGCATATGCTGCGCAAAGCCTGGCGGCAATGAAAAAACTAGCTCAGAAACCAGACCGCCCTGAGGCACCCGCGGACAGGACGCGCGAGCAAATAATGGTGGATTTGAAGGCCGAGATCGTACGCCTCGATCGCGTAATCTTAGCTTTGGACAGACAACTACAGGAATTAATCAACTCTCATACCGTTCGATTGATGCTCGAGGTCAGCATAGCAGAGAGAGAAGGGGGAAATCTGTTAGCGGAGATGGCGGCGGATATACGGGCGGAGATTGCAAGGCTTGAGGTTGAGCTTGCGTCGCTCGGGTAACCAGTGAAGGCATCGTAGCGCCGCTAAGCAAATCACCGGGTATAAATTAGAAGAGGGCTGTCCCAAAAAAGACATCTGGGCAGCCCCTTGTCGTGTCCACCAATTTTCAGTCTATCACCGCTCCCCAAGATTGAAGCGATTACCTCACTTGCTGCTTGTATATGTGATTTACTAAGTGCATACCCTTGATATGCTCCTGTTTGCGTCAGCACGGCAGCCGGTTTAGGTCGTTGTCGATCTCATGACCTGAGATTCATTCAAGCCCAAGTTCTTTATAGATACTGGCGATATCGGCGTTTTCAGCGATCAGGCTTAAGAAGGTTTCCATTTTCTCCGGTTGTCCCAGACGAGTCTTTCCTAAGGCCCCCTCAATGATCTCGATTGTCTCCATGGTGTTTTCTTTAACCAATAGGATGGGGACACCGAGGCTCTCTGCCTGTTGGATGATCAGCGGGCTGGGCCGTAGATTGCCAGTGAGAAGGAGTACGACGGTTGATGTTTCAAGCGCAGCGAGTTGAATATCCGTCCGGTCTCCACCGGTGATGACGGCTTTGTTCTTGTAGCGGCGGAAGCGGGAGAGCGCAGCGTCGGCCGTCATCGCGCCGACAGTCAGCGTCTCTGCCAGAGCATCCGGATTCAATCCCTTTGTAAGCACCTCGGCGGTAAGCAAGTCCACGAGTTCTCCAACGCTGAGTGCCGAGAGCCGGGGTACGATCGGCAGGACTCCAATAACCGAGATACCTTTCGTCTGGAGAAAGGGGAGAGCATATTCATCGACGAATGAGCGGTTACTCTCAGGAACCCGGTTTATCAGCACGCCCAGGAGCTGCTCGCCCAGGCGAAAACGTGCGGCGAGGACATCGTCTATAAGGCGCATATCACCCCTAAAGGGAACAATCACAAGCGCCGGCGCGCCGAGTTCTTCCGCGATGCATAAGTTTGAAAGTCCGATGGCATAGCCCTCACGCAGGCTGGAGCCGCCCTCGAGAAGGAGGACGTCTTTCCCTTCCCCCACAGTTATAACGGCTTTTTTAATATCGCCGATGAGATCATGTTCGCCAAGGTCCTTGAGGCGTTCTCGCAGCGTCGATGCAGTGATGATGATGGCTGAAGCTTTTAGTGGATCGCCATCCAATCCCAATGAGTGGTACACGAAAACGGCATCTTCGTCTGCCAATTTACCGTCAGGAGTGCGCCAAGGCTGGGTGCTCACCGGTTTCATGTACCCCACCTTGTATCCATCAGCTTGCATCATCTGTCCAAGTGCGAGACAGACAGCAGTTTTTCCAGAGTGATGCTCGACGGAAGTGATATACAAACATTTCATTTGAAACTCCCTGGGGTGTCCACTTGCTCGGGGGAAGGATTGCTTTCAGTCTTACGAAGGATCAGGCGCATATCGAGCGCAACTCCTCCGCGACCCTCTTCATAAACGATAAAGGGGTTGATATCGAGTTCGGCGATCTCGGGGAAGTCCAGGACGAGTTGGCCGATTCGGAGCAGAGCGTCGACTAATGTCTCCTTATCAACAGGCGGCTCGCCTCGGACGCCGTCGAGCAGGGCTTTAGCGCGGATCTCGGTGAGCATCTGCGCAGCCTCCTCGCGCGAGAAGGGTGCGATTCGGAAGGCGGCGTCCTTTAAGGCTTCCACGTAAATTCCACCAAGACCGAATGTAACCAGAGGGCCAAATTGGGGATCGCGATTCATACCGATGAGGATTTCCAATCCAGAGGGCACCATCTTTTGAACCTGGCATCCCCATAAATGTGCTTCCGGGAGGTAGCGCTGCGATCGATATGTGATCAGGTCGAAAGCGTCGCGCACATCCGTCGCATTCTGAAGGCCGACTTTCACGCCGCCGACGTCAGTTTTATGCAAGATGTCAGGTGAGGCGATTTTTAAAACGACGGGATAGCCCATATCCGCCGCGATCTCGACCGCCTTCTCGGCTGTTTCTGCAATCTCTGAAGGGGGCGCTTGAAGACCATAGGCAGTGAGGATCGACTTCGCTTCCGCATCCCCTATTGAAAGCCTGCCTTCATCGAGGACGCGGTCTATTGTCTCGCGTGCGGTCTTCTGATCGACATCCACACTCTCGAAATGAGGCAAAGGTCTTGCGCGGTATTCTCGATAATGGCTCATCGCCTGGAGTACCATCGCCGCGCGCTCGGGGAAAGCGAAGTTGGGAACGTTATGTTTTGCCATGTATTCAATACCGGCCTTGACCCGAGCTTCGCCCATGAAACAAGCCAAAATGGGGATGTCGACTTTCTCGCTGATTTCGGTGATCACCGCGGCGGTTTCTACGATCTCGGTCATGGCTTGCGGCGTAAGGATGACGAGTATGCCATTGACCGATGGGCTCTCAATGACCTGCTCAAGGGCAAAGCGGTAGCGGTCGGCACGCGCATCTCCCAGAACGTCAATGGGGTTGGCGGCGCTGGCCGCATCGGGCAAAAACTTTTCGAGCGCCTTTATGCACTCTGGCTTAAACCGAGCGAGCTGGAGCCCGGCTCGTTCCAGCGCGTCCGTTGCCAGGATGCCAGGACCGCCTGCGTTGGTCACGATCGCAATGTGATCGCCTTGAAGGGGGCTAAGATAACCAAATGCCCGGGCCATGTCGAATAAATCCTGCAGGGAATTAGCCCGAAGGACGCCCGATTGTTGGAATGCGGCTTCATATGCTTGTTCAGACCCTGCCAGCGAGCCCGTGTGAGAGCTAACGGCGCGGGAGCCGGCTTGTGTAACACCGGATTTCAATGCCACGATGGGTTTAACCTTTGAGACCTCGCTCGCCACGCTGATGAATTCCTGCCCATCGGGCAACCCCTCTATGTAGGAAAGGATGACGTTCGATGTTGGATCTTTTTCCCAGGCGCGCAGCAGGTCGGTCTCGCTAACATCGGCTTTATTTCCCAACGAAACGAATTTACTCAGCCCCAGTCTTCCGGCTTGTGCCCAATCAAGGATTGCAGTTCCTAACGCTCCGGACTGGGACATGAAGTCCATCGGACCCTTCGGCGGCAGGCCGGCGGAGAACGAGGCATTCATCGGGATTATTGTATTGATCACACCCAGGCAGTTCGGGCCGATCAGGCGGATATTGTATTCCTTGATGATCTCAATAAGCTCTAGCTCCCGCTCGAGTCCATCCATGCCTGCCTCACGGAAGCCGGCGCTGATCACGATTGCCGCCGGGATTCCTTTCTCGCCGCAAGTACGCAATGCATCAGGCACCAGGGGGTACGGGATCACGATGACGGCCAGATCGATTGGGTCCGGGATATCTGAAACAACGGGAAATGTGGGTAGACCAAGGATTTGGTCGGCCTTGGGGTTAATCGGGTAGACTTTGCGGCCATCCCGCAGGAAGCCGCCGTTTACTAAATTGTCGAGAACGGCATATCCTAATTTCGACGTGTTGGTCGAGGCGCCAATGACCGCTATGGATTGGGGAGAGAAAAAAGCATCAAGGGACAAGACTTAAGCTCCGAGTGTATTTAGGTATAGTGTAATCCTTCTGGTTTCTTGATTCAATGAGAAGGGCAACAATCAAGAATGCCGAATGTCGTGAGTTGTGTTCTATCCGTCTCGCCGAACAGGCGACGGTTGAGATTAGCAGTCCTCTATGTTGGTGCCGGGGTCTTGGGGAGGAGTGCCGCTATCGGTGTGAAGGAACGCCGGTGGACGGGCGCCGGTCCAAGGGCTGTCAGTGCCTGCTGATGAACACTCGTGCCATATCCCTTGTGCTGGGGGAAGCCGTAGCCTGGATAACGCTCATCAAGCTCAATCATTATAGTATCCCGGGTCACTTTTGCGATAATTGACGCAGCTGCAATCGAGAGCACAATCGCATCGCCTCTGGGCAGCGCCGTCTGAGGAAGTTCAGACTCTGGCAGCAGGATGTGGTCGATCAGTAGATAATCCGGTGAGAGATCGAGTTCATGAAGGGCACGGGTCATCGCAGTCCGCGTGGCTAAGATCAAACCCAGCGTATCGACATCTTCGGCTGTCGCCTGGCCGACACCGATCGTGGATGCGATTTCCAGTATTTTTCCAGCCCAAAGTCGGCGTTGACGTGAGCTTAATAGTTTCGAGTCACGAACGCCGTCGAGCTCGCTTTTAAGGTCGGATCTCTCAAGCGGAAGAACGACGGCCGCTGCAACCACGGGACCTGCCCAGGCGCCTCGCCCAGCTTCATCAATGCCGGCGATTATGGCTATTCCATCATTATAAAGCGCGAGCTCGAGAACGAGATCGGGGGCACGCCCGTAATCATTCTTTGGCATAAATCCCTTTCAAGTTGTTAAGGCGAATACGAAAGAGATCTGCGAACATCGCGGCTGAGTCGCGCACAATGCGTACTCTGCTCCCCGAGTTGAAATACCAGTTAATTGGGATTTCGATGATTTGCATACCGCGCTCCCTGGCGATGAAAAGGATCTCAACATCGAATGTCCAGCCGGCGATCGTCTGTAGTGGAAAAAGCTCATCGACCACATCTGCCCGGAAACATTTGAAGCCACACTGGGTATCCTGCAGGTCCGGAAGTGTCACAATCCGGACGAGCAGATTAAAAGCCCGCCCGATCAGGTGACGGTAATATGGCTCGTTATAACGAACTGCGCCGGGAATTTCACGCGAGGCAATGGCAACATCGAAGGGAGGAGCCTGTGGCGGAAGGAACAGGTTCACCTCATCGATAGGCATAGAGAGATCGGCATCGCAGATAAAACGATAATCGCCTTTTGCTGAAAGCATACCTCTACGGACAGCCAATCCTTTCCCGGCAATGGGCTCTTCAAGTGCTTGAATCTCTGGATAGCGTGCCGCATAATCCTGGCTGATCTGCGCTGTGTGGTCTGAGCTACCGTTTTCAACAATGATGATTTCGGACTGGTAGGGTTGAGAATGGACGAACTCGAGTATCGCCTCTAAGCTCTGCGGCAGTCGATTTTCCTCATTGTGGGCGGGCACGATGATCGAGAGAAGAGGGGGCAAATAAGGCTCCTGTGTCGTGGGTGGACCTAGCCGTAAAAACTGTAGGAAATCACCAAAATGGTGAGGATGCTCAGGATCATCACTTCGAAGAACACCAAAACACCAAGGAGGATCCACTGGCGCCGCGAGAACGGGAAGCGGCTGCGTTTCAAGGAGCGCTCTTTCCGCGGGGTGAGTGCAGAACCATCCATATCGAAAGCCGCATCCAATTCGGCGGGGGAATCCTCGGGCAGTTGGATGGGGTCGACGGATCTAGGTACAGGCTCGGGTTCAGGAACAGGCTCGGGAATGGGCTCTACCTTAGGTCTGCTTGGTTTGGTTAGAACTTCGGCTAACTCAAGGATGTCATCCTGGTTCATAATGGCTTGAAATTGGTTCACATTTGCAGCGAAATGGTCGATGGCGCCAGCCTGGACAATACGCGCCCGCGGGTCGGCGGTGTCTACATGGGTCTTGGGATTGGTGAAGAGCAGGATCGCCTCGACTTCTGGGAGAGCGTAACCCTTTTCCCGAAGGTAGTCGAGTACATCCTGCGCCATCGCCACCACGCGAGATTGCAGATTCGGGCGGACAGGTGAGAAACGGCGCGATCGTCCACCGCCGTACTTCATCCAAGCCTCTCCCTTTGCCCGATAAACGCCGACGAGTGGGCTCGGTAAAATCACGCGCACACCTTGCGGGCTGAGGAGCAGCATCGGGATTGTGGTCGTTGTGCCGGGAAGAGGTAAATTAAAGATAGCTAAATGCTCGCGGCCAAGTGTATTACCTAACTTCTCATAGGCTATAGTTTGGGCTTCAAGTTCGCCATACCACTTGAGTCCGTGCTGCAAAGTTCCCCTAATGCGGCTTTCCAAGCTGATGACGCCTTGTTCATCGCGGAATTCTGAACACTCTATGCGTTTCATGATTAGTCCTTAATCCGAGCGTTTAGTTATTCTCAACGCATTCTTTTGTATAGAGAGATTATAAAGCAGACATAAACGATGACAAGCTGTGAAAAACGAGCTATTTTGAGGATATAATCGAAATTACGAGGTGCACAGTGTCTCGAAGGGCAGTCATCACGATTATCTCCCTGCTTTTTATTGCGCTTACCATACCGATGGGCGTAAATGCGCAGAGTGGTAATCGTGTGTATTTATTGGAGGCAACGGGACCCTTAACCCCCACGATGGTAGAGTACCTTGAACGGGGGATTGAGCAGGGAGAGCAGGAAGGCGCTGAGGCGATTATCTTCCAGATCGACACGCCTGGCGGGTCCATTGATCTCATGAACCGGATGGTGCAAG
>Ga0307421_1001757_pt1 | contig 12701 bp, 13 predicted proteins | sample SalMarWE160270MG_FD_202163 | JGI IMG/M metagenome (GOLD analysis project Ga0307421, IMG submission 202163) | Salt marsh sediment microbial communities from the Plum Island Ecosystem LTER, Massachusetts, United States - WE1602-70 | ecosystem: Environmental > Aquatic > Marine > Intertidal zone >...
ATTATGTGAGATTCTCGCAATTACCGAAGGCAGCCGAGGAGCGCGCATCTTTTGGGCTGGTGAGTGGAGGCAAATCCCCGCACCGGTTGTTGATGAAATCGATCCTACTGGTGCAGGGGACATCTTCGCTGCAGCTTTCTTCATCTTCCTGAACGACGGCCATTCACCCTGGGCCGCCGCTCGTTTTGCCAACCAACTCGCCGCATTCTCTGTCACACGGAGCGGCATTGCCAGTGTCCCGAGATCCACCGATGTCAAACTTGTCGAACGGATGGTGATTGAATGACACGTATCTATGCCTTGGTTAACCAGAAAGGCGGGGTTGGGAAAACGACCACCGCAATCAATCTCGGCGCCAATATCGCGAAATTCGGTCTGCGTGTCTTGCTTGTCGACATCGACCCACAAGCAAACGCGACTTCCTGTCTGGGTATAAATCACTCAGAGGTCCAGCAGGGCACTTACGATGCTTTCATCGGACGGACCCCTGCATCTGAGATCGTCCTTCACAACCAGAAATTAAAACTGTCCTTACTGCCCTCTTCCTCCGCCCTTGCCGGGGCTCAAATCGAAATGGTCGATATCCCCGAGCGCGAGAAGTTATTAAAGAAAATGCTCCAACCTCTCACGAAGAAGTACGATTACATCTTTATAGATTGCCCGCCTTCCCTCGGCCTGTTAACGCTCAACGGCTTGCTCGCGGCATCAAATGGCGTCATCATCCCTATTCAATGCGAGTACCTTGCCCTGGAAGGGCTAACGCAGCTCATGGAGACGTTGACGCGCGTTCAAAGTGGACTATTTCCCAAACTCAGAATCCGCGGGATGCTGCTTACAATGTATGACAGCCGTACGAACCTCTCGCAGGATGTGGTGGAGGAAGTCAGAAAGCATTTCCCAGACGAAGTTTTTCGAACGGTGATACCCCGCAGTATAAGGCTCGCTGAAGCGCCGTCTCACGGCCTTCCGATTACGGTTTATTCGCCGAACTCAAGCGGCGCAGTTGCTTACCAGTCGCTTGCGCGGGAGCTTCTCGAGGGTGACGGAGTCGAAAATATAGAAACCATCCGTAACGATGAGGTAAGAAATGAGTAAGAAGCGCGGGTTAGGTAAAGGTCTGGATGCATTAATCCCGACAGGCTCCGACCAAATTCCATCAAGGCAAGGTATGCTCCAGGTACCTGTCGAGAACATTCAACCCAATCCCAGGCAACCACGCACGTCCCCGGAAATGGAGAATATCTCTCAACTCGCCGATTCCATCAGAGAACACGGCATCTTGCAGCCGCTCGTCGTCCTCCCAAAGGATTCAGGCGGCAGGTATACGCTCATCGCTGGAGAAAGGCGTTTACGTGCTGCCCAGAAAACTGGCCTGAAATTCGTCCCCGTGATCGTACGCGAAGCCGATGAACAGCAGCAGCTCGAGTGGGCACTCGTGGAGAACTTGCAGCGATCAGATTTGAACCCTCTTGAAATTGCGAATGGCTACCTCCAGTTAGCAGATGAGTTCGATCTTTCTCACGCGGAGATCGCTAAACGAGTCGGTAAAAACCGCGCCACCGTTAGCAATACGCTCCGCCTGTTAAAACTCTCCGCTGCTGTTCGAGGCGCACTCATCGAGAACAAGATTTCCGAGGGACACGCCCGGGCGCTCCTTAGTCTTCCCACCGCACAAGCCCAATCCGCGGCACTTCAGAGCATCCTTGAGCGAGAACTCAGCGTGCGCCAGGTCGAGGAACTCGTACAGCGTCTGCTCGGTGAACGGCGGAAGAAGAAACCAACAACAAAACGCTCTCCAGAGGAGACAGCCCTGGAAAATCAACTCCGAGATGCGCTTGGCACCCGGGTGACATTAAAAAGAGGGCAGCGCGGAGGAAGCCTGGTCATCCGTTTCTTCTCCGATGAAGAATTGAATGCCCTGGTAGATCGTTTGCTGGCTAGCTCGGAGGAGAAATAACTTGCGCTATCTGGTTTTCGGTACCGGAGCTGTCGGCGCCCTTGTAGGCGGCAAGCTCGCACTCGCCGGGTTCCCGGTGACGTTTCTGGCGCGACCTCGAATTACGGAAGCCTTACACAAGCGTGGTCTCCACCTAAGCGGTGATCGCACGCAGGGAGTCGTCGAAGAAATCCATGCCATCACCGAAATCTCAGGGATGGAGAAACCCGATCTTATCCTGCTGACGGTCAAAACTTACGACGCCGAGACTGCGGCAACGGAGATCGAGGCCGCATTTCCAGAACCCCCCACCATCGTGAGTCTATTAAATGGTATAGGCAGCGAGCAGATGCTCGCTGCGCGGTTTGGGGAAGAGCGCGTCATCTCTGCCACCCTTACCTCTGCCGTGCAAATGATTGAACCTGCAGTAATCCACGTCGCCCGGCGGAGAGGGATCGGCGTTGCCCTTAATCATCCATTGGCGGCTGAGTTCATTCGTGATCTCGAAGCAGCCGACTTCCTCACTGAAGCTTATGCTAACGCTGAACGCATGAAGTGGTCAAAGCTCTTGACGAATATCGTCGCCAATGCGAGTTCGGCCATCCTCGGTTGGACACCGTCGCAAGTGTATTCCCATCCAAGTACTGCAAGGATTGAAATTGAGTCTCTTAGAGAAACAGTCCGGGTCCTGCGGGTTATTGGCTACACCCCACAGGATTTGCCGGGAGTTCGCGTATCCCTTCTCGCGCGTGCGGTTTTTCTCCCCCAAGTGCTCATTCGACATCTTCTCGGGAAGGTCGTCAGTGAAGGGCGCGGGGATAAAAAACCGTCACTCCATTTCGACATCGGCCGCGGTAAATCCGAGGTCTTGCAGTTAAACGGTTCAGTTGTACAAACCGGCTCACACCTGGGTTCCCCTACACCAGCTAATCGCCTTCTCACTGACACGTTGATGAAGCTCGTAAATAATCAGGAAGACCCGGAAAGATTCCTAAATAATCCCGAGCTATTGATTCGACTCGCCCGGGAATACGACGTTCCCGGGATTTGACCCTGCAGGTTCTGGCACTTTCAACACCGGCTTCGCCCGCCAGCTTCAGAACAGCGATCTCGAATTGCTGCCTATGGACATCCACCGGTCTTTTTCTAGGTATAATCTCGTGAACATATCCTGACAGTGGAGGCTTGAATGGATTTTGATGCTAAAGTCGCGATTGTGTCCGGGGCTTCTCGCGGCATAGGCCGGGCGATTGCTCTCGAAATTGGCAGTCGTGGCGCCCGCGTCGTCGTAAACTATAATCAAAACTCTTCAGCCGCCGATGCAGTCGTGAAAACAATCTCGGAAAGCGGGGGGAAGGCTTTCGCCCACCAGGCTGACGTCAGCGTTTTCGAGCAGGCGGATGGGCTGATAAAAGCCGCCATCGAGAAGTACGGCGATCTCCATATCCTCGTGAACAACGCTGGCATCACCCGCGATGGCCTGATCATGACAATGTCCGAAAGTGACTGGGACGATGTGATCCGGACTAATTTAAAATCGACGTTTAACTGCTGCAAAGCAGCAATCCGCCACATGCTGCGCCGCAGGTACGGACGGATCATCAATATCGCCTCCATATCAGGGATTATGGGAAATCCCGGTCAGACCAATTATTCCGCCTCCAAAGCAGGACAAATGGGTTTCACGAGGGCGCTAGCGCGAGAAGTCGCATCGAGAACTATCACGGTCAACGCGATTGCGCCCGGTTTCATCCAAACCGATATCTGGTCGACCGTGCCCGATGATGCTCAGAAGAGCTTGATGGATATAATTCCTCTTGGTCGAGTCGGGCAACCGGAAGAGATAGCAAAAGCCGTCGCTTATCTCGCCTCCGATGATGCAGCATACATCACGGGTCATACACTTACCGTTGATGGCGGAATTGCGATGTAAATAGGAGTCTAAAAGAATGGATACAACAGAAGAGAAACAAAATCGTGCTCCCGGCATAACAACGATGGCCCCCGGGGTTCTCCTTACCCAGGCTCGTCTCACAGCGCTAAGCGTCCCTGGCGTTATTGCGATGGCGCCCATACGCAGCGGCGTCAATCGACTCTTTCGTCGGGGATCGGGCGCAGGAGTACAAATCGACATCGAAGATGGTGAGGTCGGTGTTGATCTTTTCCTGATCGTGGCCCAGGATATCAACGTGCGCGAGGTCAGCCGAAAGGTTCAGACTGAGGTTGTACGTGCTATCGAGGAAATGATCGGCATGGATGTCGTTCGAGTTGATATACACATCGAGGACATTGACTACACTGACATTGTAGATTAATTACGGTTCGAGCCCATGAAGCGCGAACGGCGGCAGTTACGAAACCTAATTATTCAAGCCCTCTATGAAATCGACGCTGTCGACCATCCACCACAAGAGGTCATTGCTCGATACCTGGAACAAAACGATAACCTAAGCGATGATGGGTCGGCGTTTTTTAAATGCTTTGTGGAAGGCGTCCTTTCTACAACTCCAGAATTAGATAATGTTATCGCCACCTTCGCACCCGAGTGGCCCATTGATCAACTCGCTGTTCTCGACCGGAACATCTTACGCATGGCTCTCTGGGAGATTGTCTTCTACGACGAGACACCACTAAAAGTTGCCATCAATGAGGCTGTCGAGCTCGCTAAACGTTTCGGATCAGAGAGCTCCGCACGTTTCGTTAATGGTGTCTTGGGTACGCTCGCCGAACAGGAACAAGAAATCCGCCGCCGATTCACAGTTGCAGACTAACGAAAATTAAACTATGGATATCTTTGGTATTGGTCCCCTCGAGATCCTCTTCATTCTTCTAATCGCCATGGTTGTTGTAGGACCCCGCAACATGGAGAAAACGGGCAGAACGATCGGCCGTTTCCTCAACCGTCTCTACCGTTCTGAGAACTGGAAATTATTCAACGAAGCATCTAGAAACTTGCGCAATCTTCCCAGCCACCTCGCGCGGGAAGCCGCTTTGGATGAATTGGATGCCGTGCACAAAGACATCGAGGAGACCAGCAAAGCGATCGCTGGTTCTGGCCGGGATATCATGCAGGATGTTCGAGGTCTGGATGTAGGGTTGCGCGCCTGGCAAGCTCCATCCGCGGATGTCGATGACGCCAAGCAGAACGCCCAGGATCAAGTTCCGGGAACTGACGCGAGTGACGACTAAATGATGCGCTCCTTTTTTCGCAGGCTATGGCATCTCATCACCATTCCTTTCCGGTGGATCGCAAAGCCATTCCAAAAACTGCAGGACTTCCTAAATTATGAGCCTGAAGACACACCAATTGCCGATGCTTTGAGTCGGACGATTGAAGAACCATCGATCCTGATCGACCACCTGGAGGCACTGCGTCGTCATCTGTTGCGTGCGATCACCGCCCTCATCCTCGCCGTTCTAATGAGTACGCTCTTTGCCAAACAGGCACTGGATTGGCTCGCGGTCCCAATTAACGGCATCGATCAACTGCAAGCGATTGAGGTCACCGAATCAATCAGCGTCTTCATGCGGGTTTCATTGCTAACCGGCTTTATAATCGCTCTGCCTTACATCGGGATTGAGATCTTCGCATTCTTGAATCCAGGGCTCCGCCGACGCGAGAGGATACTCTTGCTGACAGCAATCCCGGCAGCAACGATCCTTTTCCTGCTCGGTATAGCTTTCACTTATTTCATTCTGCTCGAACCAGCGATCGAATTCCTCCTCCATTTCATGGAGATCAGCGCCGCGATCCGCCCTGCGAATTACATCCAGTTTGTGACGGGGCTCATGTTCTGGATAGGCGTGGCTTTTCAATTTCCGCTCATCATCTACACACTGGCAGGCCTAGGTTTCGTGAACGCGAAAATGCTCCTGCGCGGCTGGCGCTTCGCAATCCTTGGCATCGCCATCCTCGCTGCAGCCGTCACGCCCACGATCGATCCGGTGAACATGGGGTTGGTGATGCTGCCCATGGTCTTTCTCTACTTCATAAGCATCGGTCTGGCGGCGATTGCGGGCCGGGGTCGTGCACAAAAAGCGCCCTCCGACTCCAATTGATCGAAAGTTCGTATCCCCAGCCGAAGAATTCGATGATGGCCGCTCATCGACCCCGACCAACGATATTTAAAACAACCCGGCCAGCAGCCCCAAAGCCCAATGGCCACTTGAATTTTGCTCGGTTCTCTCTCTAGGGGTACAATTCCATCATCGCCAATCCAATACATGAAGGAGGAAATCCCACAATGCGACCTGTCTACGCACTTTCCGGCGGGGTTTCAAAGTTCGCGAAAACCCGTCAGGATAAAAATTTCCAGGCAGTGACAAAGGAGGCCTACGACTACGCCATCCAAGATCTGGAAATTGATTTCCCAACATTCACATCAATCGTCGATGGATCGGTGGCATCCTATTTTTCCGATCACTTCACTCGACAGCTCATGGCGGGGATTATGGCCCAGGATTACCTTGGGCTATGTCCAAAACCCAGTCACCGCGTCGAAGGCGGCGGTGCGACAGGTGGGCTCTGCTTCCAAGAAGTGTGGAAATCGATCGCTTCCGGTCATATGGATGTCTGTGTAGCCTACGGTTTCGAAACCATGAGCCACGTCGAGACGTGGAAGGGGAACGAATTCATCGCCCTCGCCTCTGACGCTTCCTGGGATTATCCCGTGGGTGGTTTCTACTCCGGATATTACGCCATGATGGTCACACGACATATGAAGGAGTTCGGTACAACCGTTGAGCAGATGGCGCACGTATCCGTGAAAAACCACATCAACGCCTTCTCAAACCCCTATGCGCAGAAACGGAACCGCTACTCGATCGAAGATGTACGCAATGCAGTCATGGTCGCATGGCCACTCACCCGCCTCGATATTTGCGTCATGTCTGACGGAGCTGCGGCTACGATCCTGGCTTCTGAAGAGGGCATTAAGAAGCTGGAAGCCGCCGGAGCGAAGATCCCCCGTCCACTGGTGAAAGTCACTGGTATCGGGCGCGGCACGGACGCCATGCGCATGTCTGACCGGCCGCATTTCGACTACGATACGTTTATGCAGGATTACGCCACCGAGCAGGAAAAATCCGACGAGGGTACTCGCAAGTACTACGAGGGACTCTGGGAAAAGGGAACCCGCTATCCAGGTGTGCACTCCTTCCGCGCGGGGAGAACCGCGGGGAACATGGCGTATAAGCATGCGGGTATATCAGATCCTTTGGAAGAACTCGATTTCGTCGAACTGCACGACGCTTATACCTCCAGTGAGATTCAGACCTATGAGGATCTAGGCCTCTGCAGATATGGCGAAGGTGGTCCGTTCGCTGCATCTGGAAAAGCTCATTTATCCGGGATTGATTATGGGGTTCAGCTACCAGAAAAACCTGCCTGCCCGGTTAACCCCTCTGGCGGATTGATCGCCTGCGGTCATCCAGTTGGCGCGACCGGCTTGATGCAAGCTGTCTTCGCCCTCTGGCAACTTCAAGGAACAATTAAGAAACACTTCGATGATGATGCGCTACAGGTGAAAAACGCGAAAAGAGGGGCAATCCATTCCCATGCGGGAACAGGCACCTACGTGACGGTCAGCATACTTGAGCAGGAGGTTTAGTCATGGCCAAATTACCAGATCGACGACCTGATACCCTCGGTGGATACATTGTCCATGGCGTACCTTTCCCGGTAGATACCGATCCGGATTCTTTAGCCTTTCTGAAGAAGATGGCGCCGCTGCAAATCGAACAAGATTACAAGATCACGTATCTGCACTCCTACGGCCAGGATAGTCCCTGGTTTGCCGCCGCTTCCAACAAGAAGCTTCTGGCTTCCCGGGATCCCGAGAGCGGTTATGCATACGCCACACCTCGTGGTCATGATATGTACTCCGGCAAGGAAACGGAGTGGATCGACATCACCGAAACTCCGGCTCATATTCATGCCTTCACGGTTTGTTACTTTGGCTCGGAGGAATTCCTCCCTGAGACGCCTTTCGTTTTATGCCTGGTCAAATACAAAGATATCAATACCCTGTTCCTCGCGCGTCTTTTTGGGGTTGATCCTGATGAACCGTCTTTGGATTGGATCGGGATGGAGGTCAAACCCCGCTTCCTGAGAAACAGCAAACTCAAGCCAACGGACGTCTATTTCCTCCCGGCCTAACCGCCGGGACCGAAGAGCCGGTCAGGCCATAATATTATGCGCTAGAGGTGCTCCTATGCTTCTGAATAGAAAGGGGCACATCGATATAGCAGCGCGAAGGGGATTGAGTTCATCTTTAGAGCGTCCACAACCGGTCAATACTATTCAGCGTCCTATGGCTCAACTAAGACCAATAAAACCCCAAAATCAGGATTTAAGAGTGACGACTCCATATACTTCCCACTCCGTTAAACTTAAGCTTCTGCGCACGTACCTGGCAGTGACAACGCTGGGATTTATTGGAGCGATTGCCGCATTCGCCTGGGCAATTTTCCGGTGGTACGTCGCCTATCATCATTTCGGGCCCGCCGTCGTCGGTCGCTGGACCGCACCCACACTGATTCTTTCATTAGTTCTCGCTGCGATCGGTGCAATTGGTCTTATACTGTACCTGAGTGCTCGCAGCTATCGCGTGATCACCAACGAGATAAATTTACTTATTACGAAGCGAGACAACGCGGTCTCCATCCCTTGGGAGGAGATTGAATTCGTCCGCTCTTCTTCCATTCGCTACGGCGTAGCGAAATTAGAATGGGGGAATCGATCTACCTTATGGATCCATTCTTCCAATGGTCAGGTTTTCCGTTTCGTGAATAACCTGATGGATTTCAACAGCCTGGCGGAGATTGTCAAATCTAATCTGTACCCCCGGTATCTTGCTCGCTATCGCCAGTACCTCAACCAGGGACAGAGCATCGACTTCGGCCCGGTCCAATTAACGCCAAACGGGATTGTTTTTGGACGGAAGAAGTGTCACTGGTCAGAATTAGATGGGGTCTCACTCGCTCGCGGCCGTCTGACCCTCACCGTTAATAGAGGTCCACGGATGAAATCGTACTCCATCCCCGCCAGGAAGATCCCCAACTCAGATCTCTGCGCCCAGTTAATCCAAAATATTGAGTATTGAAAATGAAAAAACTTACAACTGGCTTCCTTCTACTAACACTAGTTTCACTCCTGGTGACAGGCTGCTCAGGATTTCCAGCAACCTCCATGCCCGTAGTGCTGCCATCGCCGGTTCCCATCAGCAACGCCACTCCATCTCCTTCGGCTGAGGTCACATTTTCTGTTGTTATTCCGGCGGCGAATGACTCAGACTCTGGTATTGATGTCGTTCTCCTCGATCCAGTGACCGGCTTGGACTACAACACCTATTCTATTCCAATGGAATCAGCAAGTGACGGAAGCAGGCAGGTGAGGATCGCATCCACGATTGGTTCGCTCCTGTATTATCGCTACGCCCGCCGATCCCCAACTGAAGCACAAGAGGTTGATGCAAACTTCGAGCATATCCGGACACGGGTGGCGCTCGTAACCGGACCAGTGCAGATCGACGATGTGATCGCAGCATGGTCTGATACACCCTTTGAAGGAACGACTGGTCGCATCATCGGCGAGGTCCTGGACGCTTCCTCAGGGAATGGTATTCCCGAGATTGCTGTCAGCGCGGGTGGTCTGATCACGTTTAGTGATGGTGAAGGGAAATTCCGCCTTGATGGCCTCCCTGCCGGTCTCCACAATGTCACCCTTTTCAGCCCAAATGGCGCGTATAGATCCGTACAGCAAGGCGCACAGGTAGCTGCAGATACGACTACACCGGTAGCTTTCTCTCTCCAGGCTGCCACCCCGGTTCATATAACTTTCCAGGTTACCGTTCCTGCGGATCACAACCCGAACGCCCAAATCCACATTGCTGGAAACATCTCACAACTTGGAAACCGCTTCGTTGATCTTCTGGGAAACATCCGTACATCCACGCTCCATATGCCATCCCTTGTTCAAATTGATCCAACCCACTACTTGGCGGTCCTAACACTCTATAGCGGAACCGACCTCCGCTACAAATACACGCTGGGCGATGGTTTATGGAATGCCGAGCGGGATGGCGAAGGTCATTTCGTAACCCGCCAGGTGATTATCCCTGAACAGGAGACTACGCTGCGTGACACTGTGATGAATTGGAATTCGAGTGGGGATTCAAGCCTACGCTTCCACGTCGAAGTCCCCGAAAACACTCCACCCGAGGAGGGGGTTAGTCTGCAGTTCAAGCCCGGCTCCTGGTTCGAGCCAATACCCATGCAGCAGATCGCAGCCCATGAATGGGCGTATGAGTTGCACGGACCTTTGAAATTTGCCGGGGATGTGGAATACCGATATTGTCGCAATCTCCAGTGCAGCAGCGCCGATGACGAAGACACAGCAGGACCTATGTCGACAGGGCGCGCACTCGATTTCGAGCAAGGCAACGTTGAACTCCTCGATCAAGTTATTGCCTGGAAGTGGCTGGAGACAGACTCTCCCCGCCCGTCTATCACGAGTCAGTCGATTCTCCCACGACAGGGGTTTGAAGCCGGTATCGACTTCCTTTCTGGATATACCCCAACCTGGAAGACATCCGTGCTAGATAGCATCCAGGATCTTCACTCGCTCGGCGTCAACGCCATAACATTTACCCCGCGCTGGCTGGTCACACAAAAAAACCCGTTCCCGCTGATCTCTTTTGACCCCGGCCGCGCCGCGTTCAATGACGAGCTCGGGGAGTGGGTCCAACACGCTAAAGGCATCGATATGCGTGTGAATCTCCGCCCAACGATCTCGGTTGAATCCGATGACATGGAAACATGGTGGCAAGAGGCGGGTAGAGATAACATCTGGTGGAACCTGTGGTTCGAAGAATATCGGTCTTTTCTGCTCACATTTGCTCAGTACGCTAACGAGATGGGGGTCGAGAAGCTAATCATCAACACCCACGACATCGCTCCCGGCCTCCCCTCCGGCCAACTTTCGGACGGTTCCCCATCAGGGGTACCCAATGACGCCAACGTGAGATGGGAGGGGCTGATTCTCGAAATTCGCGAACGCTTCTCAGGTCGAATATCTGTGGAAGTTGAGCTACAAATCGATTCACTTGATCTGCCCCCATTTGTGGAGCATGTGGACGAGATCAGCATATATTGGCGTATTCCACTCTCCCGAGATGGATCTTCAGAATTCAATGTACTGAAAACAACGGTGGACCAGACGTTCGATTGGCTTCTTGTCCAGCCGGGCCTGCAGGGAAAGCCGGTCACTTTAAGTGTGGAATATCTCTCGTTAGAAGGAAGTGCGAATTCTTGTCCACCTGCGCCAGATGGAAGCTGTCGCGATCCGGGGAGCTTCGCCTCTGGCAGTGAAGTCGATCCAGACCTGAGCGTAGATCTACTCGCACAGGCAGAGGCGATTAACGCCGTATTTCAGGGCGCTTCTTCACGAGAGGAAATCACTGGTTTTTACGTCCGCGGTTTTAATCCGACCGCCAGGCTCGATGATAAATCCGCATCCATCTACGGAAAGCCTGCACAGGATCTATTGGGTTATTACTACCCGCGGATTACAGGGAACGAGTAGTAGTAATAGCAATTCATGAATTGCTATTATATTAATTGCCATTACAAGACAAGAGGGGCCTTCGGATAGGGCAAATCATGATTTGCCCAAACCGGGGGGGACAACCATGGTCAGGGGACCCAAACGCCGGCGCTCTTTACAACTACGAGGCTATGCCTATTCACAACCAGGCGCATATTTTGTTACGATTGGGACCCGGAATCGATTGCCCATATTTGGAAGAGTTGACCAGGGCAGGATGCAATTAAGCAAAAACGGGATCATTGCATCAAGAAAATGGGAACAATTGGATAAACGGTTCCCGGAAATTGAAATCGATGAGTTTTTCGTTATGCCGGACCCTACGCATAGGATCATCGTGATTCCTTACCCTGCTGGGGAAAATCGCGGTGGGGTAAATTCCGTTGGGGCAATTCATGAATTGCCCCAACAAGAGAAAAATTCGCCAATCGCCCGACGACAGATGACGTTCCCCATGGTCATTGGTTTCTACAAGATGAACACTACCAAAGCCATCAATATAGCCAACGACACGCGAGGTACACCTGTCTGGCAACGTACTTATTATGAACATATCATTCGTGATGAGGGTTCACTAAACCTCATCCGTCGTTATATGCAGGAGAATCCAATTAAATGGTCCATTGACACTGAAAATCTCAATCGCCAAAACCAATGATAAGCAGCGGCATGGCACCCTGCTCTTTCTGTTCCGGACACGTATCCGTGCCCCAATCCATCCACTACCAGCGAGGAGACGATGAATTTCAAACTAACAGATGAACAACGAATGTGGCGAAATGCAGTCCACGAATTCTGCGCCGAAATTGTAAAACCGAAGGCGGGGGAATATGACGAACGCGCCGAAATCCATCAAGATGCCTTCGAGAAAATGGCCGCCCTTGGGCTGTTAGGCATGTACGTTCCAGAGTCTTACGGCGGTGCAAGTGTCGACGCGATCAGCGGGGCAATCGCAGTTGAGGAACTCGGCTGGGCAGATGGTGGCACAGCGCTCTCTGTGGCAGCGCATAACAGCTTGGGTTGTGCACCAATCGCGACTTATGGTTCCGAAGAACAGAAGCAGCGTTGGCTTCCCGGCTTGGCTAAGGGCGACCCCGGTCTCGGAGCTCTGGCGTTGACCGAACCCGGCGCGGGTTCAGATTTGGTGGGTGGGATTCAGAC
>Ga0307421_1001758_pt1 | contig 12689 bp, 10 predicted proteins | sample SalMarWE160270MG_FD_202163 | JGI IMG/M metagenome (GOLD analysis project Ga0307421, IMG submission 202163) | Salt marsh sediment microbial communities from the Plum Island Ecosystem LTER, Massachusetts, United States - WE1602-70 | ecosystem: Environmental > Aquatic > Marine > Intertidal zone >...
CCACAGCAGTTGGCTGCTGAATCCGGGAAGTTTGAGCATAAATCCCAAAACAACTCCGATGAAAAGCGCCAGCAAGGAATAAAGGAAAGACCAGAGGGAGATGAGCGCAAACTTTGCGGTAGTGATCACTGTGCGCGAAGTGGGGAGAACCAGAAGATCGGTTATGGTCTTATCTATGTACTCCTGCCCGAAAACCCAGGAGGCAATAAAACTGTATATGATGATACCGCCGATAGCAATGGCTTGAGAAAAAAGACTGAGGTAGACCTCCCAGCTGGCTGTTCCGGCAAAAAGCTGCGCTTTTGTGCTTATGATTCCCAGATTTTTGGCTTCCTCCGGATTTTTCAAAATAATCATGAACAGGGCCCCTACAAGGGGAATAAAAAGAACAGCAATGAGTGTGATCAAAGGCACTTTTGTTCGCAGTGATTTTTTTGCTTCAATCAAAAGGACATTAAGTGGTTGATTCATGTTTTCTCACCTTATTCAAAAAATGTTCTTCAAGGTCTTCTTTTTCCACATTCACTTTGTTAAGAGGGATATCTTTTCTTATGAGCTCTACTGCCAGATTTTCAGGATTTTTGATAAAACCCGGATCAGTGATCTCCACTTCGCCGGAGCTGTTTGTGTTTGGATGGAGTCCCTTCTTTTTAAGGGCAGACAGCAGTTTTGGCCTGTCAGCCGCATCTAAAACCAGCTTTTCCTGCATTTTTTCGTTGAGGGTATCCATATCCATCTCTTCAATCAAGACGCCTTCGTGGATGATACCGATTCTGGTTGCGAACCGATAGATTTCTCCAAGGATATGGCTGGAGATGAAAGTGGTGACCCCGTCGTTTTCTGAAAGGAAGCGAAGAAGATTCCGGATTTCAACGATACCCGCAGGATCCATTCCAACGGTGGGTTCGTCGAGAATAAGAAGTTGTGGTTTGTGAAGAAGAGCTTTGGCCACAGCCAGTCTTTGATAATTACCATGGGAGAGACGCTTTGCTTTTCTTCGCCGGTACCGGACGAGATTCAATTTATCCATGACTTCATAAACGCTTTCTTTGTCAGGAATTTGGTAGAGTTTTCTAGATAATTCAAGATTTTCCTCAACCGTTAATTCCGGATAAGCCGTGGCTGTCTCCACAAGAAATCCTACTTGTGACCAGATTTTTGTGGACCGGGAGCTTATTTTCTCCCCGAAAAGCGCGACATCACCCTGTGTGGGTTTTATCATTCCCAGGAGCATTCGAATGGTTGTGGTTTTCCCGGCTCCGTTTAATCCGATAAATCCATAGATTTCACCCTTGTCGATGCTCAAATCAAGGGATTTCACGGCTGTAAAGGAACCGTATTTTTTGGTTATGCCGTTTGTTTTTATGATCGTTTCCATGTGTTTTCCGTTTCTATTGTTTTTTCACCAATCCTGAGGCGACCAGGTCAATCAAAAGGTCTATGGACTCAGGATAGCTTTCGCCGCCCAGTGAATCTTTAAAGAGCGAGCTTGTGATGATGAGCCTTATGACACCGGCAACAGCTCTTGGGTCGGCATCAATGATGAATCCCTGCTCCTGCCATTTGGATAAAAACATAAGCATCCAGTCCTCGTCAGCTTTGATATGCTGCATAAACCGTTCCTTGGGAATAGCTCGCAAAGCCTGTTCACGCTCATCCTGCTTATACATCCGTCGGATTAAAGGATCGGTTTCCATAATGCGCAGGCCTTCGAGGATGAAAGATTTCATGGACTCCTTAGAGAGAGGGGATTTGATCGAAAGCTTATCTATGATTTGTTTTCGGATCTCTCCTTCTAGTGATTCAATGATTTCAAGGTACAGTTCTTCTTTTGAATCGAAAAAGGCATAAAACGAGCCTTTGGAAATTCCTGAAGCCCGGACAAGGTCCTCTATGCTGGTCTTTTTAAGGCCAAATGTCCCGAATAATTCCCGTCCTTTTTCTATCAATTTTTGACGGATGACCTTGCGTTCGTGTTCATTAAATGCTCTTGTCATGATAATTCTCCATATAATATTGCATAGCTATGACCCAATATATAATTTATTCATAGGTTCATAGGCATGATAAACTCTTTTTTTAAAGGTGTCAATAGATTTTTTAAGAAAAAGAGAGATACCTGACCGGGTTTTTGGTCCAGGCTAGAAATTTTTCAAAGTCGGAAAAAGAAATCCCCAGTGTGGCTGTGTTCACATTGGGGTGGAAATTCACTTCTTTGGCCTCTTTGAGGTCTTTGTCGATCACGACCTGAACCTTGTTCTCATGGTCATTGATCAATCCAAAAGGGGATACGGATCCGGGTTCCAGGTCGAGGTGTCTCTTCAGCCTCTCAGGGGAAGCAAAGCTCAAGCGGTCCTCTCCCAGCTTGTGTCTCAGCGACTTGAGGTCCGCTGCTTTGGCGGCTTCAAGGATAATCAGATAATGGCGGTTTCCTTTTTTATTGCGCAGGAAAAGATTTTTGCAGTGAGCTCCACGGATCTGTGTCCAGTGCTTTTCAGCCTCATCCACTGTATAAACTGGCGGATGGTTGTGCTGGGTATAGGGAATCTCCAGTTGTTCCAGTAAGTCGTAGACTCGTTTTTCTTTTTCAGTAGGTGCCATATTGCTTTTTATTTTCTCCGGGAATTCAGCTTACTATTATATACACAAGCATTCCAAACTTAAACCTTATCTTTAAGCAGGGTCTCTCCCTTTATAAGCCAGGAAATACCAAAGGCTAAAATGGCTATGGCTTCCAGCCAGAATATAGGTTTATACGGCTTGAAAAGCTCTTCCAACATATTCGGAAAAAGCACATAGACAGCAATAAGCAGGACACAAACACTCATGATGATGCCGCATGTCCTGTAGACCTTATTCCTCTGCAGTTTTCTTTTGGTAGGGGATTTCTCGGGATCGGTTTTGGTAAAAAGAAAAAGCGCAAAATAGATGAGGGTGAGAAAGAAGAGGACCGTAAAGGCCATGTGAATATACCCGATGATATAGGAACCGGCTGCTCCTTCGGCTGTTGTGGGGAAGAGAGCCACTCCCAGAGCAAACACAAAGCCCAGGTCTCCGGCGAGGTCATCCTTGCGTTCGTAGCCTCTGTAAGAGAGGAGGAAAAAGCCCATGGCAAAGAGCATCCCCACAAGCACATCCCTCATGTCTGTATGGTAGTAGTAGCTTATGGAGCCCTGGAGTCCGGTTTTAAAGATGATCCATCCGCCTAGAAACAGAATAAAAGGCAGAGACGTTCCCAGGATGCCAAGGGTTTTCCTCAATTCCAGGTAGGAAAAAACAAGTGATTCTTGGTTTCCCTTTTGTTTCATCATATTCCCTCCTTTCTATTTACATCAATAAAAAATTTATAGTGGAGCTCATCCGAAGTCAAGAGAGAAAAAAAGTGCATGAGAAATATTATTGATAATTGAAAAAAATGATAGATTTTGTAGAATATAAAATAAATAAGTTTTTCTTGACGAATGGGGGAGAAAAGCTATGAGCAAAAAGAACAAATTATTATGCTACATTATTGTCTGTCTTTTTATACTGGCTTCCTGGATACATAGCCAGGATAAGGAAAGGATTATTATACAAACTCCTTTCAAACCAATTAAAACGGTTTACCCGGACTATCCTGAGGAATTAATGGCTAAAGGAGTAGGTGCCCGTATCGTTATTTCCATCCATATGGACTCCCATGGCAAAGTGCAAAGTGCCATGGCTTGGAATTCTTTGTATCCTGAGATCGCTAAAACTTTGGAAAAAACATTTTCCCAATGGGAGTTTGAGCCGTATATCCATGAAAAAGAACCTATCAGTATTTCAGGATTTATCATGGTTATCTATTTTCCTGGCAAATTAATTGCTCAGGCTAGGTCCAGTGATGCGGTTGACGCATACAGATTGAGATTCAAACCACCTGAAAATAAAAAGTTGCAGATGATTTTGGATAGATGCGCTGAATACTGCATGGAACTTTCTGAGTCCGCACTCTACTATGTGTGTGATGAAGAAATCAGAGAAAAAACAAATGCTGTCAAAGGACCGAAATATGAGGTAAGCATAACTCCTCCTCATAATTTGGAAGATGCTACGATATACGGCATGAATTACAATCCTCTAACCATTAGAGGTTCTGAGAAGCATATGTCTGTGTATGGTTACCAAGTGATCAGAAAACAAGGCCAATTCAGTGATAAGCGGATTCTTATAAAAAAAGACAGTGAAAAAGGGAACATGGAGGGGATTCCACGCGAGATTATACCTTCCTACAATCTCAAACCCATACTGATCCCCAACCAGATTCTTGGAATAGAAAATCGCGCTGAATTTTCATTTAAACTGTTGGACGAGAAAAAGATAAAGGGGAGAGCAGTATACCTCATGGAAGCCAGTCTAAGGCCGGAGATCCAAGGGAATATCAAATGGGCGAAAATATGGATGGATAAGATAGATTTCCGGATTATTAAAATTGAGATGGAGACAGAATTTATCCCTGGTTTTGAGTCGATTCTATCTGAGTGCTACCGTTATTATTTGAAACCTCATTTTAGAGCAACCTACACTTATGAGGTTGATAAAAAAGGATTGCTCTTTCCCAAAAAAGCCGAGATAAAGGTTGAATATTCAGGTTTTTTAAGAGCAGCCCGAAAGCTCAAATCAGATGTGAGCATCTCATATAAAAACTATAAATTTTTCACAGTCAAGACAGATCATGATGTGATAAAAAAGAAACTCCGCTTTTTGTTGTTAGATGAGAGCAAACTGCCGATTATGAGACTGTGGAAGTAAAAGGTGCCATAAGTAAAAAAATGGAAGATATTTATTTCAGTTTTTAACTTTTATTTTTAAATTGATTGATAAGATTAACAAGTTGAGTGCGATTCTTCACCCCAGTTTTTTGGAAGATTTTATAGTTATGGTCTTTGACTGTTTCAACGGAAATGAAGAGCTGATCTGCGATTTCTTTATTTGTTTTGCCCTGGCAGATCAATTCAATAACCTCTGTTTCGCGTTTAGTGATTTTGTATTTTTCTGCTAAACAATAACTGTCGAGATTTTTAATACTTAAGCTGATGCTATTATATTTTGAAAGAATCGAAGCGTATCTGACTACCCACCAAGCACTCAAGATGTTAAACAAAACTAATGGCAAGTATATCATTGATCGTTCAAGGACAAAGGTGATTCGACTCAAGCTTGAACCGATTACTAACTTGATGATTCCTATGGCCATGGGAAAAATGATGATTGCACTTAGCATAATTATTGCCCTTCTGTATTCTTTGGTCGGAAGAAAAGTGGCACGATAACGCAAGAAAACAGCGGCGGCAATTATAGCTGTGAAAAGCAAAAAGTCAGTCAAAACCATCAATTGATCAACAATATATCGGCTACCAAGAAGGGGTATCTCAAACCAACTCACAAACCATATAATTGAAAGGATAATCACACTATTGCGCACAGCCGAAACGACTCTCTTTGAAATTTCCAGCCCCAGAATATGTTGAATTAGGGAAAGAAGCGCTAGAAGCAGACCAAATCGGACAACATAAATGAGAGAAAATACCAAAAACTCAAACCAATATATTTTCTCTGGATCTCCCAGGCTGGGAAAGAAGGATCTGAAATAATGGAAGACTAAAGCTGAAAACCAGATGATGTTCAGCAGCAGCACGCTTGTAAATAAAAGAGTCAATCGTTTGCTTTTATAGATACGGGAAGCCACTCCCAAAATTACAATAGAGATTATGCTTGAAAAAAGGGTTATTAAAACACCAAGAGTGTATTCTTGATACATGAGACAAAACTATCATTTTCGTCAATCCTAATCAACTTAAAAGTATGTGCTCTTAATCATGCTTTTTCTTTCCCCACTAAAGTTGGGTTTTTGAAATCACCCACTTTAGTCTGATGTTTTTTCCTTATCGATGAGTTACCTTTGGGAAAAACCTGGTCACAATATTGATGAGCAAGGTTTTTAAAAAATAAAAGGAGTATACAATGAAACGTTTGAAAAGTTTTTATCTACTGGTTGTATTTCTCTCGAACCTGGTCCAAGTATTTCCAGAACAGCGATCTACCGTAGAAAGCATCCCTGACGATTTTAACACCAGGGCGTTCTCCCATATCATTCATTTGGCCAGAATGGGGCATAGGCAGGTCGGTTCAGAGAAGGATAAGCTTGCCGTTCAATACATCAAAGATCAATTTGAAAATATGAACATAGATGTTGAGATCCAGCCGTTTGAGTTTGAATCGTTTGAATACACCAATGTTAGTCTTGAAGTTGGAGGGAAACTGATTACTGTTGTAGGACTTGGATTCGATCCTTATAAAGACAAAAGGATATATGAGGGAACAGCCTTCCCCATTGATTTAAACGATTCAGAGATCCACTTTACTCAAGAAGAAATAGAAGGAAAGGCCATTGTCGCTAATAATTGGAATGATCATTTCAGATTGATCCGATATAATCCTGAGCTTATTATCTACATTGATTCACTCGAATTTGAAAAGTTAAAATCGCATGGTGAACTTAGCTTCAAGCTGGATGTTAAAGGAGAATACAAAAAGTATAGATCTGCGAATATTATTGGCAAGGTAGGAAACAATAAATCTTCCTTAAAAGAGGTTCTGATAACAGCTCATTTTGATACTTATAGAAAAAACAATCCCGGTGCTAGCGACAATGCATCGGGTGTGGGTATTGTATTAGAATTGGCGCGTTACTTTAAAAAGATTGAAGACGAGCTGTACTGTACCTTGAAATTTGTATGTTTCGGTGGCGAAGAGATCGGCATTATCGGCTCACGAAATTATCTCTATGACAACGCCAATTCACTTAAGCAATGTGAGCTGTTGTTTAATATTGATGACGTCGGGGGAAACGGTCCGGTTCTGGTCGAAATGACCGGTGGAATAAACGGAATATCGGAAATAAAATGCGTATCCCAAATACCTGAAAACCTAAGACTCTATTCATGGGAAGGAGTTAGCTGCAAATGGAGAATGCTGGCCAATGAAGACCTTATGAAAGTCATGGTCGCATCGAATCACCCTCAATGGCTGGTTGATATTGTTAATAAATCAGTTAAAGAACTTGGATACGAAATTGAACCAACCACAACACAGGGTTCCGATCAACTAACGTTTGCTCAAGCCGGAATTGTCACCTCAGGTGTTGGCATTATCAGCGAGCACAGTCATACCTCACAAGATATTCCTGAAAATATCAATAAAATGAGTTTGAAGAAGGCAGGTGAAATAGCAGCCCATGTTGTATTGAATACATTGAAAAGATTCAAGGAGAAATAGTCATGAAAAAGAGCGCTTCATACAAACATTTTATTGCGATCACAATTTATCTAAGCACAATTTTTATTTCTGTAGAATCAGCTCCGATAAACTTCCCGGAGGACGAATTGACTGTCTCAGAAGTGGAATCCCATCTGCGCTTTCTCGCTTCTGACGAACTCATGGGAAGGAAGCCTGGTACGTACGGTGCTGATATCGCTGCTCGATACATCGCAGAACAATTCCGTGCAGCAGGGCTAAAAACTTTTTTTCATGCGCCCGATTACTTTCAGGAGGCTCATCTCGTTTTGGAAAATAAATCCGATAAAGAAAAAAACGATGGCGAGATGAAATCCATCATCTCAAAGAATGTTATCGGGTATATAGAAGGGAAAAATTCCAGGATGAAGAACGAGTTTGTTTTGCTGTGCGCTCACTATGATCATCTTGGAACAGGAAGCCTCAAAGGCTCCACCGACACTGACATTATCTTCAACGGGGCACGAGATAACGGTATGGGAACCGTTGCACTGATATGTGCATCAAAAGCATTTGCCATCAAGCCCACCGCACGCTCGCTTGTGTTTATTGCTTTCACAGGGGAAGAAGAAGGATGTCTGGGTAGCCAATATTTCGTTGAAAATCCTCTCCTTTCTCTGGATAAAATAGTTTTTGTTTTAAACAATGACGGTGGAGGATTCAACGACACAAATCTTATTAGGATTGCGGGCCTTGAGAGATATTCCTTAAAAAAAATAATCATAGAAGCAGTAGATAAATACAAATTATCAGTTCTGCCTTATCCCAGTGAGCTCCAATATCTATATGAATTATCCGACAACATGCCGTTTGCTCGCAAAGGTGTACCGGCGATAACTGTAAGTCCAGGCTTCGGTAAAATTGATGATGAAATCTTAAAATATATTCACACAGTGAAAGATGAAGCGGATGATACGTTTAACTATTCTTATTTGCTAAAATTCACAAGAGCCTACATATCCATTTCCAGGGCGATAGCGGATACACCATTCCGCTTTCAATCCACAAAGCAAACAACTTATTCGGAAAAAGGACATAGACAGCAATAAGCAGGATGAACACACTTTGATTTATTTTATTTAAGCTGGTAGCCAATAATTTTGGGATTGAGCTGGGCCTGCCCTTCTTCCGGCTCTTCCCAGAGCATCGTGTACAAACAGTTGCCGTGCGTGCAGAGGACTCTTTGTGTGAAAGGCAGTTCCCCCACGATAAAACAACCGTTGGTGTCATAAATCTCCAGATGCTCGTTCACATGAGCAATGATAAGCCCTTTCTCAAGATAAAAAGGGCCGTACACAATGATGGGGCTTTTTCCCTCTTTGGTAATAACTTTAAAAAGATTTGTTTTCCGGGAAAAAGAGGTGATGAGTTCGCCTTGGGGGGAGAATTTCCGGATATTGTAGTAAAGGGGGTTCATCTCATATATGGAGTCGTCTTTCCCAATGGTCATCCCGTCCTGGCCAGCCCAGAATTTGACTTTTAAGGCTTGTTCGGGGAAGGGGGCAAAAGAGTGGATTTTGTTTCCCTGATCATCGTATTGGAAAATGGTGTCTGCGGTGTTGGGCTTGAGAGGATTTTCCTGGCTCCGGTACATATAGATCTCGTTTCGGCTGTTGAGATGAAGATATTGGAGAACTCTGGGTGTGCAGATAATTTGATTTTTAAAGTTCAGGTCCTTTGAGTAAATACTGAGCCGGTTGTTGCCAACATCAGCTATCCAGATATCTCCGCTCTGACTGATTTCCACACTTACGGGATTGACGTATTCTCCGGGCCCCTGTCCTTTCCTTCCTAATTCTTGAATGAATGTCCCGTCAGGACCAAAAGCATAAACAGCCATTACCTGCCATCCGTCCGCAATGATGAAATGGCCTCTGGAATCAACCGCCATATCCGTTATATAGGCAATAGAGCATTCCTCTGTTGTCTGCAGCTGGGTTTCTGAGATGACCTGGAATACATCATCAACTGATTTTGCGGAGGATATGTTTGTTTCAATGAGTGGGTTGGTGGAGATCGTTGAAAAGGAGACCAGTATAAAAAGGATAAACATTCCGATTTTTTTTGCTTCTATTGGATACATGTTTTCCCCCACTTTCTAACAGCAAACACCCATATCAACTTAAAGATAAATCAGGGATGAGGCTTTGTCAAGAATAGATAATTCGATAAAATCAGCCGTTTACAGGGCCAAGACCTGTGCGGATCAGGTTGCGGCGGTCGTCGTACCACTCACCGTAGGCAGGGCCCGGCAGAAAATCATCATGAGCTGCGGCGAGGAAGTCTTTCAGCCGGCTGCGCATACGTTTGAGTACCGGAAGCTCAGCTGTGCCTGAAACCAGATTGTTCATCTGAAAGGGATCCTCACTATTGTCATAGAGCTCTTCCTCTCCGGTGAGCCATTTGCAGTAGGTGTATTGTTTTGTCCTCACGCCGCGCCATTCAGGCCAAAGGGTTCCGGTCTGGAAAAAATCCCAGTGAGATGTGTAGCTTCCGATGAGCACTTCTTCACGGCTGTCCTTTTCTTTTCCCAGAATCACACGGCTGAGATCTGTGCCGTCAGCCTCCCGCGGGATGTTTATACCTGCAAAACCACACAGGGTGGGGAGGTGGTCCATGGAGGTGTGGAGCGGATCAATGCGGATGCCGGCCCGGATATGGTTCGGCCAGCGGATAATAAGCGGGATTTTCATGGCTTCTGTGTAGGGGACCATCTTGTTGAGGCGCCCGTGGCTTCCGTGCATCTCACCGTGGTTAGCGGTAAAGACAAGGATGGTGTCTTTGGCCAATCCTGATGTCTCCAGATAATCCATCAGGCGGCCCAGATTGTCGTCCATGTTTTTGGCCATGGCCAGATAGTAGCGCATATCCATGAGTTTCCGCGGATTGTCTTCCGGCACATTGGGTGACCAGTGTATTTTTTCCGGAACTTTTTCCAGATAACCTTCAGGAATGAAATCCGGAGAAAACGGCGGATGAGGAGGATGGGGAGCGACGAAGAGAAGAAAAGGGTTGTCGGAATCTTTATGGTTTTCCATGTAGGCAATGGCCTGATCGATCTGTGTATCGGTCTCATAGCGGCCGGAGTATAACCTTTTAGGCTCGTCCTCATAATAATAATAGTCATTGAAGGCTACGTGAAAATTAAAGGCCTGCCAGTGTTTGTATCCCAGACGTCCCGGTCCCGGAGCCACATACTCGGTTTCAGGATTCTTTTCCCTGTAGGCCTTTACAGCCGCTTCGTTTGGTTCATAGAGGCCTTCCTCTCTCCGCCATCCTGAGGAGAGATGCCATTTTCCTATGAATCCCGTATCATATCCTGCAGCGCCGAAGACATTGGCCATGCAGTGGGGATTCTGTATCTGGCTGGCTTCCACGAAGTTCATGAGTATTCCGGAATGAGTGGGGTAGCGCCCTGTTTGAAGCATTCCCCGGTAGGGCGTGCAGAGAGGGCAGCTCGAGATGGAATTGGTGAAAGTAGCTCCCTGGCTGGCCAGATGGTCGATATAGGGAGTTGTGATATTCTTTCCTCCGTAAACACCGCAGACATCAGCCCGAAGCTGGTCATCGAAGACAAAGACGATATTGGGCTTTTTTGCTGGTGCGGGCTTTCTGCAGCCCGGAATGCCAAGGGCCGCAGTCCCCACGGCTGCTATTTTAAGGAAGGTACGGCGGTCTATCTCTTTTTGCTTCATGGGAAACTCCCGAGTCTCAAATTATCACAACTAAATTGCCGAATCAACAATAGGTTGTTTTCTTTATTTGAAAAGGGCTTGACTTGCAATTTGGATATGAATGGTTTATATAAGGTTTTTGGACAAGATAAGAAAAGTATCAAAGAAAGGGTGGGTGAAGATGAAGAAGACCTTATTTGTTTTTCTTTCGGTCGTTCTGTTTCTTGTGATGGCGTTTTTCTTTATCTGCTGCGAGCCTAAAAAACCTGACATCACTCCGCAGCAGCTTGCCCAGTACAACCTGCGCATCAAAGAGGCGAATGCGCACTATGATTCCGGATGCTATGAGCGCTTGAAAAAAGCGTTCGAGCTGTATGAAGAAGCGCTTGATTTTCCCATCTATAAGAGAAAAAACGGAGGAAAGCTCCTGAAAACAGCCATCCTCCTCGGCCTCAGGGAAAAAGAGCTGGGATTTTTAAAGGATACATACCTTCAAAAGGCTTCTGATATCATCAAAGCCTATCCTACTCTCTCTGATTGTTCTGTTTATTTAAAGATCGCAAGCTCTATTCCCAGGAAAACAGTGGGCATTTTAGGGGATCTGATTGAGACCGGGAGCCGCATCATCGTTCCTTATGATGACATCAAAGACGATATCTCTGATTGGGCGGATTTGCTCAACGAGAGATCGACAACGGATGTTTTTTTTGCCTATTTGACCATCAGTTATTATTCTCCCTTTAATTATCTGGTCAAAAGAGGCCCGGATCTAGAAAAGCTGGGAGAGGTTTTTAATGATTTTCCTTTGATGCGCTATAAGCTCTCTGTCTATCCGGAGGAGGATCCAGAGAGCCTTACTAAACTGGTTAGTGATGAGCCCAACTTTCACGAAGTCTATTTCTTCCTGGGAAGCTCAGCTCTTAAAAAAAGAGAGCTGATCAAAGCAGAGGAAAATTTTCTCAAAGCCTATGATCACTTCCCTCAATCCCTCTCGCTTCTCATGTCTCTGGCAAGCATTTGTTTTGCTTTTGAGGAATTTGAAGAAAGCATGGAATTCCAGGAGGAGATCCTGGCTATGGCCCCTACTCACAGGGATGCTCTTTTGGGAAAAGCCATATGCCTGAGCTATCTCGGGAGGCACGGAGAAGCTGCCGATGTGTGCGGCACAATGGTGCGTTTGGGAGAATATTATATGGGCGAGGCTCATTACTGGCTGGCCTGGAATCAAAACGAACTGGAAGAATATGAAAGCGCCTGGACAAATGTCCAAAAAGCTAAAGATTATCTTGAAGGATATGAGCCGGTATTTTTCCTGGCCGGAATGGTTGCCTTTAACCAGAACAGGCTGGATGAGGCTGAGGAAAATTTAAAGCAAGCTTACAAGATCAATCCCTCAAACGGGGATTCGCCTTATTATTTAGGGAAAATCAAGTCCATACAAGAAGACTGGTTGGCGGCAGGGTCTTATTTTGAAAAAGCGGGTATTATTTATGAGCAAGATGAAAGGTCTATCCAGAGGATAGTGGAGGAGATTAAGGAATCTTCCTTTTCCGAACAAAGGAGGAAGAACCTCCTCTCCCGCAAAGCCAGGCAGCTGCAGAAGACAAGGCTCTCCAAAGCCACAGCCTGGTACAATGCAGCCGCAGGATACTACAATGCAGGAGAGAAGGAAAAAGCCATCCGACTGGCTGAAAAAAC
>Ga0307421_1001770_pt1 | contig 12655 bp, 13 predicted proteins | sample SalMarWE160270MG_FD_202163 | JGI IMG/M metagenome (GOLD analysis project Ga0307421, IMG submission 202163) | Salt marsh sediment microbial communities from the Plum Island Ecosystem LTER, Massachusetts, United States - WE1602-70 | ecosystem: Environmental > Aquatic > Marine > Intertidal zone >...
ATGCTTTTAATCAGATGAATTTATATAAAGTATATCTTCGAGTCTTTGATTATAACCAAAGGGGTATACGCTGTTATGAGAAATGCGGATTTAAGGAAGAGGGAAGGCTAAGAAAAGATCAATTTTATGGCGGAAAATATTATGATGTAATTTTAATGGGTATATTAAAAGGTGAGTTTGAAAATTTTGAATAAAAGATATAGTATAAAAAAGATGCAAGAATGAAAATATAAAGAATATTTTGGTGGAATTTTAATGGATCTTTTTGAAAATTATGAAAAAAACAAAATGAATAACAATGCTCCTCTTGCCGATAGAATCAGGCCGGAAAGATTAGAGGATTTATTAGGACAGGAAAAGGTTATTGGTCCGGGAAAGCCTTTACGTCAGGCTATCGAAGAAGACGAACTTCAATCAATTATTCTCTGGGGTCCACCTGGTTCCGGAAAAACAACTTTAGCCAGAATTATTGCCAAAATGACCAAGACCCATTTTGTCCCTTTTAGCGCAGCTATTTCAGGTGTGCCTGCCTTAAGAAAAATTATTAAAGAAGCTCAGGACCGACGGAGATATCACCATCAAAGGACTATTTTATTTGTGGATGAAATTCATAGGTTTAACAAGGCACAACAGGATGCTTTTTTACCTTATGTAGAAGATGGAACCATAATCTTAATTGGAGCTACCACCGAAAATCCTTCTTTTGAGGTTATTTCACCTCTTTTATCAAGGTCAACTGTTTATATATTAGAACCATTATCTCCGGAAGACTTGAAAAATATTTTGGAAAAAGCTTTACTGGATAAAGAAAAAGGTCTGGGAAAATATAAACTGAAATTAGAACCAAAAGTTTTAGATTTTATTGTTGAACTTGCTTATGGAGATGCCCGTATAGCTTTAAATATCTTAGAATTTGCAGTGATAACTACCAAACCAGATACACAGGGTATAAGAAATATAAGTGTGAAAATTATCGAAGAGGTAGTCCAAAAGAGATGTCTACGATACGATAAGACCGGGGAAGAACATTACAATATTATCTCTGCCCTCCACAAGAGTATGCGCGATTCCGACCCCGATGCTGCTATCTACTGGGTAGCCCGTATGTTAGAAGCCGGAGAAAACCCCCTTTATGTTGCCCGGCGTCTGGTGAGATTTGCCTCAGAAGACATAGGAAATGCTGACCCTCAGGCCTTACAGTTAGCAGTAGCAGCTATGCAGGCAGTTCATTTTTTAGGAATGCCTGAAGGAAATTTAGCTTTGGCTCAGACCGCTACTTATTTAGCCTGTGCCCCTAAGAGCAATGCTCTCTACAAAGGTTATCAACTTACTCAGAAAGATATTAAAAAGTGGGGACCATTGCCGGTTCCTTTGGTAATTCGCAATGCTCCCACTACTCTAATGAAGAATTTAGATTACGGTAAAGGCTATAAATATGCTCACAATTTTGAAGGAGGCTATATTGTTCAGGAACATCTTCCTAAGGAGCTAAAAGGAAGAAAATATTATTTTCCTACCGATAGGGGATTTGAAAAAGAGATAAAGCAAAGATTGGAAAAATTAAAGGCTAAATACAAAGATAGTCCATAGTATCTGAACGACCACCCCAGATCCGATATTTTTTAGAGTAGAAAAAAAGGATTCCATACAGGCATTATTATAGTAATTTCCCTTACGGTTCTTCCTTTACCGGAAATAATATTTAGGTAATATTTCTTGAAAGCTCTAAGCCACATACTGAGACCATCTATTAGAATGAAAGACCAACCCATGAAGGGGCAGCAAGTGCCTTAACCGGTCAGATTGCCAGCTCTTTAGACAACCTTTCTTACAGCTGGAATGAGAAGTTAAGGCCAATCAATAAAGAAAGAGGAAAAAAGGTCAAGCAAGCCCAGGAAAAATATCAGAAACCCCATTAGCTCTTTAATGTATCGGGATAGATTTAAGAGTTTTGTAAAAATAAAAATTAGCGAAAGCACAGCAATTAGGGTTTGAGAATAGAATAAAAAAATGAGTTAGTTTATGAGCTATAGCCCGTTAGAACAACATTTTTGACAGACAGAGCAATAGAAGTAGTAGCGAAGTAGAACTCACTGTACCCTCTCACATTCCATGGTTAAATATAGTTAGAGATGAAAGGGGAGTCCCTGGCTATTAACTATGATGGCAGGTGGATAACAAAGGGGATGCGACTAATAATCAAGAGGATAAAACATAAAGAATAAAGAGAATACTTTAATTGAAAAATATTCTGTCAATCATTAAAATGAGTAAAGAAATCAAGCAATAACTAATAAGATTATTTGAAAGTGTTAAATGAAAGAATATGAAGATAGCTAAAAATAAACTGGGAATCCCTAGAAATGTTGTTATTTTAGGATTAGTAAGTTTTTTTAATGATGTAGCTTCGGAAATGATCTATCCGCTGGTGCCGATTTTCCTCACCAGCGTCTTGGGAGCGCCTGTCTCTATTGTCGGTTTGATAGAAGGTATTGCTGAATCAATTGCCAGTATCTTAAAGGTGGTCTTCGGATGGTTGTCTGATAAATTGCGCAAGAGAAAACCGTTTATTGTGGCAGGTTATTCCTTATCAACAGTTTCTAAAATCATTTTCGGTCTAGCCTATAGCTGGCCGTTTGTTTTGCTTGCACGGTTTATTGACCGCTTTGGCAAGGGAACAAGAACATCAGCCAGGGATGCCTTGATTGCTGAAAGTTCAGAGGCTTCAGTTCGTGGGAAAACTTTCGGTTTTCATCGGGCGCTGGATACTTTAGGGGCGGTAGTTGGGCCTCTTCTTGCCCTTGTGGCAATTAAGGCTTTAGGCAATAATATCCGTCTTATCTTTTTCCTGTCTTTTATCCCTGCCTTTATTGGTGTTCTCTTGTTATTCTTTTTTGTCAAAGAGAAGGGGAGGAAACAAAAAAATTCCTCTGATTTTCAGTTTCACTGGCGAGATATCGATCCATCTTTTAAGGTTTTTCTTTTGATCAGTTTTATTTTTGCTTTAGGTAACAGTTCCAATGCTTTTTTAATTTTAAGAGCCCAAAATTTAGGATTATCAGTCACGATGGTGATCCTGGTTTATGTTCACTATAACTTTGTTTATGCTATCTTTTCCATACCTGCTGGCATCATTTCCGATAAAATTGGACCTAAAAAACTGCTCCTGGCTGGATTTTTGCTTTTTGCCCTCATCTATCTCTTTTTTGGTCTTATCACAAAAAGCCTTTTCCTTTGGCTCCTTTTTCCGTTCTACGGAATTTATATGGCTTTAACCGAAGGTGTGAGTAAAGCCTATATCTCTAACTTAGTTCCCCAGGAAAAGATTGGCACTGCCTTTGGCATTTATCAGACTACCATCGGACTATGTGCCTTTTTTGCTTCCTGGATTGCCGGAATGCTCTGGAGCTATGTTGGAATCAGCTCACCCTTTATCTTTGGTAGCATGATGGCAATTTTGGCAGCCTTATTGTTTATTGTCTTAGGGAAAAAGATAGAACTTGTAGGAGAAAAATAAGACTTGTTATATAATAAGATCATGACTATAGTAAAAAAAAGAAATAACGGATAGCGACAATTTCAATATTCATTATATAATTCAAGTAAAAGGGATGAATTTCATGAAAGAAAATATGAAAAATGAAAAAGCAATTCTCAGGGAGTTAGAAGAACTGAAAGAAGAATCGATAAACTTTTCCGGTAACAAATATTATCACGTCTTAGTAAAACAAATAAAAAATATTTCCCGTAAATTTCAAACTCAGTCGAGAGAAATAGAGATATTGGCTCTTCAAAATAATATAATCCCCGAACGTTATTACCGTAATTTGGGAGCAATCAGTCCTCTCGAACAAGTAAAAATGCTTCAGTCAAAAATAGCTATAATCGGAGCTGGCGGATTAGGAGGGACCATATTAGAACTTTTGGCCCGGATGGGAATTGGAAAACTGACCATTGCTGATCAAGATATAACGGTAGACAGCAATTTAAATCGGCAGCTACTTTCCAATGAAACCAATTTAGGGCAGAAGAAGACTGAGGCCGCAGTAAAGAGGGTAAAAGAAATAAATTCTTCTGTCGAGATTGTTGGATTTTCTATTTTCATTGGCTCGGATAATGTAAAAAAAATTATTGAGGGAGCAGAGGTAGTCGTAGATGCTTTGGATAATCTTCCTTCGCGTTTCGTGCTGCAAAAAGCTTGTCGAGATTTAAAAATACCCTTGGTTCATGGGGCTATAGCGGGGTTTAACGGCCAGCTTTCCACTATCTTTCCGGAGGATAAAGGATTAGAATCAATCTATGGCCTCAATAAAGATTTACCTGAACACGGCAGTGAGTTAGAATTAGGTGCTCCTACGGTAACGCCTGCCTTAATTGCTTCTCTGGAGGCCCAAGAAGTGATCAAAATATTATTAAAAAGAGGTAAACTCTTTCGGAATAAATTGCTATATTTAGATATTGAAGAAGGAATTATGGAGATATTAAATTTGTAAGAATATAATTTATCAGAAAATATAAAAGGGGCGTAATATAATATGGGAGTAAAAAAAATAAGAGTAGGACTCATTTTTGGAGGAAGGTCGGGAGAACATGAGGTTTCCTTTTGTTCCGCCTCCTCAATTATTAAAGCAATCAATAAAGATAAATATACTGTAGTACCTATCGGTATCACTAAAGAAGGCAGATGGATTTCTCCCCAGGATTCTAAATTGGCTCTTCAATCCGGCAGAATAGAGGGGAAAAACACGGTGATTTTGCTGAGTGACCCTTCCGGTAATGCCCTGATTCGCACAGACCATACTCAAAGATTAGAAAAAAGCTCAACTCTAGAAAGAGTAGACCTAATCTTCCCGATATTACATGGTCCTTATGGAGAGGATGGAACCATACAGGGTTTCTTGGAGTTAGCTAATATTCCTTATGTGGGATCGGGAGTGGCAGCCTCTGCAATTTCTATGGACAAAGATTTCATGAAGACAATATTTCAACAGAGGGGTTTGCCTATATTAAAGTGGCTGACTATTAAGAGAAAAGAGTGGCAAAAAGATAAAGAAAAAATCTTGTCTTTAATTCAGTATAAATTCGAATATCCTCTTTTTGTAAAACCTGCTAATTTGGGCTCCAGTGTAGGGATAACTAAGGTTCACAAAAAAGAAGAATTAGGGGAAGCCATAGATTTAGCTTCTTCTTATGATAGAAAGATTTTAATTGAAGAAGGATTAGAGGAGGTAAGAGAGATAGAATGCGGTGTTTTAGGCAACGATGAACCTCTGGCTTCAGTAGTAGGAGAAGTCATACCGGCAGGAGAATTTTACGATTATAATTCAAAATATATAGATGGAGGAACTCAATTGATTATCCCGGCAGAATTACCTGTTGCCGTATCCAAAAAGGTTCAGGAGATTGCCCTGCATGCCTTTAAGGCTGTTGATGCTGTTGGGATGGCGCGGGTAGATTTTTTTGTCAGTAAAAAAGAAAATAAAATATATTTGAGTGAAATTAACACCATTCCCGGTTTTACTTCGGTCAGTATGTACCCTCGTCTATGGGAGGCGAGTGGTGTTCCCTATTCTGAGCTAATTGACCGATTAATCCAATTGGCTTTAACAAGGCATCAGGATAAGAATCAGAATAAAATATCTTATGATGAATCAAAACTTTTAGATAAATAATAGTAAAAATCTTATTTATATTTAGGAAGGGAGTAGAATAATGCTTAAGGACTTAATTAAAAAGAACAGAACATATAGAAGATATGTTGAGAATTTTGAAATTAAAAGAAATGTTTTGGAGGAGTTGGTAGATTTAGCCAGGCTTTCAGCTTCTGCTTCCAATAGACAACCTCTAAAGTATATTTTATCCTGTGAAAAAAATAAAAATGATTTGATTTTCCCTACTTTGGCCTGGGCAGGTTATTTAAAAGATTGGCCGGGACCCGCTGAAGGGGAAAGACCTTCTGCCTATGTTGTGATGTTAAACGATACAAAAATTAGCAAAAATTATTGGTGTGATCCCGGTATTGCTGCTCAAAGTATCCTTCTGGGAGCAACCGAGAAAGGATTGGGAGGCTGTATATTTGCCTCGGTAAAAAGAGATGAACTGAGGTCTGCCCTAAAAATTAATGAGAAATATGATATTCTGTATGTATTGGCTATTGGTAAACCTATAGAAAAAGTTGTACTTGAAACAGTTGGTCCCGAGGGAGATATCAAATATTGGCGGGATAGTCAGAAAGTTCATCATGTACCCAAAAGACCGCTTAAAGATATTATTATCGATTAAAAGGTTATGACTTTGACAGAATAGAATTATCGTGTTATTATTTTGAAAATAGTAATATTTGCAATAAATAAGGTGGGGATTAATGTCTGAAATAGTTCGTTTTGGCGTTTCATTAGAAAAAGAACTTTTGGAAAAATTTGATAGACTCGTCAACGAGAAGAAATATCCCAATCGCTCGGAGGCAATACGAGATTTAATCAGAGAGAATTTGGTTAAAAAAGAGTGGATTGAAGGTAAAGAAGTAGCTGGGGCGATTACTTTAGTCTTTGACCATCACAGAAGAGATCTGGTAAATATCCTAACCGATATCCAACATGATTTTCATCAGTTGATTATCTCCAGCCAGCACATTCATTTGGACCATGATAATTGTTTGGAGATAATAGTGGTAAGAGGTAAGCCGAAAGAGGTGAGAGGGCTAGCAGATAAATTAAAGTCAACCAAAGGGGTAAAATACGGTTCTTTATCTATTGCTACCACCGGAAAGGAGTTGGTGTAAAGGAAAGTTAGTTTTTGGTTTTTAGCTAACAGTTTTCAGATATCAAATATTTTATAGAGGCTCACGCCTTATATTTTTTTTACACCATGGGTAACACGAAATTAAAAATAGTATATAGTGAATAGTTAATTGGTTAGCTGGTTACCTGGTTAGGAAGTGAAATCTTTGGGTAAAGCCCGTGTTTACAATATTAATGGGATTTGTCTAAAAAGATTTTAAAAGCGGATAGTATTAAATTTAATGAATAGAAATATTAGTAACAAGTTTATGCTTTGAGTTTATAACTGGTTACTAGTCACCTATTATCCACTACAAAACTTACTAATTAACTAATTAACCATGTAACCAACTAAGCAACTAACTAAATATAATTGGTCAATCATTCAATCGGTGAATTGGCAGATTGGTAAATTAAAAATATCCAGGAGGAAAATATGCGAAATTTAAAATTAAAAGTTGTTTTAGTGTTTTGTTTGGTAGTAATATTTCTATTTGGAAGTTTAATTTCAGCCAGTGCTCATTTCGGGATGATAATACCCTCTGATGATATGGTAACCCAGGATGATAATAAAAGCATTAGTTTAAAAATACAATTTATACATCCCATGGAAGGGGATTGTATGGATATGGATAAACCAGCGCAATTTGGAGTTTTGGTACAGGGTAAGAAAATTGATTTGTTAAATACTCTTCAGGAGAATAAGATTAATGATTGCACTACCTGGGGAGCCGATTATCAGATAAAACGTCCGGGTGACCAAATCTTTTTTGTTGAACCTCAACCCTATTGGGAGCCCGCAGAGGATTGTTTTATCATTCACTACACCAAAGCGATTGTCAATGCCCTTGGTCTGGAGGTAGGTTGGGATGAAGAAGTAGGATTAAAGACAGAGATTATCCCTTTGACTCGGCCATATGGTCTTTGGACTGGAAATGTTTTTCAGGGGATTGTGAAAATTAAGGGAGAAGCGGTACCTTATGCGGAAGTAGAAGTAGAATATTACAATCAAGATGCTAAGGTTGAATGCCCTGCTGACCCTATGATTACCCAGGTAATAAAAGCCGATCAGAATGGTGTATTTACTTATGCCATGCCCAGGGCAGGTTGGTGGGGATTTGCTGCCCTTAATGAAGATGAAGAGAAGATAAAACATGATGGAGAAGAGAAATCAGTAGAAATAGGAGCAGTGCTCTGGGTTAAAACTTATGATATGGAATAAATAGTAGAAAGGAAATGCTTTATGCATATTTCAGAAGGGGTACTATCTGCGCCTGTATTAGTTACAGGCGCAGTTTTGACTGCTACAGCAGTAGGATACAGTTTAAAGAAGATGGAACACAAAGAAATACCTAAAGTAGCCATTCTTTCTTCTGTTTTTTTTGTGGCTTCCCTCATTCACGTTCCTGTCGGTCCTTCAAGTATGCATCTCGTTTTAAATGGAATGACAGGGGTATTGTTGGGCTGGTCCGCCTTTCCGGCGATATTAGTTGCTCTTGCCTTACAAGGTCTACTCTTTCAATTTGGAGGCATTACCACCTTGGGAGTAAATACTTTTAATATGGCTTTACCGGCTATTATCTGTTTCTATCTTTTTAAACGGTGGGTTAGAGGAAAAAATAATTTTGTTGCCCTGATGATGGCCTTTTTCTGTGGATTTTTGGCGGTATTATTAAGTGGGGTTATGGTAGCGGCTGCCTTAGTCTTTACCGGAGAACCTTTCTTGCAGGTAGCTAAATTAGTGCTATTCGTCCATTTGCCGGTGATGATTTTAGAAGGAGTATTAACGCTGTTTTGTATAGGATTTTTAAGGAAAGTTCGACCGGAAATATTAAAGGTTTGATTAAATAGATTCATTCAGCATATTGGTAATATATCGGAGAGATAAGATGAAAAATAAACCGTATTTAATTTTGATATTTATATTTTTAATCATTATGATGGTAGATATTTCAGTCTTTGCCCACAAAGTCAATATCTTTGCTTATGTAGAAGGGGGGAAAATCTACACTGAAAGTTATTTTAATGATGGTAAAAAGTGTATAGATTCAAAGATAGAAACATTTGATAACCAGGGGAATAAATTATTAGAAGGTCTGACTGATGAAGAAGGAATGTTTTCTTTTGAGATTCCCTCAGAAGAAGTAATAGAGGGGGATTTAAAAGTGGTACTTACCGCCAGTATGGGGCATCGGGCAGAATATATTATCCCGGTTAATGAACTAGGTGGGGGTGTTGCGGGATTAACTCAAGAAAAGTCTGAAGAGCCTATACCTACCGTTTTTCCTCAAATTTCTTCCTTCGATTTAAAAGAAATTCAATCATTGATAGAAAATACTCTGGATGAAAAATTGAAGCCGATTATGAGAGAGATTAAGAAATCTCAGGAAGATAGGATTTCACCTACCGAGATAATCGGAGGTATTGGTTATATCATTGGCATCTTTGGAATGATTGCTTATTTTTTAAGCCGTAAAAAATAATTTTAAAATATGTTTTTAGGAGATTAATTTGATTAAAGAAAAATTTTCAGAAGGAGACTCTGCCCTTCATAGGCTCGACCCGCGAGTAAAGATTATCGTGGCTTTACTGTTTTCAGTCATTGTTGCTGTTAGTGATAAATACACCTCATTATCAGGTGCTTTATTATTTGCTATCGGGTCAGTGGCTGTTGCTCGCTTGAGGGCTAAAGAAATTATTTCCCGTCTTTTAGTGGTGAACAGTTTTATCTTTTTATTATGGTTGATGCTTCCCTTTACCTTCTCGGGTAAAAATATTTATACTTTAGGTTCATTAAATATTTCTCAGGAAGGTATCAAATATGCCCTCTTAATTACTATAAAATCCAACTCTATTGTTTTGGCTGGGATTGCTCTTCTTTCTACTTCCTCAATATTTAATCTGGTTCATGCCTTGCGACATCTACATTTTCCTGATAAGCTAACTCAGTTATTTTTCTTTACTTACCGCTATACTCAAACGATTCACTCTGAATATATAAGATTAAATAATGCCATAAAAGTAAGAGGTTTTAAAGCCCAGTCTAATTTTCATACTTACAGAACTTATGCCTATTTAGTCGGGATGATGTTAGTTAGGAGTTATGACCGCTCCAAAAGAGTCTATAATGCTATGCTTTGCCGAGGGTTCAAGGGAAAATTCTGGACTTTAAATCATTTTGTATTTAAAAAATCTGATTTTATAGCAGGAATGGTGATGCTAAGCTGCATTATAGGATTGGTGTTGTTACCATGAAAGAAAAAGAGAATGAAGCTGTAATCAAAATGGCTGACCTTTCCTTTGCCTACCCCTCCAGGGATTATGTATTTAAAAAGTTTAATTTTGACTTTTTCCATGGAGAAAGGATCGGTTTGGTTGGGCCCAATGGGAGTGGAAAAACCACTTTTTTTCATCTTATTATGGGACTTTTATATCCAGCAGAAGGGAAGATAGAGATTTTTGGAAAAGAACGAAAAGTAGAGAACGATTTTGTAGAAATTAGAGAAAGAATTGGCCTGGTATTTCAGGACCCTGATGATCAGTTATTCAGCCCTACTGTGGCCGAAGATATCGCCTTTGGACCTCTAAACTTGAGAAAAAATCATCAAGAGACCAAAAAGATACTGAAAGATACTCTGGAAATTTTGGGCCTATACGGTTTTGAGAATAGAATTACTTATAATCTTTCCTACGGAGAAAAAAGATTAGTTTCTCTGGCTACGGTATGGGCTATGCAGCCAGAGATTTTACTGCTTGATGAACCTACCATCTGGCTTGATGAAGAAACTATAGAAAAGATAGTTCGAATTTTAAATAGTCATCCCCATTTATCATATATAATTATCTCTCACGATAAACAATTCCTAAAAGAGACCACCGATAATATTTATTTAATGGACAATGGAAAGATAAATAGAACATTGTTTTTATAAATTTCATCCCTTTATTTTCTAATATTTTTATCTTCTCTTATTTTTTTATATTATTTTTATTTTTGAAATGCATTTGTTATAATAAAATAGAACTGTTTCTTTACGAGATACGAGATACAAAATAGGAGGAAAGGAAATGAAAATCGGAATAATAGGGATGCCTTTGGTGGGGAAGACCACCCTGTTTAATCTTTTAACCGGCCAACACAAAGAAACTTCTTCTTATTCCTCAAAAGGTACTAAAAATATAGGGATAGCACCTGTTTATGATCAAAGAATAGATTATTTAAGCTCTCTTTATCATCCCAAAAAGACCACTTATGCTGCTATTGAATTTGTGGATATCGGTGGAATTTCTCCGGAATTGCCAACCAAAGAAAAAGTAGAGATATTTAGTCTTATTCAGGATGCTGAAGCTTTACTGTTGGTTATTAGATTATTTGAAGACCCGATGGTTGCCGGTGAAGAAGATCCGATTGTTCAGATAGAAAATTTAAAATATGAACTTTTACTTAGGGATTTAGAAGTAGTAGAAAATCGATTAGAGCGGTTAAAAAAGTCTAAGAAAAAATTGACCCATGAGGAATTAGTAGAAATGGAGATTTTAGAGAAATGCAACCGGGGGTTGAGCGATGATCATTTTCTTTCTAATCTTGGATTTTCCGAGGATGAAACTAAAAAAATAAGCGGCTTTAGTTTTTACACCCTAAAACCGATTATTATCGTTCTGAATCTTAGCGAAGAACAATTCAAGACAAAATCATATTCTCAAAAAGAGGAATTAGATAAAGTTATTCAGGATGGGGATATGGCCAGTTTAAATATCTGTGGCAAGATAGAGATGGAAATAAGTGAGCTGGAACCAGATGAGAGACAATTATTTTTGGATGATTTAGGATTAAAAGAGTCAGGAATTGAAAGATTATCACGGGTGTGTTACAAACACCTGGGATTGATATCCTTTTTTACTGTGGGCGAAGATGAGGTTAAAGCCTGGACTATTAAGGTAGGTACTATAGCCAAAAAAGCTGCGGGAAAAGTACATTCCGATATAGAAAGAGGTTTTATCCGGGCTGAAATTGCTCGATATCAGGATTTGGTTACTCTGGGTTCCATGCATGCCGTAAAAGAAAAAGGTTTGTTAAAGATTGAAGGGAAAGGTGCCATAATCGAAGACGGAGATATTATCAATTTCCGATTTAACGTTTAAAGTTTAAATTTTACTTGAAAAAATAAAAAGGAAAAAGGGGAAGGCCCCTTTTTTACAATAAAGGGATTAAAAGGATGAAATAAAAACTTATGGCAACATTTGAAGATTTTCAAAAAATAGATATCCGGGTTGGAAAGATAATAGAAGTAAAAGATTTAGAAGAGGCAAGGAATCCTTCCTATAAGGTAAAGATTGATTTTGGAGAATTAGGCATAAAGGTCTCTTCTGCCCAGATTACTAAATTATATTCTAAAGAAGATTTGTTTAACCGGCAGATTGTGGCGGTAGTTAATTTTCCTCCCAAAAGGATAGCTGGATTTAAATCAGAGGTTTTAATTTTAGGAGTCATGAAAGAGGAGGGAGAAGTTATTCTGCTTCAGCCTGACCGGGAAGCCCCGTTAGGTTATAAAATAGGATAGAATGAGTTACAAAACTTCAAAATTAAAGGCAACTTAAACGGAGAAGGGAATTAATAAAGAGAAAATTAAACCGGTGTAAGCGATATCTTTTCTGCTATAATAGAGTGATTAGAAGAGTATCAATGAATAATAATAAAAATGATTAAAATCAAAGAGATATTTTGTAAAAACATATTGAATGCTTCTGGAATTCCAGGGATTGATTATGCTTTAAATCCTTATGTTGGCTGCGAGCATGGCTGTGTATATTGTTATGCAATATTTATGAAAAGATTTACTGGGCACAATGAACCCTGGGGAGATTTTGTGGATGTA
>Ga0307421_1001772_pt1 | contig 12651 bp, 11 predicted proteins | sample SalMarWE160270MG_FD_202163 | JGI IMG/M metagenome (GOLD analysis project Ga0307421, IMG submission 202163) | Salt marsh sediment microbial communities from the Plum Island Ecosystem LTER, Massachusetts, United States - WE1602-70 | ecosystem: Environmental > Aquatic > Marine > Intertidal zone >...
TGGTCGGCGCGCATAAGTCTCCGATTTCGACAAACGCCCGTGACGTGTCGAATGTGGAGGCAAAGGTCGATAAGGTAGGCGCAGCTAATGAAGCTGCAGGAACCAGGCGCCCCCGGGTTCCTACGGGTATTTCCGAGTTCTTTCTCCCCAATACCATAACTTCCAGCCAAGCGTTGAAGGAGGCGATCCACGGTCCAGAAAATTCGGAAGTTCTTGGTTTGATGTATAAACCCGCTTTACTCGCCCAGGCAGATGTACGTTATCTTGACCGGAAAATTAATCTCGATCATGTTGAATCGGTGGCGGCGATAGCAGAGGATGTGGACCCAAAAGGATTCATCCGCTGGGATGATTGGATGATTCCCCCTCTTGAGCCAGCTTCGTTTGATTCTGGCCCGAGTTCTGACGCTCAGTTTGCGGCGTTAGAGGCGCCCCTTAAAGACGCCAAGAGTCTGAAAGTGATAGAGACGGATTTTCAGGATTACATTTTCCACGGTGCGGGCTTGAAGATTCCATCAAATCCAGCGCTAAAACAATTCGCGGCCCCGGGAATATCGGAAGCTGAGTTTCAGAGACAATGCAGTGCGGTTGCGGGCGAAGCAGCGGATATCGAGGTAAAAAAACTTGAGAAGAAGTATAAGACCAAAATCAAGCGCATTGAAGACCGACTGACAAAGGAACAGCGCGAATTGGCTGAGGATGAAGCCGAACTGGGTTCCCGAAAACTGGAGGAGGTGGCGACGCTTGCAGAAAATGTCTTTGGATTATTCTCCGGGTCACGCAGCACTCGGCGAATTTCATCCTCGTTGACGAAACGAAGAATGACTTCTAAGGCGAAAGCCGACTTAAAGGAGTCGCAAGAGGTCATCGATGATTTTATGCAGGAGTTGGATGATTTACAGGAAGAACTTACCCAGGAAATTGATGAAATCCAAGAGCGCTGGGAACAGGTGGCTCTGGATGTTGAGGAGACCGTGATTGCGCCCTATAAGAAAAATATCCGTGTGGATTTGTTCGGGATTGCATGGACTCCGTATTGGCGATTTAAGGTAGGGGATAAGGAGCTCGTGTTACCCGGCTATGGGGAGGGGACGTAGAACCAAGTATTTTGAACTGTTTTATTGAATGGTTCGAGCCACCCTGGTCTACCGCTCGTTAAAGGCAGCCGTCCAGTCTGATTAAAAGGTGATGGCCATTGGACAACCACAGGTTGATGTCGAGCGCCTACTGGTGTCTTATTATCAGCGTAGCATGAACGAAGATGGGTTATGAATCTGATTGATGATCTGATTGCGCAAGTGCCGGAAGGTGAGGTTGAGCGAGTCCGGGTGGGTCTCCATTGGACTGCCGTTGTAGTGATCCAGGGCGGAGACCGAAGGTGCGGTCTTGCGTCAACGCTCTCAGAACCCCACAAACGAGGTGAACCGGCCGTACCGGAGGCGGGTGAACTAACGCGGTACACAGGTCGTGAACTTGTAAAATTTGCATTTGAGGAGGATTCGCCGGTCTTATCCAGCGTAGGGGTCGCGGCGCTCAATGCGTTACTGCCGGATCCAATCCCTGAGAGGATTGAGGAAGAACAAGCGGAATCACTCCTTGCTCGATATGGTGCAAACAGGACTGTTGCCTTGATTGGACATTTCCCTTTCGTGCCGCGCCTTCGAACTAAGGTAGGCGAGCTTCAAGTCCTGGAGCTAAGGCCGCACCAGGGTGATCTGCCAGCAGATATGGCCTCTGAGGTTATACCGCAAGCGGACGTTGTGGCGATCACGAGCATGGCTTTAATCAATCGCACGCTGGAGTCTCTGCTCGAGCTGTGTGCGCCAGAGGCTTTGGTCGTTGTGCTCGGGCCCAGCACACCGATGAGTCCGGTGCTCTTCGAATATGGGATTGACATCCTCGCCGGATCGCAAATTATCGATATCGAAGGGGTTTTGAGAGCGGTGTGCCAGGGTGGGAATTTCGGGCAGGTTCACCGCGCGGGGGTCAAGTTGATTGCACAAAAACGGGAAGGATTAGAAGAAGTTAACATGATGGAATAAATGTGAGACCTATCGTGATACGATAGGCCATCCCCTGCGAGGGAATATGGAGGTTAGAACGTGAGATTCGTAATTTCAACTGAGGATAATAAAGGTCTAGAGAGTAAGGTGAGTCAACACTTTGGTAGATGCCCTTATTTCGTCATCGTGGATTTTGAAGACGAGACGGCAAAGGAAGATAAGGTTGTTGACAACCCCTATTTTGAGGGACACGGACCCGGGCAGATCCCTGAATATATCGCCTCGCTTGGAGCGAATGTGATGATCAGTGGTGGAATGGGCCGGCGAGCGGATGCATTCTTCGACAATTATGGAATTAAAACCGCCACTGGAGCTACCGGCACGGTGCAGGAAGCATTATCGAATTTTCGGGATGGAGAACTGTCTGAAGGTGGAAACTGCGGCGGTCATGGTGAAGGACATGGACACGGACATGGCCATGGTCATGGTGACTGCAAGGACCACGCTGAATCCGAATAGACGAATATTAAACTGCTACATAGAAAAAGGCATTCACATCCTCGCCTTCGTTCATTCGGCTTCACTATCGATGCCGAGACGGAGGCGAAGATTTTGTGTTCAGGATGCGGGCCGAGCACGGACGTGCAATCAACTGGTCAGAGGCCAGTTTGGGAGAACGTCGATATCAAGCGCGTCACGCTGACCATTCAGGAAGCGACGATGGCCCACTGCGGCGATCATCGCCGCATTGTCGGTGCATAAAGCCAGGGGTGGAACTCGAACTGGAATTTTAGATTTTGTCTGAAGGGAGGATCGTAAAGATTGGTTGGCGGATACCCCGCCGGCGACGAGGATTTCGTTGGCGTTGAACTCCTTTGCCGCCGCGAGCGTTTTCCCGACAAGCACATCCACCACGGCATTCTGAAACGAAGCGGCGAGATCGGCAATCGGCAGATCCTCTTCAGGGGCGTCCACACCCGCTTCGAGATTGGGTTGCAGCGAGCGCACTTCACGTAAAACTGCCGTTTTCAATCCGCTGAAGGAAAAATCCCAGGTATCTTCCATCCAGGCGCGCGGGAAATCAAAAGCATCCCTGTCTCCATCTTTGGATATTTCTTCTATTGCTGGACCACCGGGATAGCTGAGACCGAACAAGCGCGCGACTTTGTCGAAAGCTTCACCCGCGGCGTCGTCGAGAGTGCCTCCCAGCCGTTCGTACTGGAGGTGATCACGCATTAATAGTAATTCCGTATGCCCACCCGAGACGATCAATCCAAGAAGAGGGAATGAGGGCTCTTCTTCTTCGACAAGCCAGATGGAATATAGATGGGCTTCCAGGTGATTAATTCCCAGAAGCGGCAGGCCCGCTCCCATTGCAAGACCTTTTGCCATATTCAGGCCAACGACAAGTGAACCGGCTAAGCCGGGCCCACGCGTGACAGCGATAGCATCGATTGACTCCAAGCCTACATGCGCCTCAGCGAGAGCGCTGGAAACAACTTGATGGATAGTTTCGATGTGAGCGCGTGAAGCCATCTCCGGGAAGACGCCGCCGTATTCGGCGTGTATCTCTGCCTGAGAAGCGATGATATTTGAGGCGATATGACGGCCGTTTTCAAGAACAGCCGCTGCGGTTTCGTCGCAGGATGTCTCTATCCCCAGAATGCGTGTCTCTTCGCTCATGAGTTTCTCGCTTTCACTCTTCACACCTGGTTGGCTTGTTCTCATGCTCCTTGCATCTTGAGGACGAGATCCTTCGGGAACTCGACTAAAGTCTCAAGGACACCATCCGGGCGCATCCAGGCGGTATCCTCAATGCGAACTCCCAGCCCGCGGTCAGGGTAATAGAGCCCGGGTTCGACGGTGATCACCGACCCGGGTAGCAACGTATCATCAAATTTCGTGTAGAAACTCGGCGCTTCGTGAACGTCAAGCCCGATACCGTGAGCGAGGTTGTGAACATAACCATCGGTTGTCAGGGGATTGGAAAGGATGGACGGGTGCCCCTTCGCTTCAAAGAGTTCGCAAGTTTGGATCTGGTAATCGCGGCAGGGTTTATGGGGTCTGATCGCAGAATATACTTTCTCGTATACTTCCAGGACATCCTCGTAGATTTGTAGGACCTCATCCGGGGCGTGGTCAAGACACCATGTCCGCGTGAAGTCATAGAAATAGCCTCCACCAGCTTCACAGGGGTAGATATCGAAGATGATGGTTTTTCCTACCGGGATGGGATCTGAATGGGTTCCGGTGCTGTGGGGAATCCCGGCGTCGCGCCCAACAGCGAAGATCGATCCATTAGGATTTTCAGCGCCGCGCATCGCCAGCCAGAGGTTGATTTTGCGTTTGACATTTCCTATTGTGAGCTGCTCTCCCTCGCGATTCACCAGGTAGCCATCTTTAACACTATGGGAGGTTAAGTACCCGGCAACGTCTCCGACAACAGCGATGGTGATGCGTCCCATGGCGCGGATCCGTTCGATCTCGCTATCGTCTTTGGTCACACGCGCCTGCGAGATCACCGAGCGCAGCATGTCCTCACCCAATATTTCAACATCGGGCAATTTGATGCGGAGGAAATCGATGGTCCTAAGCCAATGCCCGAATTCGATCTTGCCGTAGATGCCAATGCGACCGTGGATTTTATACTCGGCGAGAACTTTCTCAAGTAGCAGCGCGTGAGCCTGGTTGCCGTCCCTATTCGCTTGTTCGAGCAGTGCCGGATAATCATAATCTGCGAAGATGTCCTTGGTTTCCAGCCCCGTGGCTGCGGCTTCCTCGCGCTCCATCGGGTAGTGGAAGTGGATCGCCTTCCCGTCACGTATTTTAAGTAGAAAACCAACGGAAAGATGTGCGAGACCGGTGAAATAGGTCATTGGTGCATTGTGGGCTGCGGGGCCGAAGACGAGCAAAGCATCGAGATCGGCTTCTTTCATCAGGCGGTCGATATCGGTTTTCATGATTGCGCTCCTGACATTGGGCTAAGGTGTGTCGGGATTGCATGCGTCCTGCGATCCCAACTGCGCCCTCAAGGCGCTGCGGATTTCAACGCTTGAGAACAAGCTCGATCCCCTTTAATAGATCGGCTTCTTGGTCGGTCAGTACCGTTCTTGGGTCCAAGACGACCCGGTCATCATCCACTCGAGCGATAATCGGTGGGTCCACCTCGCGCAACCGACCCGCGAAGGCATTCGGGTGCTTCATCTCCAGGGCGAGACGCGTGGTGGGTAGAGTTTCCTCGGGAAGGCTGCCCCCTCCGACGGTTGAACGACCAGGGATGATTTCCCCCTGTCCCAGGTGGTTTCTCCAGGCTGCAGCGCGTGCTTCTATAGAATCCTCGGTGGCGGTGATCATCTGCCACACAGGGATTTCCGATGTTGCGTTCCCTTTCATGTAATGCAGCAAAGTCGCGGAAAGCGCCGCCAGGCAGAGCTTATCGGGTCGAACGGCGCGGGCGAGCGGTTGGCGGCGAAGTTTGCCGATGAAAGCTTTCTTCCCTACCAGGATACCAGCCTGCGGACCACCGAGTAGTTTATCCCCCGAAAATGCTACGAGTGACGACCCTATTTGGAGTGATTCTTGCACGGTTGGTTCATGCCCCAGGCCGAACTGTGCTGTGTCGAGCAACGCGCCGGAGCCGAGGTCATCCAACACAGGAATGCCGCGGCGTTTGCCGAGTTCGACCAGTTCGGTGAGGGAGGGTTCCGTAGTGAACCCTACGATCTTGAAATTGGAATGATGAGCACGCATGATCAAGGCTGTTCGATCTTCAATTGCGGATTCGAAGTCTCTCAGATGGGTGCGATTCGTCGTTCCCACTTCGACCAGCTTGGCGCCGGATTGCTTGAGCACGTCCGGGATGCGGAATCCGCCTCCGATTTCGATGAGCTGGGAGCGGGCGATCAATACCTGTTTGCGGCGAGCGAGGCTCGTGAGCGCCAGGAGAACGGCGGCGGCGTTGTTGTTCACGACCAGCGCAGATTCTGCTCCTGTAAGCCGAGTGACCAGCGCTTCAGCGTGCATATCGCGTTTGCCTCGCCGGCCGCGCTGAAGGTCATACTCGAGCGTGCTGTAGCCGGTGCTGACGGAGAGTATCGCCTCCCGGGCGGCGCGGCTCAATGGGGAGCGACCCAGGTTGGTGTGGATGATGACGCCAGTGGCGTTGATCACCGATCGCAGCGTGGGTGTGAGCCAGGCGGTAAGCATTTCGCCCGTTTGGTTGATGAGAGTTTGTTCGTCCGGTGAGGGTGCCCCGTCCAGTACAGCCTGGCGGGCGAGCGCGAGCTGCTCTCGGAAACCTTGAACGCTGAGAGCATGACCGTAAGCAGAAAGTAGAGAAGCAGCTTGCGGATGGCTCAGGAGATGATCGACAGAAGGGATGTCTCGCAAGCTCACCGATTCGGCCTCCATCTGCTGCGATCCAGCATTCGTAGGAACAACTCGATCGCAACCAGACCAAGCCCAAGCAGGATCGCGAGCGAGAGATTTAGACTGCGGTTGATTTGCAGCCAGACGCACAACTCGCCATAGAGTGCGACAAGCAGTGCCCTGCGCAGAAGGATCACTGCTGGCAGATCGGGCCCCTCGGCGAACCGGCGGTGAAGCAGCCAAATAAAGGGAAGTGTGGTGCCAGTGATTGCCAGTGCGAGCAGGAAGAAGAAGAGCCATCGTGGACCCACGGTGGGGAGAGTGCCAATGAGCAGCAGAAATAAACCCAACCAGCCGATGATGGCCAGAATTATGGCGGCGATCATTAGACTGCGATAACTTGAAGATGGTAGATCAAACATTCAACAATACCCTCTTGGGGTTTATGGGAATTATAGCCCAGCGTCCATCGACGTGGAAAATCGCCGCTCGCGATCTGTGGGAGGGCCTGGGTTATAATCCCCCGCGAGATCCCATGTCACTTCTACAAGCGGTTGATCTAAGCAAGTCGTATGGAGATCAGGACGTCCTCCAGAGACTGACACTTTCTGTCTCCCATCAGGCTCGTATCGCCCTGGTGGGACCGAATGGAGTTGGCAAGAGCACCTTGCTTCGCATCTTGGCCGGGTTTGAGTCTCCGGATCAGGGTTCAATTCAGCGTCCAAGAGGCCTGCAGACTGGTTACCTCCCCCAGGCAACAGTGGACCGATCGCCCGGAATCGGATCTGATGATCAGACGCCCTGGGAAATTGGGCTGGAAGCCTTCCGGGACTTGCGCTCTCGCGAGGAGAAGCTTGCCGAACTCGAGAGGTCCATGGCAGACCCACAGCTTGTGGATCAGGCGATGACGCGCTATGGGGCGCTGCAGGAAACTTTTGAGCGCGACGGCGGGTACTTGTATCAAGCACGCATAAGGCAGGTTCTAAGCGGTATGGGGTTCTCCATTAAGGATGATTTTCACCGGCCAATGTCTCAACTTTCCGGTGGCGAGAGAACACGCATTCAATTTGCTCGATTGCTGTTGGAGGATCCGGATCTGCTTGTATTAGATGAGCCGACCAATCATCTGGATATCGATGCGATTGAGTGGCTAGAGAGATGGCTGCGTGATTGGCCAGGCGCTGTGATTGTCGTTTCACACGATAGATTCTTCCTTGATCGAGTGGCCAATACAGTCTGGGACCTCACTCCCGCGGGACTCGAAACCTATCGAGGCAACTACTCCGCTTACCTCCAGCAGAGAAGGGAGAGGTTAGAACACCTTTCAACACGCTTCAAAGCCCAGCAGGCGCATATCCGAAAAGAGCGTGATTATATACAACGCAATATCGCTGGGCAGAACACCCGCCAGGCGCAGGGGCGACAAAAGAGATTGGATCGCATGCTTCGCGATGAGGAAATCAGGCTTCAGAATAAACAGAGAACCGCCCACATTGCCTTTAGACAACCCGACCGGTCTGGTGACCTTGTTTTGAGGACCAGGGATCTGGTCGTGGGTTTTCGGAAGGATGACCAGGCGTTATTCGACGTTCCAGATATCACCCTCAGGCGAGGAGAATGCGTGGCGTTGATTGGCCCCAATGGCTCGGGTAAGACGACCCTGCTCAAGACGCTTTTAGAAGAAGTGGAACCGTTTACGGGAGAGGTCCAACTTGGCGCAAGCCTCCAGTTAGGATATTTTGAACAAGCGCATGGTGGACTGCAACCTGAGAGAACAGCGCTAGAAGAGGTGATGTCTGCTTCTCCAGATATCACAACATCAAAGGTGCGCAGCTTGCTGGGTGGATTCTTGTTCTCCGGTGACGATGTGAAGAAAACCATGGCGGTGCTCTCCGGGGGAGAGCGCGGACGTGTGGCGCTGCTCAAGCTCATCGTGCAGGGAGCGAATTTCCTTCTGCTGGACGAGCCCACCAATCATCTCGATATTCCCTCGCAGGAAGCGCTCGAGGATGCGATTCGCTCCTTCCCGGGGACGATCCTGCTTGTCTCCCACGACCGCTATCTGGTCCAGGCGCTGGCAAGCCAGGTATGGGTTATTTCAACGGACGAGCGTTCATTGAGAGTATTTCCCTATGGGTACCAGAGCTACTTAGATGCCCGCGAGCAGGAACGAGTCAAGGGATCTGACAGGGAGCAAGCTTCCCTACGGACCAAATGGAAATCTAAGAAACGATCTCCCAAGGCGCCCGATATTGCCGCCATTGAGATGCGCATTGCCGCCATTGAAACCGATATGGCACAGGTTTCCTTATCCCTGGAACACGCAGGGACCGACATGAAGGAACTGGTTAAGCTGGGCGAGAAATACGCCTCGCTTGAGGCAGCGCTCGAGGCGGAGATGCAGTTTTGGGAGCAAGCCGCTCGTGGGCAAGAACCAACGTGATATAATCCGCCGGTTCGATGAAACGTTTCCCTATCTAAGCTATATAATCCAGAGAACCTAGAGAAAAATGTCAGTTAAAAATCACACTAACTCGAGTAGAAAATCGTTCCCGGCCTGGATGATACGACTCCTGGCAGGCACTTTTCTCGTTGGAGCGTTGTTGTCCGCCTATCTTGTCTATATTCTTGTGCGAGATTTATCCGCTTCGTGGTCCGGGACGGGCTTACCTTCTTTCGGAGACCCGAAGGCGCAGCAGATAGACAATATGGCGACGCCCACCATTACAGTTCTGGAGACGCTCCCTGATCCGTGGAGTGGAAATGAACGGGTTACCGTTCTGCTGATGGGGATTGACTACCGTGACTGGGAGAGCGGAGAAGGCGCACCGCGCACTGACTCGATGATGTTGGTGACGCTCGATCCGGTTTCCAAAACGGCGGGCATGCTTTCCATCCCCCGCGACCTGTGGGTAGAGATTCCGGGATACGGCCACGGCAGAATCAACACCGCATACGTCTTGGGTGAGCAAGATCGCCTGCCGGGGGGTGGACCCGAGTTAGCGATCAAGACCGTCGAGAAGTTTATGGGTGTGCCTATTCATTACTATGTGCAGCTTGATTTTGGGGCGTTTGAACGCATGGTGGATGAAATCGGCGGTGTGGAGATTGACGTCCCCGAGGAAATTGAAGTCGATCCGATTTTGACTCCAAACATAACTCTGGAACCAGGGAAACAAACGCTCTCCGGTGAGATTGCGCTGGCTTATGCTAGAGCCCGGCATACCGAGGGTGGTGATTTTGACCGCTCAGCGCGCCAGCAGCAAGTTGCTTTAGCTATCCGCTCACAGATTCTGCGTTTGAACATGATCCCAACGCTTGTAACCAAGGCTCCAGCACTCTACCAGGAATTGGCTTCCGGCATCCATACGAATCTAGCGCTTGATCAGATGATTTCGCTTGGTTTAATGGTTTTTCAGATAAATTCTGAAAACATCGGCCGTGCGGTGATCGGCCCACCGGAAATGGTGACTTTTGAGAGGGTTATCTATGGTGGAGAAGCGGCGGATGTTCTGAAGCCCGTTCCGGATAAAATCCGCATGCTGCGCGATGAGATTTTCACCGCGACGGGGGCCATTGGCCCATCAGTTGACACCGGAGATCCGCAAGCTGCCGCAGAGGATGAATTTGCCCGCGTGATTGTCTTGAACGGTGCGGGCCAGGAGGGGCTGGCCGGGCAATTTGCAGATACTTTACGCGATCTGGGGTTCAATGTCACGGAGATTGCGAATGCCGATCGAATGGATTATCCGACGACACGCATTATCGATTACACCGGGAATCCCTACACGACCCAATACCTTGTTAACCTATTGGATTTGACCCAAAGCCAAGTGCTCTTCCAGACTCTTCCAGAAGGCGAGGTCGATGTTGCCCTCGTCATCGGCTATGATTGGCAGGCGCTTTTAGCGAAATTATCATCCGATTAGGAATTAATCCCAGCGGCAGTGAACACGTAGAGGAGAGCTGGTAAATTGAAGGGTTGACCAATGCGGACTGGCAGGAAGCCGGTCCGGTTCTCGTTTAGAGAGTGATTAGATGGACGGCAACGCCGAAAAATAGGCCCAGCAGCGCCCCCGCCAGAACATCAGAGGGGTAGTGCACACCCATGGCGATGCGAGCAAGGCAGACGAGAAGAGCCCATAGGGCCAGCATTAGCCCGATTGCGATTTGACACCAAAGAATCGCCAACGTGGCGATCAGCGCCGCCCGCGCCGCGTGACCGGAAGGGAAGGAATGAGGGTCGGTTTTGCGGTAGACTGTCCCCCAGTCCCCTTCGGGGCGGCTTCGGCGTATGGTGAATTTGGTAACCATAACCAGGATCGCGAGAACGAGAATGGCGGCGATGAAACGAACCGTCAATCCTTGATTAGCCGGGTTTCCGAAAGCCCAAAGCAGACCTAACCCGAGCAACCAGAACCAAGAATCTCCGGAGTGGGCGAATACCATCGCCAGAGTGCGCAAGATTCCCGGCTTCTCAGCAACCCGCAAGCGAGCTGACCAGCGGTTATCAAATTCCTCCCAGGCGGCAAAGTTCATCTCAATCGCTCGATCGTTGTGAGAGATCGGAGATAACAAGCTCTAATTGATGTGGTTTGTCCACGTCCATGCCAATCTCCGCGTAGGGTGAGATAACCGCACGTCCTTTTAGGCCCAGCCGGTTGCTCACGCGCTTTACTGCACCATCTATCGTTATGCGGCGGATGAGCATAAGGAATAGCAAATCAACTCCCAATAGCGCAGCCTGACGGAAGGCATTCTTGCGTGCGGCGACCAACTGCTCCCAGAATGAGGTGTCTTCAACCAATCTGACGTGGATGACATTCATGTCCCCGCCGCACACCTCAACATCTCGCAGGCGAACATAGGAGCGTGATGCGGCTGGGAAGCGAGTATCCATGGTTTGTTTTTCGATGACGGAATATTCGAGATCGGAATCTGGGTCGACACCTTGAACTCGCCAGTTTACCATTTCCGATGTGATCGTCGGGATATCACAGGAAAGAAGCAGCACTTGTTGGATAGAAGGGTTGATGCTTCGCAGATGTTCTACCCCGGCGGTCAAGTTGGCTAGCATTCCTCCATTCTCCGGCAAAAAATCGACCGGCTTTGAGGACTGAAGATTAACATCAGCGGGTAGCCCGACGATGAGGATGCGATCCACGCTATCCGCCCCGTCAACGGCATCAATTACCCATTGCGCCATCGGTTTGTCAGCGATTTCGATCAGCGCCTTACTTTGACCATTAGATGCGAAGTAAAGTGGGTCTTCGCTTGTAGGGATTCCACCAGCTAGAATAATTGCATCCATCGTTCTCTCTGCCTCTCGATGCATAGTTGCATCACTCCAAAATGGTAATCAGGAACCGTTTATCTGCTCTTTAGTGGCCGAGGATTCCAATTGTAACGGTTGAGGTTAATTCCGCCCGACTTTCCGAAAGCAATCCCCTCATCTTCTAACAGGGTGCGCTGAAATTCGCAGCCAGGTCTAGCGCTGATTTGTCCCCGGGCATTGATCACGCGGTGCCAGGGCACATCTTCGGGACAGTCCTTAAGCGCATATCCGACCCAGCGGGCTTTGATGCGATCGTAGGCAAACGGGTCCATGTTTGTAGGATGTCCGATACAGGCTGCGATCCCGCCGTATGTCATCACGCGTCCAGATGGGATCGAACGGCAAATCTCATAGACAAGCTGATTGAAAGATGACCGATCTTTGGGCCTCATCTCGCCGGCCCATAATCTCGAGTCGGTTGGGATGGCACTTGTGCCCCTTCAATCTGAATCTTGCGGTTGAGAAAGATGGCAGTGTCCATATGAATGCGCACTCGATTCGGCTGGGTGGGGAGTTAGTTCAACGTCTGCATCTGGGGTTTGAGCCCGATCTCATCAATAATGCTCAAGATCTCAGCCTTTGTCAGTGTGCGTCCTTTTCCGGACACCGCAACGAGCGCAGCTTCCATCATGTTTGTGCCGAACGAACGGCCCTCGTATACAGCCGTGGAAGTCACCAGAGTTTTCACCCCCAGGCTCTTAAAGAGCTGGACATCGGCATCCGTGGTCGTATTCGTGACGATGATCTTCCCCTCCATTTGATCGGGCATAGAGTGGATGATGTAATGGCAATCCCCGGCGATAACAGTGGCCCATTCGTAATCGCCGATCCATTTTGGTGTGCGGATTTCCTGCTTTTCGCCAGTGGGATAGAGCCACTCGAATGGAACGCGAGAGACGACCGGTGCGAGCACCGCGGCCAGGATCTTCAATGCCCTCTTGGTGT
>Ga0307421_1001777_pt1 | contig 12639 bp, 4 predicted proteins | sample SalMarWE160270MG_FD_202163 | JGI IMG/M metagenome (GOLD analysis project Ga0307421, IMG submission 202163) | Salt marsh sediment microbial communities from the Plum Island Ecosystem LTER, Massachusetts, United States - WE1602-70 | ecosystem: Environmental > Aquatic > Marine > Intertidal zone >...
TGTGAGGCCGGTCCTAAGGATCTCGAAAAGCAAAGGGGGTCAGATGACCCCCCATACAATCTGATATATTTTCCTCCCGCCGTGTTTTGTTAACGGCGAATATTACTCTAACAATTTGGGTTCCCCTTGAACGGGATATCCTGCCTCTTCAAGGGCTTCTACTATCTTATGCACATCGGTTTTTGTATCGTCAAAGGTAACACGAGCGGTAGTGTTCTTCCTGTCAATTTTGACGTTCACTACCCCGTCGACTCCTTTAAGGATAAAACCTATCCTCTCTACGACAGCTGGTCAAGAACTACACGCAGGGCAGTTGAGGACAGCGGTCCTTTCCTTTCCTATAGCTAGGTTGACGGCAGACATCAACAGCAATAGGCATAGCAACACCCTATGGACAAACATCCGTTTTCTTCTCACTGGGCCCTCCTTTTTACATTGCTGAGCTTTTAGAAAGCCTTGCTCCCTTCCATCTCTTTGAGTTGTTGTTCTACTGTAATATGTGAATACGAGGCTTTCAAGGTAGCTCGCCCTTGAGGTGCTGAGAGGTGCTGAAAAAATGAAGGGACGCCCAGAAGGGCGTCCCTTACATCCTTTGTAATGGGGGAAAATACGGTACAGGCTATGGGGTTTTAGGGGGGTTCCTGAACCACAGCGCTGGCTGGCACCAGCGCAGGAGCTTATAGGCCCTATTTTCCCCCACTTGTTTTTATAGCACAACTCTTATATCTTGTAAATACCCTAAAATATGATTTTGTGGCAAAAAACAGAAAAAGAGTGGCAACCCAACGCAAAAAACCCCCTTTTACACAAAGTTTCGCCCATCTTTGAAGGTGTATTTGCTATCTCTCAATTCTCCAAAATCCGGTTGCAAAAAACCCATGACAGTTACCATAGCTTTCAGAAACGATCCCTTACATCACAATTAAACTACTCCATACGCAAACATTGCCTTAGCTACTTTCATGAACCCAGCAATGTTGGCGCCGGTCATATAATCCCCTTTTCTCCCATATTCTTCAGCAGCATTAAGGCAAGCCTTATGAACTTCTTTCATGATCATTTTAAGCCTGTTGTCAACTTCTTCACGAGTCCAAGATATTTTAATGCTGTTCTGGGTCATCTCCAGCCCGGATGTTGCAACCCCTCCAGCGTTTGCTGCCTTTCCAGGTCCATACAAGATATTCCTTTCTTGGTATACTTCAATGGCTTCAGGTGTCGACGGCATATTAGCACCCTCTGCAACACAGAAGCATCCATTTTTTACTAATGCGGCGGCGTTTTTGCCATCGATTTCATTCTGAGTGGCGCTAGGGATTGCTACGTCAATTTTGATTCCCTGTTCACGAATAACATCCCATATATTTTTGCCTTCAACGCATGTTACCCCATATTTATCGGCATACTCCTTTATTCTTCCTCTTCGCACATTTTTTAATTCACAGACAAAATCCCATTTCTCACCGCATATCCCCTCTTCGTCAACGATCGAGGCGGTAGAATCACAAAGGGTGATCACTCTCGCCCCAAGCTCATTAGCCTTTGCTACCGCATACTGGGCCACGTTTCCAGCACCGCTTACCGCGACGACCTTGTCTTTGAAATTTTTGCCCCTCGTAGCCAACATTTCAGCTGCAAAATAAACGGCACCGTAGCCGGTTGCTTCAGGCCTGATAAGACTCCCTCCATATTCAAGGCCCTTCCCGGTTAAAACTCCCGTATGCTCATTAACGATCTTTTTATAATAGCCGTACAAATAGCCAATTTCTCTTGCACCAACGCCAATATCACCGGCAGGCACATCGATGTCAGGACCGATATGCCTGAACAGCTCGCGCATAAAGGATTGGCAGAAACGCATCACTTCCGCGTCTGACTTCCCTTTTGGATCAAAGTCAGAGCCACCTTTCGCACCACCCATGGGGAGGGTTGTCAAAGAATTCTTAAAAATCTGCTCAAAACCAAGGAATTTCAAGATTCCAAGATCAACCGAAGGATGAAATCGCAAACCACCTTTGTAGGGCCCAATGGCATTGTTAAATTGCACTCTGAACCCTCTGTTCACCTGTACCTCTCCCCGGTCATCAACCCACGGCATCCGAAACATAATGACCCTGTCTGGTTCAACGATTCTTTCGTAGATTTTTGCTTTAACGAATTCTGGATGTTTCTCAACAGTGGGTTCGAGGGAGTGCATGACTTCCTTTACCGCCTGGTAAAATTCTGTTTGATCCGGATCATGCCGCCTTACCCTTTCGATAACCTCATCAATTACAGACATGGCGATACCTCCTCAAGAGTGCGCTGACAGCTAGTTTTTTAAGTGCCGGGAAACCTTAGATAATCGGCAATAACAGATTTCTTAACATAAAATTTGTCTCTATACAACCTTTTTTAAAACAACGGAAGCACGGAATACAATAGTCCTCGAATTATCATAGAGGATACATTCCGTCAGCTATTCAATGATCAGGTTTCACAGAAACATGTCACTCTTTGTGATACCACATCTGCTACGATGCGCAGGCTCGTTTCGTGAATATCGTACACCTTTACAACCTCATGGTATCCGCTGTAGTCAGGTACCAGCTCTCCCAAGCGGTTTGGCAAGCAGTCTAGTAATTCTTTGTTAAATACAACCCCCTTACTCCCCGTAAAAAGGGCTACATAGAAAATGGTAGTTTCAATGAGGTCCAGGAAGAAATGAGTACCAAAAGAGAGTTCCGGCATTAACGTCCCACTCACGTCGGCAATCTCTCCCAGAACCGTTACATTATTGATTTCCGAAAAGCGAGCAGATACTCCTAACGAAGGCGTTGTTGTTCCCCATCTGCCGGGACCCAATAACATGGTAGGCAATTTCACTCTATTGACAATCTGTTTGTTCAATCTTCCGATCAGGCGGGCGACGTCATATTTCTTAGTGAGTTCCAAGTCACTGTATTTTTCTGGATCGACATAAATAATTCTTTTAATTGTCTGCGAAATATTACCTCCGATAAAATTCCCTTCGGATTGAAAAAAAATTTTTCCCATATCTATATGTTCTGGCAATTCCACTTTTTTCTCCAGTCCGATGGTTTGAAGCGGTCGGCATTGCAAAAGATTGATTTGGAATCCCCCGTCTTTCGTAAAATTAATAGTAAATTCTATCTCGACGGGATATTGGTAAATGGTTTCCAGCTTTTTTAACATTTTTTGCATTATAATCCTAAGATGGCTTGTCGATAATAATTCGTCAAAGGTAATGATCCAAGCTTCTTGATCCTTTATGCCTATTTCCCTCATTTTGCTGTCCGTCTCATGATCTCGTACCCCAATACGATCCATCTTGACATCTAGTTTTTCTCCCATCAATTTGAATAGTGAAACGGTTTGTAACATATTTTCCTGTAAATTGAGTACATCCGCATTGTGTTGTGAAAACCTTCTTGCATCTTCCATCCCCGCAAGCGGTTTCAGCAAGGGTGCATCTAATGCTATCATTCGAGGGTAATCCCCTTCTACACGGTTCACCGCTCGCGTCCCGAGGCCAAACACCAACCTAAGCATTCCGGCTTTAGGATCCATGCCTTTTTTCCAGACGAAGGTATTATAAGAAACCCCAACTCCAGCGAGATCTGGGAAAAAATAGTATTTACGATGTGATCCGGAAACTCTTTGGACCAACAGCGCCATCTGTTCATCTTGTTTTGCTAATCCTCTCTGTAAGCGATAGACAAGTGCATCTTCATTCATTGTACTCGCAAAAACTTTTCTGACGGTTTCTTCAAATTGTAAAAAGCGCTGTTCAGGGTTGCCTTGATTAACGGTGAAAATACTTTCATATTTTCCCGCAAAGGCATTGCCGAAGGAGTCCTCTAATAAACTGCTGGAACGAATAATTATCGGAGATTGACCGAAATATTCTATTATTTGTATAAACTGCTCCTTAATTTCCTCCGGAAACGTTCCGTTCAGCATTTTTTCTCTCAATGAAGCAGCTACTTCAAAATATCCCGCTGTCGTTTTCTGCTCCATACGCAGTTTCCACCAGTCATTTTGGACGAGATAGGTATAAAAAACGTCAGAGCCCACATAAAAGGAATCATGTGGCTCCAATTGTTGTTGCCAATCAAGGGAATGGTCATGGGATAAAATTTTTCGAGCAAGAAGCATTCCTACTGTTTTCCCGCCGATATAGCCTGTGCCGATAAGCCTAGATTTTATATTTAATAAATCTTCAAGGGAAAAATTGCTTTTTATGAGCGACAACATTTTTTGATCTCGGGTAATCATGATCATACTGAGTTGGTCCGCAATTTTTTCTTCTTCTTTTGCTGTTGAACGTTTTTCGAGCATCTCCTCAGCTTGTAAGAAGAGGCGGTCCCAATAATCAAGATTCCTTTTTGTGCTTTCAGCCCTTATTTGAGATATTTGAGAAAATAATTTTGTAGCATCAAGACTATTAGTAATCGGAATAAATCGGTCTTCATCTTTGAGATGTGGCAGAAACATTGTCGGAGAATAGCGATTCAAAACCTTTAATGGATGAATATAGACACTTCCCTTAAAATTATAGACATCTAATAATAGTTGTGTTATCTCACGAATACGAGCGATAGTTTTGAATGAATGGCTATTCCTCAGTATCGAAAAATATGCAACCGTCTTTAATTCATAAAGATAGGGGCATGTTATCAAAAAAAAGTTCCCAATCATCAAATCGGTCGCCCATGCTGATAATAAGTCCGAAAGGCAATCGAATATGTAATATACCTCTTCCCCTTCTTGCGTAATAATATTATGTACCTGCGTAGAAAAGGATTCAAAACCTTTGGTGGCGTTCAGTTTATAGACGATAAGATTTGGCGTCGGTTCTAACAACGGCTTGTGCTGGGCAAATCTCATATAAATAACTTTTTTGTTTTCTTCCAGTGCCTTATTTGCATAAAACTGGACAAAGAACTTATAGTCTTTTATATCATCTACCTGCCATACGACATTATCCCCGATTCGCAGGCTATCGATGATCTCATCCAACCCTTTCAAGCCGGTACTAACTCGAGATAATGACATCATGGTTCGTATCCTCATCTAGAGCTTTTAATATTTTTGTAACATTTTAATATTAAAAGCTTTTTTTTGGTTTTTTCCTCTATCCGTTACTACTGTAATGACCTCTCCTCTAACTATTATCAGGTTATCAGTATTTTTTGTCCACTTTTTTTACCTGTTTTCAGTTGTTAGGTATTTGGGATAAAAAGTTTGAAAGGGAATTAAGGGTTGACAATTTAGTTATAGGTAGTATACTAATATGTTATTAACGCACGAAGAAGTGGCGGTTAATGACAAGGGCGTCTTAAAAGACGCCCTTTTTTTATGGATTCAAGGGCCGGATAAAGGACGGACATCTATGGATCAAAAAAAGGGGGCCTGAAGATAGCGATCTTCTTCTGCCAAGCAATTGATGCAGGCCAGGACGTTAACCGGCGCCCTTTTGAAGCAGCCGGCTGCGAATTTGACCCTGCTCTCAACAATGAATGAGGATTTTGTTTCCATATCCTCTCCATAAATGGTAGGATTTTCTAACGGCGTAAAGTGAGGTTAATCCGTATGGTGAGTGGTGAGAAAGTTATTTGGAGCAAAGATCTCGAAAACTTTTTGCATCGGAATCCGGGCTTAAGGATCATTGATGATCCAGAGAAGCTTGAATATTACCGCCAAGATCTCAACGTTGATCTCCCGGTCATGATCCGGGACCTCATGCTGAAGAGCTTGCCTGATATCATTTTCCAGCCCGCCACTGAAGAACACCTGGTGGAGATTTTTGCCTTTGCCCGAAAGCACAAAATCCCGGTAACCGTTAGGGGCGCTGGAACTTGGGGGTATGGCGGAGCAGTACCCACCCGTGGAGGAATACTCATCGACCTCGGGTTAATGGACAAGATTGAAATCGACCCCAAGGCCCTGCAGTTGACAGTGGGTCCGGGTGCCCGATTTCTTGACATACATCGCGAACTTGAACGCCATAGCCTTACCCTCCTGAGCATGACATCAGGAAAGGGAGGAACACTCGCGGGATGGATAGCCACAGGAGGCATGGGATTAGGTACCTTCAGCCATGGCCCGGTGCGAAATCAGCTGATATCCATGAGGGTGATCACACCCGAAGGCAAGGCACGGGATCTGAAGGCTGACAACCCAGACATTGGTTACTTTCTTTCCACTGAAGGGCAGATGGGAATTATTGTGAAAGCCACACTTAAGGTTGGCCGGCGACCATCACAATGGTATCCTTTCGTTCTCTCCTTTGAAAGGACGTCTGCTGCCTATGTCTTTGCAAGACAGATTTCCGATCATCCCTTGCTCAAGCCTCATGACGTGATCGTTTACCACACCGAATTGACGCGCGTCCTCAAAGAACAATCAGACGGAAAAATGTTCATTGAGGATAAGAACGCGGTCCTGGTCGCATTTTCTGATGATGGACAAGCCCGTGGGTTCAAAGCTTATCTGAACGAGCAAGGCATTCAACCAGCGAATGAAGCATCGGCCCATTACCTCTGGGAAGAGCGGTTCCTTCCCATGTCCATCAAGCATCTTGGGCCGTCTCTTCTGGCCACGGAGGTACTTCTCCCTCTGGATCAAGTCGCTGCTTACTTTGAAAAAATCAGCGAATGGGGCAAACGTTTAGGCGTCACTTTTTACCCATCCTCTCATCTCATCAGTCGAGAACAAGTCCTATTTCTTGCTATGGTCGCCTCTGATCATCGAAAAGCCGTCTTTTATATCGATCTAATGCTTGTCCCGATGATGGTCAGGCTCGCTGTTCAGTTTTACCAAGGCAAACCCTACGGATTGGGAATCTGGAATACGCCTTTCTTACGCGACCTCTACCCCAAAGAAGAGTTGAAACAACTCCGTCAATACAAAAAGGTTGTAGATCCTGCTGGAATCCTCAATCCAGGAAAATTCTTTTCTGTTTCGGGGAGACTGGGTCCTCTACAAAAAATACTATTCCATTCCGATATCTTTAATCTCGAACTCTTTGCAACCCAATGGCTCCTTTTCAAACTCTTTGCCGTCATCCCGGAAAAGACGCTTCGGCAGCGTATCCCGGTTGTTCCGGAGGGGCTTGAAGGGATTGCGAACGATGTTCTCTCCTGTGCCCAGTGCGGAAACTGCGTCTCCCGGTGTCCTGTTTATCGTGCGACCGGGGATGAAACCTTTACGGCCAGAGGAAAGCTGCTCACCATGAAGAGGGCACTGGAAACGAAGAAGATCGAACTTTTGAAAGTCTTACCCATCTATTTCTGCCTTCACTGCGGCCGCTGTGATGAAGAATGTCAGGCCAATTTAAAACATCGCCAGCTATACAATGAGCTAGAGAAATATTTATCGGTGACTATCGATTTCCCGATTCAGGAGATAACAAACTTTATCCAGGAAGTAGAAAATAGCCCGGATTTTCACCGATTCCTGGATGTGATTCGGACGGGTTTTGACCAGAAGATTCACGAACAACGCCAGACGTTCCCGCGGTACCGTGTCCGCATAGACGAGGAATACTGCCTCAATTGTGGAACGTGTGTCGATGCCTGTATGTATAGCGCGCGCAAGCGTGACGAGTCAGATCCCCGTAAGGTTGTGATTGTTGACGAAGCACTCTGTCGCGCCTGTGGGGCGTGTTTGGAGCGGTGTCCACAAATTGCAGCCGGACTACCAGCTACTTCCGTAGAATTGCATCCGGACTATCTCAGCTTGGATGACCCGTACTGGAACGCCGAGGTCATCGCTCGCATCGACCTGGAAGCGACGACGGGTAAGATTCCTGTCTCCGGCACGGGTCAGGGGGACCCACATCGTGGCTCCGGTAATGACGGCATTCGTTTTGGTCACTTTCATATTGTGGGACCTGCGCAGAATCTCCTCTATGAAAGCTCCGCAGATGCCATCGCCGTCCAACTTGGGAAGCGGCCGAAATATTTGACGTTCAACGGACACGAGATCGAGACCCCTGCCCCCTCGCTGATCGGGCTGGAAACGCCCCTCCTCCTCGATGTGATGCCAATGGATGGGGGAGAAACCTTATTGGACTCCATGTTTGAGGCAGCCCGAACCATGGGGACTCGTCTCACCCTTCGATTAGAAGAAGTTGAAAAATATGGAGCCAAGATTCGGGATCGAACCCATTCTCTGATTCTCCGATTGACCGCAGACGACATAAGGAACCTGGCCGCGGGAAAGAAGTGGCCTGAGATCCTCCAGAATCATTCTTGCGATTTGATAGAAATCGAGCTCGACGACACGGTTCTGGCACGAATGGATGAATTGAAACGTCTCTTCCCTAGATCCACCGTTCTCTCCGCCGTCATAAAGACCAATAAGGACGATGTGGATTCGGAGCTCAGGCCAACGCCCGTATTCCAGCGAAAGTTGGAAGCTTTATTCGGATCACCTTTTGATATTTTGTGTCTCACGTCGGATTACGACGCGGACAAAGGATACTACCCCACCACGGATGCCGTGCCCGCCGTGCATCGGTTTCTGGTCGAGCAAAAACTGCGCCACCGGTTTTCAATCCTTGCGGTTGGAGGAATCCGCTCCGCAGCCGATTCGCAAAAAACGATTCAACGGGGTGCCAACGGAGTAAAGATCGATTGGCCCGTGTTGTTGACCGCCGATCCAATGGCACGGCAGAGATTTCTCAGAGGCGAAGAGATCCGGATTTCACTTGATGCACGGGCATTGACAAAGCGAATCACCAGCCTCATCCGGGTATGGAATGTTCAGATCATTGAGGTTCTCGGTGCCTCCGGGTTTAAGGAGATCAGAAAGACCGTGGGCGAAGAGAATCGGCTGGTCATTTTTGACGACCTTGAGGAACGGGTTTACGACATCTTTAAGAACCATGGTCGCCTGGACCGAAACAGCCAATCCAACCGGGCCCGTGTACAGAGAGAGGGAGATGGTTTCGGATGGCTGTACAGTCAACTGAAGAATCTTATCCAACCCACGCATCTCCCGCACCGCTTCTACAATTGTAACCTCAAGCCCGCATGCTATCGCATCTTTGATCGCGATTATGTCTGGCCGGCTTCCCTTATTGAATCCGTTGGACGCATGGCGAGTGGCGATCGAGAAACCTTACTCCTTGGCCATACAGAGGAGCGTGGTAATTTGGGAGACGGTTTTGATTTTATTCATATTCAATTCCAACAAAATCCTGACACTCTCCCGGAGGAAAGGTTGGATGAGGTATCAACCGGTCTTCAGATCTCGCCTTCATTACGACTAAAAGCACCCTTCATCGGAGCCGGAATGTCTGTTGGGTCGATCGGGCCGGGGACCTGGCGCGCCCGAGTCTTGGCAACGCGAGCCATCGGGACCCAGATGGATACTGGCGAGGGCGGATACCCAACTTTTTTCATCCTTGATTCAAAGTGGAATCCCCTAGACTTAACGGATCAACACGTGGCCCTTTTGGGACAATTGATGGAAGAGAGAAAACTCCTCCCCCTGGAGGAGTTGATCAAAAGGGTTAGCCAGGAGCTGGACGAATCCCCTGAATACCAGGGATTACTTGATGCGCTCGGAAAATATCCCGCTTCCATGCCGGTTCAGTACGTTCCCATTGTCACGGCCGAAGACGAGCCTTATATCTCCACTCAGCTCAAGACAGGTCTATTTGGAGTGACCAAGGAGAGTATCCGGCGTGCCCGCCGTGTGGTGATCGCTTACAGCCAGGGAGCTAAACAAGGTGTCGGTGGTCACTTGCTGGGAAGAAAAGTCTTTGGTCTGGTGTCTAGGCTGCGGGGAGTCGCCGAAGGGGTCAGCCTTATTTCCCCCTTCCCTTTTCACAATTGCTATTCGATTGAAGATGTGAAGGCATTCATCGACGTTGTCCGGATGATCAACCGCCGTACGACCATCTGCATCAAGGTTTCGCCATCTCCTGATATTGAATTCATCGTTTCCGGTCTCGCCCGCATCGCCAAGGACAACCAGATGATCATTGAAATCTGGTTGGATGGACCTCGCGGAGGCACAGGCGCAGCTCCGGACATCATCAAGGGCCAGATGGGAATGCACATGGAGTATGCGATCCCCCTTTGCCATGAAAAATTGATGGACGACGGATTGAGAGATTACGTTGTTTTCATGGGAAGCGGCGGATTTCGCACATGGGGAGACGCGATCAAGGGAATCGCCTTGGGGCTTGATGGTGTCGTCCTGGGTACTGCAGACCTTGTAGCCATCGGTTGTGTTCGGGACCGTAACTGCGAGTCAGGGTGCCGAAGCGGTATCTCCACCATTGAACCGAGAATGCAGCTTTTACGCGATGTTGAAATAAACGCCCAACAGATCATCAACCTCCGTTCAATTCTTCAAGCTCAGACGATTAGGGCCCTTGCAGCTCTGGGTATGAAAGACATCAGAGAACTCCGGGGCCATTATGATTGCATCCAATGGCCGCTTCTCGAAGAGAGAGTCCGGGAGCGTCGCCGTCGGAGGGCTGAAATCTCATTGACTCGCCCTCTGACCGGGCAAGGAGAAGCCTCACAGCAAACAGCAGCCAATTCTATGCCGACACCCTCGGATTGTGGAGTCGCTGCCATTGTGTCCAACCATTTCATCCCGAGTCACGTAATGGACTTGATGCTTGATCGCATGGCTAACCGGGGGATGGACGGCGTTGGCATTTGGAAGGGAGGGTGCTATCCCCATCATATGGATCACTATGCCCTGCATGTCTTGGTCAAGGGCGTACTTCAATCCGACGTAGAGCAGAAATACGCGGCCAGAGAACCGGCTTTAAATCCGGCAGAACTTCGTCGGCGAGCCAGGCAGGAGGTCTTGGCCAAGCGCCGTCATATCATGAAAGAAATCGCTGATCACTATTTCACAGGGGTCGAACTGGATGATTTCAGCGATGATCTGGAGAAGTGCCGTTTCTCGTATCGACTCGATCAGAAAGGTCACGAACAGGATTTCCGGCTTTTCGGCGAGAAGGATCCCGGCGATGTGTTCCGGTTCTTTGTACGGGTGCGACGTGAAGCGTTGTATCGTTTTATAGAGAATGATCTGTTGAAGGATCCCATCTGGCCGCCTCGTCAGATGCGCTACCCAGATCTGACCGGTGAGAATTACAGAACGAACGTAGATTTCTTACAGGAGGCCGAGGACGAATACATCTATCGGCTTTCCCGAAAGATCACTCGTGAGAACTACGCAGAGGTTTTGCACAAGAAAGCGGCGGTGATGTCGTGCGGTAAAAACTCCGGCTGCTGGAAGAGTGATGGCCGGGAAATGCCATGGGAGCTTCCCGAAGCGCCTGTAAATGTTATACATCGTCGGTTAGCCACCGGCTCTGTGGTGGATCAGATGAATGCCCACCCCTTTGCTGAACTTCACACAGCCCTGACGCATAATGGGGAGACGACGAACTATCGCACGATGCTGAACCGGATCTCACAGTTCAACCTGACGCCACTGGCTCAAACCGATACAGCCGTGGCGTCTCTTAAACTTCACCTGCTCAGCCAATACCTGCGTTATCCTTTCGACGCCCTTGTTGAATCCTTCTCACCCACGACAGGGTGGAAGTTGACCAAGTTGCCTCCCGAGATAAAGAGCCGTTTCGAGCATATACAGGAGGTAGAGTTGGAAAGTGCTCCGGATGGTCCGTACCAATACCTTTGCGGTCGGATCGATCCCTACCACAGGATTATCGAGCGGTTGGACATTATCGACCCATCCTTGCTTCGGCCCAATGTGGCCATGCTCTATGACGACGGAGATAGTTTCGTGAGCATCATCTGTTCCGAGAAACAAGGGAGCGATGCGGGGTTGCAGGAGCTTCATCGTCTGGGGATCGTGCGAAGCACCCAGCCACCCTTGACCTTCACAGTCAACACAGGCATGGTGAGCAGGGTCTTCTACGACGAGAAGGGAAAAATCACAGGCCACGAGGTATTAGACAAATTCGGCAAACGACTGGATATTCCCCATGGGGCGTATCCTTCTGCAGAGTCACTCCCTTCTTCGGCCGGCATGGGAATCGAGAAGATACCCGATCCTTGCGTCTTTGTGCGAGATTGGCTATCCCGTTGGGGGTTTGGCGAATTCAGAAAGGCTCTACAGCAGATCACAAGGAACGTCTCAACAGCGCAAGCAGTAAAGGAGCTGACCCGAATCTGCGATTACCTGCCGGGCTGGGAAACCGGAGACAAAGACAGGGGAACGCTTCAACATATTCTTCGGGATCATATCAACTCGACCCTGGATCGCGTGAACGGTGAAAATGGAATCGTTCGCGTTAGCTTGGCCAATGCTGGAAAGCTCGAAAAACCTGAAGGGACAGACCAGATCTTAGTAATTGACAGCCGGGGATTTCGACCCGAAGGCATCGATCCGTTGAAGGTGCTGAGCTGTTTTCTCGATCATGCCCATCGGATGGGATGGAGAAGATTCATCGTCTACAGAGCGGAGGGCCAACGGGGTATTGGCATGGGTATGGGGTCCGGCCTAACCCTAGATACCACCGTAGACGTTTATGGAAGTCCAGGTGAATACTGTGGTGCATTCAACATGGGAATCTTGGTTCGTGTCCATGGTCATGCTCAAAACTTCACCGGAATGGTCATGCACTCTGGAACA